>Ga0209470_1000662_pt1 | contig 26863 bp, 29 predicted proteins | sample GraSoiAngelo_125_FD_185882 | JGI IMG/M metagenome (GOLD analysis project Ga0209470, IMG submission 185882) | Grasslands soil microbial communities from the Angelo Coastal Reserve, California, USA - 14_0927_05_40cm (SPAdes) (version 2) | ecosystem: Environmental > Terrestrial > Soil > Grasslands ... | reverse complement strand
CACCGCAAACAAAGCGAGTTCGACACGATTGCTGACAAGAAGCTTGTCGAAGATTCGTGTCATGTAGTGCTTTACTGTAAACGGGCTGATGCCCAGCTTTTCAGAGATTTCCTTGTTGCCCAATCCGTGTACCACTGCTTGCACAATTTCCATTTCCCTTGCGGTCAGACCGAAGTGAATTAAAGGATTCGTCGTCGAGGTATCGCGTCCCGGCATCATCTGAATAAGGTCGTCAATCACTTCACGCTTTATCCATATCTCTCCGGCCACGACTGCCCGGATACTCTTAAAAAGCGTTTCAGAAGCTGCGTACTTTCGGACGATGCCGGAAGCACCCAGTAAAATCGCGTTCAATTCATCCGCCCGCTGAATATCGGCGCCGAGAATAATGGTCTTGAAATTCACGCCGGTGCCGATGCGGCGCAACACGTCCAAGCCAGTCATATCTCCGAGCTGAAGATCCAGCAGTAAGACATCGGGAGCCTGATTATTCACGGCCGCCATTACTTCGGAACCATTTGAAGCTTCACCGACAATGGAAAACTCTCGATGCTCTTCGAGCAATTTCCGAAGACCCTGCCGGAAAATTGCGTGATCATCAGCCATTAGAATTCTTGTTGGAATCATCGTGCCTCAGTCTTTCTTGAAATGGACTCATCCATTTACCGTGTTTAGGAATGCTGATTTCAATACGGGCGCCGGTTGGCGTGGACTCGATCATGAGATTGCCGTGCATTGAGTAAACCCGCTCCTTCATGACACGTGGCCCCACTCCAGCAGTCATCAACTTCTCTAAAGACCAAACGCCACGGAATTCAAAACCTATTCCGTCGTCGACCATGACAAGCACCCAATTGTTACCGACACAGCCGATTCGAACGGTGAGCGCCGATGCCTTGCTATGCCTGCGTACATTCGTAATGCCTTCCTCTGCCATTCGCGCAATCTCATGGCAAATCCGTGGCGGCATCGGATCGTTGTCCAGATCCGCAAAGAAACGTGTGACTACACCGGAGTCGCGCTGGAAGCGTTCGAGCAGATCTGATAAGAACTCCAACAACCGCTCCGGACGAAGTGCTTTGCGGCGGGAATCGTTGACCAGATTCCGCAGGCTCTTGGCCTCGCGGCGAATGATGTCCTGAAGCTCATCAATGTTTTCTTTAATGCCAGGCGGGAAATCCGCGCGCCGCTTCACGCCTTCCAAACGAAGTTCCACGCCCAGCAAAGACTGGATAGTCCCATCATGTAGTTCGCGGGCCAGGTGTGCCCGTTCTTCTCCTGCCGTTTCTCTCGAGGCTCGCAAGCACAGGTGCGCCGCGTGAATCGAACGAGCTGCGTTCTGGGAAAATTTTTTCAGCAGATCCAGGGCCGTTCCGTTCGCTTGTTCGACCGAAGGGTCGTACATCACAAAGCGGCCCTGCCATTCGTCGCCCAATTCGACGGACGCCGAAATTACGGTTGCGTATCCGCCGAAGGACCTGGAAACAGCACTAGGTATACTTTCTTTGGAAACCTTCTCCCTGCCCCGCGAATCGAACGTCAGAAACTGGTCATGTCCATTCTTGTTGTGAAGAATCCAATCCCCGCCCGGCATCAGCTGCAAATACGGATCGGCGCTCGAGTGGTCAAACTCCTCGGAGTTGACAAGGACGAAGCCTTCTTTTTCCCGGTCCGAATGCCAAAGAAACATTCGAGCGGAATTGGATTCTTCGACTAGAAGCTGAATGCGCTTTGGGTGAAGCTCTGTGAACGCTTGCTCAAAGATGTAATGGATAATCTGAGCCGGGGTGCCGGAGAGAATAGAAGTACGGTCGACAGGTTCAACGGCGTCAAGGCCGAGCACCATCCTGAGAGCAGGCTTTATTCGGGATAGCTGCAGATTCACCAGTTTTTCTCGCGGCCTTTTCAGGCTGTCGTAGGGTAACTTCCGGTGCCTGCCGCAGCAATGGTTCAGAAGTGGAGTTTGAGGGCATGTGTTTTCGGAATTCGAAGGACGCATTCCACTCTCCCTCTGGGAGAGGCCGCGGCGAAGCGGCGGGTGAGGGTCACAGGTCTGCTCAAATCCTGAAACCCTCACCCGCCGCGCCAGCCTGCGGCTGGCGCCGCCCCGACCTCTCTCAGAGGAAGAGGGAAATGCGTCGATCATACCCACACACGTAAGGAACAACATCACACTTTGCACTTCAACCGCACCAGCGTCATTTCATCAATCTGAGCCTGGCACTTCGGGCAGCGGGCCAGAACAGGAAGGATGTAAATGGCGTGCGCTCCGGAGTAAGTACGGGAACCGTCCAACACTTCCCAAAACCGAGTCGTGGCATCCGAAACACAAGCGCTGCAACCCTCAATACTCAGTTCCGCCTTAAGGACAGCGTTGTGTGAAACCGAAACGATCATGCTCACTAACAACCCCCAAAGAGGAAACTCTTCATGATGTGTATAGCTTTTCGCGCCGGTGTGTCTCAATTGGACTAATGCTCTAACCCTTGGTGGTACGCATCCGGCAGCACGATGGGACGTGGTGTGTTCGCGCGTCTCTTCACACATGTCTGAAACTGCCGCTTGGGCCTCCCCACCTTTGGACGACTCCCCCCCCACTTTTGGACTGGATCAGGTGTTACGACGATTCGATTAAGATGGGCCCCAGTTCAAGATGAAATGTCGGTCGTCATTAGAGAGGGCGACGAAATTCCAAGAAGGAGACGCCATGATAGAAGTTCAAAGCACCCCTGCCCGGCGCGCGCTTACATCTTCGCAATGCGTTATTTGCGGGAAGTCGATTCGCGTCAACCCGTCCAAATACGCGCCCAAAGTCGTCTGCAAAGCCTGCCGGTGCACTCATTGCGGTATTCCCATCTCTTTCGAGATATGCCGGTGCAGCGAATCTCATGGAAGACCTTCGCAGATGCCTGGCCTATGCGAACGGTGCTATGTGGTCACCCACCCGCCGGTGCCTGCCGTTCTGGTCGATGACGCTGTCTCGCTGGAATACGTGTCAGCGCCCTTCTCGACGGGCAGGGGAATCCAGACCAAACATGCAGTCGCAACCAGTCGACATATTCATTAACAAACGAAACGGGGAATCGGTATGAGGGCCGCATGTTCGAAAGCGCGTTTTTCATAAAGTATCGCGTCCTTGCGGCCGAAACGACCTACAGTAACGCAAGATTAGCCTTGCTCTTCGGGACAGCCCGCAGGGTCAAGGCAGTTCACTCGGTCCGATGGGAGAGAATGGATGCTGAAACCGAATCCCCGGCAGACTGCCGTTCATTCCAGCGAGCAGAACCGAACTTTGTTCCGTTCAGCGGACCTGGACTACAACTATAGACCGCTCCAGGGGCTGCTCTTTTCCCTACTGGTTCATGCCTCTTTACTGTTCGGCATACTCTTTTTACCGTTTTCCGGCAAAGTTTCGGAACGATCTCGTTATCTGGCGCGCGCCGTCATCATCGATCACAACAAGATGGTCCTCTATCTTCCAGCGATGGGTGACAGACCGCACAAAGGCGAACCCGAACCCGGTTCGAAGCCGAACGACAAGAGCGCCCCGGTAGCCCCCGCCCCGAGAACTCGGGGATTGAGCTACCCCGGGCCCCAGCCAATCGTATCGGATTTTGAGCACCCGACTAACTCCATCCAAACCGTTTTGCAACCAGCGCTCCCGAATCCGGCGATTTTGAAGCCACCTTTGCTGCTGCCCAACATCGTCCAGGTAGCGGACGCCGGGCCCGTTCCAGAGGCCAAGTCTCCGGAACCTTCGCAAAGACCACCAGAGCCGCCAACGCCGGTGGAGCAGTTGAAAGTGGATCCTCCAACAATCAATTCTCCCGTGCCGCTAAAGGGGCCGGACTTGCGGAATTTTCTGGCGCTAACTCCGATGCCAACGGTGGCTGAGCCAGCGCTTTCTGCTCCCCCCGGTGAGGCGCGTGGCCGCTTTGCCATCTCTCCGGATCCGAATCTTGATGCGTCCGGAACAGAGCCTGGATCAAAAGGCACAACTGCTGCGGCAGGTCCGCCGGTGCCGCCCGTCTCGAGCGGATCGGCGGCGGGATCAGGATTGGCTTCCGGTTCGGACACTTCCTCCGGTCCTGGTAAAAATGCTTTTCCTGGAATCACGATAATTGGAGCAACTGTAGACGCCAGGACGGCCGGAAATCCTGCCGTCACTACCAGAACTCCACCGCCTTTGCAGACCTCCTATGGGATAACCGTTCTTTCATCGGCTGCTGCCGGTGGTGGGTTGCCTAATTTGGGCGTGTTTTCAAACGAGCAGGTTTATACTGCCTTCCTCGATATGAGGCGCGAAATAAACGAGCAGGTTCCCCAATGGACCGTTGAATATGCTCTGCTTCAGGGGAAACCCAGTCCGGCCAGTGGAGCAAGTGGGGCAGGTGGGGCAAGTGGGGCAAGCAAGCCAGGCGGAACCCAACTGGGAATCGTGCTGCCTTTCCCAATCGTCAAGGAGCAGCCTGCCATACCGCTGGAGCTAGTTCGCAGTTACTCCCGCCGAATGGTCATTGTCTACGCCGTCATCAATATCGAGGGCAAGATGGAGCAAATGGTAGTAAAGGATAGTCCTGATTCCCGGATTAATGAGCCGGTACTCAACGCGTTAAGCAAGTTCGTATTCCGGCCGGCTCAACGCGATGGGGAGACCGTCCCAGCGAAAGCTCTCCTCGGGATTCCAGTTTGGACGCCCGTCGCGCCCTGATCTTCCGCATGTTCGATGAGACTTGATTAATGACTACTGAGTAATGAGCTGATTTAGCCCGATCGGACTGCGACGCGTGCGCTTCTCAGCATACATTCGCCGGTCGCTCTCAGAGAGCATTTCGACAAGTGATTCCGCGAAACCGCTCTCATAATGGGAAACACCGATACTCATGGATAATCGATACGGCCGTGTTTCTGAAAGCCGATGAGACTCGATACCGGCTTCGAGCCGTGTGCGCAACACCGTCAATGAAGGTGCCGTCCATGCCAACCAGAGAATTGCAAACTCATCTCCTCCGATGCGCGCAATAATGTCGGATTCACGAAAGGTATTCTTCAAAATTTTCGCGGTATCTTTAAGTGCGCAATCACCGAATGTATGCCCACACTGATCGTTTATAAGCTTGAGGCCGTCCAGGTCCGCGAAGGCGAGGGTCACACCGCTGTTTTCACGTCGTGCGATCTTCAACTGCTGCTCACCAAGGGTCATGAAAGCGCGGCGATTGTATAACCCGGTGAGTTCATCCTGTAAGGAGAGCGCGTGGAGTTGGCCTATCCTGCGGTGCCGGGCAATTGCATATCGGACTGCGCGAACGAGTTCGTGCGAGCTGAGACGTTCCTTGACTAGGTGATCCGCTGCACCGGCCAGGAGAGCCTCAATTCCAGAATCAGTATCCGTGAGGTCGGTCAGTACGATGATCGGGATTTCCGCACGATCATTCACACGCCGAAGAGCATCGAGTCCTCCGGAGTCCGGCAGGGAGAGATCCAACAGCACGGCATCAAAATGTTGGTTTCCCAGCTGCTCAAGCGCTAAACCAAGGCAGGGGAGCCATACAAGTTCGAGTTCCCGGCCGCAAGCCATTTCCTGCAGCAATCGAGCATCGGAAGTGTTATGTTCTGCCAAGAGAATACGTATTCTCGTATCGGTGCCGGAAGCGGCCGCACAAAGCCGGTGTTGGTCGAGCGTGGACATTGATTGGACCCTTCGCCCCCCCTTGAACGCGCTTATCTTAATGTTTGTTTCCGAGTAACGGAATAGCACTAAAGTCGTTCTTCGTCCGCCTTCGATACGCAGCTAATTCAATTGCTCGCGGACGTGGCTTCAGCTTAAGTTACCCGATCATATGCTTGAAGAAAGAGCCATCGTCCGGCTGCGAACAACCACATTTAAAATCAGCATCGAACATCTGTGGTTGGGGCTGCCCGTGTTCGCTGTCCTCTGGAAGACTTTTCTATTCCCACTTCCACTTCTGGATTTCTGGTGGCACCTCAAAACAGGCCAGGTCATCGCAACAACCGGATCGATTCCTCGCGTCGACTTATTCTCCTTCACGGCTGCTGGAAAGCCATTCATCTTCCAGAACTGGCTGGCCGAACTTCTCTATTACATCGTTTACGGGGCCGGTGGATTTCCGTTGCTCGTGTTTTTCAACGCGCTTATGGCGACAGCAGCATTTCTCTTCGTATATCACCTCTGTTTGGAGGCGACCGACAAGGTCAGGATTGCTGCATTCGTCGCATTTTTAGCGGCAATCGGAAACTACAGCTCAATCCGGCCACAGACATTTTCTTTCTTCATGTTCGCGGCATATTCGTGGGTTCTTTCCGGATATCGCTTTCGGCGGCGCGATGCTTTATGGACACTGCCAGTCCTGATGGTCTTTTGGGTCAATCTTCACGGCGCATTTGTGCTGGGTTTGGGGCTTGTTGCGATCTACATCGCGACGGAGAGTTGCCGTCGTCTTATCGATCCACAAAGAAGAGACGCTCTGACGCCGGCCGAGCTGCGCAAACTCATTGTGATGCTCCTGCTCTGTGGCCTGGTGACATTGATCAATCCTGAAACGTACAAGGTATACCACTACGTGTACACTGTGGTAACTGACCCCGCCTCCCAGGAGTTCGTCACCGAATGGCAACCCCCGCAGGTCAATCAAGTGCTTGGCATCCTGCTCTTTTACGGTCCGTTCTTTCTTGGCCTGCTCTCGTTTGCCTACAGCCGTATCAAACCCGATCTCACCGAGATTGTTCTCTTTTTCGGATTTGCCGTTTTCGCAATGATGTCGACACGGAACGCTGCGTGGTTCGGGACGGTGGCATTTCCAATATTGGCGCGCTATCTACCAATCATCGACCTACAGCCATTGATAACTCTCCGGCGGTTTCGCGCAACAGACTGGTTTTTTCGATTGTCCGAGGAAAGTCTCTCCGAAAGGCCTGTTTACAGCCGGATCAATGTCGTGATCGCCGTGTTCGCTGTTGGCGTTTTGATCGCTCAATCTCCGTGGATCCGGCCAACCCTATACAAAGTCCCACTGTGGGACAAGCAAACACCAGTAGGAGCGGCCGCATACATCCATCAGCGCGGACTGGCTGGAAACATTTTTCATGCACAGATGTTCGGGGATTATCTGATTTGGAGATTATGGCCGCAGCAAAGGTCGTTCATTGATGGACGCGTACACTTATTTGGACTGGATTTCGTAAAGCAATACCAGCTATTGCTGTATGGCTGTCGTTGGGAGGATCTTCTCTCTCGCTGGAATATCCAATATCTGCTCCTTCACAATAGAACCGACGATGAAGAAGCTCGCAAGCTCATTGAATCGGCCCGAACCTCCGGACTCTGGAAGCAGGTCTATGAGGACGATGTCACGGTTCTATTTGAGAAAGTGACGCCCTCGCAATGGCGTTGAAGCCGTAAGACACCAGAGTGCCGCCCGCACCGGCACCTTCTTCCTAGGACAATTAGGCCTTTCGAACAATTCCAAGGTGGGATAGGTGAAGGTATCTTATCGATGTGCCCAAAATGCTGCACAAGGCACGCCTGGAACGAACGCTCCAGGGAAAAAATCCCGAAACTGAACTAAAGAGGGATAGTTAACTGACCGATATATAGAAGTGACACGAGAAGGTAAGTGAGTGCGAACACGGTTCCACATGAGCCAAATGCCGATACCGAGACGCTACAAGGTCGCAACAATGAAGTATTTAGAAAGAAAAGCCAGGGTTCTTACCTTTGCAGGAGTCCACGAAAATCTTTGTGAACTCGACCCGCAGCTTGGGGAAGGATTCGCTACATGGAGGTAGCTTCTGTGACATCCAATTCGTCGGGACCGATTATTCTTGCCAGTGATTTCCCAATCTTCCGCGACAGTCTGAAAACTTATCTAAAGCAGGAAACTGACATTGAAATCGTAGGTTGTGCCAACACCGAGCAAGAAGTGGTTCCACTACTGCAGTCTTTACAGCCTAAACTCGTCGTATTGGACCTGAACCTTGAGTGGGACGCGCTTTGTGGCTTACTTCATCAGATCCACACCAGTAGTTCCGTCCGTTCTTTGGTTATGTCTGATGGGCTGGACAGCAGCCGGGTGACCCAGTTGATACTGCACGGGGCGCATGGAGTCGTGCCATCACGCACGACACGGGAACTGCTGACGAAGAGCATCCATACGGTGCTCGGAGGCGGTTTCTGGGTTAGCCGCGCGACAGTGAGTGATTTCGTTCAGCTCATCCGGGAAAGCGCGTCTGGTATGCGCGTAAAGGCGGCCGACGCGCCTGCCGATATTGCAGCAGGTTCTGCGGCAGCGCAGATTAATTCATCTGCGAGATCGGAAGCGGAAGTCGCTCGTCTGGGTATAACACGCCGGGAAATGCAGGTTATCGGGGCTCTCGTCGATGGCCAGACCAACAGAGATATTGCGTCGACGTTTAACATCAGCGAGTACACCGTGAAGCACCATCTCACGAACATTTATGACAAGCTCGGCGTTTACAATCGCGTCGAACTGGTGCTCTTTGCGATTAATCGCGGACTTTGCGTTTCGCCGGCGGCCGTTGCGACCACGACTGAGACCTAGAGTCTTGCGGATTAATTCATCGCAACGCCTGGCCGGAGCGCGCGTGGGTAGGTTCTCCGTCTTTCAAAGCGAGTGTCCCGTTCACGAACACGTATTTCATGCCGCTCGACGGAAGCATTGGATTGAACGCCACGACGTCGGCCGGGACACCCCTCCTTAATACGCCGCGTTCTCTTAACGCAACCCTCGCTGCGGGCAGGCCGGTCAATTTCTGGATGACCCGTTCGAGCGGGACGGCCTTTTCATCTCGCAAATACTGCGCGAACGAGATGGCGAGAGAAGGATTCTCGAGCAGACTTCGAAGTACCCGGCCGGATTCGGCGAATCCATAGATGTGAGCACCCACATCGATGCCTTGCATTCGAGCCTTATCCAGATCTGCGAGTACCGTTGCCGTGAGCGTGTTCAGGGAAAGCTGAAGCGCCACCTTGGTATTGCGCGCAAGTTCGAGCGGCTCCTGAATCTTTTCGTCTCGCGGATGAAGAAACAGCGAGCCCCCGAAGCGGGCTGCGGCTTTGGCGAGCGCCGACATCTCATCGGTAGTGCTAAATGAAGCGGGTTCACTGCGGAGATCGGAAGCGAAACCGAACGCGCCTTGGCGCATGGCGTTCTCGATGAGCTCGCCCATCCTCTGGATCTCATCTTCCTTTGCCGTACGTTTGTAGTCCACGCCCAAGATCTGCCTCCGGACCGTGCTGTGGCCGGCCAGCATCGCGATATTCACCGCGGGCGGCTTGTCATCAAATGGCTGCATGAAGTCTTCGATCGAGTAGGGACCGGTACCATCAGAACCCAAAATCGCCGTCGTAACACCTTGGGTGATTGCCGTCCGGGCGTCCATGTCTTTCTCGAGCGCCGTTACCGAGAGAGTCTCGAGATCAATAAAGCCCGGAGCGACGATCATGCCCTTCACATCAAGCAGAGTTTCTCCGGGCGCCGGTTTGAATAGACCGACATCCGCGATTTTTCCATCACGAATGCGCAAGTTGGCGGCCACACGAGGTTTTCCGGTCCCATCGATGATCCAGCCATTCATCAGGACGAGGTTTTCGGCCAGTGCGGTCCGCGTCAAGACCGACATCAAGAGGAATAATCGGACGAATCGCATGTTACACTCTGCGGCATTATGTCGAGGACTAAGCGTTCGATGCAAGGAGTTGCCGTCCTCAACAGACGGAGATCACGATCATGAAAACCACAAAATATGTCCGCTATTTCGCGGCGGGAAAGACCTCTTATGGAATTCTCGAAGGCGATCTCATTCGGGAACTTCACGGCGATATTTTCGGGGGTGCCGAGCCGACCGGCAAAACGCTCACGCTGCGCGACGCAACGCTCTTGGCGCCATGTGAACCTAAGAACGTTGCTGCTGTTGGTCGAAATTACAGAAGTCACATCGCGGATCGCAATATCCAGCCCTCCCCGTTTCCGGGCGTGTTTTGGAAACCAAGCGCCTCGATCATTGGAACGGAAGAAAACATCCTGCTGCCGGAGGGTGCCCAAAATGTGCATTACGAAGCCGAGATGGTCGTCGTTATCGGCAAGAAGACAAGAAACGTTGCGCCGGCCGACGCATCGAACCACATTTTTGGGGTCACCGCCGGAAATGATGTGAGCGAACGCGACTGGCAGAAGAACGATTTGCAATGGTTTCGTGCAAAAGGCTGTGACACATTCGGCCCCCTAGGACCGTCAATCGTGACGGGCCTCGACTACAACAATCTTTCTGTAGAAAGCCGGGTGAATGGTGAAATCCGGCAATCAGGCCGGACTAGTGAACTCATTTTCCCCGTGGATACCATTATCGGCTATATCAGCCAATTTGTGACGTTGATGCCGGGCGACGTCATCTATACCGGTACTCCCGGCACAACCAAGCCGATGCAGCCGGGGGATGTCATCGAGATTGAAGTCGAAGGCGTCGGCGTGCTCCGCAATCCGGTTGTGAAAGCGGCGAGTCGAAATGCCGGTATAAAATAAAAACAAATGCACACATCGATCGACATGCTTAGAGAAAAAGGCAGGCGGCTGCGGATTCACTCGCTGAAAGCCACGACTGAAGCGGGTTCCGGCCATCCATCATCATGTCTATCGGCGGCAGATCTGATGTCGGTTGTCTTTTTTAACGAGATGCGCTTCGATCCCAAAGATCCCCGAAATCCAGCGAACGACCGGTTCGTTTTGTCAAAGGGACATGCCGCTCCGTTGTTGTGGGCAGCATACGCTGAAGCGGGCATCATTGCTGAAAAGGACGTTCTCAGTCTTCGCCGGATGGATAGCAAACTCGAAGGCCATCCGACGCCCCAAATCCCTTGGGTCGATGTGGCAACGGGTTCACTTGGCCAGGGACTTTCCGTGGGTTTAGGTAATGCGCTGGCGGCCCATATGGACGACATCCCTTACAACACGTACGTGCTCCTCGGCGATGGCGAATGCGCGGAGGGCTCGGTGTGGGAAGCGGCCGCCCTGGCAAGCTACTACAAAGCGGCGACTCTGTACGCCATCGTCGATGTGAACGGCTTAGGACAGAGCCAGCGCACGATGGATCAATTCGATGTGAATCGTTTCGCGAACAAATTTCGAGCTTTTGGCTGGTTCGCCACAATTGTCGACGGCCACAATTATGCGGAGATTGTCGACGGCTTCGAGCGGTGTCGCCGCGATGGCGGTTCTCAACCCCGCGTCGTTGTGGCGAAAACTTTGAAGGGCAAGGGCGTGTCGATGTTGGAAAATCTTGATGGCTGGCACGGCAAGCCCATTCCAAAACAGGATCTTTCGAGGGCTCTTGAAGAGCTTTCAATCCCGTCTGGCCTGAACGAATTCAAACCAAATCCCCGAACCGGTGGCCCTCCTCGTCCACGAATTGACGGCACGATAGAAATCGCCATTAGCCGAAAACCGGGAACGTCCGTGGCGACCCGTGAAGCATATGGGGATGCGCTGGTGAAAGTCGCGGAGAAGGACCCCCGCGTTGTGGCTTTGGATGGTGATACAAAGAATTCCACGTACTCCGAAAAGCTGTTCAAGGCGCACCCCGAACGATTTCTGGAAATGTTTATTGCCGAGCAGAACATGGTCGGCGTCGCGATGGGACTAGCGGCGCGCGGAAAGATTCCGTTCGTTTCGACCTTTGCGTGTTTCCTGACGCGTGCTTATGACCAGATTCGAATGGCCGGTATTTCGCGATCCAACGTGAAGTTTTGCGGATCGCACGCGGGCGTCTCGATCGGAGAAGATGGCCCTTCGCAAATGGGTCTGGAAGATATCGCGATGTTTCGCGCGGTTCCGGGATCGGTCATCCTGTATCCGTCGGATGCCGTGGCGGCCGAGCAGCTTGTCGTGGAAGCGGCACGGCATCGCGGAATCTGCTATATCCGTACGACGCGGCCGAAAACGCCCGTGTTGTACGCAAACGATGAAAGGTTCCCGATTGGTGGATCGAAGGTTCTCCGCCAATCGACCTATGACCGCGCAACGGTGATTGCGGTTGGAATCACTATCCATGAAGCCCTCAAGGCCGCTTCGAAATTGGAATCCGCCGGCACGCCCATTCGCGTCATCGACGCGTACTCGGTGAAACCGATCGACGCGCAAGCCATTTCGAGGGCGGCGAAAGAAACCGGAGGCCGCATCATCGTTGTCGAAGATCATTATGAAGAAGGCGGCCTTGGCGACGCTGTGCTGAATACAGTGGGAAACCAGGCAAAAGTTGTGAAACTGGCCGTTCGCGAGATTCCACATTCCGGTCCGCCGGATGCCCTGCTGGAAAAATACGGAATCGGGGCGAACCGTATTGTCGAAACTGTTAAGGAGTGCCTGTAGCGGCGGTTCGCGAAGCGCGCGCGCGGAGCGCAAGCCCGGTAGGGTGCAGCCTCAAGAGAAGCGCTTGCGCTTCGCGGACCGCCACTACAGAATTCGGGAGAGACCTATGTCGCAAACCAATGCCAAAAAAGAAACATTACCGTCGGAGCTACGGGTGGTTGTGGAGGTTGATGGCAATCCCGTCGGATTCTTGAATCTGGACGTTAGCCGGCTCTGGCCTCTGATCAACCACCGTAAGCGGGATCACGTGCCGGTCGAATGGATGGACGCAGCAAAATTCGATTCGATCATGCGTGCTGCCGTGATGAAGAAGCTCATGGCGCGTCTGGAAACGCATCTCTATCGCGCACTAGGCGATGAGATGGTCAAAGCGGAACTCGACGTTGAAAGCTTCAATCTGAAAGCTGAAACCGCCGCTCAAACATTCGGAAGGACGAAAGCGGAAATAGAAAAATCGGTTTTCGAGACGGATCGGGCGCCATTGGACTTCTACGCTTTCTTTTGGGAATACCTGCTCGATGAGCGCGATATCACCGATTTGAAGAAGGAATGGAAGGCGTGGGGTACTCGGCCTCGATAAGGGACTTCATTCCGCCCCGCGTGCTGAACTCTCCCGTCACCTTGACCGACAACGGTTGGCATGTCTTGACGATATCCCGAAGTATCCGATTCACCGCATTCTCGTAAAAAATGCCGAGATTCCGGTAAGCCAGAAAGTATCCCTTCAACGATTTCAATTCGAGGCAAAGTTTATCCGGACGGTAGCGAACCGTGATCGTGCCGAAATCCGGCAAGCCGGTCTTCGGACAGATCGAGGTGAATTCGGGCGCGGCTATCGTGATTTCGTAACCGGAAAATTGATTCGGCCAGCATTCGATACGGGGCAGTTCTGCATCGATCCCGGATTTGGCATGATTTTCGGTGTACTCGGGCATCGAGTCAGTATAAACAAAAATGACAACTGACAATTGAACAGTGAACAATGACAACTTCCTCAAAAAATTTATCAATGTTCAATGTTCAATTATCATTGGTCATTAAAAAAGGCCCCCAGAGCTCCTTCGCCCAAGGGGCCTTTTCCTAGTCTCCTTCGTCACCAACATTCGGTGCCGCGACAACCGAACATCCTGTCCGTTTGGGATCCATCCCCGAGGGCGAGCCTCCTGCCACCGGCTGTGGTCAACTACGGTCCCTGGCTGGAGTAGCCATCTTCCACTAGGAAATTTGTCTCGATTCGAGACGACGAATTTTTACTTCGGGGCATAACCATTGCAAGACATTTTTTTATAAAAAAATTGGAGGGCTGTTACAAAAATTGGAGGGCTGTTACTATGACAACATGCCAAAAGCCGTGAAGCCCTTAATTGTGATCGTCCTGGCTGTAGCCGTGGCTGCCGGCGCTGCGGTTTACTTGAGCCGTCAACCCGATCAGACCGAAATAACCGCTGCGCCGACTCACGCAGATATTAAGGGTGGCGGGCATATTCGTGGCCTCGAGAAGGCCGCGTTGACGCTGGTGGAGTTCGGGGATTACCAGTGTCCGAGCTGTGGAGCATACCACCCGCTGGTTAAGGAGATCCTGAATCGGTATCCGCAACAGCTGCGGCTCGAGTTCCATCATTTTCCGCTCATCACTATTCACCCGAATTCGATGCTGGCCTCCAAGGCAGCAGAGGCTGCGGGCGAACAAGGCCGTTACTGGGAGATGCACGACGCGCTGTTCGACCATCAGCGAGAGTGGTCCGATAGTCCGAATGCGGAGCCGATATTCGTCGCCTTAGCGAGCCAGATGGGTCTTGACAGCAACAAGTTCATGCAAGGTCTGCGCTCCCCTCAATTGCAGGACCGAATACTTCGCGACGTGGAGCAGGGTCAGAACGCGAAGGTTGATGCGGTTCCCACATTCTTTATAAACGGCGAACGCGTTCACATCAAATTGAGCATGGAAGATTTCGTTCAAGTCATCGAAGCACATCTTCCCAAATGAAAGCGCGATTTGCGGTCATCGCCATTCTCGCGTTTATCGGAATGGTCGACGCGCTTTACCTTTCCATCAAGAGAAATGCAGGACCGATTCCCTGTCATGTGACTCACGGCTGCACGGATGTCCTGACGAGCAGGTATTCCGAAATCGCAGGGATTCCGATTTCCTGGTTTGGAGCTGGTTTTTATATCGTGATGTTCAGCCTGGCGGCATTCAAAGTCTTCGAAGACCCCAAATATCCGTCGCAAAGGCTAACCGGTTTGGTCTTCTATCTTGCCGGCGCTGCTTTAGTGGTTTCGTCTCTACTGGTCGGAATTCAGGCGTTTATCTTGAAGGCATTTTGCGAATACTGTTTGCTTTCGGCGGCCTTGGTCTTCTCGATGTTTCTTCTCGCTCCGAGTCCTGCCCGGCGTAAACTCCCTGAATAGCAGTCTCCGGTTCCGGCATCTTTCTGTCGCGGCTCTCGAGCGCCTCGTTCTCTGCTTTGGCGATCTCATCAATGATCTTCGCTTCAGTTTGTTCGAGAGTGGCCTTTGGAACTCCGTGCCGCTCCAGGTAGGTTTCATACATTCCTATGGGGTCGCGTTTGCCCCAGTATTCGAACACCGCCTCGGAAACAATCTGCCGGGCGTCATTTTCGTCATGCGTGGCGTGGCCGCCCATTCGAAAAGTCTCCGCAAAAATGATAACGGGGCCATGCCCGGTTCGTGCGAGTTGAGCCGCCAGCCTTGTTGCCGCGTATGTGTCTAGAACATTATTTCCGGCGCATGACAGGCTGGTGACGCCATACGCCTTCGCCCAGGCAGTGAATGGCCCCGCTTGATGTTGCTCCAATAGGGTCCCCAGCGCGATCTGGTTATTTTGCAAAACGTAAATGGCTGGGACGTGAAGCACAGCGGCCAGATTCATACCTTCGTGAAACGCTGTAGTCTTTGTCGCGCCATCTCCGACCCATGTAAGAACGACGGCTTTCTCTCCACGCTTTTTGATGGCGAGAGCCATGCCTGCGAATACCGGGGTTAATGCTCCAACTTGACTGGCCGGAGCAATGACACCCTTGGCCATGCTGCCGATATGCAGGTCTTTGCCCTTACTGGGAGAATCGGCGGTTGCCAGGTATTCACGGAGCATATCGGCGACCGAGATCCCCATTTCATGACATGCACCGGCGTTCCGGATCATCGGTCCGACCTTGTCGATCGTGCGATCCAGGCCGTGAACATTGCCGATCGTCACTGCTTCCTCGCCGGTTGCCAGCCACGCTTTTGCGATGACGCCTCGTTTCACCCACCGGCGCAATGTGACGTCGTGAAGCCGAAAGCGAACGAGGCCTGCATATATATCGAGAAGCTGCTCTTCCCTTAACCCTGAGATAATGGAGGCGCGTTGAGAATCGCGCGTCAAAGTGTGTTCGAACTCCGCGATAATGCCTGGATCGGGATTCCAATCCAGGTACTCCGGCGGATCGAACATCGGATAACGCTTCACCAAGCCAGTGTACTACGATAGCCGTAACCACCCTTCGAACTTAGGAGGGACTTGCCATGGTCGTGTTATACTGTTCGAGATTTTGAAGGGATAAATCTATGAAACGCAAACAGCTTAAGTTTGTCGCTGGCTCGGTTGTAATCATTCTCACACTCGCCTATCTGGCCTACTCGGGATTCAAAGAAGGTAATGCGTATTACCAAACGGTCTCGGAGCTCTACGCCTCAAAGGATCAGGCCTACACTCGCCGCCTGAAGGTGGCCGGTGACGTGGTGCCCGGATCCATCCAGCGCGAAGGCAAGAGCATTAATTTCCTGATCAGCCAGCAAGACGAGAAGACGAAGAAAGTGGAAACCCTCCCCGTAAAATACGTCGGCAACGATGCCCCTCCGGATACATTCGTTGACCGCGCGCAGGCCGTGGTCGAAGGCCAGCTTGGCAGTGATGGCGTGTTCGTCGCGAACAAGATGCAGGCCAAGTGCGCGTCGAAGTATGAGAAAGAGTCCGCAGCCGGCGTAAGAAAGAGCGACTGACATGGCACAAATCGGCCAGTTCGCCTTGGCCCTCGCATGGGTGGTGACGGCGTATTCGATCGTTGCCTCCCTGCTTGGAATTCACCTCAAACACGACAAGCTGGTCGCCAGCGGCCGGAATGCCGCGCTCGGCACGTTTGTGTGCATCACGACGGCGATCGCTTGCCTTGGGTATCTGTTCGCCGTCAGTGATTTCTCGATCAAGTACATCGCGGCGCATTCCAATCGCGACTTGCCGATATATTTCAAGGTCAGCTCGATATGGGGCGGTCAGGAAGGGTCGTTGTTGTTCTGGGGGTGGTTGCTCACGCTCTATTCGGCGCTGGTCATTGTTCAGAATTGGCGCAAACACAGCGCGATGATGCCGTACGTCGTAGCCGTGTTGATGGCGACCTCGTTCTTCTTCACCTCGATGCATTTGTTCATCGTGAACCCGTTCAACCAGACGGTGTTCCTGCAAAGCAACGCATCGCCGTTGCCCTTCGTGCCCAGCGACGGAAATGGTCTGAATCCCCTGCTGCAAGACGCCTACATGGTGATTCATCCGCCGATGCTGTATCTCGGCTTTGTCGGCTTTGCGGTTCCCTTCGCATTCGCCATCGCCGCCATGATTACCAAACAGCTTGGCGATACATGGATTCGTACGACGCGCCGCTGGACGATGGTCGCGTGGATGTTTCTGAGCATCGGAATCATGCTCGGCGGTAAATGGGCATACCACGAATTGGGTTGGGGCGGCTTCTGGGCATGGGATCCGGTTGAGAACGCCTCGATGATGCCCTGGCTGATTGGAACCGCGTTTCTGCATTCCGTCATGGTCCAGGAAAAGAAAGGCATGCTGAAGGTCTGGAATATGGTGTTGATCATCCTTACCTTTATCATGTCGATTTTCGGAACTCTGCTGACACGCAGCGGCATGGTGCAGTCCGTTCATGCGTTTGCCCAGTCGCCGGTCGGCGGATACTTCCGCGCATTCATCATCGTTGCTCTTTCGGGAGCGCTTTATCTGTTATTTGATCGGCTGCCGTATCTGAAAAGCGAAAATCAGATGGAATCGATCGTCTCCCGAGAAAGCAGCTTCATGTTCAACAATCTGATTTTGCTTGCCGCCTGCTTTGCGGTTTTTTGGGGTACGATGTTCCCCATTATTTCCGAGGCAGTAACAGGGTCCAAGATCACGGTTGGACCGCCGTTTTTTAACAAAGTAAATGTGCCTATCGCGATTTTCCTCATATTTTTGACAGGTGTTGGACCACTGCTGGCGTGGCGAAGAGCGTCAACGAACAGCTTGAAACGGAATTTCCTGTCGCCCGCTGTGATTGCGCTGGCGTGCGGAGTTGCTCTCTACTTCCGTGGAGTCCAGCACTTTTACGCCTGGCTGTCCATTGTGATGTCGATTTTCGTGACCCTCACGATCATTCGCGAATTCTATAAGGGCGCAGCGGCCCGAAGTTCCGGAACCGGCGAAACGTTCCTCGAGGCTGTGGTGAATCTGACTCTCCGGAACACGCGGCGTTATGGCGGATATATTGTGCACTTCGGTTTTGTCCTCCTGTTTATTGGTTGGGCAGGGCAGGCCTTCACGACGGATGCTGAAGGCGAGATGGGTATCGGCGACACCTTGTCCATCCGCGAATATACGTTGCGGGTTGACAAACTCGGCATCGAGGACACGCCCAATTACGCATCCGATAAAGCAACCATGAGCCTGTTCGAATATGGCAAGAAGGTCGCGAACCTTTATCCTGAAAAGCGGCTCTATAAGGCAGGACAGGAAAAGCAACCGACGACTGAGGTCTCGATCTATTCCTCTGCCAAAAATGACGTCTACGTAGTCTTCCAGGGCGGCACAGGTGACGGCAAGAAAGCCATCATTCAGGTTTTCTATAACCCGCTGACGATGTGGGTGTGGATCGGCGGGATCGTACTGGTCGCGGGAACCTTGATCGCGCTACTGCCCAATAAGAAAACTATTCTTAGAAGGCGTCCCGAAATTGAGTCCAAAGAGGAACGTAAAGAGGTTGAAAAGACGGTTTAGCTCTGTTTTATTCCCCTCCTTGCAGAGGAGGGGAATAGTCAGCAAATTGCTGCTATTTCTGCTTATCGCAGCCACATCTGTTTCGCTTGCGGCCGACCGCCAGCACGTCAAGGAACTCGGCCAGAAGTTCATCTGTGTTTGCGGCACGTGCAATCAGATGCTGACCACCTGCAATCACTTCGGGTGTCCGAGCTCGGGCCCGATGTTGGCGGAACTGGCTGCGCAGATCGATGAAGGCAACAGCGATGAATCCATCGTCGCGCGTTTCGCCGAGAAGTACGGTCTTACCGTGCTGTCGGCGCCGCCGGCGGCCGGCTTCAATCTGACTGCGTGGATCATGCCGTTCATCGCGCTTGTTCTTGGAGCTCTGCTGGTCGTGTACTTCGTCCGCCAGTTTCGAGCAAGATGGGCTTCGGTTCCGGTTGACGTCGACGTCACAAAGTATCAGCAAAAGGTCGAAGAAGAACTGAAGAAATTTATTCCGGAAGACTGATGCTCTATTTATTCTGCGGCATCCTCGGTGGAGCGGTTCTTGGGGCCATTTGTGCACCGCTGTTCCGCAAAGAGGAGACGCTGGAATCCGCAATTATCGAAGAGACCGAGTGGGATCTGCTTCAACGCAAGAAGGAGGTCATTCTCGGCAATATTCAGGATCTCGATTTCGAATACAAATGCGGCAAACTTTCTGCGGAAGACTATCAAAAGATCCGTGCCGAGATGAATGCCGAAGCCGCCGTAGTCTTTCAGCAAATCGAGAGGCTCGAATCGTCGAAAGATCTCGATGCGTTGATCCGCCGGGAGATTTTGGCGCGCAAGGATCGGTCCACAACCGCTTGCCCTTCCTGTGGCAGCAAGAATCCAAACACATATAAGTTTTGTGCAGACTGCGGGGCTAAACTGAAGCGTTGATGACGTTGCTGCTGCTCTTCCTGCAAGGCGAGAGAACGCGAACTGTCGATGTCCCCAACGCAATGGGTGCGCACACGTGGTTTATCATCGTCGCCGTCGGCGCATTTCTGCTTTGGAGCCTCAGTTACTCGATCGAGCTTCACAAAGAAGCGCTGGCTCGCAAGAAAGGCCGGGAGGATCTTGTCCGCCGCAAGGAAGAGTTGATCGATCAGATCGCCAACCTGGAGACGCAAAAAGAATCGGGTGCGATTGCAGAGAAAAAATATAAACAGGATCTCAAGGATTTGAAGTTTCATCTGGCGAAGGTACTGGAGAAACTGGGGACCACGTGATAGGAACAGCACACATTCCCCTCCTCGCAGAGGAGGGGAAGCGCGACAGCTTAATAGAAGCTGGCGCGCCGGAGTGGTCAGCTCGGCGGCAAAGTATTCGACGGTCTGACCACTATTACGGCTTCGCGCTATCGCGCTCGCGCTTCGCGCCCGTCTGCGCCTACGGCGCAGCCACCCCTCTGCGAGGAGGGGAATACATGGCTCCTACCATCCGTTGACCATGCCCGACACATTCGCACTCGAATCCGAGGACATCCGCAAAACATTTGGCCATTTCACCGCGCTGGCAGGCGTGACGCTCAGCGTCAAGCGTGGCGAGTTCCTGGCCTTGTTCGGACGCAATGGCGCCGGCAAGACCACGTTTTTGAAAATCGCCGCCACACTCGTTCGTCATTCTCATGGCAAGCTTCGCGTCGAGAGTATTGATACTCGCGAAGAACCAGAGAGGGCGCGGCGCCACATCGGATTTCTTTCCCACAACACGTATCTGTACCGTGATCTGAATCCCGTCGAAAACCTCCGCTTCTTCTCACGTCTATACGGAATGCCGGATTCGGAAGAACGCATCTTGTCGCTGCTCGACCGGGTCGGACTCCGGCGGCGCGCTTCCGATCCGGTCCGCGCATTCTCGCGAGGGCTGCATCAGCGACTTGGCATTGCTCGCGTAATGCTTCACGATCCGTCGGTCATTCTGCTGGACGAACCCTACACTGGGCTGGACGCCAATGCCGTCGAAATCCTGAACCAGATTCTCGACCAGGCCGCAAGCGCCGGGAAGACGATCATCCTCACGTCACACGACCTCGAACAGGGTCTGCGAGCAGCGACACGGGCGGCCATCATCGATCGGGGAAAAATCGTGTTCGACACCGGCGCAAAAGATCCCGCGATCCGTGACGCCTACGCTGCCTACATCCGAGTCGGAGTTGGCCGATGAGCCCCGTCATCGCCATCGTCTTCAAGGACATCGTTATTGAAATGCGCAGCAAAGAATCCGTCAGTTCGATGCTCATGTTCGGCGTACTTGTACTGACGATATTCAGCTTTGCATTCGAACCAAGCAGTATCGAGCGGTCGCTCATTGCTCCCGGCACCTTATGGGTGGCATTTTCCTTTGCCGCCATTCTCGGCCTGAACCGCTCGCTGGCAATGGAAATCGATAACGATTGCCTGCAGGGGCTGCTGCTCGCTCCCGTGGACCGCGGCAACCTTTATATTGGAAAGGTTGCAAGCAACTTCACGTTCATGATAATCGCCGAAGTGATTGTTTTGCCGATCTTCGTCATTTTCAATAATCTCAAGTTCAATCTCCAGTTCCTGGAGATTGCCGGTATTGCCGTTCTGGGCACTTTGGCCATCGCCGCCATCGGCTCGATCCTGTCGACGATTTCTGCAAATACACGCATGAAAGAAGTGATGCTTCCAGTGCTTCAAATCCCGCTGACGGTTCCCGTCGTGATTGCTTCCGTTGAAGCCACCAGCATGGTGCTGAGCGGCGACACCAAGGGAATTTCCTCTTGGCTATATCTCTTAGCGGGGTTTAGTATTGTTTACCTGACCGTATCCTATCTCGTGTTTGAGTTCGTCGTGGAGGAGTGAAATGCGCTCGAAGATACTCGGAATACTTGTCCTCGTACTGATGATTGCGAACCTCTATATGATCTTCATCTTTGCGCCAAACGAAGCCACCATGGGCGTTATCCAGCGGATCTTTTATTTTCATCTGCCTTTCGGAATTTCGTCCTATTTGTCGGCATACTTGTTGGGTTTCGCTAGCGTCATGTATCTCATCAAACATGATTTGAAATGGGACCGTCTGGGAGCCTCCGCCGGCGAAATGGGAATCCTGTTTACCAGCATGTCGATCATGAGCGGCGCCCTGTGGGCAAAACCGGTATGGGGTATCTGGTGGACATGGGACGCGCGACTGACACTCCAATTCCTCCTTGGTCTGATTTTTCTTTCATATTTAATGCTCCGGGCTTACTTACCCGAACGCGAGAAGAAAGCCGCGCTGGGCGGCGTCTTCGGAGTCCTTGCCATGGTGGACGTCCCATTCAACTATCTATCGATTCGTTGGTGGCGGACCCAGCATCCCCAACCCGTCATCCTTGGCGGCGGTCTGGACTCGGATATGTGGAGAGTGATGATCGTTTCATTTTGCGCCTTCGCCGTTTTATACGCTTACCTGCTCGACCGGCGCATGGCCATCGCCCGAGTCGAAGAAGAAGTCGAGTACCTCGAACACGCGATACTGGCCCATGACTAATCTTTTCATCGCCTACACGCTCGCCTTCATCATTATCTTCATCTTCACCTGGCTCCTGATTTCCCGCCAAAGCCGTCTCGAGAAAAAGCTCGACCAGCTTAAGCAACGGCTGAAAGAGAAATCATGAAGGAAGCATTCCCCTCCTCGCAGAGGAGGAGAGGGAAATTGTGAAATCGGACAAAAGCCCATCTCAAACCCGAAATCCGAAATCTTAAATTGGACGGTCGAACGCCGGTCCAATTAGAAATTTCGAAATTTCGGATTTGAGATGCAGGATTCGTTCAATTTCAAAATTGCCCTCCTACTCTTACCCGCTGGTCAGGGCGGTCATTTTGATGCCGCTGATCTGCACGTCATAACCAAACGGGTCCGCAATGTGAAAGCTGTGTTCGGTATCTTCGCGGGGATTGTCGAAGCCCAGCCGCTTCAGTTCGGCCAGTACTTTATCTCGATCGTAATCGGCAATCGTGTACGCGATGTGGTTCACTACAGCCTGGCTTTTCGGCCGCGGCTGGCCGTTCGCTGGAGGCGCGTTAAGATTACGCGTACGGCAGATGATAAAAGTCAGCGGCACATCTTTGGCGGTGACGCCGTAGGGCTTCTCTCCCTTCTTTCCAAATGGCAGAGTGACCTCGTTATCCTTGAGCCCAACTTGATCGAGGTTGAAGACCTTTGAATACCAGTCGCCAGCCTGCTTGAAATTGGGACAAGTGTAAGAGATATGGTTGACCAGCGCGATTTTAAGGCCGGGCTGACCTGCAGGCGCTTTCTGAGCAGCACTGGCGGTACCAACGGAGGTCGCTGCTGCAGTCAATACTTCGATAAGCCGGCGGCGGCTGATCTTGCCCTGCTCGAACTCTTGAAGCTTCGTTGCGACGAAACCTAGCATGGCGATTCTCCTTTTGCTTAAATGAAGGGGTTTTCCGCCTCGATCGAGGCGAGCTGTACCGGGTAGTTGAAGGGATCTAGAACGTTGACGCTTCCGCTGCGCCCAGTGGGGTTCAGTCCCTGCGCTTTGAGCGTTGCAGTCACGCGCGCATCGTCCCAATTGGGAATCGTATAACAAATGTGATCGACGACCGATTTTGCCGGCGCCGCATTCGTATTCTCGTTAGCGTTCCGCGCGATGAAATAGTTGCCGCCGCTGCGGGGACCGAACGCCAGATTGGCCCTCGATTTTTGATCGTCTTTCGCGTTTTGCATACTCAGCACGCTCGTGTAGAAATCGCGCGCCTTGCGGTAGTCCGGACAGGCATAGGAAATATGGTTGACGGCGATCATCTTGAAGCCCCGTGAAGGCGCCGAATTCGCGGCTTCTTCACCAGCCGCGTAGACGGTCGCCGCGAGCGCTACGGTCTCACAAAATTGACGCCGGTTGATCTTGCCGCTCTCGAAATCTTGCACCAGATCGGCGATGAAACGTTCCATGTTTGGACCTCCTGCTTTGAAGTTCTCTCATCCTACGCCGATTGGCGAAAAACCGAAATGTGATTTGACGTGAAGAACCGCTCGGACGTTCCGTATAATCTGGCTCACTACAACGGGGGCGTATGTATATCTCGACCTTTCATTTGATGCCGCATCGCGAGTTGCCCGACGATTTCGAGAAACGTTACCAATCGGTATGGGTAACAGCGCCGTTTCATGAACTGGCTGATGCTAAACGCGTCGGCCAATACTACAACTGGACTCTGGACGAACTGATCGCCGCCGCCCGCGCGGGGTCGGACGGCATTTGCACCAATGAGCATCATCAAAATGCGTACGGCTTCATGCCCAGTCCGAATCTCATGGGTTCTGTGCTGGCGCGCGCTACCAACGGTCTGGACTGCGCGATTGTGCAGATGGGTTCGACACTGCCTGCAACGCAACCGCCGATTCGTATCGCCGAGGAATATGCGATGCTCGATGCGATCAGCGGCGGCCGGATCGTCGCGGGGATGCCGCTGGGCACTCCGATGGACATCAACATCTGCTACGGGATCACGCCCATCGAGCAGCGCGAGCGATACCGTGAGGCGCATGACCTTATCGTCAAGGCCTGGACTGCCCGCGAGGTCTTTGCGTGGAACGGGAAGTACTTTCAGTTGCCGTTCGTCAACGTCTGGCCTCGGCCTGTCCAACAGCCGCACCCGCCCATTTGGGTTCCCGGTTCCGGCAGCACCAGCACGTTCCATTACGCTGCGCAACACGATTACTGTTACTGCTTTTTAAGCTATTTCGGATATAAGACTGCCACGAACACCGTAAAGAAATACTGGGAGGTGTGCCAGCAACAGGGACGGGACGTGAATCCCTACCGGTTGGGTTTTGCTCAGGTCGTGGGGGTGTCGGAAACGGACGAGCAGGCGGAACGGGATTATTCCAAACACGTAGAATATCTCTATCACAAGCTGTTGCACATCCCTCTCGAGTGGATTGGAATACCCGGCCATCAGGATTACCAGAGCCTGTCCAACTCGCTACGCAACCCGATGGTCGGTCAGGCATTCGCCACACTGAAACAAAGACGCTACAAAGATTTCGTGGACGAAGGATTCGCCATCTGCGGCAGCCCCAGTACGGTTCGCGACAGGCTGAAGGATCTCTGCGACACGTTGCGAGCCGGCAATCTTATGGTTCTGCTTCATGTGGGCTCGATGCCTCACGAGCTTACGCTAAAAAACATTCAACTCTTTTTCAATGAGGTGGCGGGGCCGCTTCGCAGCATATGGGACGATCAATGGGACAACCTTTGGTGGCCCGTGTCGTTACGAAAGACCGCGGTTCAAGGAGTATCCGCATGACAACCGTCGTAGAACGCCGTCTGGACGTGTGGCAGGGCAAGATTAGCGCGAACGTCAAAGTTGCTGGTAGTTCATCACCGGTCGTGTTCCTGCATGGCGCGGGTGGACTGGTATGGGATGGATTTCTAAACCTGCTCGCTGAGCGCCACACGCTCTATGCGCCGGAACTTCCCGGAACCAGCGCCGGCGACCCGGATGCGATCTCGCATCTGGACAATGTTTGGGATTTGGTCCTGTACTACAACGATGTATTGGACGCTCTCGGATTGCGTTCCGCGCCGATCGTCGGCCATTCCTTCGGTGGCATGCTTGCCGCCGAGATTGCGGCGAATAATCCCGAACGAGTCAGCAAGCTTATATTAATGTGTCCCATCGGCCTTTGGCGAGACGAGATGCCGCTTCCCAACTGGATGCTCATCAGCCCAGCGGCTGACATGCCCAAATATCTGTTCTACGAGCCCGACAGTCCGCTTGCCCGCATGGTGTTCGGCCAAGCCGACGTCGAAGCGCAGATCAAAATGGTCTGGTCGATGGCGTGCACGGGCAAGTTCCTGTGGCCGATTCCCGATAAAGGACTCCACAAGCGCATTCACCGTATCCAGGCGCCCACCCTTATTCTGTGGGGAAAGCACGATCGGCTCGTGCCGCCTGCTTATGCGGAGGAGTTTGCCCGCCGAATTCCGGGATCGAAGGTGGAGATGATCGACCGTGCGGGTCACTTGCTGGGATTAGAGCATCCCGCCCGCCTGGCCGAGATCATCGAACAGTTCTTAGAGGGCTAAGCAAACGTATTCCCCTCCTCACAGAGGAGATTTTGAAATCGGACGAATCCTGCATCTCAAATCCGAAATTCGAAATTTCGAATTGGACACGCACTTGACCGTCCAATTTAAGATTTCTGATTTCGGATTTGAGATCTTTAGGACCGGATCTGTTGAAATGCGTCAACGATCTCGCTGCCGGTGGTGAACCACACCCGGTCGTGTTGCTTGAAATACGCGATGGCTTTCTTCAGATATGGCGTACGCCAGGGTTCGCCCATCAGAAATGGGTGTAACGGAATGCCCATAACGCGGGCGGTTTTCTGGCTATCGGCGTAAAGTGTGTCGAATTGGTCCGTCAGTGCCTTCAGGTATTGATCGCCGGTGTAGCCCAACCGGTTAATAAGGGACATGTCGTTGATGTCCATGCCGTAGGGAACGGCGAAGAGTTTTCCCTTTTTCACCTTCATTTCGAACGGCTGATCGTCATTGTTCCAATCGCCGACGTAATTGACTCCTTCTTCGGCGAGTAGATCCAGCGTATTGAACGTCTCCGTGAGTCCGGGTCCAAGCCAGCCGCGGGGACGTTTTCCGGTTGCGCGTTCAATGGTGCGCAGAGTCGTTTGGATAACTTCCTTCTCCTCATCTAATGCAAGCCTTGCCAGGTCACGGCTGTTGGTTAGTCCGTGACCCATCAATTCCCAGCCTCGCCTTTTCATTTCTTCGACGGCTTTGGGAAACACGTCGCAGACGTATGCGTTTAAGGCCACGGTCGCGCGAATCCCTGCTTCACCGAGCACGTCCGCAATTCTCCACAGACCTACACGCATGCCATAATCGCGCCAGGCATAGTTGATGACATCAGGAACGCGGTTGCTGGGATTCGGCGAGATGGCGGCGCCGGCTGGCGAATCAAACTGCCACACCTCGACATTAGGAATGACCCAAAGCGCGAGCGTTTTCCCTCCCGGCCATGTGAACGGTTTTCGCTCGAAGATGAAGGTATCATCATAGCGATCCGGTCTTCGGATTGGAGTATTTCTCTTTTCCTGGGCCCGCGCTGTAACTACTCCAGCTCCGAGCATCCCCAAAGTGCTGCCCAAAAACTCGCGACGGTTCGATTCCCTCGAGCTCATGGCATACCTCCTGCGGTTGAAATGGTTTCCGTCATTCTGGCCCTATTGCTGTTTGGAAATCAACTCCGGAAAGGTCTCGACGAGTTTATCCGGCAATTCTGTCTTGACCGGGATATCCAATTGGGCGCGCATCATGACGGCATTGGCGACCGCCTTTGCGCCGGGGTGGTTGTTGAAGAAGATATAGGCGCGCTGGATGTCCTTGTTTTCCAGGACCGATTTGAGT
>Ga0209470_1000661_pt1 | contig 26941 bp, 19 predicted proteins | sample GraSoiAngelo_125_FD_185882 | JGI IMG/M metagenome (GOLD analysis project Ga0209470, IMG submission 185882) | Grasslands soil microbial communities from the Angelo Coastal Reserve, California, USA - 14_0927_05_40cm (SPAdes) (version 2) | ecosystem: Environmental > Terrestrial > Soil > Grasslands ... | reverse complement strand
CTGAGCACGCGAATCCAGCGTGTGGCGTTCTTCAGCGTAATGATTGTCTCCGGTCCTGAGTCTCGGCCTCGTGGGTCGCAACATTTGGACCCGAGTAAATCGCTGCCTTCAAGGCGGAGCGCCTCGCGCGGCCTGCCGTGCCCGCGGCGATCCCGCCGCGCGTGTAGCGCGGCTGCCACTGGGCGCTCGCGGCCCAGCGCGGCAAGTCCCTTCGCTCGAGGATCGCCTCACTGCTGCTTCAGCCACTCGCTCAACACGACGAGGTTGAACAGCCGCTGACTGTGATCCCGCGATCCCGCGCGGTGCTCACGAGCCATTTGGCGAATCCCGGCGGGGTTGAGCCAGCCGCAATCGCGCAGGCTCTCACTTTCCGCGAGCCGGTCGGCCCAGGCGCCGGTCGGCCCACGCGCGAACCACACCCGCAACGGGACGGAGAAGCCCTGCTTGGGTCGCTGGAACAGCTCGGCCGGGACGAACCGTCGCAGTAGTGCCTTGAGCAGCGGCTTGCCGCCATTGCCATCCAGGAGCCACTGATCCGGAAGCCCCAGCGCAAACTCGAGCACCTCCTGGTCGAGCAACGGCGAGCGCGCTTCCAGGCCGTGGGCCATGGTGGCGACATCCACTTTGGGCATCAGCCAGTCTGCGTTGGAGGTACTCAGGTCCACCAGCCGCATGCGCCGCAGCGCGGTGCCATTACCGCTCCGGTATGACTGCGCGAGCCAAGCGGCCACGGCGTTCCCGCTGTCCCGCCGCTCCCGCAGCAGATCTCCCGCGTAGAGTGTTTGCACCTCGTCGGGGCCCACGAACATCCGCAACGCAGCGAAGCGCTCCGGTTCGTCCAACGCCAGGATGCGCAGTGCGCGCTTGATCCGCTTCGCCCAGGGCCGCTCGCTGCGGACGGCGGCGCCGAGTCGCAGGGCCAGCATCGGCGTCACGCTGCGCAAGCGCTTGAGGCGCCGCGCCGTCCGATACGAATCGTATCCTCCGAAGCCTTCATCCCCGCCGTCTCCGGTGAGCACCACAGTGACGTGTTGGCGGGTTTCCCGCGCCAGCATCCACACGGCCAATGCCGCGTCATCACCGAACGGCTCTCCAAAATGCCGAACCAGCACCGGGAGAACGTCGAGCATCTCCGGGCGTCCGGTGAACGTGCGGTGCTGAGTCCCGAGGTGTTGCGCGATGCGCTCGGCATAGCCGCTCTCATCGAAGGCGGCTTCGGCGAAGCCGAGCGAGAACGTCGAGACGTCCCCGCGGCAGTGGCGAGCGGCGATGGCCGTTACCAGGCTCGAATCGATGCCACCGCTCAGGAACAAACCGAGCGGCACGTCACTGCGGAGCCGCAGTGTGACCGAGGTGGTCAGCAGGTCTTCCAGCCGATCGACGGCCTGGGCGAATCGCCCCGCGAAGGGCTTCACCACCTGCTCGAGCGCCCAGTACCGGAGGGAGCGAGAACCCGAGGAGCTCACCCGGAGCATCGTCCCTGCGGGGACCTTGTTGATGCCATCCCAAATCGACTGGGGAGCCGGGACATATCCGAGGGTGAGGAACGCGTCCAACGCCGCGAGGCTCACGCGACGGGCCTGGGGGTCGGTATCCCGGAGCGCTCCCAGGGTCGATGCGAAGTAGCAGCTCTCGTCATCCAACGCGTAGAACAAGGGCTTCTTGCCCACACGATCCCGCGCGAGCACCAACTCGTCGCGTGTCCCGTCCCACACGGCGAAGGCGAACATGCCGCGGAGATAGTGCACCGCCTCGCTGCCGCAGCGCTCGTACAGCCGCAGCAATACCTCGGTGTCCGACGCCGTATGGAACCGCACCCCCTGATCCGACAGGGCCCGGCGCAGCTCGCGGTAGTTGTAGATTTCGCCGTTGAACACCAGGGCAATCCGCCCATCATCGCTGCACATCGGTTGGCGCCCGCCTGCGATGTCGATGACGGAGAGCCGACGGTGTGCGAAGGCCACCCGGCCTCGAGGCTCGGTCCAAAAGCCCTCTCCATCGGGGCCCCGATGCCCCATGAGACCGGCCATGGCACACAGGCGCTCGCGGTCCACGCGGGCGCCATCTCGCAAGGCCAATGCGCCGGCGATCCCACACATGCTGTCTTAGCCCTCTCGCTCAGCCGACACGAAGACGCCGTTCCTCGAGGAGATCGCGATACAACTCCACGTGTGCCTCCAGCCGGCGCTCCAAGGAAAAGCGGCTGGCGACGTCCCGGCGCGCTGCCGCAGCCTCGGGCGGATCCCCCTGGGTCAGGGCGCGCTCGATCGCCTCGGCGAGCGCCGCGGCAGATCCGGGAGCCACCAAGTGAGCGGCAGGAGACGCACCGACCGCTTCCGGCACCGCACCGACCGCCGTCGCCACAACGGGCACGTCCGCCTGCATCGCCTCGAGCATTGTATTCGGCAACCCCTCGCTGCGAGAGGGCAGAACCAACAGGTCGAGATTCCTATAGACGGCATCCACGTTGTACACTTGCCCCAGGAAGCGGACGCACGACGCCAACCCGAGGCCACTGCAGCGAGCCTCGAGACGCGCGCGCTCGGGGCCGTCCCCTGCGACGAGCGCAGAGAACGCGAGGCCCTTCCGACCCAGGACGGCGCAGGCGTCGATGAAAAGGTCCACGCCCTTCTCCAGGCTCAGCCGGCCGACGACCCCGATGATGGGCTGGCGAAGACTGGTGGCGAGGGCGGCGATTCGATCGCACTCCGCTGGGTTGCCTGCAGACGGGGGGGGCAGGGCCGCATTGTAGATGATGCGGACCCGGCGGCCGTAATGGTGGAACGCTCGGGCTTGAGCCTGCGACATGACGACAATGCGCTCGGCCGCACCGAGCAGCCGCCGGTCGACCCAGTGGTAGAATCGGTCTTTGAGGTTTTCGGTCGTGGCACCATGAAGGAAGCCTACCCAGGGCCACGGCGGGCGCAGCTGACGCAGCAGATACGCCAGCGCCGTCGCCTTGTAGCCATGAGTCTGCACGATGGACGGTCGCCAGCGGCGCAGCACGGATCCTACTCTCAAGGCCATGCGCCAGTCGACAGGCCCGCGGTCTTCCACGACGCAGTGCCGCACGCCGGCCTCTTGGAGGTAGTGAGCGCATCGCGAGGGGGGCCGGCCGCGCCGATGGAACACAACGACCAGCCAATCGATCCCGGCACGCTGTAACGCACGCGCCAGAGCAGTCACCTGGCGCGCAGGACCGATCGCGTCGTCAGGAACCAGCGCCGCAATTCGTTCGGGGAGGGAGCGTGAAGCGTCCGCGCTCGCGCCTCGCTCCGCGAGGATCATCGCAAGGAACGGCTTGACCGCGTAAGCCAGCTCCCTCCTCCGGAGGGCATGGCGGCCGGTTGTAGCACTGCGGCGACGGGCTGACGCGCGAACCAGGTCCAGGTCCGCCGCAGGCCCTCCGCCAAGGAGACGAGCGGTTGATAACCGAGCAGGCGCTCGGCGCGCCGCAGACCCGCGAGCGAGTCGCGAACGTCGCCGTCCCGTGCAGGAAGCCGCTGATAGGCGAGCTCCCGGCCGGTGATCTTCTCCACGAGTTCGATCAGGTCGAGCAGCGAGGTCCGCGCCCCCGCCCCCACGTTCACCACGGCCCCGCTGACCCGTTCCCCCGGCACCGTTGCCGCAAGCACGTTCGCGTCCACCACGTTATCCACGTAGGTGAAATCCCGCGTCTGCGTCCCGTCCCCGAACAGCTTCGCCTCCCCCTGTTCTAGCACCGCGAGCAAGAAGGCGGGGATGACCGCGGCATAGGCTGAGTGTGGACTCTGGCGTGGACCAAACACGTTGAAATACCGGAGCGCCACCCCCTCGATCAACCCGGCGCGAGCGAAGGCGAGTACATATTGCTCGCCTGCCAGCTTGGATGCTGCATAGGGTGAGCGCGGGAGGGGCTCGACCGATTCCGTCTTCGGCAGGACGGGTGTATCACCATAGACCGAGCTGGAGCTCGAGTAAACAACGCGCTTGACCTGTGCCGCTCGGCACGCCTCGAGCAAGCGCATACTCGCGTTGACGTTCGCGTCGTGAGAAGTCCACGGGTCCTTGAGCGACCGCGGCACGCTCGGGAGCGCCGCGAGATGAAAGACCACGTCGATCCGGGCGACCGCGCTGCGACATACTCGCGCCTCGCAGAGATCGCCGCGCAGAAACTCGATCTCGCCATCCAAGCCAGCGAGATTTGCTTCGTCGCCCGTGCTGAGATTGTCTACGACCCGAACCTGGTGCCCGAGACCAACCAGCCGCTCGGCGACGTGGGAACCGATAAAGCCCGCTCCACCGGTGACAAGACACCGTAACGCCCGCGCTCCCAGCATGGAATCCCTCTCTGCCGATGGACCTGGTCACGCGCGAATCGCATGCGTGCGTGACCGCTCGCCGAGAGGGTTTGCAAGCTTAGCGCCGCTCGCCGCGCCCAGCCGACCGACGCCGGTGGCCAACCGTAAATCGCTGCCGAGCAACGGGTTACACAATCGGTCACGTGACCCGACCGTGTCGTGGCGAGCGTGCCGCGTGGCCTTGGCGCTATGTGGCATCGGCGCAGTAGCCAACAACCCGTGCCGTGGGAGGTCTTGGAGCCGTGGTTTGCCGAGCGAGCCTGTCCAAGAACTTCCTCCTCCTCAAGAGACAATCGATCACGGTGATGTTGCCCGCCGTATTGAACGTGTGCACGCCCTCCACCTGCGGCCCCCAATCGGGTCTCACTTTGCCCATCTCGATTTCTTCATACGTTTCGGGGTTCAGCCGGAGGATGCGATTGATGACAACAGCAGAGCCATAGCGCGTGGAGCAGTCTTGCGACGGTCGATAGAACTGACCGTGGTTCTCGAAGATCCGTCCCGCCGGCCGTGCCGAGCGAACGTCGCTCTTTATGGGGTTGGCACGATGGGGAGTCCAGGGCCCCAAGGGTGAGTCTGAATAAAACAGATGCAGCTCATCCATACTCCCCGCGCCGTACGCGGGCGCGTTCGCGAACAACCACCATCTTCCCAACAGCAATGCCGGTGTCGGATCGAGCGCCTTCAGGTCACGGAGAACAACGCGTTCCAACTTCCAACGCGCCGGAAAATCGACGCAGCGGTACAGTTCAACCTGACGGCGTGAAGCCGTCTCGGGCATCATGAAGAAATCCCCGTCCCATTGGAACACGAAGGGATAGGATAAGTGGTAGTCCGTCTCGAGGACGGGGATGGGCGGGGCCACGGGGCCCTTGTCGTCGACAACGGTCAGGACGATAGATCCTTTCCCGGTTGAGAAGAGCAATTCCTCGTGAAAGATGTAGTGGTCGTTCCCAACCTGAACGGGAAAAGGATCGGCCCAAAAGCGGTCCAGTGGCGGAATCAACTGGCGGAAGCTTTCCATCCGTCGATCACCGGTCCCGTGACGATATGCCAAAGCCCATTGCTCGCGATACAGAGTATCGACGCACTTGTCGGACACGTAACGCCCTAGCAAGACAGTCCCCGCCCGCAGCATTTCAAGGTTGCCCGGAGCACGGGATGGGTTCCTCGTGACGTCGAACGACGCAGCCGCCTCGAGCCTCTCGAGGAAAGCGTCTGGATCTTCCCACAGCATCTGAACGTTCCTCGCCAAGGCGGCGGACATCTTCCAATAAACATGATTCTGGCTGCGAGATACGGAGCGGCGATCGGTGGGTGCAACGGACACGTAGAGCGACACCGTCTTGCTCAGGCTCTTCTGGTGAATACAGAGGCGCGTTTCTGTGCTCGGTCTCCCTTCGATGACTTCCCAAAAGGCCGGCGTCGATTGCGTTCTCTGGTCGCCGCTCTGGCCGAACGTTATGCTCCACACACCATACCGAGTCGATTCGACCAACCATCCATCCGGCAGTAAGCCGAACGGATCCAACACCACGTCAAGCTGTTCTTCAATACTCCGCAGATCAGCTCCGTCGGGAACACGACAGTTGGGAAGTGCGGATCGCAGATCGATTGGCGCATGAGCGTCTGGCAAACTGCGAAACAGACCACGATCGACGTTCTGGTACAACCAGAACAAGAACCGGCGCAACCCTTGAAGGAATCGGAATGGGCCCGGCGCATCTTCCGGGGCCGCTTGCAGGACCGTGACGCACGTTGCGGCTCCGGATCGCTCAAGGTTTTCCACGCACTTGAACAACCAGTTAGGAATCGTGTTGCCATCCGTAACGAGCAGGAGACGGAGTGGCGCGCGTGAATTGCGATGCATCATCGGTGTCACGAAATTGCCTTGTCAATCACGGGGAGGAGGAGCGCATCACCTGTGTCGTTCGTGAGATGAATCGGACGTAATAGGTCTGCCGGGCCAGTCCACCAAGCCTGAATGGGTACCGCCCTCCGACGAATAAAGCGATTGCGATGAAGTGCTTGCTGAAGAGAAGGGACGCTGGCGCCTGCGTGCACCCTATCGGGTTTATACGCAGAAATAGCGCTTACCGTCTCGGCAACCATCCAGGTATAGACATCCTCACTGGCTTGGGGCGCAAAGAGCTCAAAGATGTCTGCTTCCCATCCCAATGAAGTCCTGTAAATACAGGTGAGCGACCATCCGCGAAGTGCATCACGGATTCTGAAATACAGCGGCAAAAACTGCACGCGATTCGGAAACCCACTTCTCAACCAAGAAACAAAACGTGGGTTTGGAACGCGCACGCTTGCATCTCCCGTGTCGCTCGCATAGAGCTGTAGGATCTCTGGCTCGACGTCAGATCCCACTCTCACATCGCTTCCTTCGATCGCCAGTTTGGGCCGCGCGTGAAACCAGGGCTTCATCGATACCTTGAAGATGGCCTTTCCAACCGATGTGGGGAGGCCGAACCGACGTTTGAAATCCATGCTCAGGGCCGCTCCCTCCAACGGCAGAGTGAATTTCACAAGCTCGCCGTGTGGTCGCCATTTCAAGCGGGGCAAGAGCTTCAAGGTGTCCGCAGTTCCTCCGGCGGCGATGATGAACTCAGGACGGTGCATCATGGCTTGCATGACACGAACGCCCAAGCCGGACCCCTGGAGTTCTGGCAGGCAGAACCAATCGAAGGTTTCCAGACCATTCAAGCGTCTTGAGCCGACTTGATATGACTGCACAAAAGCCCAAACCATCGCCAGACATTCGCCATCCTCCAGCGCGAGGAGGCCGATTTGTGAGGGACATTCGAGATAGCGCCAGCGATAAAAGGCTTCCGTCTGAGGGCGAGCCCATGTGTTCTCAGAAAACCGAATGAGGGCTCTGAGGTACCTGGGCTCAAAGGGAACAATTTCGATGGGCAAGGGCCGGTTTAGGCGCGACCGTGGTTACTTGAAAGAGTGAGCTGCGCGGTCTTCGCCGCTATGAAGCCCGCGATCCTGGAGATCGTGCGAAAGCGGTCGATTTCCAGGTCCTCGAGGGACACTCGAACACCGAACCCCGCTTCGAGCTGCGCCAGGAATTCCACGAAGGTCAGGGAGTCAACGAGGCCCGTGTCGATCAAGTCGGTCTCCACCGACGGCACCTCGACATGCAACTGCTCCGCGAAGAGCCGGATCAGCTGGTTCTCGAGGCCTTTCGATTGCGACATGTCAGACGTCCTGGTGCTCGGTTGCCAACAAGTCGAACAGCAAGCGATCGTAGGGCTGGCCGTCGATATAGTGACACTGCCGCTGCCGGCCGATGTACTTGAAGTGCAGCGCCTCCAGGACACGCTGCGCCGGGATGTTCGTCTCGACCGTCCAGGCGTTCACCACGCGCAGGCCCAGCTCGGTGAATCCAAACGTGAGCATCCTCGACACCGCTTCTTTCGTGCAGCCGCCATAGCGCTTATTGCCCAGCACCGCCCAGACCGAAGCCGTTTTGAAATGCCGATCCACGTTGGTCAGCCCTACCACACCGGCCGGAACGTCACCGTGGTCCGCCGTATACGCCCGGAACACGTGGATGTCCCGCTGCGTCATGATCTTCAGCGTTATCGGGTTGACCATCTGGACTCCATTGCCGAAGTCCAGCCATTTGTAGTTGTCGGGCTTGCCGAGCCAACCCGCCACCAGTTCGATGAGTTCAGGACTGTTCAGCGGCAACAGTTTCATCGTTTGCAAACGCCTCCTGCAACTGGCGCCGGTCGAACTTACCGTTGGCATTCCGGGGCAGCCGCTCGAACGCCATCCAGCGCGAGGGCAGCATGGGAGAGGGTAGGACTCTGGCCAGCTCCTTCCGCACGACCGCCGGCGTAACCGAGACCGCCGGGCGGGGCACATAGGCACAACAGATCACCGTGCCCTCGAAGCCGTCGGTGGGAATCGCCACGACGGCGCATTCCTGTATGAAATCCATGGAGTTCAACGCCGTCTCGATCTCCCCGAGCTCGATCCGATAGCCCCGGCTCTTGATCTGCGAGTCGGCGCGGCCGAGGAAATACACGAGACCATCGGCGCCCGTCTTGGCGAGGTCGCCGGTCCGGTAGAGGCGATCGCCTGGATCGGGCGACATCGGATTCGGGACGAATGCGGCGCGGGTCTTTTCGGGATCGCGCCAGTATCCCGGGCTGAGGCCCACCCCACGGATGTAGAGGTTCCCGACTTCCCCGGGTGACACGGGCCGCAGCGTCTCGGAGAGCACCAGGAGCTCTTCACCCTCGCACGGCGTCCCGATCGGGATCGCCTCGCTCTCGTCCTCCGGACAGGTCGGAACGGTGTAATAGCTGCTCGCGATCGTCGTCTCCGTAGGACCGTACAGGTTCGTGAAGGTCGCGTGCGGCAGCCGCGTCATCCAATACCTCAGGGCTGGCGTGGGGAAGACCTCTCCACACCACAGGAGCCGCTGCAGGGCCGGAAAGTCGTTGAACTGCACGACATCGAACTTGGCCATGTAACTCAGCAGCGACGGCACCGAGAACCATTGCGTCAGTTCCGCGTCCCGGATGAACTTGGCGAGGGCAGTCGGCAGCAGGTTGATCTCGGGCGGCACGAGGTGCAGCTGGGCGCCGGACGCGAACGTCCCATACACGTCGAACGTGGAGAGATCGAAGTGCAGCGGCGGATGACCTGATACGCGATCCGTTGGTCCCAGGTCGAAATACCGCCTCGCCCACTCGACAAAGTGGATCACGTTGCGGTGCGGTATCACGACGCCCTTCGGCGTGCCCGTCGATCCCGACGTGAAGAGAATGTGGGCGGGATGCGCGGGGCTATTGCGGTAATCCAACGGGTCGCCCGGCGCCCGCATCACATCCTCGAACGAGAATGACGGCTGGAACGCTTCCCCCCGGGTGCGGTCGCGATCCATCCATCCCACCGCAGTCGACCTCCGCAGCCGCGCGTTCGACAAGAGCGTGCTCAGGAGCGACGCGGCGCGTGCCTCGGCCAGGATCACACGGGGCTCCGCCGATTCGACGATCTTCGCGACTCGCGGCGCGGGGCTCGACGCGTCGAGCGGGACGTAGGTGCAGTCGGCCTTCAGGGTCCCCACCATGCTTACGATCGCCAGCGGAGACTTGGCCAGCAGCAGGGCGACCCGGTCGCCCTGCTGGCACCCGGCGGCCTTCAAGGTGCGGGCCAGCCGGTTGCTCGAGGCCTCGAGCTCTTCGTAGGTCATCCGGGCGCCGTGCATCACGACCGCGGTGGCGTCCGGCCGCCGCTCCGCCTGCTCGGTGACCCACTGCTGGAGCAAGGAGGTCATTGCGTGACCAGGGTCACTGCTCGGCGGAAGGCCTGGTTCGTGTGGTGCAATTCCTCCTCCGTGGGGGGAATGTCGAGGATGAACGACCGATACCCCACGCCGATGTAGCGCGCCAGCTCGTCGCCGACCCGCTCGTAGCTGCCCACGAGGTACGGGCACATGGTCTTGTAGTTCTGGAAGGGCACGAGCCAGTACGGACTGTCGCCCGCGGCCGTCGCGTCGGCCAAGTCCGAGAGTTGTCCATGCCAGACGGAGTCCGAGACCTTCATCGCCAACTGGTGCGTGAGCTGGCCCCTGCGGTCCTCAGGGAAGCGCTCGCGCGCGACGCGCCATGCCTCATCGCCATCTTCGCGGGCGATGATCCCGACTCGCACGCCCGCACCGACGCCCTCGTTCGGAGCGACCTCCTCCTCGGGCGCCTTCGGGTACTTGACGGCGACTGCGCCGATCGCTTGCGCCGCCGCCAGCCCCGCGTCCGACGAGCCAGACACGAAGATTCCCGGAAACAGCTCCGGCGCCAATGGCGGTGTGAGTTTCAGATTCTTGACCGTGTAATAGGCACCCTCGTGAGAGACGGGCAGGGAGCTCGCTAAGAGATCGCTGATGATGCGCGTGTACTCGATCAGCCGATCGTACCGCTGGTCGTGCGGTGTCGTGTCATTCAGGGCCACCAGGTCGTTCTTGAACCCACCCGCCACCATGTTCAGATAGATCCGTCGCCCGTACAGATGACCGAAGGACGCCACCAGCTTCGCCACGGCGTACGGGTGCATGTAAGCGGGCTGGACCGCGACCAGGGGACAGAGGCGGGTCGTGTTCTGGATGATGATGTGCGACACCAGCCAGGCATCAACCAGCCGGTTGTCGGAATAGACGAGAATTCCCTTGCAGCCGGCTCGCTCACTCCAGCGCGCCACGTCGGCCACCCGTTGGACGTAGGCCTCGCGGTCTCCGTCGGTGGACTGCGTGCAGGTCGAAAACACCTCGAGACCCACGTCGGTCGAGCCATTCACGCTCTTGCTCATGCTCTGCTCGCTCCTTTCCGCCTTACCACGCGATCGGGGCGCGCGTCGGGACCCCGTTCCCGGTGCGGTCCCAATGCATGGGCGGTGCCACCAGACCTACAGGGTGCATCCGCGGATCGGGTGAAAAGGCTTGGTGGGCTGCGGCCCTGGAGCCCGCATTGGAACACGACTGCTGCGTCGGCGCTACAGGCGGTGGTGCCTCGCCTCAACGCATCGGCCGCTCACGCACGAACATCCCCTTGTCCGCCAATGCCACCGCCGCGTCATAGACTTCGCGTGCCCGGAGGAGCATGAGGCGTAAGCTTCCCACTCGCCCCTCTCGCCACTGCCGGCGCCGCTTCAGCTCGCTGACCAGCGGGCGCAGGTCGTGATCGAGGCGCAGTGAGAACAGCCGCATGTTGGAGACCCGCACCGCCCCGTCCGCGTCCCGCCAACGCATTGGGTACGTTTCCCGCGTGAACACCGGGATCGCGAGCTGCGGCTCGAGCTCCTCCACGACGAAATAGCAGAACGTCATGGTGTTTGCGGGCACTCCCGCGAGCAGAATCTTCCCGTCGTACTCGAGCAGCTTCTCATAGGGGGTGGAGCGACCACACGGGGTTTCGGCCCGCTCGTGGCCGGCGATGATCGCGTCGGCCCTATTCCCCCACACGGCAACCGAGTGCGTGGGGTGGATGCTACGAACCACTCCCGGAGACCGGCGGAACACCTCGGTGAGGAGCCCCATCCTCGACACCGTCCGCTGCACGTCGAAGACCGGGTCGCCAAGCGCGTACTCGACGGCGGTGCCCCGGAACGGAATCGTCGGCATCATCAGCGTCCCGCGCGCCCCGACGACCTCCCGCAGCGTGCGAATGGCGTCGACCGGGCCGCCCTGGAAGCCCACGAAGCTGTCGAACGCGCTGTGCACCATCACCACGTCACCCGCGACGACGCCGAGCTCCACCAGCGCGCGATTCAGATCGACCGGCGTGAAGGCGCGAAACCGTCGATGGTAGCCTCTCACGAGGCGCTTCAGCGACCGCTTGATCGGAGACGGCAGCACCGCCGAGGCGGCCGCGCGGACGCGTTCTCGGATGCCGGAGATCACTCGGCAGGCCTGGCGTCACCGGCGTGTCGGGCCTTAGGCAAGGCGAATGCCAAGAGATTGCGACCCGCCGCAATGGCCACGAACTGTTCTCCGCCCGCTAGAAAGGTCACGGGCGCCGCACGGATTGCGCCGTCGGTCTCCACAGACCACAGATGCTTGCCGGTCCGCGAGTCGAGAGCGAAGAAGGTGCCCTGGTCGCCGCCGAACACGATCCCCCCCGTCGTCGAGAGGACGCCCCCCATGACATTGTTGACCTGTCGCGGCTCTCGGGGGTACTCCCATACCTGCCTACCAGTGAACGCGTCCAGTGCACGAACCGCCGTATAGAAGGCTCTGCCGCCGACGGGCGCCGGGGGACTCGGGCCTGACGTGAAGTACACCATTCCCTGCTCGAGCACCGGGACGAACATCAGGTTCAGCGCCGGATCGAAGCTGGGCGACCACCAATTGGTCGCGCCCACGCTGCCCGGATAGAGGACGAACCCTTCGCGATGTCGGGATGAGTCGGATAGAGGCGTGGGGCGTCCCTGCTGATCGAGGCTATCGGTCCAGGTCTCGTGCGCAAACGGTGCGGCAGTGAGATACTTCCCGGACACGCGATCCAACACATAGTAGAAGCCGTTGCGATTCGCCCACAGAACGCGCTTCTCCGTGCCCCGCGGGGTCTTTTGATCGGCAAGCACCGGAATCTGGTTCGCGTCCCAGTCGTGATCGTCCGCCGGCGTGAACTGAAAGTGCCAGACGAGCGCTCCGGTGGATCCACGAAGTGCCACGGCCGAGTTGGTATACAGGTTGTCGCCTCTCCGGGCCGCCGCGTCGAAGACCGGCTTCGGGTTACCGACGCCCCAAATGAGCAGGTCGAGGTCCGGATCGTACGACCCCGTCAGCCACGTGGGCGCGCCTCCCTCGCGCCAGGAGTTACCGGCCCACGTCTCGCCGCCAGGCTCGCCCGGCTTGGGGATCGTCATGAACCGCCATCGCTCTTTTCCAGTATTGGCATCGTAGGCCGCGATGAAGCCCTGACCCCCGCTGATCATGTCCGGCGTGGCCACACCGGTCACGACGAGATCGCGATAGGCCAGTGGCGCGGCGCTGATGGCGTACCGCTTCGGGTCCTGAGCGACGGCCACCTCCCACTGCAAGGCGCCGGTCGCCGCGGAGACCGCGATGAGTCGTGCGTCCACCGTTCCAAAGAAGACCTTGTCGTTGAGGATTGCGACGCCACGATTCGCCGCTGCGCCGAATTCGCCCCCGAGGCTCGCGCGCGATACGGTGTGCCCGTACGTCCAAATCTCTCGCCCGGTGGTAGCGTCCAACGCCGTGACTCGGCCGGGCGGCTCCGTCACGAACATGATCCCGCGCCGCACAATCGGCGTGACCTCGATGGTCGTGGGCTGGCCGTCGAACTCGTGAATCCATCTGAGGGCGAGCTGGTGCACATTCTCACGGTCGATCTGACGCAGGGCGCTGTGGCGGGAAGACCAGTACGAGCCGGAGTAGGTGAGCCAGTCCTCGGCCGGCTCGCGTGTCGCCGCAAGCTCATCGTATGACACATTCACGCTGAGGGATCGACCGGCACCGTGCCCGACGGCTCCGGACGTACTCTCGGGTGAATTGATGGAGCGGAGGAACCCCACCACTTGCCATACCTCTGTCTCGGGCAGCGGATGCGGTCTCATGGCCGTGTTCGGTATGCCGGACCGAACGACTCGGTATACCGCCCAATCGCTCTCGCCGTGCTTGAAGGCTCGATGGATCAATGCTGGACCGCCACCGCCGCCGCTCCCGTCTGGCGCGTGACAGGAAGCACACTGACTGCGAAACAGCTGCGCACCCGCCTGAATGTCGCCCGGAGTGGTCTTGACGTTGTGGATCACCGCGTACGGATTGTGGGTCTCGACCAGGGGTCTCAGGTACTGATCGGAGCCCGGCATCATGTAGACCAGCAACGGCTTCAACCCGATGTCCGGGATCTGTCCGGTGACATACAGCAGGACAACGTGGGCGCGCCATCGGACATGTTCGGAGATCATCATCGCACCCGCTACCGCCCCCAGCACACCGACTGCCACCAGACGCCTGCCGCGTCTAGTCATAGTGGCCTGCGGGCGACTCCGATCGAACGGTTGCGGCGCCATCGCGCGTCGGCACCGCCCGTGACCGTCTGCCACGTGCTCGCATGACACCGTCGGCCACGCGCCGCGCCGCGGCTCCACATCCTGCAACAAACCGGTACAGCGGACCGAAGGCGCGCAGCGAGGTGAGTCCGACAAAGAAAAGCCCCGGGACGCTGCTTTCGAACCAGTGGCTCAGGCTCGGGATCGCCCTGTCCGTCTTGATCTCGGCGCGAAGTGACGGATCGATCATCGTCAACTTCGTGATATCTACCGTGTACCCCGTCGCCAGGAGGATGTGATCAGCGCTCACCTTCGCGCCGTCAGAGAGCGTCGCACGGAGTTTCCCTTGCGCCGTCTCCAGTTTCGCCACAGTCTGGCGCTCTTGCAGTGTGACCTTGCCGATGACTCTGTCCCGCAACCAGGCGGCCGCCCCGGAATGGTAGATCGCGTTATAGGAATCCTTCCAACCTTGTGGGAACCGGTAGAATAGGACCGGCCTCCGATCCCAGAGCCAATTCGTCCAGCCGGGCGCGATGCTCGCATCCGGGGCGAGGATCCGTTCGAGGATGCTGCGCGCGCCCGACCGATCGGGCGCCAGCCACTGGATGGGGCGCCGCGCTACGACCTGGACCGCGGCGCCAGCTTCGTGGAGCAACGCCGCATACTCGATCGCGCTCTGTCCACCGCCGATCACCACGACGTCCCGTCCCTTGAAACGACCGAAGTCCCGGTGCTCGGAGGAATGCGAGACCAGTTCCGCCGGCAGCCGGATGAACTGGTCCGGTCGATTGGCATAGTAAGAGACGCCGATCGCCATTACGACCGCCTGACTCTCCACCTCGCGCCCATCCTCCAGCGTGATGAGGAACCGGCCGTCCTGGCGCTCGATCGATGAGACGTACGTTTCATCGACGTCAGGAACCGCCCGTTGCTGGAACCAGAGGCCATAGTCAATGAACGTCTGAATCGGCAGGGGATAGCCACGCGAGTGGCTTGAGTCCTTGGCGAACTGTTCAAACCCGTAGTCCCGACGAGGATCGGAGAGGTTGGTCGCCCACCAGTGCGATCGGAGCAGCATGCCCTTCGGCATGCGATCGCGCCACATCTCCAACGTCCGCCCGAAGACGGCGACTCGCAGTCCTCGGCCGAGGAGATGCGCCGCGGTGGAGAGGCCGTAGGGACCAGCGCCGACAACCACGACATCGAAGATAGGGCTCATGCGCCGTTCTTTCTCAGACGGGATGCCAGCCCCCTGACCGCGCCGCGGGCGAAGGTCGTCGTCGCCCGGACCGCGGGAAGCGGATCCCTCCACGATAAGTAGTCGTAGGCCATCGGCTTGAAAAACGAGAGGCCGAACTGCAGGAGCGTCTGGACCGGCGACGTGATGCCAGGCCTGCCGCGCTGCCGCAGGGCGGCGATCATCGTCGTGATGTCTCCGCCCAGGTCGCGTATCCAGCCGCCGGTCCGATAGCCCGCGACGCGGTCAATTGGTCCGCCGGTCGCCCATTGGTAGAAGAGATACGGGAAGTCGACGCCGGCTCGCACCGCGACCTCGAGCGAGGCGGAGAGCCGCGGGTTGATCTCCATCAGGTACGGGACGCCGCCAGCGTCCCGGCGAAACTCGACTTCGGAGTAGCCTTCGAGGTTGATCTCGCGCACGAGCGATTCGGCGTGCCCCCCGATGTCCGCGGGAATGGCGATGCTCTGGCGCAAGACCGAGTTCCCGCCCAGGGGCGGACTGGTGCGCTTGGCCCACTGGGCGAAGCGCGCGTACACCTCGCCATCGGCATACAGGAAGCTCACCGCTTCGCGTCTTCCGGTGAGCAGTTGCTGGAACAACGCGGCTTCCCCGAAGCGCGTCACCGCCTCGACGGCGTGACGCGCCTCGGCGGGAGTGACCGCGAGTTGGGCACTCAGCCGCGCTCCGTCCCGTCCGTTCCACAACCAGGATTCGCTTGGTTTGATCACCGCCGGGAGTCCGATGTCGTTCAGCGCGGCCGTTACGTCTCCGGGGTCGCGCACGACAACCTCGCGCGGGACCCGCACCCCGAGGCGCCGCGCCACCCCGAGCGTCTGCTCCTTGCTGATCGCGATCGCCATCGCCGGTTCGGGTGCGAGCGCCATGCAGACCCGGGGCTCGAGTCGAGCGCGATGGCGACGCAGCAGCGCGATCGTGGCGTCGTTAGAGGCGATCAGCACTCGCGCACCGGTGCGCTCCAGCCAGTGTTCGAGGATCCCTTGGTAGGCGTCTGTCCCTTCCTTGGCCGGAAACACGAACCCTCGCTGACACCAGCGCGAGGCAAAGGCGGGTGCGTGATCGTGCGTTTCCGCCGCGGCGACCCCGAGCCCCCGCCGACCGAGGGACCGCACGGTCACGAGCGACTGCCGGAGCGACGCGTCGAGCACCAGGGCGTCGCATCGCATCATGGCCGAACTGCCGCGCAAGAACTGCGCCGGGATCGGCCGCTGCACCGCCGCTGCACTCCACGCTCGAGTCATATGCCGGTCAATCGCTATGAACGCTGTGCCAGAGTTCGAATTCGGCCACGTGGAACAATCGCAGCGCAGTCTCGGGCTCGACGCGATGATTATTCTGCAGGACGTGCAACATTTCCTGCACGTTGTAGATCCCGCGCTCCCGTGCTGCCCGGCTGGTCAGGATGTCACGCAGTGGTTCGGCGAGAACGCTGGTCAACCAGATATGCAGCGACGTGGGAAAGCCCATCTTCTCGGCTCGTGTTCTCACCGAGTCCGGTATGCGGCCGCGCAAGCTCCTGCGGAGGAGGGCTTTGTTCCAGACTCCTTGGATCTTGCGATCCACGCCCGCCCGGAACGCGAGGGAGACCAGGCGGTAGTCCATGAAGGGCAACCGCGCTTCGACACCGTGGGCCATCGAGTTGCGATCTTCCAGCCGCAGATAGTGCGGTAAGGGTGTCCGTTCGACGGAGCGTCTCAGCACGGCATCCAGATGAGGGTCCTCGTAGCCCGCGTCGCTCGCGTCGAGACGATCGATTAGAGGCGGTGTAAACCAGCGCCTCTCCTTGAGGCGCCGCCAACGCCGCGTACGCGCCACGCTGCGATACGGCCTCAGTCGCCGCAGCTGATGGTGGAACAGGCGCGCCAGCTCGTACAGGAACAGTTGCCCAGCATTGGCGCGGCGCTCGGCGGCGTAAGCACGCATCTCGTGCCACGCCCTGGTGACTCGGGCGCTGCGGAGCAGCGTGTACCAGTGGTCGTGGAAGTAGCTCGAATAGCCCGCGAAGACTTCGTCCGACCCTTGGCCGTTGAGCACGACCTTGACGCCGTGGCTCGCGGCCAGCTTCATCAGGTGGAACCCCGCAATCGGCGCCCCCGATACGATCGGCTCATCCTGGAAGCGCAAGACCTCTGCCAAGCTCTCCCACATCGCGTGTGGAGTCAGCGAGATCCGTTGTAGTAGCGCACCGGTCTGCGACAGCGTGTCGGCAATGAATGCGCGTTCATCGAACGCAGCATCGTGATAGCAAAAGGCCAGGAGCGGAGGCGCCGCCTGTCCTCCGTCACGAACTCCGCGGTTTCGCGCCATGGCGCAAATGATCGCCGTGGAGTCGAGCCCCCCGGACAGACAGACGCCCACTGGAACATCACTCCGCAGGCGGAGTCCGACGGCGCCCTCGAGCAACTCCGCGACCGCTTCCTCGACATCGGGCAGCGGCTCCTGCTCGATGTCCGGGAGAGACCAGTACCTCCACTGCCTCCACGTGCCGTCGAGCCGGATCTCGAACGCGCATCCCGGCGGGACCTGCTCAATCCCGGCGTAGAACGTCGCCGGGGTCTCATCCAGCTCGCCGTGGAGCAGGAAGTCGGCGGCGACCTGCCAGTTTGTTTCTCGCACATAGCAGCCCGACGCCAGTATGGCCTTCACCTCTGAGGCAAACAGCCAGTAATCCTTGCCCCGGTGCACGAAGAGGGGTTTCACGCCGAAGCGGTCCCGTGCTCCGAACAGGACGCCGCGACGACGGTCGTGGATCACGAAGGCCCACATCCCGTTGAGCCTGCCCAGGCATTCCGGGCCCCACTGTCGATAGGCTGCGAGCAGGACTTCGGTGTCGCTGGTGGAGCGGAAGCAGTGGCCGGCGGCCCGCAGTTCCTCCCGCAACTCGATGTAGTTGTAGATCTCGCCGTTGAAGACGATGACAAGCTGGCCATCCTCCGAGCACATCGGCTGATGACCTGCGGGGCTCAGGTCCAGGATGGCCAGTCTGCGAAACCCGAACCCCACCTGCTGATGGAGATACAGGCCCGAATCGTCGGGCCCCCGGTGAGCGATGCTCCGGGCCATCCGGCTCAGGACCGCTGCGTCTGCCGGTCGACCAGCGAGACCGAGCATCACCACAAGACCGCACATCTATGGACGAAACACCCCCTCTATCGGCGCGACTGGTCCTGCGTGAAGGCGGAGCTGCTGATTTCGCATCACGACGCCTCCAATTTCCTCTTTGATTGCGCGAACCCGCACGATTTGCTCCGCGGCCAACCAATTGCGTGCCCGGCTTCGAACCAGCCTGCCGCTGATTCGAGAGACAAGCGCTCGTCCGAACAATCGCTCAATGCCACGCCGAAAGACGGTTCGCGTCTTGAACAGAGGCTGGACGAGACGACCGAGCGGGCTCCTGAACCACCCCCAGCCATGGCAGATCAATTCCTCTGGTTCGAAGCCCAAGCTACGGAGCAGCAGCAGCCATCTCTCGCGGTGAAACCTGCGACCAACAGGTCCAGCGGGGACCCCACGTACAGGGGCCGGCCTCCCGCGCAGGCGGTATTTCACGATGTAGTACGCGGACCGCAACACAGCGACTACTCTGAGGACTACGTCATCCATGCGCCGAACAGGAGATCTCCCGTTGGGGATGGCGATCACGGCTCTACCACCGGGACTGAGTACTCTGTGAATTTCGCGCAGTGCCTGCTCGTCGGACTCCTGGTATTCTATGACCCCAAGCGACACCACGCCGTCAAAGGTGTTATCCGCAAATGGGATGTGCTCGATGTCCCCGACGCCGAATTGGTCCGTTCCGCAGAGTTCTCGCGCCTGGCGGATCATCGGCTCAGCGAGGTCGATGCCCCACACTGTGTACCCGCGTTGCATGAGCTTCGCAGCCGTCACACCCGAGCCGCAGCCGGCATCAAGGATCTTCGAGGATGCCGGGATCACGGACTCCACCAACTCCAGTGCAAATCGCTGGCGCGAGTTCAGATTCTGCGTAATGATCGTTCGCGGCTCGGCATCGGCGTAGAAGGCCACCCACTGCGTCGCTCGCTCGCTAAAGTAGGTGCTCACGTGGTGTTTCCAGCGCTTCATGGCACGCGTCCTACCTCGACGGTGGAGGAGCGTCGACTCCCGCTCGACCGGCTCACGGTGGCGCCGCGCGTGAGGTCGATCACGACGTGGTGGGGGCCGGCCACCGCCAGGGCTCGCCGCGCCTCGTCGGAGGCGTTGCCGACGACCAGTACCTCGGCGTGCGCGAGGAGGGTCTCGACGCTGTCGCAAAGCAGCGATGCGATGTGCGGGATCTCCTCCTCGATGTAGCGGCGATTCGCTCCGCGCAATCGGGCTACGGCGACGCTGGGATCGAGGATTCGCACGTCGCATCCCTTTCCGATGAGCGTCTCGACCAGCGTGACCATGGGGCTCTCCCGGAGGTCGTCGGTGCCGGGCTTGAAGGCAAGGCCGACGACTCCAATCCTCCGTCTTCGTGTCTCGAGCACCGCCTCTACCGCCTGGCGAATCTGCCCCTCGTTCGAGGGGAGGATCGCGGAGAGCAGCGGCAAGGAGACATCTGCGGCACGGGCGGCGTACACCAACGCGCGGAGGTCCTTCGGCAGGCACGAGCCGCCGAAGGCGAAGCCAGGGCGGAGATACGCTTCCGAGACATTGAGTTTCCTGTCCATCAGAAAGAGCCGAATCGCCTCCTGCGCGTCGGCCCCGAGCGCCGCGCACACGTCCCCGATCTCGTTGGCGAAGCACACCTTGAGCGCGTGGAACGCGTTCGAGACGTACTTGACCATCTCCGCCGTCCGTACAGCGGTGTGGACGAAGGGAGCCTCGACCGTGGCGTACAGCGATCGCAGTACCGCGGCCGTCCCGGGATCGCCGCACCCCACCACGGTCAACGGGGGACCCGCGAAGTCTCGCAGCGCAGACCCCTCGCGCATGAACTCCGGGTTCACGGCGACGCGCAGCGTGGGTCCCAGGTCACGGCCGGCGCCGCTCTGGAGAGCGGGGACGAGCACCCGCTCCGTCGTCCCAGGGAGCACGGTGCTGCGCAGCACGACGGTATAGGGCTCATCGCGCTCGGCCAGCGCCTGACCGATCTCGTGGCCGACGCGCGTGAGGGCCTCCACTTGGAGCTGCCCGCTGGCGCGGCCGGGGGTCCCGACGCAGATCAGCCCCATTTCCGCGTTCCTCACGGCCTCAGGGGTCGATATCGTCGCTCGCATCCGTCGCGCTGCGACCGCTTCACCGACCAGCGCTCCCAGCCCGGGCTCCACGACCGGCGACGCACCGCTATTGATCATGGCGACTTTCTCTTCGTCGATGTCGACCCCGATCACCTCGTGGCCCGCTTCCGCCAGACAGGCGGCAGTCACGGATCCCACGTAGCCGAGCCCGAACACGTTAACGCGCACGAGGGACCACCTCCTCGCATCTGGCTTCGAACTCTTGAGCCACTTGCGACCACGAGTACCGCTCCTCCATCAGGCGACGTCCGGCGCTGCCCAGCGCTCGGCGCCGGCCGGAATCCCGGAGCAGGGCGACGACCGAGTCCGCGAACTGTGCCGGATCGTCTGCCTGAACGAAGTGCGTCCCCGGGATGAGCGGTAGACCCTCCGCCCCCACGGTGGTGGACACCACGGCCTTCCCCATCGCGAGCGCCTCGAAGATCTTGAGTCGCGTCCCGCCGCCCACCCGCAGCGGCACCACGCACACGGCGGCCGTGGCGACATACGGCCGCACGTCATTGACCGTCCCCGTGACACGGACGCCCGGGATCGCCGTCAGCCGCTTCACCCGGGGACCAGGATTCTTCCCCACGACCGTGAGGGATACGTCAGGCACTGCGTCGCGGATGCGGGGGAACACGGCCTCGGTGAAATGCAGGATGCAGTCCTCGTTGGGAAACCAATCCATGGAGCCCGTGAACACGAGTGCCCCGCGCGTCTCCTGCGATCCGTTGGGCGTGAAGTACGTAGTGTCCACGCCGGTGGGGATCGTACAGACGCTCGCCTCGGGAGCGTGGGAGGCCAGCAGCGAACGATCTGCGTCCGAAACGGCGACGGTCAGCCGGGCCCGAGTGCAGGCCCGGGCCTCGTACCGGCGCATCTTCCGCCACTCGAGCTCGAGGAGAGCGCGCCGCCACGGGCGGGTCTCGACCCGGCCCAGCCGCTGCCAGATTATGTGCTCCACGTTGTGATCGAACAGGATCGTCGCGAGCGGCCCGTCCAGCGGGACATTGGGCGTGGTGTGCAAGAAGTCGGCCACGCAGAGATCGAACTGCGTCGCCGTCATGAGCCGCGCGACCTCTTTCCGCATCGCGGGGATGCGCCACCTCCAGACATCGACGGGAAGCGCGGAGAGCCACGACCCGAGCACTGCCCCGGCGAAGCGGGCGCTCCCCTGTTTCGGGGCGGCATACGGCAACGAGATCACCTGCTCGCAGCCCACGAGCTGGGCTGCCAGCCCAGCGGGATCGTCGCCTGGGCCGTGGGTCGTCACCAGCGTCACACGATGCCGACGTGTCAGCTCCGCGAGGATGTGGAAGCTCCGCGATCGCCCGCCGGTGTTGAGCGGCCAGAGCCCGCCGACCTTCACCCAGAGGATCCGCATCTGCCTTCCATGGACCGCATCACATCCCCACGGTGCAAGCGACGTGCCCAACGCGGGAGCGAACGCATGGGGCACGGAAACACCAGCGGTCGGCGCAGAGGAGCGCACCATGGCGGGCACGCAACCTGGCAAGCCCCGTATGCTCACGCAGTGTGGACCTCGGGCCCCGCCTGCGGTGTTGCGCGATCGCGACACTCGCGCACCGGGAGGTCGCTGGCCGGCCTTTGTCGGGGGATGAGCCGCGCTACGTCGGGCTGGTCTCGCTCTTGCTTGCTGTTGTAGCCTGTGCGTGACGTAGCGGGCTTTAGCGAATCGACACAGTCCGCGACACCTGTCGAGGCTCGGGCCCTCGATCGCTCGCTCGTGCGCGGCGTCGCCTGGACGGCGGCGGCGAAGTGGGCGAGCCAGGGGCTCGCCTGGGTATCCTGGCTGGTCGTCGCCCGTTTGCTGACCCCTGAGGACTACGGCCTCGTGGGCATGGCCGCGATCTACCTCGGGCTGATCACGCTCCTCTCCGAGTTTGGCCTCGGCACCGCGGTGCTGGCGGTGCGCGAGCTCAGCGTGGAGCAAATCAACCAGCTCAATGGGATGGCGGTACTCTTGGGGCTGGCCGGCGTGCTCGCGTCCTGCGCCGCGGCGATTCCGTTGGGACACTTCTTCCGCGCGCCACAATTGCCGCTCGTGGTCGTGGCCATGAGCAGCACCTTCGTCATCACGTCTTTCAAGACCGTGCCCTTTGCGCTGCTGCAGCGCGACCTGCGCTTCAAGGCGCTCGCGCTCATCGACCTGAGCCAGGCGCTGGTGCTCGCAATCAGCATGGTCGCCTTTGCTGTCGTCGGGTTCCGCTACTGGACACTCGTGTGCGGCGGGGTGGTGGGCGCGCTGGTCTCGACGGGAGCGATCCTGCGGCTGCGGCGCGTAGCGCTCGCGCGGCCGCGACTGAAGGCCCTGCGGCAGGCGATGACGCTCAGCTCCGACGTGCTCATCTCCCGCCTGGGCTGGTACGTCTCTGCGAACACGGACTTCCTGGTCGCCGGGCGGATCCTGGGGAAGGCGGCCCTCGGTTTCTACAACGTCGCCTGGATCTTGGCCAGCGTCCCGGTCGACAAGGTCGCGGCGCTGGTCGGGCAGGTGACGCCTGCCTTCTTCTCCGCGGTGCAGGCGGACCATGCAGCCATGCGGCGGTACGTCCTCAGGATCACGGAAGGGATCGCACTGATAACCTTCCCCGTCAGCCTCGGACTCGTTTTGGTGGCTCGGGATTTCGTCCTGCTGGTCCTTGGCTCCAAATGGGAGGGGACGATCGCACCGTTGCGGCTCCTCGCCGCGTACGCCGCGTTCCGCTCCATCACTCCCCTCTTGCCTCAAGTGCTCCAGATCATCCGGGATTCGAGGTTCGAGATGTGGCGAATGGTCGCGGCCGCCGTTGTCATGCCGACGAGCTTCTACTTCGCCGCACAGCGATGGGGGACGGTCGGCCTGGCGATGGCATGGATGCTGGTCGATCCCCTCCTCGCCTTCGTGCTGTACCGGCGCGTGTTCCGTAAGATCCAGCTGTCTCCCAGGGCATACCTCGCGGCGCTGTGGCCGGCGCTGAGCGGCACGGCCCTGATGGCGGCGGCGGTGCTCGCCGTCGGGGTCCTGAGCCCTAGCGGGTGGACTCCCGGCCTGCGATTAGCTGCGCAAATCGGCGTGGGCGTGATCACCTATGGACTTGCCTGTGTGGTCCTGCACCGGGAGCGGTTCGCGGCATTCCGCGAGCTCGCCCTGGCTGCCCGTCGAGAATCCGCGGGACGCCGGTGAACGCCCGCCGACTGCTCCTCGTCACGTATTACTTCGGTCCCGACGGGCCCGTCGGTGGCCTTCGCTGGTTGGGGATCACGAAATACCTCGCCCGCCTGGGCTGGAAGATTTCCGTCGTCACTGGCGTTCCTCGGATCGGGAATGGCGCGCGCAACGGACCTGACGTGGAGTCGTTTCCGCGCTTCTGGACGTTGAGCGACGGCTGGCGCCTGCTTCGGCGGCTAGCTCTTGGGCCGTCGCTCGAGGCATTCCCGACAGCGTCGCAGGTCGGGAATCCGTCGGCACCGCCGGGTCCGCTGCGCCAGCTGGGTCGAGAGGTCGCTGCGTTTTTGACTTTTCCGGACGAGAGCCGGGGCTGGCTGCTGCGCGCCGCGCTGCGCACGCGCTCCCTGATGCGCCGACTCCAGCCGCAGGTCGTCGTGAGCAGCGGCCCGCCGCACACCGCCCACCTCGTGGCAGGACTCGCTACGATGGGTAGCACCGTGCCCTGGTTGATCGACCTGCGCGATCCGTGGGCGGGGCCCCTCTCGAAGATTTGGGAGTCGGATCGAATGTTTGGAAGCCGACTGTTTCGCGTCGTCGCCCCGCGTCTCGAACGCCTCGCCTTCCGGGCCGCCCAGGGGATAATCACCAACACTCACCAGCTCGGGGACGCGCTGTCGGCGCGGTATCCCGACATGCCCGTGGTGTGCGTTCCTAACGGCGTCGACGCGGAATGCCTGCCGCCACCTGCTCGCGATCGGTATCCAGGATTGGGAATCGCATATACCGGTTGGCTGTACACCGGCCGTGACCTCGGGCCGGTGGTGCAGGCGCTACGAGCCTTCTTGGAACGTCACCCAGAAGCTGCCCGCGCCGGTGCCAAACTGCGCGTGGCCGGTCGGGCCGACGCTGCTCATGCTCGGGCGTTCTACAGCGCCGTCGCTGCGGCACGTATGGAGCCGTACGTAGAGGTGCTGGGCCCGCTTCCCCGCGCCGAGGCTCTCAACATCGTGTCTCGTTCGCGCCTGGCCGTAGTCCTGGCGCAAGAGCAGGAGCTCCAGGTCCCAGCCAAGCTCTATGAGTCAGTCGCGATGGGCATCCCGACACTGGTCGTGGCGCCGCCGGGCAGCGCCGCGGCGGTCGAGGGAAAGCGCGTCGGGGCCGTGGTTCGCGATGCCGCCGATATCGAGGGAATTGCGTGCGTGCTCGAGCGACTCTGGCGGGACGGCTCGCACGAGCGATTGTGTCCCGTGCCGATCACATACGAGGCCATCGCACCCATGGTTGACAAGGTCCTGCAACAACGGCGTCGTCGTCCCGACCCATAGCGTCCTCGACCTCGCCGCTGAATGGAGCGCAGCGGTCTCGCCCCGTCTTCATGAGGACGAACACGTTGAAGGTCGGTCCGGTGACGGGCGCCGGTTGCGCCGCGGCGACGCCCACCGGGCTTGGGGGCGTGATGCCGACCATCGGTAGCTCGAGCGGGCCGCCGGTGTAAATGCCGCTGGCGGTGGGGGAGCCATAGAAGTCTTCGGCATTCTGCACCACGTAGCGGTCACCCATATTGAGGATGCCCGCGACGTCCACGCTGACCGCACTCTGCTGCGCCCAATTGTAGACGATGATGTTGGCTCGACCCGGCTCATACTGGTTCGGGCGCACGACGATTTTTACTCCCGTGGGTGCGCTACCTGCGTACGTGCCCGGATCGGCGAACCCGTTCTGCGTCCGCCAGCCGTCGAACGTCGTGACATCCGTGGTATCGTGGCGCCACACGACGGCTGAGGGGTCGCCGAAGAGCGTATTGTCGCTCCACCTCTCGTCGCTGCTGTCCGATCCAAGGGTCCACACCATGCCGCCGCTGCTAAAGTTGTAAAGCGTGTTCCCCGTCACGGTAGCCGTGGCCCACGCGCCCATCCGCCACCACCCGCCGACGAAATAGTTGTTGGTGCAGACGAGATCTTGGTTCCGAACGACGTCGCTGCCAATGTCGGCGGTCATCGTATTGGTGAAGTTGGTCCGGTACGTGTAATTCTCATTGACGGTGATTCCCGACGCGGGAAAGACGCCGCCAACGAGAATGTCGGCATCCGACGGCACGCCCCAGATGTAGTTGTTGAATGCGACGTTGCCTTCGAGATCGATGTTCTGGATATATGGTCCGTCGTTGGCGTAGCAATGAAACCCGTACGCCCAATTGTCGAAGACGATGTTGTCCTTCAACAGCAACGTGCCGGTCTGACTCTTACAATAGATCCCGTGAGTCAGATTGTCGGTGCGTCCGTTGTTGTAGACGATGGCGCCGTTGACCTCGGCCCCCGCTGCCTCCGGCCCGATGAAGATTCCGTCATCGGTCGCGTCATGGACGACCAGGTTGATGACCTTGATTCCGGGCCCTTTGAGGTGGACGCCGTGCATAACGCCCTGCTGCGGAGCGGGGTTCGTGACCTCAAAACCCCAAAACCACGTGTACGCACCAGTCACGAAGAGGATGTTCGTAACCGTCGCACGCTCCCCGGGAAACTGGCGCACTACGATCGGAGCGTCAGGTGTACCCATCAGCGTGCTCGCGAAACCCCTCGGATCTGCGACGTTCGTATACATTCCGCCGCGCAACCAGATCGTGCTGCCCGGCGTCACCGCGGCCGGGCCGGCGAGGGCCGTTGCCAAGTCCCATGGCTCGGTGAATGATCCGTCGCCGGATGGAGAGCCGGTCGGCGAGACGTAAAAGTGCGGCGCCGGACCGGCGGAGCGGTCGGCGCTTATGCCCCGGGTCCCCGGGGCGCCGTTGGGCGCAACGGAGTCCTGCAGCGCGCAGGCGGCCAACAGCAGGAGAAGCGCAGCCGCGAGGGGTACCACGCCCGGTCCGGAGCGTGACTGCATCTGTCCGGTGTGTGAGGGCATAAAGCAGCGTTTCGGCTGTGCAACTTCCGGACCCGTCTCTTGACCTATGGTGGTCCAACCTGGCGGGCGTGTGCAATTCCGCACCAGGTCAAGACTTGCTGTCCTGCGCGAATCGACAGACGATGCTGCGGCGCTAGCGCCTCAACTGCGAACCGCCCGTTCTCTGTGTGCCACAGGGTGCTGCCCGGCGGCCACGTGGGCCGCCTGCCTCAGGCGAGCGCTCGCCGCGACCCGCCACCGATTGAGGCATGAGGCGGCGGCAAGCGTGTCGCCCTTCCGGATGCAAGCTCAGTACTCGAATGCGCCGATGTCGTAAGCCGTGCCCTTGGGCCTCGCGAGGCCAGCGAAATCGAGCCCTGGCACGCAGAGCACGACCCCGGGGGCACAGAGGGTCGTGCCGGCATCGATCGCCACGGCGCCACTGCGGAGATGGTAATCCCCCGTCATATCGCCGGTGTAGTTCACGAAGAGGGCACTGAACTGGGCACTGGTGAGCGTGATGGTGCCG
>Ga0209470_1000658_pt1 | contig 27001 bp, 24 predicted proteins | sample GraSoiAngelo_125_FD_185882 | JGI IMG/M metagenome (GOLD analysis project Ga0209470, IMG submission 185882) | Grasslands soil microbial communities from the Angelo Coastal Reserve, California, USA - 14_0927_05_40cm (SPAdes) (version 2) | ecosystem: Environmental > Terrestrial > Soil > Grasslands ... | reverse complement strand
CGACCATTGTTTCCCAGATTTGCAGTTCCCAAACACCAATGATTTTTTCCGCTAGCATCGAAATCCTCCTTCTCTGTTTATGGACGCGGTGACTCTTGTGCTTTGAAGCTCAGAGCTTAGCGCAGTGAGTGGGCTGACTCAATGATCGAACCAAGCCAGTGATCAGCCTCGGACGATCTCGATCTACTCTTTCTCCCGCTCCCAGACTTGGAGGATGTTGCCACTTCCGGACTTCGAAGTGAATTCGCTGGGACGTGCCTTGCCGACCGGCGCGAAGCAGACCCTGTAACCGTCTCCTTCCAGCTCGTAGATGCCGAGCATGACCTCTTTCTCGGTCGAGACTGTGTCCATCTGCTTCGGCTTTTTCGTCGCGTCGAGCTTGATGGTCCCCGCCTTGCTAGTGGCGTCCTCTGCCAAGTGAGGGAAGCGGAAGGTGTCGTCCTTGATGACGATGGTCGTCTGCTTCACTTTGTCCTCGGCCAAGGACTTGCCGTCCTCCATGGCAGAAATCAACCTCCACGTGCCCTGTAGCCCTTCCAGGTCCTTCTTGGTTGCCGAGTCCTCAGGGTTCATAACAACCTTCTATAAGACAGGTTTACCGCTAGCGCATGAACTATTTCATAAGATTAAAGGCGACGCAACAAGTCACCAGCGGTTGACTCGAGAGGCTTCAGCGCGGAACTACTCTGGGAATCGCGAGAGCCGCTTGCCGCTGGACGGCATCGACATCCGCGTCGTATTCATCACCATGGCAAGCGACGCGAAGTAACTGGTGATTCCGACGATGTCGAGCACGCCCTTTTCGCCAAAGCGCTTTACCGCGCGGGCGTAGGTGGCGTCAGAGACGCGTTTGTAGCGCTGTAACTCCGTTACGAGGTTATAGCAAATTTCAACGTCCTCGCTCATGCCAGACGGGCGCCGTCCGTCGGCAATCGCATCGATGATCTCTTGGCCAATCCCTTCCTTCAGCGCGAGCGGAACGTGGAAGTTCCACTCGAAGTCCTGCGTCCATTCGCGTGCCGTGACCAGGATGATGAACTCCGTCAGTTGTTGCTAACCGACGCCTTGAAGCGCAGTTAGTCGCCGCTGCGGTAGGCGTTCATGGGCTCTGGGCTGCGGATGAGCACCGAAAACGGCCCAAAGATGGCTCTTTGCGCGCGGCTAGGAACTCCTCGGCCGCCTTCTTCTGCGCCCCGTCGTATTTCTCTGGTGCAACTGGCGGCATCCGATCTGAGGAGGAGGAAATCGGGGCCATGATGCCGATTAGCATCACACCCAAAGCGAGACAAACCGAAATTACTCGATCAACGGTGCCTAAGCGATGACGAACTTTACATTGGTCGTTCGCCGCGTTTTAGCGGGATGATATGATCGACCACGTATCCGGGGAGCTTGAACGAGGCAGCCGCATTTGATACACTGACGCGTCTCAACATCAAAGGCCTTATGCAAACTCGAACCGTAACAATTCTATTCGTAATGGCCATCGGCGTTTTCCTCAGTGCCGGTGCGCTCGCGGCGCAGCCCTCGGAAGCTCCCGGGAGCCACGAGGCCGACCATGAAGTTTACTCACCATCGGTAACCCCCGCGATCTACCTCGTAAATTTCATAATCCTTTACATGGCGAATCCCGACCTTGCCGCGTACATGCCGGCATATAAAGCGCCCATTCCTCAGCCGCTCGTCGATTGCCTGGAGCAAAATCCAATGGGCTGCCCATGGGCTGATTACAGGCAATACTTCGATGAGCAAGTTATCGACCACAGGAATTGTTTCTGGCCGGACATGTGTCAGGAGGATCCGAGATGGGCGCACTTGGCGCCACGGAAGGTCACACGGCCCGAACAGATCAACGAGCCACTGGAGAGGAGGCGGGCCGATCAGCTCGCTCACATCCTCGGGATCGACGAGAGCATGATCTTCACCGACGCACAGTACCACTGTGTAATCGGGACACCTCCGAGAGATCCCGACCGAGAAATCATCTTCCGTTGCATCTATAACCTTACCAACTCGAACGGAAACGCAGCCATTCCCCTCTCCAGCTACGGGCTCAACATCACTGATCAGGGAGATGTTCGAAGCATTTGCGCGCCCTGTGCGCCGTGCCTCGAGTTCAACGCTTTGTTCGAGGGGCGCTTGGAAGAAATTTTCGCAGAGTGCGGATGCCTGGACAAGTTTTTGCGGGTGCTGGCCGAAACGCAGCTTCCTCAGTTCATCGAAGATGGGCAGCTCTGCCAGCAGAGTGGCGGAACCGCATGCCTCATTGAAACCAACTGCGCTGGAAACGGACACTAGGGAACAGGCTGCGCCGACTCGGAATCAGCCGAGCGGACGCGCTCTTCGCCGGCTTGTTAATCTTCAGCCCGCACTCGTCGGAAAATTTAATGCACTTGGGTAGTGGGCGGTGGCGCGAGTCCGACGAAAATCACGATGCCATCACCACCGGGATTTCCACCAAAGTCGATATCAATATCGGGTTTCCAGTTGTTGACGGACCAAATGTTGCCAGCCTGATCGATGACCACGGCCGTCTGACGCATCATTGGGATAAAACTGGGAGGAGCGCCTTGACCGTATAAGGGATCGCCATTGTGTAGCAATATCTGGCTGCCCGCCGAAGGCACCGTGTATCCTGTGGCCGGTGATATTGGTTCACCCACGCTGTGACCCGGCTGGGCATTGACGCCCCAAAGTTTCGTCAATCTGCCCTTGAACGGGGGCGTTAGAAGATGGAGCGAACCGAAATTTGCCACCCACACGTTGTCCTCGCCGTCAATGGCCGTGTCCCATGGGCTGTCCATGCCGCCTCCGGTAAAATGCCCGATCTCTGTGCCGTCGGGTCGAATCGCATAAACTCTAGTGTTACCCTGGGAAGCGACCCATGCGTTTCCCTGGGAATCGACAGACAAGCCCCTAAGCTGCCGTCCAAGGCAGCGCAGAAATTGCTGCTCTAGTATGCCGTCGACGAGCGCGTACTTTGCAACGCTTCTGGGGTTTTCACCGAAGGGAAGTCCGCCGCTGTTGGAGACCCACGCGGTCCCGTCGGCGGCAAGTGCGACGTCGAACGGACCACTTCCCTCATATTGCAGAAAACTCACAACGTGATGCGGATTTCCGTGTAGGAACACATAAAGGCTGTTGTTCCCATAACTCGAGATCCAGATATTCCCATTCGCATCTGAGGCGAGTCCCTGTGCCCTCACGGGGCCGCCCTGATAAGCATCAGGCGGTGACACTGGCATGCCTGTCAGCGTGAAGCGTGACATGCTGCCGTTTCCATTCGTGGTTGGAAAGCACCAATCGCAACCGGGATTGCCCCAGCCGAAGTTGCCGAACCACACCGAGCCGTGGGGAGCGACCGTGACGCCGAAACCGGCACCGAGAATGCCGCCACCAGTGAGGGGCGATCGAGGCGTGCCGTTGCTACCATCAGCCGGCTGGCCATTGGGTTTCAATACCAAGTTGAAGGTACACGAGTTTGGTGAGCCTTGCGTTGTGTTGTTCGTGACCCACGCGTATCCTCGTTGGTCGAATGCGAGATTTCCGGGGCCGCTAATCAAAAAATCAGGCTCGTCGTTACCAGAATCGTTGACCTTGACCGTCACCGTCCAGGCATCGGGCATGGTGACTAATTGCGGCGTATACAAGCTGCTCAGCAGCGTCAACGCGTAGATTCCCTCCACATTCTGCCCAGGATCTCGAGCGAGATTTGCCAGGGCCTGGGCGGTATTGCTTGGAGGAGGACCGCCCGCTGGCGTGGTCAGAACGAACAGACTTGCTGTGACGGTCGGATCCTCTACGCACGCTGCCAGCAAATTGGCCAGCGATCGCGTGGATCGCAGGGAATTTGTCTGATCCGCATTCGGCGAGTTCAACAGCACGGTCGACGATTGCCCGGTCGCAGAGGTAACCATGTTGTCGTTCATCCCCGCGGCAATCTGGAGGCCAAACGAATTGCCTGAGATCACACCGGTCCTGTAGAACTGGGCCATTGAATAGCTGGCGGCGACGGTAGTCAGCTCGTTAATCGTGACGGATATGGTCAGGCTTGGGCCGAGAACAGTGACGAACTCCACACCTTCGCTTACGTCTGCTTGAACAAAGAAGATACTGTGTGAGGTGCTTCTCGTGTAACGAATGCTGAACCGACCCGAACCATCAGTGGTCGCCTGGCCCAGCGTTGCCGGTTGTCCCGTTGTCGCTTCGAACAACGTGACGTGAACGTTAGGCAGCGGTTGGCTGGAACTCGTGCCGCCCGTTTGAACGACGCCGCTCAGTGACCTGGGATTCGCTGATGACACTCCGTTGGTGGATAGGAAGATCGCCGTTCCTGTCAGCAGCACACGCGTAATCGTGACCCTGTAATTTCTCATCGAGATTTTGTTCATTGGTTGATGAATTTGACTGTTTTCTTCTTTTAAAGATTTTGGAGTGGGACATTCAAGAGAAAAGGTCTGCGAGGCGCATTAAAACTTGCTTCTCCTCTGCTATTCTAAGAACGGCATGAAACGATACTGGGAGATCATTGCCGACAATCTCAGCAAGGCCGGATGGAGTTGGGGCTGTGTGTCAGGTAGTGGACATGCTTGCACATTGCTGTCGTCGAACAACGCCGATAGCTTGGGTGCATGAATGTCGGCGGCAAGCTCGCAGTGCTGGTTTTATGCTTAGCAATGACTGTTCCCGTCAGCGCTGCGGAGCGCCATACCTCAATCTCGATCTCCGGCGACGAGTTTCGGATTAACGGCAAACCTACTTATGCCGGACGCCGTTGGAATGGGCATAACATCCAAGGGCTGCTCCTTAACTCACGCATGGTTCAAGGCATCTTCGACGATCTGAACGCAAACACGGTTTTGAGGTGGGCGTATCCAGATACTGGCAAGTGGGACGCAGAGCGCAACACGCGTGAGTTTATCCAGCCTTGGAACAATTCCGCCATCGCGGAGGATGGCTCCTTGCGGACGGACTACATGAAGCGGCTCGAACGCATTATCGATCGTGCGGACGAACTTGGAATGGTAGTTATCCTCGGTTATTTCTATTTCGGCCAGGACGAGCGATTGCGCGATGAGGCAGCGGTCATTCGCGCCACGGATAACGCCACTGAATGGATTTTCGCCCGCGGTTATCGCAACGTATTGGTCGAAATCGATAACGAGTGCAATGTGCGTTACGAGCATGCAATTTTGCGGCCCGAGCGCGTGCACGAATTGATTGAACGTGTGAAGAAAATAACACGCAATGGGCGCAGTTTGCTCGTGACTACCTCGTACGGTGGAGGTACGATTCCGAAACAAAACGTCGTGCGCGCCGCGGATTTTCTGCTCATCCACGGCAACGACATATCCGATCCAAAAGGGATTTCGGAGATGGTCCGTAAGATCCACGTTATGCCGAGCTATCGAGGAGTTCCAATCCTGTTCAACGAAGACGACCATTATGACTTCGAAAAGCCGATGAATAATTTCATCGCTGCGGTGCGCGAACACGCCTCGTGGGGTTACTTTGACTTTCGGATGAAGAATGAAGGCTTCGACGAAGGTTACCAGAGCGTGCCGGTGAATTGGTCCATCAGCTCGGTACGAAAACGCGGGTTCTTCACCCTAGTTGGCGAGATTACGGGAGAATTAAAGTAAACGCACCGCTGCTCTACCCGTGGCTAGCAATCGGAATCCGAACTGTCACGGCTCCCTTAAAGTCGCCCGCGTGCTCGTGCGTTTCGATCACGTTGCCAGCCGCATCGTAAACTCGAATCACAGCGGCGTGAGGGCGCATCTTACACGTCATTCAGGCGTTGGATAATATTTTTTGCGAAACAAAATCGGCAATTCTCGGTTAAATTTGTTAGGCAGCAACTGCGAGCACTCACCGGTGCGGAGAGGCGGTTATTGGAGACCGTGCTGATTCATAAACACCGCGCCAGATTGAGTCCCCGTGAATCCTGGCCCCTCGCAGTTCATTGCACTGTTTCTTCGTGAATAAAGCGCCATCGCGGCGGCGGGAAGCGTCTCGTTGTGCGTGGCGATGAAAAGCTAACCGCGTTTGTGAAACTAGAAGCGGCGATTCCACATCCGCGGAAGCATCAATCACGTTTGCACTAGTATTTCAGTTGCTTGCCGATTTTGACGTTTCGCAGAAGGCGAGCGAGCTGATTAATAACGTGCTTTTCACGCCCCCTGACGTTGAGGTAGAGTCTTGTCGCTGACGGGCGCTAAGGCCCATAGAGCGAATCCAACGAACTTTTTGGCCGAGCTGAAGCGGCGCAATGTTTTTACTTCTGAGATCGACAAAGGCCTTAATCAGCTGTTGCTGGCTTGGACTCAGCGCCTTGCGAGTGATACTGCTGGCGCAAAGGTTACTGGTGAGAAGGCGCGCTCTACAATTGATCTACTCTACGGAGAGCAACCGGACAACTTCGAGCTTGCGGTAACAATATCTCAAGCTTACGCGGTGATGGGGGAGAAGGACTCGGCCCTGAGAGAAGCGCAACGTGCAATCACACTTCTCCCCCATGCCAAAGATCCGGCGTCCGGACCCGCCTTACAGAACTTCGCGTTGATCCAGATGACTTTCGGCCAGAACAGCAGCGCGATCTCGACTCCCAGGCAGTTATTACAAACGCCATATGATGGCGAACTTTATGCAACACCCATCGCGCCTGCACTTCTTAGGCTCGATCCACTCTGGGACCCTTTGCGCGCCGATCCCGCTTTCCAAAAACTCTGCGAGGAAAAGCAGCCGCGAACCCCCTGCGCGATTTCGGTCGGAGCGATTGATTCCAACGGGCGAACGATCTTCGTTGCTGACGCACATCGGCTAACGGAGGCCCAACGCGATGTGCCGACCAAAAAACCCGCTCCGGCGCGGGGCAACGAGCCAGAGCCGGGACATAATCGGGGTGATGACCTGCCCGCAGATGATACACAGTTGCTCAGCGTGGGGTAACTCATAAAGGAAAAGCAATGATGAGAGTACTAAAACGCCTGCAAGACAAGGCAACAAGCGGCGCGGGCAAAAGGCTTGTGCTACCAGAGCCACGCAGGGGTAGGTTTCTCATCCGCGAAGAAGGGTCGGTATCAGCCGGAGCGGTAACGATTGAGTGTTGCCCGGATTCTACAAAGGCTGGCAAGTTTTGGATAGAGTTGGCAACGATTCCCGTGCCCGCCGATAATGGTCTGGCGCAATATTACGCTGAGGAAGCTTCCGGCCTTTTCAGGGCGCGTATTTCGCGGCCCGTGAGCAACGGGACTGTAACTGTAATACCCTTGGTTTCCCGTGGTCGCCCAGACTGGCCGGACCGGACAGAGGTTGTATGACGCCAAGCACGGGATGAGTGCCAGGCGCGCCAAACGCAGCGCATCACCACTCTTTGGAATCTCCCGCGTGCTCGTGCGTTTCAGCCACGCTGACGGCCCGCATACCGAATTAGCGAATGCAACTACATTTCCACGCTGCGCGCCACTGACCGCGGCGAGTGTAAAAATATGCCGCCAAGAGAAAGTCATATGTGGCGCAAAAGAAGCCGTAGGCTAGGGGGACCGATGTGGTCTGGCGAGGGCCCAATAGAGTGCCGCCAGCATGAGCGTTGAACTGGTGGACCACGTCCCATAGGCCGTGTAGCAGGTATCCGACTATGAGAACAGATGCAACTCGGACTCCCACTAGGCCGAAAACAGCAAACACTGCCACTGCCGTCGCTTCCAACTGCCACGCATCTTTATCTCCAAAGTAAGCCGTGAAAGCCAAATAAAAGCCGGCGATTGGGATAAGAAACAATCCGAAGGATATCTGCTCTAGCTTTGCGCTAAAAATTAACTTCGCTATGTACACCGATCCGGCGGCCGACATAACTCCCATAGTGACGTAGAGTGCCACGATCACTATTAGGCCGATCGCACTCGACGTGGATTCCATATTGCGAGCAGTTCATATCATTTTGTCGTTGCCGTGAGTAGAGCAAAAGGGGACAATCCGTCGCGTAAATTACTGGAATACCATCGCTGACACTCTCGACAGTCTGACTAAGGCGCGATTATGAAATTCACGTAATTTTAGAGCGCACGAAGAGATGTCCGTTGAGAGCAAGAAAGAGATCCAACTCGAAATCGCCCATGTTTTGTTCATCGACATTGTTGGCTACTCAAAGCTTTCGATTAGCGACCAGCACGCGGCGGTTGAGGAACTAACCCGGATTGTTCGCGCGTCCGAGCAGTTTCAAAGGGCCGAAGCTGCGAGCCGTTTGCTTAGGATTCCGACCGGCGACGGGATGGCACTTGTCTTTTACACGAGCCCGGAAGCGCCTGCGCAATGCGCAGTGGAAGTCAGTTGCGCGCTCAAGAAACACTCTCGCCTGCAACTTCGGATGGGAATCCACAGCGGACCCGTCGGTGGGGTTGTGGATGTAAATGAGCGCGCCAATCTCGCGGGCGCTGGAATCAACATCGCCAAACGGGTGATGGATTGCGGCGACGCAGGCCACATCCTGCTTTCCAAACACGTGGCTGAAGATCTGGAAGGATACCAGAGGTGGCGACTGCTCTTGCACGATCTCGGCACGTGCGAAGTGAAGCATAACGTGCCCGTCTCGGTGGTGAACCTCTATGACGATCAATTCGGCAATGCGAAGCTGCCGCAGAGATTTGAGACCGTGCAGAAACGCCAGACGCGGTTGCGCTGGGCGGCGACGGCGGCAGCGTTGCTGGCTCTGGCGGTAGTCGTTGCTGGGATCGCAACGTTTTCCCGTTATCGCGTGCGATCGACGCTGGCTGCGCCGCCTGCGCCGGAAAAAAGCATCGCGGTGCTTCCGTTTGAAAACCGGAGCGATGATAAAGCCAACGCCTACTTTGCGGATGGCATCCAGGAGGAAATTCTGACGCGCCTGGCCAAAATCGCGGATTTGAAAGTGATTTCGCGTACATCGACGCAGCATTACAAAACCGCGCCGGAAAACTTGCCCGAGATCGGCAGGCAACTTGGGATTGCCCACATCCTAGAAGGAAGCGTGCAAAAGAGCGGCGACGCCGTGCGCGTGAACGTGCAGCTGATCAGAGCAGCCACTGATTCCAATCTTTGGGCCGATACGTTTGATCGAAAACTGACTGACGTCTTTTCGGTCGAAAGTGAAGTGGCCAAAGCGATCGCCGATGAGCTGCGCGCGCACCTCACCGGTCGGGAAGAGCAAGAGATCGCCGCGAAACCGACCGACAACGTTGAGGCGTACGACGCCTATCTGCGCGGTCTGGCTTATACACTGAAAACTTATCCCACAAGCGCCAACGTCCTTGGCGCACAGAAATATCTCAGAGAAGCGGTGCGGTTGGACCCGAAGTTCGCGCTTGGTTGGGCGCTGCTGTCATATGTTGATGCGCGCGGCTACATCACACAGAGTATTCAACCAACGGTTGCCCTGCGTGAAGAGGCGCGGCAGGCAGCCGAAACCGCGCTCACTCTTCAGCCCAACCTTGGCGAGGCCGTAGTGGCCAAGGGAGCTTACCACTACTGGATTCTAAAAGATTACGACACCGCAGTGCGTTATCTTGAGCAAGCACGCCAGCTTCTTCCGAATAACAGCCGGATTCCTGAATTGCTGGCTTATGTCGCACGGAGACGAGGCCAGTGGGACCGGAGCAAAGCCTACTTCAACGAAGCCGAGCGGCTCGACCCGCGCAATGTTAATGTCCTCACGCAGCAGGCGACTACCGATATCGCTCTTCGCCGTTTCCCGGAAGCGCTGCGAAAGCTTGATCAGGTTCTCGCTGTCACGCCAGACGATGTCGACACCCTCGTGACAATAGCGGGTATCGCACAGGCCGAGGGCGACTTACCGCGTGCCGTTTCGCTCCTCGCTCCGCTCCACCCGGGTGCCGACGACTCGGGGGCCGTGGAAACACAAGTTTACCAGGCAATCCTTGAACGCCGTCCTGCGCAAATCATCTCACGGTTAAAGGAGATACTAGCCAAGCCTGATCCAGCGTTGGGTTACATCAATGGCGAACTGCGCTTTTGGTCAGGCTGGGCCCAGGACGTGGCCGGCGATCATGCGGCCGCCCAGGAAAGTTGGCGACAGGCGCGCCGGGAACTGGAACCCTTCCTCAAAGAACAGCCGGAAAATTATGGCCTCATTGGCGATCTCGCTCTGACCAATATGGGTCTCGGTGACCAGGCCGCCGCGCTGGCTCTGTCGGAACAGGCCATCGCCGTGAATCCGATCGAGAAAGACGCGATAGTGGGTCCCCTTCCGATCGAGATCCTCGCACGGGTGGCGGCTCGCATGGGAGAGCCTGACCGCGCCATCGCCGCTTTACAGAAACTACTCTCGATACCGTACGCTGGCGCGCTGGCTGCAGGCATGCCGCTTACTCCCGCGCTGCTTCGGCTCGATCCAATGTTCGATCCGCTCCGGAATGATCCGCGTTTCCAAAAACTCGTCGCCTCGCCCGCGCCGAAAAAACCGTAAGGCTCAACTAAGGCCGTTCTACGGAAAGGAGCCACACTCGACATAAGATGAAGTACTGGGAAACCGTCGCCGACAATCTCAGTAAAGCCAGTTGGAGTTGGGGTTGCATTCAGGCGTGGCTTCGAGCGGCGAATAGTCTTCATTCTTGACGCTGACGAATCGCGGCGAGCCGTTCGTCGATTAGATCACGCTCGACCTCCCAGTATCTTAGCGACGAAAGGAGAAGAGAGCGAGTTCGTTCGACGTCTGTAGTTTCCTCGTTAGCAATCATTGGCGGCCGCAATTTGGCGGACAGCTTGCCCAAGCTTCGCCGTCTGCGTCTGAATTTCGCGTTTCGTGAGCGAGTGCGGCTTGTTGGTCGTGCTCCCATCAATTCTCCTCAAAGAGTTCAACCTCACAATGGGCAGAGCAGTTGTGCGAAATCGTCGAAATATTTTACAGTCTGTTGCGTGATACAGACTCTTTCGCAGAGATTTCCCAAAAAAGGCTAAAATCGTCGGAATATCTGACAATCCGTCGAACTTCGGTGCACCGTTCCCGTAGAATGACGTAAGAAATGAACCTCCCCGGGAGTGGCGCCATCGCGCACAGGCCTCGTACATACCAGAGTCGAAAAAGGACGGCTGTGCACGGTATTTTGCACAGGATCACGCGTAGTAAAGCTCGCCGCACGGTCTTAAACAAAACATTCGTTGTAATGATGACTGGCCTCTTCTCGTTCGTTTTATCCGAGGCAGGCATTCCTCCACCGGACGGAGGCAACGCTAAGGGCAACACCGCTGAAGGCACTCAGGCGCTCTTTAGCAACACGACCGGCAACGCCAACACGGCCACCGGTGTAGGTGCGCTTTATAAGAACACAACGGGCACAGGCAACACCGCTACTGGTATGGCCGCACTGGGTAGCAACACAACCGGAATCGCCAATACGGCCATCGGGACAAGAGCCCTCTTAAACGCAACCGGAAACTATAATGTCGCATTGGGCGATTCTGCCGGTGAATTTCTCAGCGCCGGCGATAATAATATCGATATCGGCTACAATGTCTTCGGCGTGAAAGGCGAGAGTAACACAATTCGGATTGGCAACACGGATATCATCGCAACGTATATCAGTGGAATCAGCGGACAAACAGTCGTTGGAGGTGCTGCCGTCTTTGTGGATTCAAGTGGAAAGCTAGGCACGATGAGCGCTTCAACGCGATTTAGCGACGAGATTAAGCCGATGGACAGGGCAAGTGAAGCAATTCTCACTCTCAAGCCGGTCACCTTCCGCTACAAGCAGGAGATTGATCCCAGGAGCATCCGGCAGTTTGGGTTGATCGCAGAGGAAGTAGAAAAAGTCGATCCGGATCTAGTGGGTAGGGACGAGAAGGGCAAGGTCTATAGCGTTCGTTACGATGCGGTGAACGCGATGCTGCTCAATGAGTTTCTCAAAGAGCATGGCAAAGTCGAGAAACTGGAGAAGAGCGTTGCGCGCCAGCAAAAGCAAATTGAAACGCTTACTGCGGGCCTACAGAAAGTGAGCGCGGAGCTTGAAGCGAGCAAACCCGCGTCGCAAGTCGTCAACAATAATCAATAAAAGCTGCTGACGATCTCAGCAAAGTCGGTTGGAGCGGAGCTGTGTGTCGGTCATTGATTCCAACGGGCGAACAATCTGGATCGTGGATGCACATCGCAGCGACGGAAGGCGTTTCGTTGCGTGCGCGGAGGAAAAGTTGACTGCTTTCGTCGAACTGGAATCGGCTATCCGCCGCACTCCCACTTTTTAGCGGCGTCGAAACTTGATAATTTTCTCTTCGAGTTCGGCCTCGGCTTCGCATTTCGCGACGAATGACTCGAGAGCTTCGTAAATGACGTCGACCACCGCCACATGTTTTCGCTTCGCTATCTTGCTAAGCGATGGCATCGTTGGTTGGTCAAGGGCATCGAGCGGCCAGCGGTCTTCAAGAACAAAGGTGTAACGTTGCTAGCTCGCGTTTTTGGAATTGTTTTCGTGAAGTCGCCTTCTGTTGCTTTCCGCGCGCATCTATTGAACACATACGCCTTGTCCACATATCATCGGTGGTGTTTCATGTCTTTGATCTTGTTCCTCCAAAACTTGAGCGCGGACCGGGGTGTCGTTCGGCCGCATGTGCCTATTTCTTTGTCCAAGTAGGCCAACAAACGCTCACCGATCGCCTTGCGCGCAGAGGACGCTTCCTTCGCCTCTTGAATGGCCAGGTCGTGTGTCATCTGATGCTGCAAACTGACGTGGTTAACTCGACCGACTTTTTGTTTGCTTGAGTCATTCAATTCCATTTTCTTTGTGTTCCCTCTGGCTGCCGCGGCGAATTTTCGTCTTGTTGTGGAACTCGTCCAGAACATTCTAATCGCGCAGGTTGACCACCGTTTGCGGCAACGTTCTGAGAAAATCGCTATGACGGAAGCAAATCGGATTGCATCGCTGTCCTTCAACTCGCCGTAAGTGAAAAGAAGGCCATTGACGTGTGTCCCGTTTGTTGAATCCAAATCCTTCAGCCAGTAGGCGTCGCCGACTTTCAGAAGCATGGCGTGCTGAGCTGATACCACCGGGTTGTCAATGACTATGTCGTTTAACGGACCGCGGCCAATCATGACAATGTCGCCGACTAGTTCATACGTTACCGGCTGAGTTCCGTTTTGTACAATTAAACTCGCCATAGGATAGGACTTGCCCGCGTGTGTGCAGCGTTCCAAGGCGCGGCGCATTGCCGGCATTTATCCTCCTCATTGTTTTCTCCGAGATTTACCGGCTAATGTTTCGCAGAAATTTCCAAAAAACTGGAAATCGTCGGAACATCTGACAACCGCCGGAATAGCTTACGATTTCGTGCGAACAGCCAGCGCAAGTTCGCGAGATTCCTTCATTACTAGTAACGGCCCGACAGGTCGAGATTTATTCGCGTATGCTTGCACAAGGCTATGGTTTTTGGCATCGTATTTCGATTGCTCACAGTTGCTTTAATCAAAAGAAGTCTACAAGGCCACCCTTGTTGCAATGCCTCGTGCATTCCGATCACGGTGCCGTTTTCATCGATAAACCCGGATCGCAACCCCCTTGTACGACTGTTTGGGACAGCTCAATCGCCGCCCAGCTTCGAGAACTTCGTTCCGCCGTTGCCGTAAAACCAAAAAGAAGCGCGGTGAACAACACTTCAAGCGACTCCAACTGCGGCAGGAGATCGGCCGACCTCTCAATAAGGCTGGCCTAACGCCCGGCAACTGTTTACCCTGCCAAAACTACAACCAATTTCTCATCACCGAATGCAGTTAGAAATTCTGCCTATGGACCTCAAGTTTGAATGTCCAAGCTGTGGTCAACACCTCTCCGCGACACGCTCCCAAATCGGCGTAACAGCTCCGTGCCCAAACTGCAATGCCGCGGTCACCGTTCCTAAGACCTCTACGTTACCTCACCCACGGGAAAAAAAACGTCGCAAGACCACCGTGATTTTAATCGAGAACAGTGCGGTGGCACCGCCCAAGACCAAGGAAGTAAAAAAATGGACGGACGATCCCGCCGAGGCGCGGAATTGGCTTATTGATCGGTTAAGCGAAATCCATGCCGGCAAGTATTTGGCGGGCATTTTCGATCAGAAGACGGTCGAGGCTATGATGCCTTCAAGAACTGAAAGACTCGCTTTCTGGCGAGACGAATATGCGCTCGATTCCTTTACCATTCTGCAACGATTGCTGGCCTTCATGCTTTCGCAGAGCCAACAGGGACCGCAGATGCGGAGTTGGCTGACTGTGTCGGCGACCATGCTGTATGCGAGACCGTTCAAGCAATGGTCAGAAGTGAGATTGGCGGAGGATGACGTCCCCAACAAATACAGAGGGGTTCACAAGGAAGTCTTAAAGTATCATGACAAGGTAATCGCTCACCGCGATCCGGACGCACCTAAAAGGGATGTGTGGGAAAATGAGCTGCCGATCGTCTCGGAAGGAAACAATATCTTCATTCCAACGACGAATCCCGCGATGGAGGATGATATAGCGGGCAGCCTCCTTGAGCTTGTTGAAATATTGATACCCGTGCTCAAAGCGCGCTCGTCTTCTTTTGTCAGCAAATATTTGCCTCGGCCACTAGCCCCAGGTGCGTACGTTCTGAGTTTGGAAAAGAATCTAACAGAGTGGCTAAAGCCGGTCACCCCACTTAGATAACTTTTTACGCGAACTGACATCTGCGCGCCGTGTCGCGGCGGGCCTTTTCTGCGGGGTTCTTCCTGCAGCCCTAATGGTCGCGCGGTCGTTTCAACTGTCGTCGGTGGGATCTGACTACGGGGAAATATCCACGCCTCCGCCAACACCGCCATTGGCGATCGCGCGCTCACGAATAATGACTCGGATGGAGCCGGTTTGGGCAATGGCAACACGGCAGTCGGCTCTGCGACACTTCTCAACAACGTTGATGGCAGTGACAACACTGCCGTGGGTGATAGCACAGGACAAAACGTGATCGCTGGCTTCAATAACACTTACATCGGCGACTTCGTTGGTTTCCTCGCCGCTGACGAAAGCAATACGATCCGCATCGCCGACCTCTCGAACGGGAACGGGGCCGGGTCCTTAGAGTGCTTCATCGCTGGTATCTTCAATAACTTCCAGCCTGTTGGCGGCACCGTTGTTGAAGTTACTTTAGACCTTGCGGACGACCACCTTGGCTGGGATGTTGGCCCGAACAACAAGCCTGGTAGCATACCTGTGCAACGTGGCGCACCTGTGCGCTCGTAGCGCACCGCAACCTGCCGCGCGCTTCCAACGCCAAGCCATGCTGAATGACAAAGTTGAGAAGTTGGAAGCAACGGTCGCGCAGCTAAAGTCTACAGTGGCAAAACAGGAAGCGACCATCGCGCAGCAACAAAAAGGAATGGACGCTGTGACGGTGCGTTTGAACGAGCAGGCATCGCAAATTCAGAAGGTGAGCGCACAGCTTGAAGCGACCAAACCTGCGCGGCAAGTAGTCAACAATCCCTAAAGGCGGCGCCCGCCCCAGCAACGCAGCAGCATTTTACAATCAGCCGTCACGCTTCACCACGTGGCGGCTTTTTGTTTTTCACACGTTACAGTTCTTCGAAATCGCCGGCGTGCTCGTGCGTTACGATCACGCTGCCAGCATCATCGTAAACGCCGATCACAGCGGTGTGAGGCCGCATCCTGCACATCATTCAGCCGTTGGATAATGCTTTTTGCGTGGACAAAGTCGAGGATTCCGGGTTGAAGTTCTTAGGCAGCAACTGCGAGCACTTGACGGTGCGGAGAGGCGGTTATTGGAGGGCGTGCTTATTCATACCACCGCGCTAGCTTAATCCCCGTGTAATCCCTGGGCCTCTCGCAGTCGTTGCACTGTTTCTTCGAGCGGCAGCCTAGCGACGTTATTTGGGAACTTTGCCCGTCAGTAGCACTGCAAACATCGGCTTTTTCATGGAGGCCATAGCGCTGCGTCTAGGCACTGGTTACGGTGTCTGACTCCGGTGATGTAGGTAATGTTTTTTCTAGATCAATTTCTTCTGCCAAAAGATTTGCATGGAAAATCCCAGTTGCCGCGCTCGCACAAGATCGCGCAGTTTCCGCGCTTACTTGTTCGCCAACAGCAACGGGCATTTTTGAATCTAAATCATACACGATAAAAGTTTTCATAACTCAAATTTCCTTTCACTGTTTTGGCCTTCTCTGATTTGTGATCTCACTCATATACGTCGGGCGATCCGGCGCGACATTACAGAAAATTTAGGTGAAACGAGGGATTATTTTGTGCCGCAGACGTTGCGTCAAGCTGACGTAACACCGGCCCGAACTACGGCCTTTAGAAGGATTCTCACAAGCGCGATCTCATCGCGAGGAAGCCACAGTTGCTTTCGGATGCTATTGAACGCGCGGTACGTTAGCAAAACTGCTTCCCGAGGGTCATCAGTCAGTCCAGAAGCGAAGTTGTAAACAGCGGGATAATGACGAGCGACCAAACTATCAAAACGCCCGAGGTTCGTTTTGATCGACGGGTTTCGTTTTTCGTTTGGTTCTTGCGGGAGGCGGTGCAGAACATGGCTGCTCTGGCTGGGCGGTCGTTTCATTTGTGGGGGGTCCTTTCATTTATCAATTGGTTCTACGGAAATGCCGAGACGAAGTTCCCTCGGATAGCGCGCGCGTTCACACCAATGCATGATTGCAATATGGATCTTGGTGACAAAAGTCGCCGCGTTGGCTCTGTCGGAACGGGCCATGGCTGCGAATCCAAATCGATAGTCGTAGGGCGCCGCCTGAAAAAAATGCAAAAAACGCCACGCCGTTTATTGCGGTGCGGGTAACTCGAATCGCGGTTCCGTCAGGGGTGAAGGTGCGCCGTAGGAAGCTTAGGCTGACGGGGGCCGCCTGGGTGTCCGAGGGCGAAATAAAGCGTTACGGACAGCATTAATATACGCGCGGAATGCCGGGAACCGCAGGTTAGGATGATATGGGTTAACGAATGAATCTACCGTGCCGCCATGAAGCAGAGCATCACGGGCGTGGGCCTGCCGCAAAAGTTGTGTTTCAGATTTTGTTTTCATGCAGCAACTCTCACTGCCGTTCCGACGCCTGAAAATATAGCGCCAGCAGCATTTATTTCGCAAGACAATTTTGCTTTACAGTAATTCATCGTGGGCCGAAAAGGTTGTGCTCGAACTGACTCAACGCCACGCCGACGCAGCCTGCCACGCTAGACCAGCACCATCGTAAACCCGAATCACAGGCGTGTGAGGCCGCATCCTGCACATCATTGAGGCGTTAGATAATGTTTTTTGCGTGGACAAAGTCGAGGATTCTGACTTGAAGTTCTTTGGTAGCGACTGCGAGCACTCTTCGGTGTCGGGGAGGCGGTTATTGAAGTGGGCCGTGCTGAAGAATGTGGACACCGCGCCAGGGAAGTCCCCGTAACCTTGGCCTCGCAGTCGCTCAACTATCAGTGCCGATTGGAATCCTAATTTCCTTTGGCTCGCCGTACCACAGCCGACCGTAGGGCAGCGCATCGGAAATCAGATCGACGCCGCGATGATCTTTACGCGGGCCGCACTTCGTAAATGTGCATATCATTTTCTGCGAAACGCCGCCGCAAGCTTCTTAGCAACTCATCGCAGTACGACCCAAATCAGCCACAACGCGATAAGAAATCCGACGACTGGTAGGAGCAACCCAATGAGCTTCCAGAAAGGCCTTGCGCCGCCTGGAATATATGATGGTACCTGCGCAATCGCTAAGAGCACTTCGTAAATGTGGGTGGTTGATCGCATCGGCGCTGGATATTCAATCACATTTTGTCATTGCTGAGTGAAGCGCGAAAGCGGCAGAATCCAGAAGACGTTTTGGGATTCCAAGAACATGGACGCGTGGGACAGCTAGTTGTTGTTAGCACTTATGTACCTGTCTGGTGTTTTGTGGCATCTGGAGGAAGCGACCGGCGAACGAAGCACTGGGTTGTGGAGTCTAGTTTGGCCGGTCGCATTGTGGCTTGATTCACGCGATAAGCGGGCAGCAAAACACTGACTGCGTTTTAACTAATTGCCATTCGGCGATTCGCGCTGCCAATTTAAGTTGAATCAGAGCGACTGTTTTGAAAAACGCTCAAGGATTGTGGCCTCAACCTAGGACCAGAGCAGTTTCCATTTATGCAGCAAGAGGGTTTCGCCGATTCTGGATGGCTCTAGCCTTAAAAAGTACGCCTCACCAATCTTTGAAATCGCCGGAAATGAACGGTTTTCTTTGGACGTGTTATGACTTTAGCGCACCACTGTTATGACCACGCCCTTATTATTGATCTGATTTACCAATGAGAATAGCGGGTGAAGGGAATCGAACCCTCGTGTGCAGCTTGGGAAGCTGCCGTTCTACCATTGAACTACACCCGCAATATAATTTTCGATTTTAGATTTTCGATTGCTGATTGCAACCGAAACAAAATCCTCCTCACAAGAAATTGCCTCGCGCCGCATGTGGCCAGAATGAATCACTGCCAGGAAATCACGTCGTCGGAGTCCGAAAAAGTCGTAGTCGCGCCACTATCAGGAGGGGCCTTTGCATCTTTTCCGCCCGACCATGCAATAACCCCGATTGCTAGTGGCGTTGGTCCAGCCCCAGTATTGGCGCTGTAAGGGTTTGCAAGCTGATTGTCGTAGGTGCCATCCATCTTTAGATCGTACGGTCTTCCCCACGGATCGAAAAATTGTCCAGCACCCGTGGTCGTTCCGATACCTGAGCGGGGATTCGCAGGGTCCTTGACGTAGGGCGGGTTAATGAAAACGATTTGTCGGGGATTTTGAGTCGCGGCCGGTGCTGCGCGCAGCTCGTTGAAAAGCACATCGTTTGTACCGGCACCGCCCGGCCCGTAGAATGTGTCCGCCGTGACTAAAGGATATTTTCCATAATCGGTATAGTATGCATTCACTGCATTCACGATTTGCGTGAGATCGTTTTTCGCTTGCGTTCTTTTCGCTTGGTCCTGCACGGCGCGGAAAGCGGGAAAGAGCAGACCAACCAAAATCGCGATAATCGCAATGACAACGAGAAGCTCGATCAACGTGAAGGCAGCAGAGCGACTTGGAGTTTTCTGCATCACGGCCGGATTATGATGCGCCGAAGCGGTCTTCACAATCATTTCCTTAAGTGTTTTCCTCCGCTGTCATGTTGAGCGGAGCGAAACATCTCTGACTGTCGGTTTCCGCGGATTAGCGCGTCGAAATGATCAGAGATTCTTCGCTTCGCTCAGAATGACAAAAACGCATCCATGGTCACCGTGTTAAAGTTTTTCACTTGGCATCTTTTTACCTTGCAACCGTTTTAACATTTCTAACTCATTCCCATTCCTTCATCTGCTCTGGAAACGGGCATTGCGCGCAATCGGAATTATCCCGCATACAAAAGTCCTCGTAAATCTGAAGCAAACCCTGCTGGTGCGCGACAGTTTTCAGGAATTGTTTCCGGCGTGGATTGGTTCCAAAGAGACGCGTCGCTCCCGTTTCGAGGCGGCGGTTCGATAATTGCGCCGGGAGCTTCTCATATTCCGCCCACACATTTTTCCCGAGCGATCCGGAAGGATCGAGATCGTGCGCCAGCCAAAATGGAAACAATACATTAGCCAGAATGTCGGCCGCGCGCGCTTCGCCGATCAGGGCCATTTTCTTTTGGGACATTTTGGAAGTGAGCGTGTAATGAAAATTCCAAAACGGATGATCCAGCGTTTCAAAAAAATGTTTTGCTGCGGCGACACTGCTCTTACCCAAAGCACGCTGAAGACGAGGCCACTCGCGCGCCAGGATCGCCAGCGCGGCCAGCCGTCGCTGCGGATGATTCAATGGCCGTGTGCTGCTGAGGCGCCAAATTTTGGCAGGCAAAATTAGCCGCTCCAACTCGTCACGATGTGGCCACCACCCGTCCCACAACTGGCGCACATATTCGCGTGTCGATTTTTTATAAATATCGAGATCGGCAGCGCGCAGGAAGCCAGCCGTGCCAAATAACATCGATTCAATATCCGACGCAGTTTGGCGTAGCGATTTTAACGGCAACCGTTGCGTGATCAGCGTGAAAGGGAGCTTGTTTTCCTTGTAGCCGAGTGCAGTGGCCAGCTCCTGGAAAAGCACCTCGTCGCGTCCACGACTGTCAATCTTGTGGCGAATGCGTGCAGCTTTTTGTCGCAAACGAAACTGCGCTGCTGCGTTCAGTACACTGCGGACTCGTTCTTCGGGCAAATCTTTGAGTGGCGCCTGACAACGACCTGGCCGCGCCAGCGGAATATTCGCGCTGAATGCATCCGGGAGATCTGCCGGATCGATATGAACCTGTGGCACGTTGCGGTTCGATCTTGTCCGCGTGAAAAATTCGCGATCGCTCCTGTCGACGAATACGTGCAACACAGTCCCTTCGAAAGCCGGATTGGTCGCATGACCGTGTGTTTCCCAACTGCGATCCAGCAGATCGATCTCGATGCAACCGCGAAGTGGATCACCGTCATTTACCCGAATTGCAGCATCACGAAAATCAGGACCTGCTTCGCGATTCCACGTACCAAATTGAACAATATCGATCTTGTCACCGGCGGTGGTAATGAAGTGTTTGCCGAAATCTCCAGCGAACCAGCGGGCTTGCAGCTCGAGCTCTGATGGAATCCGCGGCGAGACGAACAGGGCACGCTCGCGAACGCGATCCGTATCGCGCAATTGTGCGTAACGATCGGCAAGGCTAGTCACGCGCAGATTATGAGAAAGGCAGCTATAAATGTCACGCGCGGCGTGATTCGGTTTTCGGGTAGCGCCCGCGTGTCGCGTGCGGATGCCAGTCCGGCTCGGACCGAGTGCGTCCTCGCGATCGCGGACTTTCTTTGTGCTAGGCTAATTCGTGAGAATCTGATTTTAGAGAAAGATCGTTTCGGCGCGACGCCGAAAGTCCGAGCCGGACTGGCATTAACATGCGGGACGCGCGCGCTATCCAGCCGGGCTGGCGGATTCCGCGGCGACTTGCTCCTGTATCGCGGGTTCGCTGAGACGGCGGTGCAAATCCTGAACGATCTGTTCGACCAGAGCCGCGTGCGGTCGCGCGAAAACAAACATATACTTTGGGCCTTTTCCGCCGGCAGAAAAAATTACCAGGTTTTCGGATAGAAATTTTGGCTCACGACCGACGTCGAAACCCTCCAGATCGATCGTACCCGCAAATGGCCGCCCTGCCTTGCGCGCGACAAAAGTGATTCTGCGCGGCTCTTCACTCGTAGCGACGAGCGCGCCAAACAAATTCGCGGGAATCCGCCGGCCGCGTCCGCTTACGCATGGCACCGCCCACAGGATGGTCTCACCGAGAACGTTTTCCCTGTCGAAAATAGGCGCCAGCCGGGCTGGCAATGCCGATGGTAGATTTACCGGTGCGTCGTGATCAGCTGGGCCATTCAGTTTCCTCCAGGCCAGCCAAATCTTCACTTTCATCGCGCGTAAAATTCTTGGCGCAAAATAGAAGAATGCACCGATACAGATCAGAAAGATGACCAGGGCAAGGACGGGATTGAAGTGCACGAGAGCGAGTCCACCGAGCACGGCCGCATCTTCACCGAGACTTAGTCCAATATTTGAAAATGGTTCCGGTGACGAGTTACTGGCGAGACGCGTAGCCGCTTTTGCGGTATGTGCGACCAAGCTCGTGCCACCCGCGAGCAAAGCCACGATCACAGTAAATGCGGGACTTGGATGGCCAAGCACCTGAATTGCAAGGAGCGCGCCGCCAATGGGCCGAATCACCGTGTGAACGGCATCCCACGCCGAATCGACCCACGGAATTTTATCGGCAAAGAACTCCAGGAAATAGAGAACGCCGGCGATGGTGATGATCCACGGATTACCGAGGACCTCCAGCGATTGGTACTGCGGCGCCAGGGCGATCCAGTGAAAATGGATAGCCAGGCCGGTGGCGAAAACTGTCAGGTAAAGATTGATCCCGGCAAGCGCGGCGAGACCGAGCGCGACGGCAAGCAGATGTAGTTTTTCCACGCGGAGAATATCCTACCAGTGCACTCGTTGTCACGCGCTAGCTTAAGCAAGAATTAAATGACGAAGCTCAATGACGAATGACGAAACAATGACAATGACGAAGCACAACAAGCCATCCTGAAGCGCATTTTGATCATTCGGATTTGGCATTCCTTCGTCATTAGACATTCGTTATTCGTCATTCATACTGCGCCATGCTCGACATTCGCCTGATTCGGGAGAAACCGGATTTTGTTCACGAGCGACTTGCGACGCGGGGCGGAGGAGACGAAGCCAGAATCGACGACGTGTTGCGCGTGGACGTCGAGCGTCGGAAAGCGGAAACCAAGTTGCAACAGTTGAACGCCGATCGCAAAAAATTGAGCAAGGAGATCGGCGGCAAAAAATCGCGCGGCGAATCGACGGACGAACTGGAGCAACAGGTTCGACAAATCGGCGAACAGATCGCCGACATAAGTACGCGCGCAACGGCTGCTGAAGACGAGCAAAATGATTTGCTTCTTCGGATCGCAAACCTGCCACACGAAAGTGTTCCAATTGGCAAAGACGCAACCGCCAATCGTGTAGTGCGTACCTGGGGCGAGAAACCGCTATTAAGCAAACCCGACGATCACATCGCTCTCGGCGCGAAGCTGCGCTTTTTAGACATGGAACGGGCCGCAAAATTGAGCGGCAGCGGTTTTATTTGTTTTACGGGCGCTGGCGCGAGGCTGGAGCGCGCGCTCATTAATTTCATGGTCGATTTGCACACGCGGGAGCATGCTTACATGGAAATCAGCCCGCCATTTTTGGTCCGGCGCGATTGCATGGTCGGCACATCGCAATTGCCGAAGTTCGAGGAAGACATGTACGCAATCGAAACAGATCCCACTCCAGGGCTACTTTTTCTTGCGCCAACTGCGGAAGTTCCACTAACGAACCTTCATCGGGAAGAGATTTTGAGCGTTGATGATCTTCCCAGGAAATTTGTTGCTTACACCCCGTGCTTCCGACGCGAAGCGGGCGCAGCGGGTCGCGAGACCCGTGGCATTCTCCGGGTGCATCAATTCGACAAGGTGGAGCTGGTCAAAGTTACAACGCCGGAAAAATCGTACGACGAATTGGAATCCCTTACGGAAAATGCGGAACGCGTGTTGCAACTGCTCGGCCTGCATTATCGAGTGGTCGAGCTTTGCTCCGGCGATCTGGGTTTTGCTGCAGCTAAGAGCTACGACATTGAAGTCTGGTCGCCGGGACAAGATGGTTATTTGGAAGTATCAAGTTGCTCAAACTGCGAAGACTTCCAGGCGCGCCGGATGCAGCTTCGATTCAAAGATCGCGACGGGAAAAACCGGTTCTGCCATACATTGAATGGTTCTGGCGTGGCGTTGCCCAGATTGTTTGCAGCCTTAATCGAGAGCTATCAGCGGCCGGATGGTTCGGTGCAGATTCCGGAAAAGTTACAGCCCTATTTTGGCGCGGAGATGATTAGCCACGAATGGGCGAAGTCGGGGCCCGCGTGATTTTAACGATTCAACGGTCGAACGTGGCGAAAAGCGATTCGTCATTCGGATTTCGTCATTATTGCAATCCAGGTATGCCGAGCCCGCCCGTGATTCTCGTCATTTCTGATTGCGCGAGCGCTTTGCCTTGTTCCACAGCCTGCTGAACCGCGCTAAGAACCATTTCTTCGAGAAATTCCACATCGTTTGGGTCAACGACTTCTTTGTCGATTTTGATGGCGAGAACGTCACCTGCGCCGTTTGCCGTCACTTTCACCTTGCCGCCAGCCGCGCTTACTTCGACCGTCTTGTTCTCCAGCTCAGCCTGAGTTTTGGCCATTTGCTCCTGCATCTTCTGCGCCTGCTTCATTAATTTATTGATGTTCATAGGATTTGGATCAGCCTTTTGTCATTCCGAGCGAAGTCGCCTGCCAAGCCGTAGCTTTATGCGAAGGATGGAGGAATCTCTGATTTCGAATGCAATGCCAGAGATGTTTCGACTCCACTTCGCTTCGCTCAACATGACAAGGTCGCAACGTCGGATTCAGGATTTTATTTGAGCATTGAACAGCCCGATGGCTTCTTGAATAAGCGGGTCCTCTTTGAATTTTTCGGATTGAGAATGCTCCGAAACCGATTCCTGCCTGCTGGGAAGACCCTCCTTTAGGGTGAGCCTCACACTCCAGTCTTTCCCGGTGATCTCGTGCAGCAATGTTTCAAGAAGTTTGCGATTAGCTTGTGTAGCCAAAATATCCATCATCGCTTTGTCGCCAGGCGCGAAACCGATCTGGAAATTGCGCCCGTCGATTCCGAGAACATGTGCGGCCGAAGCAGAATTGCGCACGAAAGCTTTTTGCCCCGGAATTTTTGCAAGAATCTTTTGCCACAGTTCATTCGCATCAGGTGAAGTTTCAGCTACGCGCGAGGGGGTCTCGCTGTAGCCGGGGCCGCTGACCCCGGCCTTCGCAGTGCGCGACTCCTCACGACCGCGGTCAGCCCGCGCGGCTACAGGTTGCGCGGACGGTCCCGCGCCCCCACCATTGCGAAGCTCGCCAAGTTTTTCGATTACCTCATCCAATGTTGCCTGTCCCAGGCTTTGGATAGCCTTGATAATTGCTACTTCGAGATGCAGCTTTTTGTTCGGAGCCCACTTCATGCGGCCTTCTGCGGCGGCAAATTGGTCAAGCAATTCAAGCAAATGGCCGGTCGTGACCAGCTCGGCATGCCTCGCGAGTGACGTTTGCACATCAGGCTCGACATCTTCCTTAAGCGCATCAGGCTTTGCCTTGAATACGAGGAGATCACGCAGGTAAGCGATCAAGTCCGACATAAGCCGCATCATGTCCTTGCCGGCGTCGCTCTGCTGATGCAGCAGATCGATCGCGCCCGGAGTCTCACCGCGCAAAATCCGTCCTGTCAGATCGGCAACTGTTTGTTCGCTTGTGAATCCGAAAACATCGAGCACATCGTTCTCACTGATTTTCTCCCCGCAAAATGCAACCAGCTGATCGAGCATCGATTCCGCGTCGCGCAAGCCACCCTCTGCGCCGCGTGCAATCGCATGTGCAGCCGCGGGCTCCAGCGCGATGTTCTCGTTTCCCGCAATAAATTGCAGATGTTTCGCGATCAGGTTCGCCGGAATGCGGTGGAGATCAAACCGCTGGCACCGACTCAGAATGGTTGGGAGAACTTTCTGCGGCTCAGTGGTCGCGAAGATGAACTTCACATGCTCGGGCGGCTCCTCGAGGGTCTTTAGAAGCGCATTGAACGCCGCTGAGGAAAGCATGTGCACTTCATCGATCAGATAAATCTTGTAACGGCCCTTGGCCGTCGCGTATCGAACGTTCTCGCGCAGTTGTCGTACATCTTCCACGCTGTTGTTGCTGGCACCGTCAATCTCGATCACGTCGAGGCTATTGCCGCCGGCAATCTCGCGGCAATTGTCGCATTCACCACATGGCGTGATGGTAGGTCCTTTTACGCAATTGAGTGACTTCGCCAGAATCCGTGCCGTCGATGTCTTGCCAACACCGCGTGGGCCAACAAACAGATACGCATGGGCGAGGCGGTTTTGCGCCACAGCATTCTTCAACGTACGCGAGACATGCGCCTGCCCGACCAGATCGTCGAACGTTTGGGGTCGATATTTTCTGGCGAAAACCTCGTAACTCACACGCTTAACCTAATAGAAAAGTTGATGGTTGGTAGCTGATAGTTGATGGATCGAAAATGAAATCGAAAAGCTTAACCCCCGTTGTGCTCCTGCTCGTGCTCGCAATCGTGCTCGATTCTTCAGCACGTGAGCCGCAGAAATCTCCGCCACCGAGACCAGCCATCGTAAGCAAGATCGTTCGCGCTCGCGATCTGGGAATTCCGTTTGAAGGAACCCCTGGAAAGTTCAATGCGATCACCGACGTCCCTGGTGTTGAAGTCGGCTACACAACGTTGATCAGCGGCGAAGGAAAACTTAAGGTCGGTAAAGGGCCGGTGCGCACCGGTGTTACTGCGATCCTTCCGCGCGGGCACGCTTCGTTGAATGATCCGGTTTACGCCGGATTCTTTAGCTTAAATGGCAACGGCGAAATGACTGGCACAGCGTGGGTTGATGAGAGCGGATTTCTCGAAGGGCCGATTGTCATCACAAACACACATAGCGTTGGAGTGGCGCGCGACGCAGTCATCGCCTGGCGGATTAATCACGGTGCAGCAGACAAGACCGGCTACTGGTGGAGTCTGCCTGTAGTTGCCGAGACATGGGACGGCTGGCTTAACGACATCAATGGTTTTCACGTGAAGCCGGCGGATGTCTGGCATGCTCTCGATAGCGCGCATGGCGGCGCGCTAGAGGAGGGGAGCGTGGGCGGCGGAACAGGAATGATCTGTTACGAGTTCAAAGGTGGAAACGGGACCGCCTCGCGTAAAGTCGAGATTCGTCCAGAAGGCGCCGACAAAAACAGTTCACCGCAAAGTTTTATCGTCGGCGTGTTTCTACAGGCAAATTTCGGTCGACGCCCACAACTCACGATAGCTGGCGTCCCGGTCGGCAAAGAAATTCCCGGTGACGTCTATAAACAAGAAAGCGGCTCGTGCATCGCTGTAGTTGCAACTGACGCACCGCTACTGCCAAACCAGCTGAAGCGGCTCGCGCGCCGGGTGTCGCTCGGGCTCGCTCGGACCGGAACAATTTCCGGGAACGGCTCCGGTGATTTGTTCATCGCGTTTTCAACAGCGAATCCGAACGTCGTCAATCCGGATCAAGTTACACATCAAGTGCAAACAGTTCCCAATGATCTGATGGATCCGATTTTTGCCGGAGTCGTTCAGGCGACTGAAGAAGCGGCCGTGAACGCGTTAGTTGATAACAACTCTATGACCGGACGCGACAATCATCGGGTCGAAGCGCTGCCGCACGATCGCCTTGGCCAAATCATGAATCGTCGCCGCTGAAAACTGCGTAGCACAGCCATCTTGCCTGTGGGGCAATCGGGAGTCTCGCCTGGTTTACTGCTTCTCTTTGGCAGCCAGGATGCCCG
>Ga0209470_1000656_pt1 | contig 27049 bp, 32 predicted proteins | sample GraSoiAngelo_125_FD_185882 | JGI IMG/M metagenome (GOLD analysis project Ga0209470, IMG submission 185882) | Grasslands soil microbial communities from the Angelo Coastal Reserve, California, USA - 14_0927_05_40cm (SPAdes) (version 2) | ecosystem: Environmental > Terrestrial > Soil > Grasslands ... | reverse complement strand
CAAATTTCCCGCTTTTGCCTTCTTCAAGGAGCGCCCGTACCGCCTCGATATGGTCAAACGAAACGTCGCGTAGCCCGGAGCCTGCCAGACGAAGTGCCGTCCGAAGAATTCTTCGAACAAGGCCGGCAGGAGCGGACTTCAATTCTGCCGCTGGAATTAAGAAATCGTTATCCTCTTTTCTTCCATGCTCGCTTAACCATTGGTCTGCAACGGCCCGCATCCAGGCGTCCTCTGCTTCCAGGATTTCGACGGTGCGGGCAAGCGTTTGAATCAGGCTCGGATTGAACCGGGATTCAAGTTCTGGAATCACGGCATGCCGGAGGCGATTTCGCGCGAATCCCAAATCGAAGTTCGAGCAATCTGTCCGCCAGCTTTGATTGTTTTCCGTGAGATATGCTTCCACTTCGCCACGGCCGGTCTCAATGAGCGGACGGATCGTGTTTCCGGAAATCGGCGCCATCGAAACAAGCCCTTCTGAGCCGGCGCCACGCAACAAATTCATCAGGAAGGTTTCCACACGGTCATTACGCGTATGCGCCAACGCAATTTTGGTGTAACCGCGTCGTCTGGCGGTCTCGCTGAAAAACTGTTTCCGCGCCTCCCGCCCTGCCGCTTCCAGATTTGCCTCTCCCCCTGGGAGAGGCCGCTGCGCCATCAGCGCGGCGGGTGAGGGTCCCAACAAGGCGACCTTCTTAGCAAAGAACGCCACTCCAAGCTTCCCCGCCAATTCCCTCGTAAACTCCTCGTCCGCGTCCGATTCGATCCCTCTCAGCCCATGGTTCACATGCGCAACGGCCAGATCCAAACCCAATTCCTTGAGCACCAACGCCAGGCACACCGAGTCTGCGCCCCCAGACACGCCGGCCAGCACACGGTCACGCGAGGTGAGCATTTGATGTTTTTGAATGGTGTGTCGAATCTGGGCGGTGAATTTGGACAACAATGCCGGAGGGCGGACTCGAACCGCCGACCTAAGGATTATGAGACCTTCGCTCTAACCACCTGAGCTACTCCGGCCAAACAAGCCATTTTAGCGTGAACCCCGTTTACGCGCCAAGACACGGCCTGAGGCCGCCGCAGCCGGACTAACGGGGAGAAAGTATGCCCGGCCGAGGAGCTTATCCACCCGCGCGACCTGAACCTGAATGCGGTCGCCGAGACGGAAGCGCTGCCGCGTATGCCGGCCAACGAGCGCATGGAGAGATGAATCGAGTCGATAAGAATCGTTTGGGATTTCTGCAAGGGACACAAAGCCTTCGACAAAATGATCGATCAGCTCGATGGAGAAGCCGTCCCGCCGGATACCAATGATAATCGCATTGAACGTGTCGCCGAGATGCTGTTCCAGAAGGAGCATTTTCTTCCGCTCGAACAACTCACGTTCGGCCTGATCGGCGAGCCGCTCGCGCTCGCTGGATTCCTTGGCGATCGCATCGAGCTGGGCATGTGGAAAAGACGGTTGAGTTCGCCGCGCCATTGCGGCTTTGAGAATCCGATGAACAACAAGATCGGGATACCGGCGTATCGGCGAGGTGAAGTGGGTATAGGAGTCCGACGCCAATCCGAAATGACCGATGTTCTCCTCCGAGTATCTGGCTTGCTTGAACGAACGCAGCATGAGGTACGACAACATTCGCTCTTCGGGCCGGCCTTCAATCGAGGTGATAAATTTCTGAAAGTCTGCAGGCTGTGCCTTCCGTGGTTCGAACTTGAGTCCGAAACCGCTCACGATATCGACGAATTCCTGGACCTTCATCGGATCGGGTTCTTCATGGACGCGATACAAGCTCGGGATCTCGTTTTCCTCGAGATGCCGTGCCACGACTTCGTTGGCGAGAATCATGAATTCCTCGACAATGCGGTGCGAAAACAAACGGATCGATTTTGCGATTCCCGCTACGTCGCCCCGTTCGTTGTAGGTCAATATCGGCTCGGGCAAATCAAAATCGATCGCGCCGCGCTGCCGCCGGCGCTCCTGGATGATTTCGGCCAATCGTGCGAGCGTGCGTAATTGCGGTACAACAGGCGCATACCGTTCCTCGAGTGACGGGCTGCCATCGAGAATTTGCTGAACATCTTCATAGGTCATGCGCTCCTTCGAACGAATAACACTCTTGTGAAACGAGTAATCGAGCACTTCGCCCGTACGCGAAAGGTGCATCACGACACTCAGGGCCAGCCGGTCCGTTTTCGGATTCAAGGAGCAAAGGTGACTGGAAACTTTTTCGGGAAGCATCGGAATCACGCGATCTGGAAAGTAAACCGACGTGCCGCGGTACCGAGCTTCCCGGTCCATCGCCGAGTCGGCAGGGACGAACTGCGAAACATCCGCGATGTGGACGCCCAATTGAAAAGTCCCATCCGGTAGTGCTTCAACATCGAGCGCATCATCGAAATCGCGCGCCGTTTTCGGATCGATCGTGATGGTGTTGCGTCTTCGGAAATCATCGCGGCCGGTGAGGTCGCTTTCCGTAAGCGCGTCGGGCAGGGCGGCCGCTTCTTCTTCGATTTCTATCGTAAACCCGGCCGGTAAACCGAATTTCCTGATAATCACATTCGTTTCGACATTCGGGTCATCGATGAATCCGATAACGGCAACGACCTTACCTGCCGGCCACCGTGTCTGGCTGGGAAAGCGCGTGATTTCCACTTCGACGATCTTGTCCTTGTGCTCGCCGGCATCATTCGTGATCAGGATCTTTTCCGGCAATTTTTCATCGGCGGGCGCGACGAAGAAAACCTGTCCGTCATATCGCAGCTGCCCGACGATGGTGTTTCGCGCTCTCTTTTCGACGCTCGCTACGCGGCCTTCGGCCCTGCCGCCACGCTTGTGCAGCGTGATTTCGACTTTGACGGTGTCTCCATTCATTGCGGGTCCGATCAAAGCGGCCGGTATATAAATGTCGCTCTCGATGCCTCGAACTTTCTCCTTCGGAATGACAAATCCATATCCATCCCGATGGACGAGAATCGTTCCTTCGATCAGGGTGCGGGCTGCGACCTCATACCGGCTGCCACGATGCTTCGCCAGCTTGCCCTCTTTAACCAACTGGTTCAGGATCTCTCTGATTTGCTTGCGCGCCGCCGGCGCGACATTGAAATCCTCCAGAATGTGCCGGAAATTTACGCCGCGATCGGCTGACTTCCGAACATACCGCAGCAGATCGTCTTTATCGAGGTGCGCTTCCCTGTTTGGCCCCGCGCCACGTTTGCCAGCCTTCCTCCCGCCCATATTTCCAGTCTATTGACTTCACAAATCGAAGAACATAGATTTGAAGTCTTTAGCCGAAATGGCGGAATTGGCAGACGCGCTAGATTCAGGTTCTAGTGCCCGCAAGGGCGTGGAGGTTCGAGTCCTCTTTTCGGCATAACAAGTTACAAGGAATTAACGGCAACGGTAACTGATTGACATTGCCTATTCGTTGCCATTCCTTGCAGGACTTCAGTATCCCCATCGGTTTCCTCGGGCAAAAGGTGCGCGTAATCATCTGTTGTTGTGATTGCTTCGTGGCCTATGAGTTCTTGAATTCGGCGAAGTGGAATCCCTTGAATTGGCAGTTGCGAGCCAAACGTATGGCGAAGGGTGTGAATAGTAACGTTGCGAGTCCGGTCTTCGCTATAGAGACCCGTCGACTGCACGCATTCGCGGAATTGATGCTGCCCTTTCATCGTCGGCGGTGCCCCCCAGGGCCATGTGAGCTTTCCTACAGCCTCGGCAAGGTTTGGTTTAACGATTCCCGATCGGCTCGTATTACCGTCAATTGAGATTTCAGAGCCCCAACACAACCACGGCTGGCGATCCATGAGTTTCCATGATGCGGTTTTCCATGCCCGTCGCCACTGCGACCCGCTGCTTGCCGCCCGCACCATAAGTGATCACGCCGCCACCGGTGGGCTGTCCGAGTTTGATCCGATGCAGCACCTTGCCGCTCGCCGCATCAAACGCCAAAAATTCGGAAGCCATGTCTGCGGTGAATAGCAAGCCGCTTGCGGTAACCGCAATTCCGGCCACCATGGGCGTCGGCGCCTTGAATTTCCACTTCACTTCGCCGCTATCCGCATCAATCGCGGTCACCCATCCGGCACTGTTTTGGTCCTTATCGCCGAATGCGTTGGCTGAACCCAGCATGTTCTTCTTGCCGTCGTAGTCGGGATCATCCTTTACTGTTGAGCAGCGATCCACCGCGTTGGTATAGACCAGATTCGTGGCCGGCGAATACGCGGGTCCGTTCCACTCGACGCCTCCTGCCGTGCCCGGGCAAAAACGCGTCCCTTCGGGCGAGAGCGGAGCCTCGATATTTTCAATTGTCGTTACCGGGGTTTTCCAGGTGATTTTCTGCACTTTCGGATCGAGCGAAACCAAGAAGCCGTCTTTACCAGCGACCATCACGCGCTCTTTTCCGCCCTTGGTCTTGAGCACGAGCGGCGCGGACGTCAGGTCCCAATCGTGATAGTCGTGCGGAACGATCTGATAATAGGCGCGCAACTCGCCACTGTTCGCGTCGAGCGCAAGAACCGAGTTGGTGTAGAGATTCGCGCCAGGCCGGTACTTATCTGCAAAATCAAAACCAGGATTGCCTGTAGAGACGTAAAGCAGTCGGTTGGCTGCGTCGAGCGTGAGGCTGGTCCACATCGAGCCGCCGCCGGGCGTAACTCCAGGGGGCCACGTCTCCGAGCCCGGCTTTCCCGCTCCGGGCACGGTGTTAAACGTCCACAACGTTTTCCCTGTCGCTGCGTTGAGCGCCGCCACGAAACAGGCGCAATTCGTCTCGCCGCCGGACGTTCCGATGAACACCATGCCGTTCCAGGCAAGCGGGGAAAGCGCGATAACGGCCACGCGCCCGTCGGGGGCGGTCAACTTCGTGGACCATATTTGCGGTCCGTTGTCGATGTCGTAGGCGATGAGAGTGCCGTCGCGAAAGCCGCGAAACAGGCGATTGCCCTCGATGGCGACGCCGCGCACGGTGCCGGGATTGCCTGGCATGTCGTGCTTTTGGCTCCACTTCAAGCGGCAGTTGGTAGCGTCGAGCGCATACGTTGATGTTGGGGACGTGAAATACAGCGTTCCGCCGATCTCCACCAGGCTGCTCTCGAACGTCGAGTTTTCGGGCAGCGCGTACGAGCAAACCTGCTTCAGGCCGGTAACGTTCCTGGGCGTGATTTCAGTGAGCGGCGAATAGCGCGTGGAGGTGAGATCACGCGCGTACATCGGCCAGTCGTTAGCGGAGAAGCCCGGCGTTTGAGCGTGGGCCAGCAGCAGGGCCAGAGAGCCTATCGAAGCGATCAGAAGCGTCGAACGAAATGTGATTTGCACGGCGCAAATATATCATATGGGGATGCAGAGACCGGTGGGCGCGAAGGACGTCTTGGAGCCTGCCACGTGGCGCAAGCAACGAGCTAAATCACGATAAAAATCCGCAGCGTTTGCCTTTGGTTTCTTCAAGTTTCACGAGTAGCGCCAACCGAAACTGAACGTGCCTGAATCCAAAGTCCCCACTTTCCACGATCGTGGTTACGGCCGAGCGACCGGTGCAGCAAAAGAACCCGCGTGTCAGGACGAGAAGCCCAACGGGTAGATAGACTGCAGGAGGCTGCGAGCGTTCGCGGCCTGTCTCAAAGACAGTGAACCATACTGTTGCGGGTTATCCTACCGTGCAACAATGGCACGGAACTCGTAATCTTTGCTCAAGCGCGGCCCGATACGCTCACTCTGGTTTTTGACCAGAGCATTGACCGACGCTATCCATCGAGAGACCAGATCGAAGCGAAGCTCGCATGGCTCGCGGAGCGCGGCGTTCACGGAGTAACTTATGAATCACATCCATGCTTTGTGCTGGTCTCTGCCACGAAGGCAGTTTTGGAAAGGGCCATCGAGACGCTTTTGCAGGAGTCGCGGCTTCCTGTTGGTCGCTTGGCGCGCATAAGCAACAGACGCAGAACACGCCGTTGCAGCCAACCGCTGAAAAGCGCGGCGGCTGAAGCGCAAAATCGTTGGGCCGACACCGCTAGCGTGGAAGAATCGTTTGCGCCCTGACTATCGAGGCAGAATGTCGGCATGCGCAAGGGATGCCCGAATCGACGAGCATTTTCGGATAGGCTTATGAGAAAGTCGGTGACGTATGTGTAAAACCATCAAGCACAAAGTTCGCTTCAAGGCTTCACCCGAAACGATCTATGACCTGCTTGCCGACTCACGCAAGCGCACGGAAGTCACTGGCCGCAAGGCCGTCATGAGCGGCAAGGTCGGCGGCAAGTTCTCGACGGACGCAGGGCACGTCACTGGTGTGAACGTAGATCTCGTCCCAGGACGTCGCATGGTGCAGGCGTGGCGTCGAAAGGATTTTCCCGAGGGCATCTACTCGATGGCGGCGATTACGCTCGATCCGATCCCCGGCGGTGGCATAGAGCTCGTGCTCACACATCGCGCCGACCGCCACTGAAACTTCATCCAAGCAACCGATCGCAGCCAGATCTCAAAATCCCACGTCCTCGGCAGCATTCTTGTTGCGGGCTGTGGCCCTCGCCGGCTTGAACAGCCCTATTTCGAACATCGTCGAGACCGGGGCCAGGGCTTGCCGTGACACGGCTTCATACGCGCGGTCCATCGTTCGCAACCTTCTTCAGGGTGCGTTCCTGAAGATATGCGGCTCGGTGCCGGTCGTTTGTGACATGAATGAAGAGGTTTAAGGCAGGTGTCGGCGCCTGGTATGGGTCGGATGGCGTCACAGTATGGGGGTGTTATGTAAATATCAAATACGTCGTCGCTTATTATAACCATCAACGGAAAGGATCAGTTGTTATGGCGGCGACTGCGACGAATCCGGGAGTGGCAGCGAATGAGAGTGGCCGCTTTCGTCTATGGATGGCGGCAGCCTTCTTCACGATCTACTTTGTTTGGGGGACAACCTACCTGGCGATTCGCTATGCCGTCGAGACGATCCCGCCGATCGTAACAGCGGGTCTTCGCCATACCACCGCTGGACTCATTCTCCTCGCTCTCGCCTGGTCGCATGGTTTCCGCCCTCGCCGCGAGCACTGGATCGCCGGCGCTGTCCTGGGAGCGCTTTTCTTTCTGATCGGACATGGCACCCTGCATTGGGCCGAGCAACACGTCTCTTCCGGATTTGCCGCACTGCTGGTTGCCAGCGAACCTCTATGGATCCTTCTGATTGGCGCCGGCATGCGCCAGCAAAGGATTAACTGGCTTAATGGCCTCGGTTTGCTGATTGGAATGGCCGGAGTGGCGATTCTGACTATCCGGGAATTCACCACGATGAGCGCGACCAGCTGGGCCGTGATGGCGGTACTGGTAGGAGCGGCATCCTGGGCGATCGGAGTCTGTATTTCTCCGCGTTTGCGTCTTCCCAACCACTCCATGGGTCGGGCTGCCGTGCCTCTGGTGTGCGGGGCAGCCATGCTGCTATTGACCGCCGGGCTAACCGGTGAGTTTTCAGAGATGCAGTGGAGCGCGGTGACGCTGCGTTCACTGCTCGGGTTGGCTTATCTGATCACCTTCGGCTCAGTCGTGGCGTTCAGCGCCTACACGTGGTTGCTGCAGCACTGTTCACCGACGATCGTTGCCACGCACACTTTCGTGAATCCACTCGTGGCCGTGTTGGTCGGTTGGCTGTGGGCCTCGGAGCCAATGAGTCTGCGCATCCTAGTCGCAACCGTGGTCATCCTTGGATCGATCGTTTTGATACAGCGTGGGGACCGTCACGCGAAGATGCAGGCGGAGGCGGTGGGATCTGATTGATTGCAGTCTCGCCGCAAAACGTCGAACTTGGTGTCCTTTATTTGCCCGGGAGCCGTCCGTGCAAACAACCGAGCGCTATTTGGGCTGCAAACAGCGATTTTGCCAAGCTGTAAACGATCGGATCGGCACTTGGAGGAGCGTGGGCGATTGAAGGTCGAGGACCCGCAACACGTTCGCTCGCGATTTCACTTCTACGACTAACCGCGTACCCTTCACTTGGCCGGACATGTTCAGGACGAGAATCTCATTTTCCGGGATGCCGACTGGATACATCTACTGATCGCGATGCCGATTATTTTGACTGTCCGCCCGAGACGGGCTATGCTTCCCCGACGCGATTTCCTACAAGGCTCATTTTCGGAGGAGAGACTCATGGGTTCGAAACGACCTGGTCGAAGAGAATTTCTGAAAGGCAGCGCCGCGTTGGCCGGCGGCTTGTTGGGAGCAGCGGCACCCGCGATCGGCCAAACACCGGCATCCCCACCAATGATCAAGGGCGACAAGGATCAGATTGCTTACGGTGACCGCTCGATTTTCGTCAAATCGGTACGAATAGCCCACGGCGCCAGGCCTTCGCCCGATGACTTCGGGCTCGTCTTTCATGTGGCGTCGCCGCTTCAGGATTCGGTGGGGGTGATCACACCATCCTCGCTCCACTTCGTAGGGACGACCCGTGGTTCCTACGTCCCGCAGATCGATCCCAAGGAGCATCGTCTCCTGATCCACGGGATGGTGGACCGTCCGCTGACCTTCACCGTGGACGATTTGAAGCGCTTCCCTTCCGTGACCCGCCTTCATTTCATGGAGTGTGCGGGGAACCGAACGTCGCGCAGGGCCAAGACGGTTCAGGAATCGCACGGGATGACCAGCTGCGCCGAATGGACCGGCGTGCTCCTCTCTGTGCTGTTCAAGGAGTGCGGCGTGAAAAGCGGGGCAACCTGGTTCGTCGCAGAAGGGTCGGAGGAAGTGAAGGGAGCGTCGAGCATTCCGCTGGCCAAGGGAATGGAAGACTGTTTCGTGGCCTACGGCATGAACGGCGAGGCCTTGCGGCCCCAGAACGGGTTTCCGCTACGGCTGATGGTCCCCGGCTTCGAGGGAATTTTTCATACCAAGTATCTGCGGCGAATCAAGGTGGTCGACCGGTACTACATGAATTACAACGATTTTGGGCATCTTGATAAGGAGCCTAACATCGCTGCGTTGGGGTTCCAGATCGGGCCTAAATCGGTCATCACTTTCCCTTCCGGCGGACACCAGCTGCCTGGCCCCGGGTTCTACGAGATTAGCGGCCTGGCATGGTCCGGTGGCGGAGCCATCAAGAAGGTGGAAGTGTCCACCGACGGCGGCCGGCGCTGGAACAACGCCGAGTTCAAGGCGACTCCGAATCGCATGGCGCATACCCGGTTCGGTTACACGTGGAATTGGGACGGGCAGGAGACCGAGATTCAGTCGCGCTGCACGGACGAACTGGGTCAGGTTCAACCGTCGCGAGCACAGGTCGCCAAACACTGGAACAAGCCCCTGGATGCCTCATTCAGCGTGCCGGGACTGGACAACACGATTCAGCCCTGGAAGATCGCCAGAGATGGGAGCGTGACCAATGGGCTTGCTTAGGGTTCTGCCGTTGGTGTTATTCATGGGGGTCTCCGCGCTGGCGCAGTCGCGTACCTATGGTGTGGGACGCACGCCGAGCCCAGAGGAGATCCGTGCGTGGGATATCTCGATCGGCCCTACCGGGGAGGAACTCCCGCCAGGACATGGAACTCCCAAGGAGGGCGCGCAGATCTATCGCACGAAGTGCGCGGTATGCCATGGGGCGACGGGTATCGAGGGCAGAGCGCCCATTTTGAAAAGCAAGGCTGGCCCGGCTGGCTCGGATACCGACATCTGGGCACGGGAACGAATACTGCCGCTTCGCGCGCCGTTCGCGACGATTGTCTGGGATTACATCAATCGCGCCATGCCTCTCAATAGAGAGGGAACGCTGACCGCCGATGAGGTATACGCGCTGTCGGCGTTTCTGCTCAATATAAACGGCGTCATCCCGGAGGACGTAGTGCTCGATGCCAAGAGTCTGCCGAAGGTCAAGATGCCGATCGGTGATAGATACGCTCCCCTACCTGAGTGGAAACCCAGGACGCCAAGGCTTAAAGGCTACCCGTACTAGCTCTCCGTTAAACCGCAATTTCTTTTTTGGGCCGATAGCAACTATCGGCCTGTGCACCCGCCGGGTTCGGCCTCGGTCCCGGCGACGCCGGGCAGATCAATGGCGTGGCAGTCTGTGCAGCACGCGATCACGTTCAGTTTCCGTAATACCGACTTCGTCAACTGAGCCGATTTCCATAAAAAAGGCCCGTCAAGCGGAAATCTTGAATGGCTGAACGGTAACGTTACTCGCACTATTCGCACAGCACACCGGAATGTGCAACGCAAGCACCGGGTATAGGAAGGTTTCTAATTTGTGAAATGCGCGTCGGATGATGGGGAACATGAATTCGGTTTACGTGAAGAGCAGATGGGCCACTGTTCAATTTCAGGCAGGATGGATATCTACACTGGTTCCGAGTACTAACCGTGACGCGGTTAATCGCCTTCCCTCGCTTACGTCAGATCTTCCCACGCCACCCCGCCCTCTGCGGTCGCAGCAGCCCGCCACCTGAGATGTCTATAGGTGAGTCGAGGAATTGACGTTGTGGTTGCTTTCACCGGCCGTACAGTTCTCTACTTCCGCTTCTCGACAACCACCCGCCCCGCAGCGTTCAGATAGACACGATACTTGTTTGCGTCTTTACACAACACGGCATAGTCGTTCTCGGCCTGCGTCTTGACGGAGACAACCTCGCCGCACGGAAATCCTTGAAGCGCGATTACCGCCGTTAGATCTTTCTTCAACGCTTCATCTTCGGCAGCGAACGACGGTAAGGCAAAGAACGCCGCCAAGAAAAGCGATTGGTTTAATGCCAGGATGCGTTTGTTCATGGGTTCTCCTAATTCAGATTTGAAGGTTAGCGAATTTTTTCGGGTCTGACAGCAGATCCCATATCGCCTCACGCGAGGACACGATCGCGGACGCCAACTTCTCGTCTTTGTCTTGAAGCAGCGATAGCACCTTCAGCAGCAGCAGGTTATAGGACCGGCGCAACTCCATCATGTCGGTCTTCGACGTACCCTGGTAGTACTTGCGAAACTGATCCAGGAGATCATCGACCTGATTCTTCAGCGCGATCTTGGTAAAGAGGCCAATGGCCTTGGTTTCCTTGAGTTGCGTCTTCAGCCCGTTCAAATCCAGCCTCACGGCTGCGCTGGGTGGAGCGGCATGCTTCGGCGCTTGTCCAATGGGTGCGGGCGTCTTCGCAACGGGCGGGGCGGTTTTGTTTGCTGCCTGTGGCGCCCTGGTCGTCGTTACACTCGGTTTAGGCACCGCGGCAGGTGCGGGCCGCGAGGTCTCCGACGGTGGGGACGTGACGGCAGGCTGCGGCGTGCGCGATGCAGTGGGCGCCGGAGGAGGAGACGGAGTAATGTGTCCCCGACCCGCACAAGCGTTCAGCCCGAAAATAGCTGCCGCGATAATACAAATTTGTGCTCCCGACATCAGTATTCCCTTTCCACCTATCCTGCGGATGCCCGTGCTCTTAGCGAGCTTCGGCTAATGGTCCTTCTATTTTAGACGGCGGAATTTGAGAACCATCGCTCCGGCGGTTGCCGGCACGTCCTTCTTCGCCCCAGAACCGGCATATCTAGCTGTACGAGAATACCGCCTACGATTCCATCGGCCGGAGCGTCGGCTAAAGAGCGTCAATCTACGGGTACGCGACTTCACGTCCACAAAACGGCGTTTCGTAAACACTGCGGCGTTTGAACGAAGCCGTGGAGCACAGTGCCATCAATCACCACGCCGTCATTAGTTGGAGTCAAGGAGGAGGAACCCTATTTTGGAACCATTCGGCCCCAGCGTAAGCAGCGCACGATCACCGATGGCCACTTCGAAGGAACTGATCGCTACCGCGTTTCTTAGATTCGTTTCTCCCGGCGCGATCTTCTGAATGATGGTGTTGGCGAGTAGCTTGAATGGAACAGGTAGCGTATTGTCGGGCTTGATCTCGATCGCCTTCGCTTCTGCGTTAAACGCTGTAACGGTGCCGAGGATGGACTTTGCATTTGAGGTCTGCCCCACCGCTAGCACTTGGCTCAAGAAGATCAGAGTAAATGCCCACATCAAAGCGTTTCTCATTGATCTCTCCAGTGCGACACACAACTGAAGGCAGATTAAAATTCAAACAGTGAAAACGTCGTCTCTGATGACGACGCAAGATCTGAAAAAAAGGTTCCAGAATTTTTCTTTTTGTCTTCTAGACTAGGCAGACTCCGGTGTTTGATGGGTGGTAACTGCGTTCCTTTCGCCGGCTAGGTAATTCATAAACCACGATGGATAATTCCGTGTCGTATTTGAAGCGATCCGCGAACTTACGGATCGATCCCCAGCCCGTTCCTCCATCCCGTTCGAATCGGCTTAGGATTTTTCTAAAGCGGTTCGGATCGGTTCACCCGGTCACTTCCCTTTGCGGATAAAAATGTTGCCGTTAAGGGTACGAAGCCCGAAGTCGGGTCCGCCGCCGTTGATGGTGCCGGTCGTGTTCTTGTTGAGTTCGATTCGGTAACGCCCGCCCCGCCTTCGGGTGTCTTCAACAGTGGGTTGCGTGTTATTCGGCATCAGCTTGACTTCAAAGTCGCTGTAAATTTCGCCTAAGTCGGTGCGCATTTTAAGATTAGCTTTGGTGTTCGCTGGCAATGTGACATCCACGTTGCCGTTCATGGACGTGAAGGACATCGCCTTATCGCTGGAGACCTGCCGCAACGATACAGTGACCCCGCCGTTGAGCGAATGCGCGACAACAGAGCCGGCCACATTGTCCAGTTCGACGCCGCCATTCATATTGGTTACTTCCAATTCACCTTCGACTCCATCAACAATAATATCGCCGCCATTCAACGCCGACAGATTCAGATTCGTCTTGGTGGGAACCTGGATCTCAATGTTGCTGCAGCACTGCCGGCTGAGGCTGCTGGTGCCGACGGTCATCACGTTGTTGGCTTCTTCAACTCTCAGCCCCGTCGTATTTGAATCGATCCGGCGCAGACCGCCCACGCCCCCGGTCGGGGCGGGCCTGGCGTTGTTACGGCCGCTGCTCTTGGCCTCGATGATGACGTCGGGTCCGCTGTGTGTCTTTACAGTGATGCCGCCCTGGATCAAACGCACTTTCAAAAGTCCTGGTTTTGATGGATCACTCCAACTGACCGTCACCCGGTCGGGATTCACGTCCTGCGCAAGCAGCGGAAGGCTCGTTAGCGCGGCCGCAATTAAAGTAATGGTGGTAAGTGTTCTCCTCATACACTTCCTCTGACTTATTTGGCCTGCCGGATCAGGACGTCGCCGTTGAGCGTGTCAAAGCTCATCTCCGGGCCGCCTTTTCCAACACGCACGCTGGAAAAATCGCTGCTCCTATAAAAAAAGTTGCCGTTGCGTTTGCCGGTTGTGTCGGCAGCGCGCGGCAGCGCCAGCGTGCCGGGGAAGTCGGTATAGACGCCACCGTTGAATGTCTTGAAGCGCAGATCGGCAGAGAGATCCGGCTGAAATGTAACATCTATGGTTCCGTTGACTGTCTTAAAGGAGGACTCGCTTTTCGGGTTGCCAGTGAATCCGACTGTCACTTGACCGTTAACGGTATGTGCCCGCCCAGAGCCCGATGCACGGAGAACGCTCACATTGCCATTCACGTTGCTCACATTGAAATCACCGGCGACATTCTGGACGTCGATGTCGCCATCATTGACGGTCCACAGGTGAACCGCGGCCTGCCGCGGGAGCCGGATCTCGAAATCGAACTTTACTCGATATCCACGGTCGTGCCAGCGCGAGTGGCTCGATGAAGTGGTTGAATGTTCGTGGCCGGGTTCATCGACGTAGATCTCGATCGTGTCCGCCTTGTCCTTGATGTCGAGTTTCACTTCCTGTTTCGCGGTCTGAAGAATCGACTGCGATTCCGCGCGGTTGGTCCGATTGGCGACCATTTCAACCATTCGCCCATCGTCGCCGGTGACTTTGATCGAGCCCTGGACGTTATCCACCTCAAGTACCTTCGGGCCCGCGCCGGACGAGAACTCCAGCGTCTTGCGGATCGTTTCTTCGTCTTCGACACGGTATCGCGATTCGCTGAAGCCCGGGCCCAAACATCCCGCCGCATTCACTGCGATGAAGGCAGCGAATAACAGTGATGACTCTTTCATTTGCCTACTCCAATTCCGCCAGGGCCTTTGCCGCCCGCTGGCGCACGATCGCGTTGGCGTTCTGGTTTTGGGATAGTTGCTGGAGCGCTTTTACGGATTCTTTTTCACGAAGGTCCACAGCCAGATCGATCAATGCAGCTTGAACCATCGGCGATTCCTGCCGCGTGATCGCATCGACAATGCCGCGGCGAACGAAAGGCTGATCGCCAAACTGCCGCAACGCATCGACCGTCGCAAGCCGCACATTGACGTTGGAATCGTGCGTCAAGATATCGAGCAGAACGCTCAAGACTTCCTGGGCCGGCTGCTGGAGCTGATAGCTCCAATTCACTCCCTTGAGCCGCTCGCTGGCGGATTGCTGCTGCATCAGCGAGAGAGTTACCATCTGGCGCATCTCCCGCAGTTCGCGGCGTAGTTCGGCGATTTCGCCGGTTGCTTGAACCGGAGGACTCCAGTCCGGCCGAATGTGTCTGCCGACGATCACACCAAGAATGAGCAATCCCAGTGCGAGCCCGAATTGAAGCTGCGGCTGCCGGGGCCACCAGCCTGCAAACCAGCTGTTTACGTTCGGCCACCAGTTTGAAGACGGCCCTTGGTCGAGTCCGTGCCTGTAGGCTTCTAGCGTAACGCCGAAACGAGCGCTCGCGTTCGGACCGGGTTCGTCAGCGCGAATTGACCCGAGCGTCTCCCACAGCGTTTTTAATTCCTCCGCTTCAGCCCGACAGGATTCGCATGCCAACAGGTGTTGATGGACTCTGGAGCGGCTCGGCTCCCTGATGTTGTCGGTTACATAATCTGTAAATTGTTCTAGGATTTCTTCACATCGCATAACGGTTTCTCTCGTGACATTTTAAAAAATATCTCGCGCAATTCTTTCAGCGCCCGGTGAACGCGGACCTTAACGGTTCCGATCGAGCACCCGATCAAATCCGCGATCTCCTCGTACTTCATGTCCTCATACCGGCTCAGGATCAGAACTTCACGCTTTTCTTCCGACAGCCGGAATAGGGCGCATTCCAAAAGGTCCGCCTGTTGCAGATGCTCGATCTCCTGCTCCGGCAATGGCTGTGCGCTTTCGATGGGAATGCCATTCTCCGGCGGCCGCGATTCGCAGGAGTTTCTTCGGACGTAATCGACTCGTGCATTCCGCGCGATGTGAAACATCCACGCCCTAAACCTTCTGTTGTCACGGTACGTCTTCCGGTATTTCAGGATTCGGAAGAAGACATCCTGAACCAAATCGTCGGCAATCGTCCGGCTGCCGGTCAGACGAGCGAAGAAGTCGTAGAGAACGCGATGGTGCCTTTCAAAAAGCGCGGCCAGCTTTGAAACATCGCCCTCTCGCACGGCCTGCATCAGGATTTCGTCGGTGTCGGCCATTCCTAATGTAAGAACTTTCACTGTCAGAAAAGGTTACAAGAAAAGTGGCGTCGGCCCGTGACCAAGAACAGAATCACGGGATTCGTAAGGATCGAGCGAAGGGGCGCTCCCGCCGTTATCACCGGCTGATATTTCTCTGCGATGACGTTTTCCTCGAGGCTCTATTTCGCCTACGGGGTCGGCCGTGCCAAATTGGTGTAGGCTCTCGCTCATGGTCTTCACAAAACGACTCCGCGATCGGGTAAGAAGTGGCGAGATCACGTGCAGCGTCCGAATATGGCAGCGTCCACACGTCAAAGTTGGCGGCCGTTATCCCATGGACGAAGGTGAGATTGAGATCGATTCTATCGAACCCATTGGCTTTTCCGACATTACACCCGCGCTCGCGCGCGCATCCGGATTCCTCGGCGTTCTCGACCTTCTCAAAGTTGCGAAACATGGTAAGGGCGAAAACATCTACTTGGTCCGCTTCCACTATCTACCGCGACAGAAAAAGACTCGCAAGCCGGCTCAATCAATTCGATGATTGGGCCACCGTGCGATTGAAAAAGCAGACAAAATCCCAGAAGTCAAAGAAATCATTCGAGCCTGGCTCATTCGGCGACGCGAGGAAATACTTCGCTCTCTCACTGACGAACGGTTCATCTGTAACACGTGCCACAATGGCAAGAGTCACCTCGTCGCCTCCGCAGCGCCACGATACAATTGCCGGCTGTTCCGCAACCGCCCTGAACCGGCTGCTCTCCGAGGCTATCGTCCAGCGAGCACCTAACCGAAAATGCCCCACGAACCGGGAGCGCGCTTCGTGACGGTCCGGCAGGGTCGCCACTTGTGGGATGAATTGCGCCAGGGGCCGAATCAAATCGGTCGGCTCGGTGCTTAAGCGGTGCAACATCTGCATTACGATCACAACGCGCCGTGAGTCGAGACGATAAGCAAGCAGATCCTGACTCTGTGGCGGTTCCTCCACATTAAAGTTGGCTCTGGCATCCAATGTCGCAAACTCTCCGCATCCGCGTGAATCGCACAGTTGGTATCCGAAACGGATACCCAGCTCGTTCGGGCCCTGCACTCCAGCCGGAACCTCCACCGGCATACGAATGATCAATTTGCCGGATTAGGCGAGTACGGCCGTACCTGAAGCCGGTAGTCGAACGGAATCGGGGACCGGGTACGTCGGCAGTGTTCGCGACAGCCACGGGGGCAGGGATTGCAACCACGCGCCTTTCAACGAGCCGCGCGTCTGCGCAGGAACGAAATAACCCTCGGGAATTTGTAATGAGATATCGAGAATTGCTGTGCGGCCGCGAATCAGCCTTGCCGGTTCAATCGTCAGCTGGACAGGAGCGATCTGACCGGGCATGACGCCCGACGCAAGCGCTGCGAATACCGCCGCGGCGACGATTCTCCACACTCCAGACATGCCACGATTCTACCGCTTGTTATGCGGCGCGCTGACGCAGGGTTGAAAACTCAGACTACTCCAGGGTTGAACCACACGAGTTGAACGTCGGCGAATAACGCATCAGATCGAATGAAAGGCGAGAAGCCTTCCGTTCCCGTTCTTCTCTAAGAGGTGGGAAGGGAACGCTGGAGGTCGGCCGTGACGGAAACCAATAAGGAGCGCCGGCGCTGTTTGCCGGCGCTCCTTATTGATCTTCCGATCAACCGCCTTCCCGTTCCCACTCCTTAGAGAAGAACGGGAACGGAATGTCCCATCGCCTTTGTCGCCGGAAATGTTTTCTGAGGCAGTCTGCGTCCTGCACTCTGATTCAACCATGGGTTAGTCCGATGTACCATCAGTACCTGTAGCCCACACTGCGTGGTACAAAAACTCTCGCCTCTGGTTTGCCGTTGGGTTTGGGGCCCTCGGCGCGGCGGGCGGCTACCTCGTGTCGCGTGGCGAGACAGCGAGCAAGGTCGGCGGAGGAGTAATGATCGGAGTAAGCGGTATCGTGATTTGTACCGTCTTCGTTCGCGGCTGCACTCGGTAGGAAGAATGCCCCTTTCTCCCGCACACTCGATCTGATTTCCGAGCGATGCGATCCCAGGCGTCCAACGCCTTTCCCTTTCCACTTCTCAGAGAAGAACGGCAACGGAACCCTCATCGTCTGGCATTCGAATCTGATCCCATTCTTTGCCGAAGTTCAACTCGTGTTGTTCAACCCTGGATCAATCTGACGTTGAAGCCCTGCGTCAGCGTGCCGCGTAACATCCGTAATCTGGCTCTTTCCAGACATCAGCGGATCGCTTTTTCCAGACAACTACCATGAACTAGGCTGGGGCGGCTTTTATGACTTCCCATTGTGGCAGTCGTGGATCGTTGGAATATTTGCATTCGCGATCACCTTCGTATGGAAGGTTAGGAAAGCTCCCGCGAGAATGTGAGCGGGGTCGCACCTGATGAGGACCAGGGTATCCGCCCTGTCGGGACGATGAACAACATGAACAACGCCATCAAACCCATCCCGCTCAACCACATATTCGTTCATCGCCTCGTGAACACTGCTGAACAACGTGAACAATCCAACTGGAGTCGGCCAGTTTCGTTCACATTGTTCAGCGTAGTTCCTGAGCCGGTGAACGAGTAAAGCGCAGCAGATATTGAGCTTAGATATATTGTTCACTTTATTCAGAAGTTGCCAGCCGTCGGCGGCGGTATGCTGGTTGTGGGAGGAGCAGTAATGACAATCCCAACCTTAATTCTCGCGGCCTTCCTTGCGCAGTTCGCTCAGAACCGTGCTGACCGGCCACCGGGCGCACCACCAGTTGTACCGCGGGCGCCTGTATGTGCAAGCCAACCTTCAAGCGAATTGCCTCCGAAGATTCCCGATCCCCGCGATTTTGTGGAGCTCGAACGAACGCAGTGCTTCGGAGCGTGCCCGGTTTATACCGTCCGCATCCATGCAGATGGTCGCGTTGATTGGACTGGACGGTCAGTACGAAACACGGGCCCCACTACGTCTTCGATTCGAGTTGTCGATGCTCGCGCGCTGATCGAGAAGTTCCGGACAAGCGGCTTTTGGAGTCTCTGCGAGAAATTCGGTGGTCACGTCGAAGACGCGCCGACAGTGGTTACAACATTGGGTCTTGGGGGCCACGAAAAGAAGGTTTCAAATGGTTATCTGGGCGGAGCACCAGATTTCCTTAATGCCCTTGAACTCGAAATCGACGAAGTGGCGGGCACGTACGAGCGGCTTCATGGTGATCCTCGCTCAGAAACAGTCGCTTCCATACGCATGCGCGGCGGCGGAGTGATTAGCACCAATCTGCGTGCTGACGCCGTGGAAGCGAAACCGGGAGTCACTCCTTTGATGAGGGCGGCTGCGAAGGGCGACGTCAGGGAAATCGAACGATTGCTGGCGGAGAGAGCCGATCGAAACAGCCAGGATTCGAGTGGGTGGACCGCCTTGACGTATGCCTCTCAAGCTGACCGAGCCGATGCGATTCAGCTCCTACTCGATGCCGGCTCCAACCCTAATCTGCCGTCACATTTGCTTCAGACACCGCTCATGGCGGTGAGCGGAGCTTATTCTTCAAAAGCCGAAAAGGCTCGCTTGCTTATCGCCGCCGGCGCTGATGTAAACGCACAGGACCGCAACGGACGTACCGCGCTGATGTTCGCCATGTTCGGCATACTGAGCTGGAGTGGCAGCCCCAGAGGAATCAGCGAAGAGTTGGCGCTTATTACCGTGCTCCGCCAAGCTGGCGCACGAACGAACATACGTGATGTATCCGGGCTTACCGTCTTTGATTACCTCGATGCCGAAGTCAAGATTTATTCCAATGCCCCGGAAGTTCAGATGATTCTTCAGATCTTGCGCCAGGAGTAACGCGAATCAATACCGCCTTTCATCGACCGGGCTACGAAGCAAGAACTGATTCCAAACTCGATCGGCCAACGACCTTTTATGGGTGTGATTCAACGGACCGTAATAATCGACCTTTCGGGAATTGCCGGCCTGCGTATTCGTGCTCTCTTGTATGCTCTAGTGATCTTCGGACCATAATTTCTGCGTATGTTTCGTCAGACTGCGCTGTTGTTCAGCATGTTAGTTCACACCTTCATTTCACCCGCATTTGCACATGTTCAAACTAACCCTCCCGCGATAGGTGCACGTTCTCCATCCACAACTGCTTGTCGTGAGCTGTCGTTCAGCGGACGTATCAACGGAGATGAGGAGTATGCGCGAGAGTTAGGCGACAAGTTGTGGGTTCGATTTGCGCCGACAAAAGGCAAATGGGGCTGGATTGTTTCCGTTGGACCGGCAGACAACGCTAACGGCAGATTTGGAGATTGGCCTGATTATGCATGGCCCGTGAATCCTCCTCTCCGCCGGGACAACATTTAATATCTCGGTACCGGCTATGGGGAAACCGTAGAATATCGCCTAAAGTACGAGCACCGAATATTCTTCGTGTTGGATCATGCGAATTACGACCAAGCAGTGAAGTTGGTCAATGATGAGGCTTTTAGTAAGAACGCTGATGGCGCCGCTCGGTATTTCGCAGCCCTTCCGACGATTCCAGCCGGGATTCTATACCTCAAGCCAATCAGGTTTGAAGTAGTGAACGAGGGGAAGTCGGTCAACTGGATGGAGTACTCCGTAACTGCTATCGTTCCCGCCTCCTTGGTACTTGCTGCAGGCCTGAATCCGAACGAGCGGCCCTGTCCTTCCCATGCATTGGGGTCCCTGCCGGCAAGATCGCCGAGCTTTGGATCAAGGACGAGTCGATTCCGACAGACTGGCGGCGATATGAAATCGCCAATCTCATCGTGCGTTGAAATCGTCGGCAACGACGACGAACATTTTTTGGCCGGGTGAATATCCATTTTTGCCCGAGTGGTAATTCAGTTCCGCTAATAAGCCATCGAAAATGCGTTCTTGTCAGTGTTGGTCCTACGTGTGCTACCGTCCACGATACACGGATGCGTGTAGGGGGCGTCACAAACCGTGCCGCATAGTGGCCAAGTGAACGAGAAATTCGGAGTGTATAAAAGCGTCTGCTGCGGCTTCGAGATTGTCATCACCAAAGGTGCAATCTTCCCAAGATGCCCGGACCATCCCCGGTCCACCATCTGGAAGCTGCTTCCAGAGGAGGATATGACCCAGTTGACGGATAAGAAAAAATCGAAGCCAAAGCCAGCCGCTTAGCCTGCCGCTATGGAAGCTCCAAAGCAACAACAGTTCATAACGCACATTGATTATCGTCGTCTACTGGATCTCGCCGGAGGGCGCTTCAAAATAGAGGAGAGGGAGCAAGAGCACCTTCATGGTTGTCGCGTTTGCCAGAGCGTTTACGTCTACCTCGATCAACTGACCACTGCTGCGTCCGAAAATTTTGAATCCGAAGACGACGCAGCGTAGCGTTGCGCGAGCGGCATGGTAAACGGCTTGCCTGCACATGGCCAATCCTTCGCCAATCAGTTTGAGCCAATCCCCCCGCCGCTGAAACTCCGGCAGTACGTCCCGTGTTGCGTCGGGATGTCGGTGCGTTCCTGGCAGGCGTGCGGCGGAATATCCAGACGATCATTCTGGCCACGGGGACATTGACCGGAGCCGCAATCCCAATGGCCGCTGCGATTCAGACGATCTCACAGGTTGAGCTGGCTTCGCCTATTGCTTACCGTTCGCGCTGACGTATGCCTTAATAAACTCGTCCATTTCTTTGTTGATGGCATCTCGCAGGCTGTCTCGCAGAACGCTTGAGACGAACATGAACAGCCGAGTGGTCTTCCACGTCACCGCCCTCGCTGATTGTTGAATTCCATCCAGCCGCACCCGGCGATTCACTTCGATTGACACGGAAGTAGCACAAAATGGGGATACCGGGGACTTCACAGCATTAGCATACACATACAAATAATCAGGAGGAGCCGTTACCTTCTCGCCAGACGCTATGCCATTCACAACTTGGTTCAGGCTGACGACGGATAGGCCAGCCATAACCAGGCGTTGTTCAACATCTTTGATGATCGGTGCTTTCTCGAATTGCTGGAAGACGGCATCACCTTGGAACGAGACAACAACAGCAACGCGGCGAATGCCTCGCAATGTGGCCCGGGCACTTTCATCATTCTGCTGCCCAGCCGCCGTCTGCCCGCACACCAACCAACCAATAATCACAATGGCCAGCGATGTTATTGTCAGCCTCATAGGATCGCCAGCGGATTATGGCGTGCGGAACAGCAGCTTCCCTTTACCGTCAAACAACACAATAGAGGAAGGCGGCGCTAGTTCCACAATCCCGTTGTCATAGACGTGGGAAGGCACGGCGGTGGTGCTTCCTAGAATCGTGCGTGCCTGACCCGATCGATCAAGGAATGTGAGCGCGGGGCCGTCGTTGCCGACGGAAAGATTCACCCGCGCCTTTCCAGCCTTGTCATACATGACAAGAAATACAGCCCCTGTGTTGTCGCTGACAAGCGAAGCCCGCTCTTTGCCCTTATCGTCCACGAGAACGAAGTGTCGAGCACGCACTTCATCCTGAACATTGGCAACACCTCTTGCTTGGCCTCCGATTATGAGCCTTCCGCTTGGCAGGACATCTCCAGGTATGCCTCGCACCTGAGCCGTTACAGCTATTGCTGCAACTAAGACACAAGCGACCAAGGCGATGCCTTTAATCCATCGGAAGTGGTTCTCCAGTCTTCGCAGCCTGGCCGAGAACAATTTCAGCTCAGTCATAGTGAATACCTCGCTAATCGATGTTACTCCTGAATCAGCCGGAAGGGTTAGATCGGCACGCCGCGCGTGAAAATGACTGACGGCACTGACACCACTGACGGCGACTTGCATATTGTTTTTTCTCTTCTCCTTCTTTCTTCTCTCTCTCACAAAAACAAATAGAGAGTGAGCTCAGCCGCGTCAGTGGCGTCAGTAATGACCAAAGGAACCAGTCTATTTGCGAAAGATAAGATACAGTTCCGGACTCACTGCCGCGCCGTTACCCACATAAATAGGTGCCGCCAATTCCCAACCGTCAGCCGTGTACTTGTCCAAATCAGCTTGAATCCCAGAACCGGATGCTGCGCCCGAACCGTAGCTCCTTACGGCCAGATACTTGTGCTGGGTTTTTGCTTGGACAGAATGGGGAGACACAACTGTGCGAAACGCGATTACGGCTAAGAGAAGAACGACCAATACGAGACATGTCTTCAAAAACCGATCCATGATGGTTGCCTCCACAACAAGTCTAGGTTCAACTCCAACCATCATTTCTGGAAGTGATCTCGGCTTCCGGGTTGAACGTCAGCGCGGCGACCATGTGACTGGCACTTTCCTCGTCCGAATCAATGGTAATTGCTGGGACGTGGAGCCTACGGCAGGAAATGAAGGCGCTGAATGGCAACTAAGAGCGTCCGCGCTGATTTGCTAGCTTGCGATTGGCAGTTGTATTCTTGCGGCATATGCGAGTCCGGCATCTCCTTCCATGCCTGCTGCTCTCATCCAACTTGGCACCGGATGGCACGGCGAAGCGCCCAAAATGCCGGTCGTCTTCTAGAGGCGAGTATCCGATGAGATTACGTTTAGTATTTTCATTGCTGTCAACCGTTGCTTTCGCTCCACACCTGTTTGCTCAGAGCGAGACTCCGCGCTACGAGGTATTCGGCGGATACTCATACTCTAGGCTGGCAGACTCATACTCTACTCTGGAAGGCACGCGCTTCCACGGTTGGAATGCTTCGGTCACTAAAAACCTCAATCGTTGGCTTGGTGTCGTCGCCGATGTGAGCGGACATTACTCGTCGGAGAGTTTTGCAGAGGGATTCTTTTTCACCAACAGTGCGAACTTGCTTGCGTATCGGTTTGGACCAAAATTCTCGCGTCGCGGACGCATTACGCCTTTCGCCCAAGCTTTGGCCGGCGGTGTCCGCTTTCACCGGGAAGGAATCGATTTTCCGGGCCAGTCGGGGCGTCATGCCGAAGGAACGTCGAATGGCCTCGCAATCGCAGCAGGTGGAGGGCTGGACGTCCAGGCTACAGACTCCTTAGCTTTTCGAGTGGTTCAGGCAGAATATACTTTCTATAACGTAAGTGACACAATTGGCCCTAGCATAGTCGGCAACATGCGGGGAGTACGACTCTCGTTTGGTCTCCTCTTCCGTTTTCGCTAGTGTTTCATGATATTGTCTGGGTCCTAGACACAAGATTTAGTGCCCAGACGAAATTCACCTTCACCCTTTTAATGCGCTTCAATATAGGGGCGGACATGGTTTTCTGTGCCGCCCTTAACGCGCAACCGCTCTCGTGATGATTGGCTGGACAAAGTTATCCCACGCCCTTGTTGCCCGGAACCAGTGTCCCTCATATCCGCGCCGGCGATAGATCTCCCTCGCGTTCAGTCGCGCAAACTCAGCCATATCCACCGCAAGCTGCGATCACACTTTTGGCGCATTTCGTCTTTACCATACGTGGGTGATAAAAATAATCACATGAAACGTGCACGTTTAGTGATCGTCATTTGGTTCGTTTTGGCCCACGTCGGGTTTGGACAGGATGAAAAGACCGAGGTGGCCGTGTTCGCCGGAGGCTATTTCGATAGTGGCTTTCAATCCTTCAAGGTTCTGGATCCAACCACGGGCGCACCGGTCGGCACGTTCAAACCGGTCAGCGAGGCGAACAGCGGTATTTTCGGCGTGAGAAGTAGCTACAACTTCAGACCCCAGATGGCCGCCGAAGCCACGTTCGGCTTCAGCCCAGCCGGGCCGGAGCCAAAACTCTCTGGCGTTCAGTCTCGTGCCTGTTCTTGGCGTACAGGCAATACCTGTTGCAGTCCGCTCGCCGGTATTCCGGGACGGAAATGTGTATCTGTACCCGATGGGCGACAGATGAGACGAGGAATACGCCCACAAACCGAAATCAACTCGAAGTGTTGTCGGTATTTTCTTTCTAATTGGGCGCGTCAGAATGCCTTGGCCAAGAAGTTCGGAGGTACACAAAAGGCACAAAACGCAGCCGCAGAAGCCACAAAAAACCTTTTTGTGCTTTTGTGTTCCTCATTGAGCCTTTGTGGTCGTTCCCCGTTTTGTTGGGCAAAGCCGCGTCAGAACCGGTGCAAGTATGACGCTTTGAGGAAAATGCCGCGGTTCGTAGTTAAATAACCATTTCCGAAGTTGTTTGGAACGAGCTGCCGAGCTTGTGCGGCAGGTTTTTCATAAAGTGATCCGTAGCCGACGTAGAAGACGGTACCGGGTACGAGTTCATACATGCCCAGTAGGTCCGTCAAAAGAACATGCTGGGCAGTGTCGAACTGCTCGATCGCGCGCACGCGGAAATGTTTGTCGAACTGGTACGTGCCCTGCAGATTGACGATGTGAACTGTAAAGACATGCTCCCCATTTGATGCGCGGTTGAACTGGACGCCGTTATACTGCGCGTACACATTGATGTGCTGATTGGGTTGAAGCGTGATTCCGATGTTACCGGCCAGCTGCTTTCCTTGAAATGGATTCGACGGATGATAGAAAGTGGCGTAACCCTTTTGAAAATTTCCGTCGAGGTTCAACCATCGAAAGAGCTGCACGTGTCCAACGGTATTGATCCGATCGGTTTTGAAGCGTTCATTTGCCCAGGGTTCCCGCCCGAAGCCGTAATCGACGTCTAAGTACCCCTGCCGGGTGAAAGCGAAGCGGATACCGGTAAGAAAGAATCGTTCATTTCCGTTTTGGATTTCGTCCCGGCCGTACTTGTTCCAGTAAAAAGGATAAATTTTCTTTACGATGCTGTGACTGTCTTCGCGGGGGTAAAAGTCCACTTCTCCGTACGTCCATCCTGAGGTAAAACCAGTGCGGTTATAGAAGCCCGTATCCATTTGGAAGTCTCGCCCGTAGTGCTCGACCTGAGTCGCAGACGTCACGCGCCGGGTGCTATAGGTGTAGGAAATCTGCGAGGCGGTCCCACGGACAACTGCTGCTGAACGAATGCCGGTTTCCGAATCCAAAAACGTCGCGGATAACTGCTGCGTGGAACTCGGGCGAATCGAGAAATCACCGCCGGCGACTCTGTTGTGACGGCCGGCGTACTCGGTATCCGTTACAATCGCGCCGATGTAATCGGATTGACGGAGACTATACGTCGCCCGCGCAATGGTAAATAGCTCCTTGTCGAGGTTCAGCGCGGTCTTGTCGGACGCATCCAGTAAACCGAACGTGAATTTTCCCGCGGTACCGGTCAGCTTACTTCCCCACGCGGGACTGACGATTCGCCGCGTGTGCACGGCAGTGCGCATATTGCCGTCTCCGCCGGTCCCGGCGATGTTGAACAGGCCCATGCCTTCCATGAAGAACGGCCGCTTTTCACTGTAAAAAATCGGATAACGCTGATTGACTTGTACCTGGAAAGCGTCGCTCTCCACCTGGCTGAAATCCGGATTGATCGTGGTATCGAGCGTTAAATTCGACGTAATTCCTAATTTTGCGTTCAGTCCCACGCTGCTGTCGTTGATCCATGGGTTCCAACGGTCCTGCGCGGCGCGGAGTTGCGTGATGCTATGCGTGACGCTCGGCAGCACCTCCAGTAGGCGGCGTTGATGCAATTCACCGAAGACGAGATGGGCATGCCGATTGAACACCCATTGGCCGGGAGGAATGTCGGGCCAGGACGACGAAACGCCTGTGCGGCTGATGCGTCTCCAAAAAAGAATTCCCATGTTCACGTTGTTTCCACCGGGAAAACGGATGCTCTGCAATGGAAGCTTGATCTCGACGACGTACCCATCGCTGGTCAACTTCGCTGCGCTGTCCCAAAGGAGATCCGCTTCCCACCGCTCGCCCGACGATGGTGTATTCAGCGCATCCATTTGAATGCCGCTGGGATTCACAATCAGGTGATACGAAGTCTGTCCGGTATTGGCGGAGTCGAGACTGAATCCGACCCAGTCGTCACTGAAGATATTGTCGCGGCGGCTGATTGTAGTGCGGATCTTGTCGGGCTCGGGATCGAAACAGTGGAAAGCGAAGTAAAGATTCTTGTCGTCGTAGATCAGCCGGACTTCCGTCTGGAATACTAATTTTTCGCCGTATAGCGGGTTGTACGAAATCCAATCGCCCAGAACTAATGGGGCTTGCTGCCAGGCCTCGTCATCCAAGATCCCGTCAATTTTGGGAGGCGCTGACGCACGTGCGACACCGAAGGGGGCACGCTCCTGACCGCAAACCTGTATAACAGCTCCGGCAACGAGCAACAGGATCGCAACCGTTTCCCACAGATACGACCGAGCATTCCTACATGACATCTGAAGGCATTACGGAATTTGGACGGCCTTGGTTGCATTCTTTCTTGCGAGACGCATCAACAAAAGTGAAATCGAACTGTGTCCTCCGGCTCATCCGGCTTGACCCGCAGCTTTGTCTGCGGCAACAAGTTCAAAGGCAAAAAAGACGGACTCGGAGCCATCCTCAAATCGGACGACGAAACGAGTTTCTCCGTCGAATTCGTAAATTTGGACCACAATGCCGACACGTTTTGGCATCGCAGCTTTTTCGGACACCAAATCGCCGACGCTAAACTGAGGGACGCGCTGCATGTGTATCGCCGTCTCCTGCGTCCGCACAGGAAATACTCCTCTCTATATATAAGAAGACGTAAAATCGAGCCGCCAACGCGCAAAAAATCGCATGCCCAA
>Ga0209470_1000655_pt1 | contig 27072 bp, 21 predicted proteins | sample GraSoiAngelo_125_FD_185882 | JGI IMG/M metagenome (GOLD analysis project Ga0209470, IMG submission 185882) | Grasslands soil microbial communities from the Angelo Coastal Reserve, California, USA - 14_0927_05_40cm (SPAdes) (version 2) | ecosystem: Environmental > Terrestrial > Soil > Grasslands ... | reverse complement strand
CACACGTCCCGACGCCGCCGATCTAAACAGCGTCCGGCCGTACAAAGACGAGGTCACCTGGGTGAAGTCGCACGTGAATGATGTCTTCGCGCGTTATTTGCGTTGCGGAATCACGAGCGTGGTCGATGTCGGAGGGCCGTTTTGGAATTTCGAAGTCCGCAAAACAGCGAACTCGACCGCAAAGGCGCCGCGCGTCGCTGTGGCGGGTCCGTTAATCTCAAGCGTTTCCCGCGAGAAACTCGATCTGGGCGATCCGCCGATCGTGAAGATCGACGGTCCCGATCAGGCGCGCGAGTTCGTGCGCAAACTGGCCGAGCAAAAGCCCGACCTCGTGAAGATTTGGTACATCGTCGACAAAGATCATCCGGTCGATGCGTTTCGACCGACGGTGCGGGCAACAGTGGAAGAAAGTCACGCGCGCAAGATCCGTGTGGCGGTGCACGCGACCGAATTGGAAACGGCGCGCGCAGCCGTTGAGCAAGGCGCGGACATTCTTGTCCACAGCGTGGTCGATAAACCGGTCGATGACGCGTTCGTAAAACTACTAAAAGATCGACATATCATTTTGTGCCCGACACTGGTCGTCTTCGAGCGCTACGGCCGGACGTTTTCGCATCAGCTCAATCTTACGCCGGAAGAAAAAGCGTGGGGCAATCCGGAAGTGATCGCGTCGCTCGACGTGACGAAGATTCCACAGGATAAATTGCCTGATCGAATCAAGACCGCGCTGGCTAAACCGGACGAAGCGCTGGATCGGATAAAGAAAACGTACGAAGTCGCGCTGCCGAATTTGAAAAGACTGGAGGATGCTGGCGTGACGATCGCCGCCGGGACCGATGCCGGAAACATCGGCACGATCCACGGGCCTGCCTTGTTTCGCGAGTTTCAGCTGATGAAAGAGGCCGGCCTGACGAACATGCAAATTTTGCAAAGCACGACCGTGAACGCGGCGAAGCTTTTCGGTGGCGACACGGGCGCGCACATCGGCAAGATCGACAATGGTTATTTCGCCGACCTGGTGATCTTGAAATCGAATCCGGCTGATGACATCGCGAACGCGTCGGACATCGACACCGTGATCAAAAACGGCGTGGTTTATCCGGCCGATTCGATTTTGCGCTGAACAGAGCCTCGAATCTCGCGGCGATTCTAGCGAATGCGACTGGCAGTCGGAACGTCTAAGTAACTATGAAACGAGAAGCCGCGATCACCGCCTTTCTTGCCGGAGCTGCGTTGTCGATCTTCGCGGCCGAACCTGGCCAGAACGCGGATTGGAAAGCAGTTAAACAAAGCAACGGCGTAGTGATTTACAGCCGGCCACACGGAGGGTCGAACCTGAAAGAGTTCAAAGCGGTAGGCGAAATCGACGCAACGGCCGAAACGGTTCACAAGGTTATCGATGATGTCGAAGGTTATACGAGTTTCATGCCCTATACGGCGGAGTGTCGCGTCATCGAGCGAAAACGAGATTCCATTCTCACTTATCAGCGGGTCTCCCCAAAAATTGTGAGCGATCGCGATTACACGCTTCGCATACAAAAGAAATCGTGGCCGGTTGAAAATGGATTGGCTTATCTCAATCGCTGGGAGCCAGCCAACGAAAATGGACCAGCAGAGAAGCCCGGCGTTTTTCGGGTGAAAGTATGCGACGGTTCCTGGCTGATCGAGCCGACCGGTGAGGGTAAAACACGCGCGACCTATTCCGTTTTCACCGACAGCGGCATCGCCGGGCCGGCGTTCCTTGCCAACACCATCAGCACGACGGGAATCAACAAACTGTTCGCCGCTGTTCGCAAACAGGCGAAAAATCCGAAGTATCAGACGAAATAAGAGTTCCGGCGTGAAGTTCGCCCGATTTAGTTTATCCTGCGCGCTGCGCAAATGCCGCGGAACAACGATCTCAAGAAAATTCTCTTAATTGGCTCCGGTCCAATCGTGATCGGGCAGGGCTGCGAATTTGACTATTCCGGCGTGCAAGCGTGCAAGGCGCTGCGGGAGGAAGGTTACCAGGTCGTGCTGGTGAATTCGAACCCGGCCACAATCATGACCGATCCGGAGTTCGCCGATCGCACTTACATCGAGCCGATCACGGCGGAAGTGATCGAAGCCATCATTGCTCGAGAAAGACCGGACGCGCTTCTGCCAACGATGGGCGGGCAGACGGCGTTGAATGCGGCGATGGAGCTTTATCGCAACGGCGCACTCGCGCGGCACAAAGTAAAATTGATCGGCGCCAACGCGAAAGCGATCGCGAAAGGCGAAGATCGACAATTGTTCAAGGAAGCCATGCTGCGGATCGGTCTCGACGTGCCGCGCTCGGGCGTGGTGCGCTCGCTTGCCGACGTGGGCCGCATTGCGAAAGAGATCGGAACTTTCCCGCTCATCATCCGGCCAGCCTTCACTCTCGGCGGCAGTGGCGGCGGTATCGCCTACAACCCGGACGAACTGGATCAGATCGCCGGCCGCGGTCTCGCCATGTCGCCGGTGAACGAAGTGTTGATCGAGGAATCGCTCGTCGGCTGGAAAGAATTTGAAATGGAAGTGATGCGCGACCGGATGGACAACTGCGTCGTTGTTTGTTCGATTGAAAATTTCGACCCGATGGGCGTGCACACTGGCGACTCGATCACGGTCGCGCCGGTGCAAACGCTAACCGACAAAGAATACCAAATGATGCGGGACGCCGCGTTCGCGGTCATTCGCGAGATCGGTGTCGAGACGGGCGGGTCGAACATTCAATTCGCGGTCCATCCGGACAACGGTCGAATGGTCGTGATCGAGATGAATCCGCGGGTGTCGCGCTCAAGCGCGCTCGCGAGCAAAGCGACCGGCTTTCCCATTGCAAAAATCGCGGCCAAGCTGGCCGTCGGTTACGCGCTGGACGAAATCAAGAACGATATCACCCGCGAAACGCCGGCCTGCTTCGAGCCGACGATCGATTACTGCGTGGTCAAGGTGCCGCGGTTCACGTTCGAGAAATTTCCGCAGGCCGAGCCAACGCTGACCACGCAGATGAAAAGCGTCGGCGAAGCGATGGCGATCGGTCGGACGTTTAAGGAGGCGCTGCAAAAGGCGCTGCGAAGTTTGGAGATCAAGCGTTTCGGACTTTGCGGCGACGGCGCCGACAAAGAGGTCGATCTTGAGACGTTGCGCTTGAAACTGGCGATCCCGAACGCCGAACGAATTTTCTATCTTGCGCAGGCATTCCAAAAAGGCGCATCGATCGATGAGATTTACGACCTAACCAAGATCGACAAGTGGTTTCTCCGAAACCTTGAGCAGATTGTTGTGACACAAAAGCAGATCGAGCAATCCGCTCTCGCCAGTCACGGCATCCGCGTGATGACTGAACCATGGGCGGTAACGCTTACGGCCGACCAGATTGCGCCCGATATTTTTGGAAATGGCGATGAACTTTTGCGGGCAAAAAAACTTGGCTTTTCCGACAACCAACTTGGCTACGCCAATTCGTTGAAGCCGGCCGGGGTGCGGGCCGCGCGAAAACAATTGTCGATCTTGCCGACTTATCGCCTGGTCGATACCTGCGCGGCGGAGTTCGAAGCTTACACGCCGTATTATTACTCGACTTACGGCGACGAGAACGAGCGGCGCGAGAGTGGCAAACGCAAGGTGATGATTCTCGGCGGCGGACCGAACCGGATCGGCCAGGGGATTGAATTTGATTACTGTTGCGTGCACGCCGCCTTCGCACTGCGCGAGCTCGGATTTGAAACGATCATGGTCAATTCGAACCCGGAAACGGTTTCGACCGATTACGACACCAGCGACAAACTTTACTTCGAGCCACTCACGCTCGAGGACGTGCTCAATATCTATGAGCAGGAAAAACCGGAAGGCGTCGTCGTTCAATTCGGCGGACAAACGCCGCTGAATCTCGCGGATGGATTAAAAGCGGCGGGCGTTCCAATCCTCGGGACTCAGCCGGAGAGCATCGAAACCGCGGAAGATCGAAAATTGTTCGCGGCGATGCTCGACAAAACTGGTTTACGCCAGACACCGAACGGATCAGCGGTGAGCACGAATGAAGCGGTTCAGATCGCGATGAAAATCGGTTATCCGGTGCTGGTCAGGCCATCGTTCGTTCTTGGCGGCCGCGCGATGGAGCTCGTTTACAATGAGCCGGATCTGCGTCGCTACATGGCGAGCGCAATCGAGGTGACGCCAGATCGCCCCGTGCTGGTCGACCGCTTTCTCGAAGATGCGATCGAGGTCGATGTCGATAGCATTTCGGACGGTGAAACGACCGTGATCGGCGCGATCATGGAGCACATCGAGGAAGCCGGCATCCACAGCGGTGACAGCGCCTGCGTGATCCCGACATTTTCTTTGTCACAGAAAGTGCTCGACGAAATAGCGTCCGCCACCAAGGCGATGGCGCGCGAGTTGAATGTGCGCGGCCTGATGAACGTTCAATTTGCCGTCAAAGGTGAAGACGTTTACGTGCTGGAAGTGAATCCGCGCGCCTCGCGCACCGTCCCATTTGTGAGCAAGGCGATCGGTCTACCGCTGGCGAAACTGGCGGCGAAGATTATGGCGGGCAAAACTTTGCGCGAGCTTGGCTTCACCAAGGAAATTGTGCCGAAACATTTCTCGGTGAAAGAAGCCGTCTTCCCGTTTCTGCGTTATCAAGGCGTTGACATTTCGTTGGGGCCGGAGATGAAGTCGACCGGCGAAGTCATGGGCATGGATGTCGATCTTGGACTGGCCTACGCCAAATCACAGATGGCCGCGCCGCCGCCGTTGCCGAAAAAGGGGAACGTCTTCGTCAGTGTGAAGGACATTGATAAGGAATCTGTCATTCCGGTCGTGCGCGAATTCGTGAAGCTCGGCTTCGGGATTATTTCAACAAGCGGAACAGCCGAAGCGCTGGTGAAAGCAAAAATCAAAGTAAAAAAAGTTTTCAAGTTGCACGAAGGACGGCCCAACGTGCTCGATCGAATCAAAAACGGCGATATCAGCTTCATTATCAACACGCCGAGCGGCAAGATCCCGCGCGAACACGAAGTGACGATTCGCAACGCCGCGCTGGCGCAAAAAATTCCGATCATGACGACAGTGCGCGCGGCGCAGGCGAGCGCGAACGGAATTCGCTCTTTACAAAAGAACAAACTGCAGGTGCGCAGTTTGCAGGAGTATCACTCCAGTGTTTGAAAATTTGCGACCGTCGTAGACCGCCGCTAAGAAGAAAAATGAAGATGTCGATCTTAGCGGTCTCATTATTGAGTTCCGCACTATTTGCAGCAGAAGAACAGCAGAAGGAGAGCAATCCGATGAATGCTACAAACGAAGTCGCAGTGATTAAGACGAGCGGCGGCGATATGGTCGTGCAGTTTTGGACCGACGCTGCACCGAACACGATCGACAACTTCAAGAAGCTGGCGCGGACCGGTTTTTACAACGGCACGATTTTCCATCGGATTGTGAAAGGATTCATGATCCAGGGCGGGGATCCAAATTCAAAAGATCCGGCGAAGGAAAATCGCTACGGCGAAGGCGGCCCGGGTTACAAGATCAAAGCTGAATTTAACGATCATCCGCACGAACGCGGCGTTATTTCAATGGCGCGCGAGCCCGATCCGGACTCAGCCGGTTCACAATTTTTCATCTGTCTGGCACCGGTGCCGCGGCTCGATCACCAATACACGACCTTCGGTAAATTGATCAAGGGCGACGACGTGCTCGCAAAAATCGGCGACACGCCGGTGACCAGAAACAGCATGGGCGAAAACAGCAAACCAACGACGCGAGTCGTTATTGAGAAGATCGACATCGTGCCGGCGGATTCGGTGAAGTGACTCCACCACGAAGAGCACGAACGACACGAAGGCCGGAAATAATCTCATCTTCGTGAACTTCGTGTCCTTCGTGGTTAATTGGCTGAATGGCTGAGACACACATGACCAAGATCGCGCTTGTTCAAATGCGATGTGGCCCGGATCCGGAGAAGAATTTCGCCCGGGCGCTCGATTTCATTCGCGACACCGCTAAAAAAGGCGCCGCGATTGTTTGTCTGCCCGAACTTTTTCGCTCGCAATATTTTTGCCAGACCGAAGACCACAAAAACTTCGAACTGGCCGAAGAAATTCCTGGACCATCGACATCTGCGCTGGCGGAGTTGGCGGGCGAGCTCGGCGTCGCGATTGTCGCGTCGCTTTTCGAGAAACGCCGGGCAGGCGTTTATCACAACACCGCCGCAATTATTGACGCGGACGGAAAATTTCTCGGGAAATATCGCAAGATGCACATCCCGGACGATCCGTTGTATCACGAGAAATTTTATTTCACGCCGGGTGACCTCGGTTTTCAGGCCTGGGAAACAAAGCGCGGCAAGATCGGTGTCTGCGTTTGCTGGGACCAATGGTATCCCGAAGCGGCGCGGCTGACCGCATTGCGTGGCGCCGAGATTATTTTTTATCCGACAGCCATCGGCTGGCATCCGAGCGAGAGAAAAGAATTTGGCGCGGCGCAACATTCGGCCTGGGAAACAATTCAGCGAAGTCACGCGATCGCGAACGGCTGCTACGTCGCCGCAGCGAACCGCGTCGGTCACGAAGCACCGGCCGGCGGCGATGGAATTGAATTTTGGGGGCAAAGTTTCATCTGCGGCCCCGATGGCGAGGTTATCGCGAAAGGTTCGGTCGATCGGGAAGAGATCGTGATCGGCGAAATCGATTGGGCACGCGTGAACGAGCATCGGACCCACTGGCCGTTCTTGCGCGACCGTCGCGTCGACGCATACGGCGGAATTGAGCAACGCCTGCTTGATTGAGAGTTTTCTTTTGCGGAGAAGGGCGGTACGTTTGCAGTATGAAAACAATTCTCTGCATAGCAATTTTCTGCGCAGTGGGTTCTCTTGCGCGGGCGCAAGAAGTCACTAAGGCCGCGGCGCCACTGGAGTCGAAGTCAGGTAGTCAGGTAACCGGCATGGTCACATTCACCAAAGTTGGCGATGAGGTCCAAGTGGTGGCCGACATTCAAAATCTCAAACCGGGCAAACACGGTTTCCACATTCATGAAAAAGGCGATTGCTCGGCAGCAGACGCGGCATCGGCGGGAGGACATTTCAATCCCACTCAGAAACATCACGGCGGTCCGATGACGCTCGATCATCACACCGGCGATCTCGGCAATATCGAAGCCGATGCTTCCGGCAAAGCGCACATGGATTGGAAGGGGAAAGTGAGTCTGAGCGGGAAAGATTCGATCATCGGCAGGTCCATCGTCGTGCATGAAAAAGAAGACGATTTGAAGACGGACCCATCGGGCAATTCCGGCGCGCGCATCGCCTGCGGAACAATCAACGCGGCCGACTGAATTCTCTGCGGGAACGGTGGATCGGCATGCAGTTGATGACGCTAAGCGATATTCGCCGGGCCGCGCAAAGCGGCCCGGTGTCAGCGCGCGTGCATGTGCAGGTCGAATCGGCGGCGCCAAAATTTACGCGTGAACAGAAACCGTACTGCGAGCTGAGTCTGGCCGATGCTTGTGATCGAATGACGTTGCGGGTCTGGAGCGACCATCCTGCTTACAAAGCATGCAGCTCACTTACCAACGCGAGCTTCATCGAACTAACCGGCGAATTTAGTTCGCATTCGCAGTACGGTCTCGAAGCACAGAAGTGGACGATTCGACCGCTGACGCCACAGGAGAAGAATGAATTGCTGCAAGGCCCGGCCGAACTGCGCGCAAAACAAAACGCAGACTGGCAATTCATCCTCGAGGCGATCGCGACAATCGGCGATCCGCGTTTGCGCGCCTTGTGCAATACGTTCGTTAAGGAATTGGGTGAACGTTTCCGACGAACAGCCGCGGCCCGAAGAAATCACCACGCTCGCCGCGGTGGATTGGTTGAACACACCGCGCAAATGATGCGCGTGGCGCGGGCAATTGCGCCGCTTTATCCGCAGTTGAATGTCGATCTGCTTATCGCCGGCATCGTCTTTCACGACTCCGGCAAACTTTGGGAGAACCACTACGCCGAGAGCGGTTTTGTCATGGATTACGACGAGCGCGGTGAATTAATCGGACACATATCTATCGGACTCGAATTGGTGAATTCGTTGTGGCGAAAACTTTCCGTCGACAATGGCGATGCGTGGAAGAATTTGACCCCGCCATCAGAAGACGTGCGTTTGCACCTGCTGCATTTGATTGGTGCGCACCATGGCGAGCAACAGTTCGGGTCGCCCGTTGATCCAAAAACTCCGGAAGCAATGGCACTCCATTACATCGACAATCTCGACGCGCGTCTGGAAATGTTCGCGGCCGGCTATTTGACCGCCAAGCCCCTGGCAAACCGAATCTTTGAACGTGTCTGGCCCTTGCCGGGAAAACTGGTGAAGTCGCTCGAGATATTTCGAGCATCGGCGTCGGAATCGAAGCCAGACGACCATTTATTGTGACTGAAGCCGTCGTTTGGCCACGGCGAGATAAGTGTTGTCGATTTCAAAGCCGATGAATTTCTTTACGCCGCATTTCTGCGCAGCGATGGCAGAATTTCCGATTCCGAGAAACGGATCGAGCATGGTGCGAACGCGCGGCGCAGCGTGCAATTTGATGCACCATTCGGCCAGTTGAACCGGAAAGGTAGCGGGATGCGGTCGCTCTTTCGCGCGACTCTGGATCGTTTGGTAGGGAATGAACCAGGTGTTGCCGCGGCAGCGCGAATCGCGTCCGCAGGTGTGCGACCAGCGAGCAATGTTGCTTTTGTCCTGGTAAGGAACGCCGAGTGCGAGCCGGTCGATCTCCACCCGACCTGTCTTGGTAAAGTGAAAAATATATTCGTGACAATCGTTTAGAAATCTTTTCGAACTAATCGGTTTAAAGTGTCCGAACGTTCGATTATCGATGGCGATCGATTTGATCCAGTGAATGGTGTTTTGGAGAACGAACAGATCGCGCAGCTGAAAAACAATTTCGTGCGGAAGCATCGGGTTTGATGGCGCCGAGCCGATGTTGAGAAAAAATGAACCGGTTGGTTTGAGAATGCGACGAATTCCGGCCGCCCAGGTCGCGCACCAATTCAAATACGATTGTCGATCCAGACGGTCGGAATATTTTCGATATCGAACGCCGAGATTATAAGGCGGTGAAGTGACGACGAGATCGACACCTGCCTCGGGCAAGCTTGCCATGCCTTCGACGCAATCCTTCAGGCGCAGATCAAATTTGGCCACTGGAGAAAAGTGCCCGAACGGATTCGATTCGTACAGCGAATTCGTTATTGTCTAGGCGATGTCGGACAAGCCTTCCAAGCTAAAGATCGCCGACCGCGAGTTCACGTCCCGATTGCTGGTCGGGACCGGAAAGTTCGCCTCAAACGAATTGATGCGGGACGCGCTGCTGGCGAGCGGGACCGAAATCGTCACCGTGGCCTTGCGACGGGCCGATCTTTCCGGCAAGCACGATCCGTTCGCGAACATTTTGGATTTCATCGACCCGAAGAAGTTTTTGCTTTTGCCAAACACAAGCGGTGCACGAAACGCGGAGGAAGCTGTGCGGCTGGCGCGTTTAGCAGCGAGTGCCGGTTTGCCGACCTGGATCAAGCTCGAGATTCATCCCGACCCGCGCTATTTATTGCCGGACCCAGTGGAAACACTGGCCGCGGCCGAAACTCTCGTAAAAGAAGGATTCACCGTGCTGCCGTACATCAATGCGGACCCGGTGCTGGCGAAACGCTTGCAAGATGTCGGTACCGCCACGGTCATGCCGCTCGGCTCGCCGATCGGCAGCAACCGGGGAATCGAGACGCGACCGCAAATTGAAATCATTATCGAGCAAGCGACTGTTCCAGTCGTTGTCGATGCAGGTTTGGGCGCCCCGAGTCAGGCGGCTGAAGCGATGGAAATGGGCGCGGACGCAGTTTTGGTGAATACCGCAATCGCAATCGCGTCTGACCCTGTCCGCATGGCGCAAGCATTCAAAAAAGCGATCGAGGCAGGCCGCGAAGCGCACGAAATCGGTTTGGGCGAGAAGCATCGGACGGCTTCGGCGACAAGTCCGCTGACGGCGTATTTTTCGAGTCAGACACAGTCCGACTGAAAAAAAACTTGAGCGCAACAATTCCATTTGCGTTGTGTTCAAAGGTGGAGATAGTCCCCGCCCTCTTGCTCCCCACGGCATCAATCTAGCTCGTTTTTGTGCTCCTCCCGAACAGTATGCTGATATCACGTTTTCGTATCGGTGGCCTGTGTGCTCTGTTCTTTCTCTGCGTTAGCGCAGGGTCTGGTCAGATTGCCGGCCCCGCGCCGGAGCGGATTCGCGGTCAAGAATCAGTCGGCGAGCGCGCCGTGGAACGCCGCACGGCCGATATTATGGCCGACCCGGCCGCGCACGGACCGCGGAAGAACGTTTATATTAAGCGCGAGTTTGAGATCCCCGGCCGCGAAAATCGGCCACAAGATTCGGGCGCTCGTTTCAACCCGCAGACCCCGCCCAAGCCGGCACGAAGCGTTTCTGCGAGTACGGCTGCATCAACCAATATCGCGGCCGGCCCCTACACCTCCCAGACAGTAGGACTCACGTTTATCGGCGGGCACTTGTATGACACGAGCGCCTTTCCACCAGATTCGATGGGCGCGGTGGGTCCGTCCCAATTCTTCGTCTTCGTCAACGGCCTGCTCAGGACATTCAACAAGACAACTGGGGTGGCGGACGGAGTTATTAATGCCGATCCGGACACGTTCTTTAGCTCTGTGATGACGAAAGGTTTCGTCAACTTTACCAGTGACCCGCAGATTCGTTACGACCGGCTGACCAAGCGCTGGATTCTGGCCATCATCGATGTGCCAAGCAGTTCGTTCAGCAGTATTGGCGACAAACCGAATCGCGTTCTTATCGCGGTGTCGGACGCAGCCAGCAATGGCGTCATCAGCGGGAGCACCTCGTGGAGTTTTTACTATGTCCAGCAGGACATGATCGGGCAGCCGAGCAGCACCGGCGAATTCCTTGATTACGACTCACTGGGCGTAGATAACAACGCGCTATACATCGGGGGAAACATGTTTGGTGCAACATCCGGCAACTTTACCGGGACGTCGGCATTTGTTGTTCGAAAGAGTTCGATTTTGAACGGCGGTCCAATTGTGGTGACCGCATTCCGCGGGCTTATCACAGGCGGGGACGGACCCGACAGCCCGCGCGGTGTGGACAACTATGATCCCGCGGCGACCGAGGGATACATCATTGGGCCAAGCGATAGCACTTTTGGAAGACTAGTTATGCGTCGAATCAGCGATCCGGGCGGAACTCCGACGATTTCTGGAAACATCGCGATCACCGTTGATGCCACGGCGTTGCCGATTAACGTCAACGCCAGCGGGACGAACGGGCAGCTCGATGCGCTCGATGACCGGTTGTTTGCGGCCCACATTCGCAACGGCCGGTTGTGGACGGCGCATAACATCGCCGTAGACGCCACTGGAGTCGCATCTCCTAGTAAGGATCGCGATGCAGTGCGCTGGTACGAACTGAGTGTGCCGGTCGGCTCAGGAACACCGACAGTGGTTGAGTCCGGGACCATTTACGATTCAGCACAGTTCGCTTCTTCTGCTCGGTGGTTTTGGATTCCGTCTGTAGTGGTGTCTGGCCAAGGACACGCGGCGTTTGGATTCAGCAGTGCCGGACCAGCTTTCCGCATTAACGCGGCTACGACAGGGCGTCTCGCAACTGACGCGCTAGGAACAGTCAACGCTCCGACACTTTTCACCGCGAGCAGCACCTCTTATAACCCATCCGACGGCAGTCCGCATCGATGGGGAGATTATTCCTTCTCCAGTGTCGATCCCGACGACGACATGACGATGTGGACCATCCAGGAGTTCTGTGACACCACTGACAGTTACGCTCTCGCGGTAGCAAAGTTACTCGCGCCGCGGCCAGCTACCCCAGCGTCCGCTAATTCGAGCGTCGCCCTTGGCCAATCTTCCGTGACGGTGACCATCACGGGCAGCTCCGCGTCAGGATCTGGATTTTTCGATCCTGGAACAGGCTTTGCAAAACGGATCGGCGCGAGCGTGACCGGCGGTGTCACGGTTAACTCCGTCACCTATGTCGATCCGACGCACGTGACGTTGGATCTGAACACCACTGGCGCGGGCAATGGAAATCAAAACGTCACCATCACTAATCCAGATGGTCAATCCGCAACTGGCAATGGAACTTTGATCGTCGGCTCGGGTGGACCGACGCCGACGCCTACGCCGCTGCCGACAGGCCCAGCCGTCATGCTAAATCCGCCGCCGGGCTCCACCTTTAACTCGTCGAGCGTTACGTTCCAATGGAGTGCGGGCAGTGCTACAGCCTATGCACTCACTGTGGGCAGTTCGCAAAACGGCCTCGACATTTACTATTCGTCCCAACTGCATGTGCTCTCGACCACAGTAAATAATATTCCCACCGACGGTCGGACCGTTTACGTGAGGCTCGTTTCTCAAGTCAACAATTCATGGGTATCGAATTATTACACATATAAGGCCTTCAATCCTTCAGCTACGCCTACCCCAACTCCCACCCCAGTTCCAACGCCGACCCCGACCGTCACACCAACTCCAACCCCCACGCCGACCGCAACGCCAACTCCTACAGCGACAGCCACGCCAACTCCTACGCCTACGCCGTCGCCTACTGGGCCGGCAGTAATGTTGACTCCGGTACCTGGGTCGACCTTTACTTCTTCTAGCGTCACTTTTAGTTGGAGCGCCGGTAGCGCGACCGCTTATTTCCTTTTCGTAGGCAGTTCGCCAAATAAGGCTGACGTTTATAACTCTGGAGTAGTGACGGTGCGTTCGAAAACCGTGAACAACATCCCTACTGATGGGCGCACGATTTATGTGACACTGGGTTCCCAGGTTAACGGCACCTGGATTATAAATAGCTACACATATAAGGCTTTATAATTCGCCCGCTGTTTGTGTGCCGAGAAAAGCTCAAAAGCAGACCAGCGGCTACAACTACAGCGCCATCGGGACAGCCAGTCTCACGATCAGTTAAGCTGCGCTACATGCTCGCGCGCGTCCCAGCGTCGTTATAGAACTCAATCTGTCGCCCACCGAGGCGGCGGACCACGCGCCAGCCATTCTCCGCTGCGAACGCACGAAGATCCTGATCGGACATTGATCGCAAAATCCGGAGTTCCGCCGGATGAATGACGAAAATCTCGGGCTTAGTCGCGAGCCTGGCCGCGATCTTGTTGGTTAAGCCGGTAAGCCCGTCAATCTTTTCCATGAATGGACGTGCGGGGACTTATGCGCCGCGATGTTTTCCCGACCCGGACATGAAGAGGCCAGGCCGGGGCCGGCTTTGATTTGCGATTTAATTTTTCGCGCAATGCCAGATGCGCCTTTCGCCCGGGCGACGGACCGCGCACATTCGGTTTTTTCATGTCGATCTTGGTTAATTGTCGATCCAGCCCTGCATTGGCGCAATTGGCGCGGGTCAGGTTCATCGGCTAAATTTTGTCGATGTTTTCGGAAACAATTGAGTTGCGCGGCCATTTTATCGATTCACTTACCTTGCCAAAGGTTTTGGATCAAATTGTGACTCGAGGAGCTACTTTCAACATCGTAGAGTTTAAGATTGGCCAAAAGCGGGTTGATCAAAGTTTCGCTCGAATCGAAGTCACGGCCCCGAGCCGGCCCGAGTTGGACGAACTGATTCAGCGTTTGCGCGAGGAGGGCGCAGAAGTAAAACGCCCTCAACTCGGCGATAAGTAACTGCCATCTTATGCGCGAACTCCTTCTTTGCCCGCCGGATTACTACGGCATCGAGTATGAGATCAATCCCTGGATGAGCCGGGCGCGCGGGGCGGAAGCGGCCCTCGCGCAAAAACAGTGGCGCGGGTTGCACGCGATCCTTTCCAAACTGAATTGCAAAATTGAGCTCGTCCCGCCGCAACCAAAGTTGCCGGACATGGTTTTCACCGCGAACGCCGGACTCGCTGTCGGTAAACAATTTATCCCGAGCAACTTTCGGCACAAAGAGCGCGCCGGCGAGGCGCCGCATTTTGCCAGCTGGATGGAAAAACGCGGTTTCCAGGTCTCCTGGTTGTCCAACGATTACTATTTCGAAGGCGAAGGCGACGCGCTTTTTGCCGGCGACATCCTTTTTTGCGGTTACAAGTTCCGTTCCGACATCAAGTCGCATCGCGCGGTCGCCGAGATGCTCGGCTGTCTCGTCGTCTCTGCGGAGCTGGTCGATCCGCGCTTTTATCATCTCGACACTTGTTTTTGCCCGTTGCCCGATGGCGCGGCGGTTTGGTTTCCCGCTGCTTTCGATGAATACGGTCAGCACGCCATTCGCGAGCACGTTTCCGATCTGATCGACGTCGCACCGGAGGAGGCAATGCATTTTTGTTGCAATGCCGTTGTGATTGAGCGCGACATTGTTGTGCCGGAAGGCGCGCCCAAACTCGTCGCCGCGCTGACTGGTCGCGGCTACCGATGCCATCAGCTCCCAATGACCGAATTCCTTAAAGCCGGCGGCGCCTGCAAATGCCTGACTCTCCTTTTGCCGCAGCGCGAAAAAATCTAAGCTTTCTTGCTCCGCTTTGCTTGCAACTCTGATTCGATTTTGCCGAGCGGCAGGCAATTCATCACATCTGACTTCGTCAGCCAACCTTTGCGCGCGATCCCGACGCCGAACCATAAATCCTGCAATCGTTCGGTCCGATGTGCGTCCGGGTTGATCACACATTTGACGCCTTTCTGTTTCGCCAATGGCCACCACCGCCAATCCAGATCGAGTCGCTTCGTCGCAGAGTTGAGTTCGATCCAGGTCCCAGTCGCGGCCGCGGCCTCGAGCACGGCCGGCACATCGACAAGATACGGATCGCGTTTCAACAACAAGCGCCCGGTCGGATGCCCGAGAATGGTGATGAACGGATTTTCCATCGCGCGAATGATTCGCTTGGTCATCTCTGCTTCTGAGAGATTGAAGACGGAATGAATTGAAGCGACCGCGAAATCCAGTTCAGCCAAGATCTCGTCCTCGAAATCGAGCTTCCCGTCGCGCAAGATGTCGCACTCGACGCCGGCGAACACTCGAAAGCCGTCGAACGTCTTGTTCAATTTGCGAATCGCCCCAATCTGCGAGCGCAGCTTGGCCGCGTCGATTCCGTGCGCCTGAATCGAGCTCTTGCTGTGTTCGGCGATCCCGAGATATTCCAAGCCAAGCTCCTGCGCAGCCGCCGCCATTTCCTCGAGCGTATTGTGCCCGTCGCTCGCGATGGTATGACAATGAAAAGTCCCGCGTAAATTTTCCCGCTCGAGTAATCGCGGCAAGGAATGATTCTCCGCTGCTTCGAATTCGCCGCAGTTTTCGCGCAACTCCGGCGGCACGAAATCAAGTCCAAGCGCGCGATATAAATCCGCTTCCTCGCGCACCGTTGGAATCTTAATTGTCGATTTTCTAACTGCACGTCCGGCCCGGACTTTTTTCGCTTTGGGATCGGGCGGCAAACGCGCGAGCCGGTATTCGTTCAAGGTCCATCCCCGCTGTAGTGCGCGACTGCGCATCTCGATGTTGTGTTCTTTGCTGCCGGTAAAGTAATTGAGCGCAAATGGATACTCCGCCGAGCTGACGACGCGAAGATCGCATTGGATGCCAGAACGCAATCGGACACTCGTTTTCGTCGGCCCCTGGGCAATGATCGATTCCACCAGTGCGTGTTTGACGAAGAATTCCGTAATCGCCGCAGGCTTTTTCGTCGCCACTACAAGATCGACATCGCGCACAATTTCCCGGCGCCGCCGATAACTTCCGGCGACATCGACCTGGAGCACATCGGGGCGCGTCGCCAAATCTCTTCGAAGCGATTCCGCTTCGGCGGCAATCTGCCCAAATTGAAAATATCCGGAATGTTTCGCGCGTTGCTCAATTGCGGTGCAAATCTTTGCCTGCGTCGTTTCGCCAAAGCCTGGCAGTTGCGCCACTCGACCGGATTCGCACGCTTCGCGCAATTGCTCGATCGAGCTGATGTGGAGTTGCTCGTAAAGCGCTTTAATTTTCTTGGCCCCGAGTCCGGAAATTGAAAACAAGTCCAGGATGGCCGCCGGAAATTCGGACCGTAATTCCTCGAGGTACTTCAACGACCCCGTCGCCGCCAGTTCCTTGACCTTAGCCGCGATCGCTTTTCCGATTCCCGGAATTTTCGCGAGCGCTTCTTCATCCTGAAGATCGGCTAGATTTCCGCCAAAGGTTTCCAAAGAACGCGCGGCGTTGGCGTAAGCTCGAATCTTGAACGGGTTTTCGTCGTTTAATTCGAGCAACGTTGCAATTTCCTGCAAAACGTCGGCGATTTGCGATTTTGTCATTCCCTTGAACCGTTACCGAAGATTCCGAACATGGCGAACCAGTCGGTAAAGTTGATCGAGTGCCCGCGCGATGCCTGGCAGGGCCTGCCGCGCCAGATCCCGACCGAGATGAAAGTGCAATATCTAGGTGCTCTTATCGGCGCCGCCTTTAAAAATATCGACGCCGTCAGTTTTGTTTCACCAAAAGCGGTTCCGCAAATGGCCGACGGCGAGCAAGTTCTCGAACAACTCGATCCGCCCAATGACGTCGAGATCATTGGAATCGTGGTCAACGAAAAGGGCGCGGAGCGGGCAATTTCGACCAAGCGCGTGACGACGCTCGGATACCCTTGCTCGATTTCGCCCACGTTTCTGCGGCGAAACCAGAACCAATCACCCGAAGAAAATTTCGAGACACTGAACATAATCAAGCGGCGCGCCGATAACGCCGATCTCGATCTTGTCGCCTATGTCTCGATGGCATTCGGGAATCCGTACGGCGACCCGTCGAACGAAGATGAACTTCGGACAGCAATTGCGCGAATCGCCGGGCTTGGCATTCGATCAATCTCGCTCGCCGACACGGTTGGACTGGCAGACGCAAAACTGATTCACCAAGTCGTCACAAACGTGATGAAATCGAGTAACGCGTGCGAGATCGGCGTCCATTTGCACAGCACGCCGGAGGATGCGATCGGGAAGATTCTCGCCGCTTACGACGCCGGCTGCCGCAGATTTGATTCCGCGATCGGCGGACTGGGCGGCTGCCCGTTCGCCCAAAATTCGCTCGTTGGAAATATTCCGACGGAAAGCGTGATTCCGGCCTTGAAACAGCGCGGCGTCGATCTGCCGTTCAAGATCGACCACGTCATTCCGCTCAACGCGAAAATTGGCAGCGGATTCGCCTAAGCAAACGCGGACTCACATTCGGCCGCGCTTTTTGTAAAAAGCGTAGCGATCGAGAATCGATTGAACATATTTGCGCGTACCAGGGAAATCGATGTTGCCGACAAACTGGCTGGTCGTGATTCCACCGGCTCCAACCCAGCGCTGAACGCGGCTCGCTCCGGCGTTGTATTCGGCAAGCGCGAAGGGCAAGGGCTCGGATTCGTTCTGCCAATGGTCGAGGGCGCGCCGCAAATACCACGAACCGGCCTCAAGATTTGTCTTTGGATCGAAGAGTTGGTCGACCTGGAAGTGGTCGATCTTGTGTTCACGCGCCCATTCATTCGCGGCTTTCTCGCTGACCTGCATCAAGCCGCGCTCGCCCGCGGTTCCGTATTTTTGACGATCAAACCGGCTCTCGCGCCAGACGACAGCTTTGACCAGCATTGGATCGAGCTGGTGTTCCGCTGCCACTGACAGAATCAGTTTGTCGTATTGTTGAAATCGCGCCGGACTGACCCATTCGTAAAAGCTGTAAAGCGCATCGCCCGATCGCAGCGCGAGGTAACCGAATCCTGCCGCCAAGGCGACCAGCAAACACAGAATCAGTTTTAGGATGAACCGGGCCATCTTATTTCGTGCTCCTCATGCTCGTGATCGATCTAAACTTCAATTAAATTGTCGGCCAGCAAGATGATGAAGCCCAATTACGTTCGCGTGATTATCGACCGCGCCATTCAGCGCGAGTTTGATTATTCCGTGCCGGAAACATTGGCCGAGCGAATCGGGATTGGTTCGCGGGTGCGGGTTCCGTTTCGGGATAAATCCGCGCTCGCCACGGTTCTCGCGATGCCGGAGCACAGCGACGCGAAGGGAATTCGACCAATTGAAGCGCTGGTGGGCGAAGCGCCTGCAATCAGTGAATCGCTGCTTGAGCTGGCGAAGTGGATGAGCGCTTATTATTGCTGCCCGCTCGAAACCGTCATGCGCAGCTTGCTGCCGCAGGTGATCCGCCGTGCGGAGGTCGGTTGGAAAAAACAGCTCTTCGTGCAGCCGCTGACAAAGATCGACAGCGACAAGATCGACAACTTGCGAAAACGCGCCCCGCGTCAGGCCGAATTGTTGGAAGCGATTGCCAAACTGGAGAAACCGATGCCGGCCGCTCAATTGTTGCGCAAGACTTCGTTCGATAACCAAACTCTGCGCGCACTCGCCAAACGTGGGTTAATCGAGCTCCGGGAAGAAGCGGTCGAACGCGATCCGCATGCGGAGGAGCAGTTTATTGAGACGACCAATCTTGAACTCAACCCAGAACAAGCTCTCGCGCTGAACAAAATTACCGACGCGCTGGCGGCTTCCGAAACAGCCAAACCAATTTTGCTGCATGGTGTCACCGGCAGCGGCAAAACCGAAATCTATTTGCAGGCAATTCGAATTGCGCTCGAGCGCGGTAAAAGCGCGATCGTTCTCGTCCCGGAAATTTCGCTCACACCCCAAACGGTCGAACGCTTCAAGAGTCGATTTGCCGAGGCACACGAAGTGGTTGCGGTGCTGCACAGCCATTTATCGGAAGGCGAGCGCCACGACGAATGGCACAAGATCCATTCCGGACGCGCGCGGATCGTCATCGGTGCGCGCAGCGCGGTCTTCGCCCCACTGAAGGATCTCGGACTCATCATTGTCGATGAAGAACACGAGACGACTTACAAGCAGGAAGAAGCGCCGCGCTATCATGCGCGCGACGTCGCGGTCGTGCGCGCCAAGATCGAGAAATGCGCCGTGGTGCTCGGCAGTGCCACGCCGTCGCTCGAGAGTTATTACAATGCGACAACCGGCAAATATGAGCTGCTCGCTCTGACGCAGCGTGTCGACCATCAACGCATGCCGCTGATGCGAATTGTCGATCTCCGCCAGGAACGGCGCAAAGAAAAGATCGCTCCAATTCTTTCGGAAAAATTGTCGCAAGCGATTGCCGATCGGCTCGAAAAACGTGAGCAGACGATTCTGTTCTTAAATCGCCGCGGATTTTCGACTTCGCTGCTCTGTAGCAATTGCGGTGAGGCCCGGAACTGTCCTAACTGCAGTGTCGCGCTCACGTTCCATCGACACATGGCACGATTGAGTTGCCACCTTTGCGGCCACACCGCAGCAGTGCCGAAAAAATGTCCGGCCTGCGGTAAAGACGCGCTCATTTACGCAGGCTTTGGCACGGAGAAAGTCGAGTCGACTGTTTCTCACCTTTTTCCAAAAGCGAACGTGCACCGAATGGACGCGGATTCGATGACCCGGAAAGAAGCTTATCGCGAAACTTTAAGGAATTTCCGCACGGGCAAGATCGACATCCTGGTCGGAACGCAAATGATCGCAAAAGGTCTCCATTTCCCAAATGTGACGCTGGTCGGAATTATCAACGCGGATCTGGCGCTGCATCTTCCTGATTTCCGCGCGGGCGAACGCACTTTTCAATTACTCACTCAGGTGGCGGGACGCGCCGGTCGCGGCGAAACTGCGGGAGAAGTCTTCGTCCAAACCTACACGCCGTTTAGTCCGTCGATCCAATTTGCGCGGCACCACGATTTCGCCGGTTACTTCGAGCAGGAGCTCGAGTTTCGGGAACGCTGCGACTTTCCGCCGTTTAAACACGCCATTTTGATCACGGTCCGATCTGCACATGAAGGCCGGGCCAAATTATCGGCCGAAACTTTGGTCCGCCGTTTAAAAGAATCGCTCGGCTCCGAATTTATCCTTGGCGATGCCACCGCGGCGCCGTTGGAAAAGCTGCAGGGCCAATTTCGTTTTCACATTTTGCTGCGCGGCGAAGCAATCATGCGGTTAAGCCGGCTCGTGCGCGAAACGCTCGATAAATTGCCCCTGCCGGAAGACGTCGTGGCCACCGTGGATGTCGATCCGTATCAGCTGCTCTAGACATCCGAATTGCAGCGGGGTTCCGAACTGGATTAGAGAAAGCCATGAAAAACTCCCCCCTTGGACTCGCCGTCGCCGCCATCATTTGCTTTACACCACTGTTCGGCCAGGCAGCCGCGCCTGCGGCGACGAGCGGCGGCACTCTCAGAGATTTTTTTGCTAGTCACGGCTTCGGTGGAGCACCATTGCAACGACGATTTGGAAATCACCTCTTTGTCTCTGCCAGTATCGACGGCAGACGTACGGGATTACTGATCGACACTGGGGCACCGATTACGCTGATCGACAAGAGCAGCGCGGGCACACTCGGATTATCAATTAAGGACACGCCGGTAACAGCCGGGGGCGTATTCGGGAAAAAGTGGGAACGTTACGGCGTCAGCAAAGTCAATTCCATCGCCATGGGCAATTGCACGATTACCAACGTGCCAGTCGCGCTCGCGGACGAATCCGATCTTAATTATTACAGCCGCCTGTCTCACATCGACGGTTTGTTCGGTGCGCGCGAGATGGTGAAGTTCGGGATGGTGATCGACTGTGGGCGGCAGCAAATTTATATCAGTCCTACCGGGCCGAACGCTGGGACGAGTCTGCAGCTGGCGGCCTTTCTCGCCGGGCGCGGGTTTACTCGGATTCCGATCCGGTTGACCGGGAATCGTCACTTCGACGTGCCGGCCGCGATCAATGGTCACGCAACACGATTGATCGTCGATACAGGCGCAACCACCACACTGCTCGGAAAGGAGATTGCCGTGCAATCTGGCATCGTTCCGGGAACGATCGGCCCTGGGCGCTTGTTTTCACAGACCACAGATGGCAGACGCGTGCCCATTTCCGCGGGTAACGCAAAAGAATTGCAGATTGGCGATTTCAGAATTCCAAATGCGGAAGTACTGATGGCGCCGATCGATAGCGCGGTAATTCAATCGAAGAGCTCGGGCGAAGCAAATGCCGGTCTTCTGGGCGAGGAACATCTTTCCTTCAATTTTGCCGTGATAGACCTTGGCGGCATGGCGATGTATTTGCGTCACGCGGATTAGTTGCGCTCTGACGTTTTTGCGAAAGAATCGTTGACGCGATTCGCGCCTGCCGAATACTTGCGGTTGCATGCGCACCCTGCGGTCGATCGCACTCGTTGCTACAACCCTCTTCCTTCTGATCGGCTGTGGCCGGAACAGGTCAGATTCAGCCGCCACTTCAAATAAGGTCCGGGTTGGCTATATCGGGATCACTTGCGAAGCGCCCATCTTTACCGCGGTCGAGAAGGGATTCTTCAAGGAAGAAGGGCTCGATGCGAGTTTGGTGAAATGCGAATGGGCAAATTACAAAGACGTCCTCGCTCTCGGCGGTTTCGACATTACGCATCATTTGGTGATGTATTTCCTGAAACCGATCGAACAGGGCCTTGATGTGAAATTTACCGGCGGAATCCATCGCGGTTGTTTGCGGGTCCAAGCCGCGAAGAGCAGCCGCATTAATTCGATTACAGATTTGCGTGGAAAAAGAATTGGCGTTCCGGGAATGGGGACACCGCCGTTCATTTTCGCGAATCGCGTGCTTGGCGCGCACGGCATTGATGCGTCGAAGGAAATAACCTGGCGCGTTTTTCCCGCCGGCGAACTGGGGCTCGCGCTCGACAAAGGCGAAGTCGACGCAGTCGCAGACTCCGAGCCGATCGGCAGTTTGTTAGTCGCCGAAGGCAAAGTGAAGAACGTCGCCGATCAGGCGCAGGATGCTCCTTACAAAGATGAGTATTGCTGCGCTGTCATCGTGAATGGAAAATTTCTCGCGGCCAATCCGAAGGCGGCGGCCGGGGCGACACGCGCGCTGCTCAAAGCCGCGAAATGGGTGGAAACAAATCCGGCGGCAGCCGCGCGCCTGTCGGTCGAAAAAGGTTATTTGGCGTCCAACCCGGAATTGAACACGGTTGCCATTTCTCATTTGCGTTATGTTCCAAGCGTCTCGGGCGCGGAGATTGCCGTGAACTCAGCCGCCGCAGAAATGAAAACAGCCGGTATGTTGAGTCCCACGACAGATGTGTCCGATCTGGCCAAGCGCGCCTTCGTTCACCTCGACGGGGTGACGGATGATTGGTTGCAGAATTTGCAGGTCGAAAAAGTCGCGGGCGGCCAAGTCCCGCCAGATCAGGACATTCGCCTCTACGCCGAGTTGATCTTGCACGACAGCGAAGGCTCGTGCTGCAAGGCAAAGAAAGTATTGGCGGCACAAAAGTAAGCGGCGAAACTCGCTGCCTTATTCGGAATCGATGGAACCTCAGGAGGACTTAGTCCCGACCGCCATTGTTGAGCCGCCGTCAGCTCTGCGCTGGCGAACCATGCTGGCAGTCCCGTTCGCCGCGGGAATTGCCTTAACTGCCCACACGTTCATTGCCAACCGCGAGCCGCCGCTCGAAACGCATTCTTACCGGCTTCTTTTTATCGAAGTCATCGCCGTCTCAATCCTGCTCGCGCTGTTGCGCCGCTTTTCGCCAGGACTCCGGCGTTGGATGGCTAACATGTGGCCGATTTTTACCGCGGCGATCGTTTCAGTCTGCGTTTGGGACATCGTCACATTGGGACTTCGGATGCTGCCCCTTCCATACTTTCCCGGTCCATCGGCGGTTCTCAGAAGTTTGATCAACGATCGCGTACTTCTGCTCGATAGCACCTGGCACTCTCTCGTTTTGCTCTTGAGCGGTTACACGCTCGGAGTAATCGGCGGTTTGATTAGCGGAATCTGCATCGGTTGGTCGTCTCCGATCAGGTATTGGGGGATGCCGCTCCTGAAGGTGGTCGGTCCAATTCCGGCAACCGCCTGGATCCCGCTCACGATGGTTCTTTCGCCGTCCGCCACCGTTTCATCGGCGGCGTTGATCGCACTCGCGGTTTGGTTTCCGGTCACGATGCTCACGGCTTCTGGAATCTCGAACACGCGCGCTTCGTATCTCGACGTTGCTCGCACGCTCGGCGCCGGGCGCGCTTATCTGATTTTCCACGTCGCGATTCCGGCGGCCGTTCCAAATATTTTCATTGGTTTGTTTATGGGATTGGGCGCCTCGTTTCTGACGTTGGTCGTCGCCGAATCCGTCGGCGTGAAGTCAGGGCTGGGATGGTACGTGAGTTGGGCGCAAGGCTGGGCCGAATACGGCAAAGTCTTCGCCGCGCTCATCATCATGGCGGCATTCTTTTCAACGATCATGACGGTTCTGTTCAAAGTCCGGGACCGCGTCCTGGTCTGGCAGAAAGGCGTAATCAAATGGTAGCGCCGGCTGAAACTGAAGCGTCCTCGCTCGTAGTTCGCGAGGTCAGAAAAAGTTTTCCGGCGCCGGACAATCCTCTTTCTCGCCGCCAAGTTTTGGATGGCATTTCCTTTTCACTCGGAGCCGGCGAATTGATTTCGCTCATCGGCCCGAGTGGATGCGGTAAGTCCACCCTCCTTCGTCTCGTGGCCGGTCTCGATTCTGCCGACTCGGGCGATCTTCTGATTGGCATAGAGCCGATCACTGCTCCAAACGCTGAGCGCGGTCTCGTTTTTCAGGACCCAAATCTTTTTCCGTGGCTGACGGTGCGGCGCAATATCCAGGCGGGGCTCGTTGCCCGCGGAGTATTGCATGAAAAGAAAAACGAAGTGGATGAGTTCATGCGTTTGGTCGGGCTTGAGATCTTCGCCAACGTCTATCCCCATCATCTCTCCGGCGGAATGGCGCAACGCGCCGCACTCGCTCGCGCGCTGATCAATCATCCCAAAATTCTTCTTCTCGATGAACCATTGGGGGCGCTCGATGCTTTCACGCGGATGCGAATGCAGGATGAAGTTCTTCGTCTTTGGCAGGCGCGCCGCACTACCATGCTTCTCGTCACCCACGATATCGACGAAGCCATTTACATGAGCGACCGGATCATGATCATGACGCCGCGCCCCGGTCGAATCGAGCGCACGATTCCGGTCGAGTTAGCGCGTCCGCGTCAGCGTGATAGCGGAGACTTTCTGCGTCTGCGCAGCGACATCCTAAAATTCCTCCATTTCGCCGGCAAAAGCTGAAAAGGCGGAACGACCTCGTTCGGATTTGGCAAAGTGAGAAGAGAACGATCCTGTTCGTTACCCACGACATCAAGAAGCCGTCGAACTTGCGGATCGCATTCTGATCATGACCGCGCGACCGGCCACGATTCAGGACGTCGTAGATATCGATCTTCCGCGTCCTCGTCATTTGGATTCACCCGGTTATCTCGAAAAACGGGACCGTATTTTCCAACTGATGGGAATGAGCCTGCGGGTCGGCGAGACCGCTGCTTAATCACTCGAGGCGGTTGTTAGACGCCAAACTCTGCGCTACTTTCCGGCGCATTTTTGCCGGCATAGCTCAGCTGGTAGAGCAGCTGATTTGTAATTGCCTAACGAGTTTTTGCGCAGGTTTTCATCGCGTTGCGCAGCGTGTTTTTCAGAGTTGAGCAGAACCAAGCTGATTCGCGTGGCGTTTCGCTGAATTGCGCAGTTTTGCAGCAAAAAAATTGGCGCACCGTAGAAGCGACCGTGAACGGTTTGAGCCCCTATTAACGTCAACGGTTGCGTTCACTCGCCCTAGGGATAAGCGAATTACCCTTCTTACTTCGCTTATTTCGCCCACCGATACCCTCATTAGACGAAATTAGCCGGAGGTATCTTGTGGGCGGCCAAGGAACGGGCGATCTCGGGAATCGCTTCCGAAGCTGCGACGCTCGGTGTAAGGAAGGCGGCTAAGGTTAGCCGCGTTACACTGGTGGGGCGAACGCACGGAGCCTTCCGCACGCTCGCCGTCAGCGCTAGTGCATTATTGCACTTTCGCTTCGATCACTTGTGGTTTCACCGTCGGGTGTTTTGGCAGGTGAACCTGCAATACACCGTCGTGAAACTCAGCCATGATCTTGGTTGCGTCCGCATCTTCGGGCACGGTGAACGTGCGCTCAAAGGTGCCGAAGAAGCGTTCGACCCGAAGGAATTTTCTGTTCTTTTCTTCCTTCTTTTCGAACTTGCGCTCCCCGGAAATGTAAAGAATGCCGTTTTCGATTCTTACTTTAACGTTATCTTTTTGCATTTTGGGCAGGTCAACCTCGAACAGATACTCATGATCGTCTTCGATGATATCCATCAAGGGAGACCAATCTGGTAGCTTGAACTTATCGCCGTTCGTCGGGAAACGAACGGGGAACGTGGGAAACCCGCCAAAGAGTGTTCTTAGGCGGTTCTGCACTTCGTCCATCTCCTGGAACGGATTGAATGTTGTGAGTGTCTTCATATTTTTCCTTTCCTTTCTAGCCTAAATCTTGCGCACCGTTTGATGATCGCCAGGTAACTTAGGTTGCCTTTTTTAATTTCCTGATTGTTGAGCGGCTCAACCTTCGCGGGTTGTCCTACCAAGCTAGCGGCTCCGTATCTGCAGAAAATCCTGGTGGACGGAGAGGCGATAGGTGCCGTCCGTCAGGCAGTGTTTGGCCAGATAATCTTCGACATGGCGGCGGGCTGGTGGCCGGCTGATGGGTAGCAGGTTGAGCATAAATTCGGCAATCGCGTAAGCCGAAGCCGGCTCCCTCGTCTCGACGTGCGCTGGATCGAGGGTAATGACGACGTTATAGCGGTCGCCATGTTTCTCGCGAAAGGCTTGAGCGAGCTGTTGCAGATCGAACCGGTGACCGAAGAAATGATCGAGCATCGCCATGCAGGCAGTATCGCGATTCTGCACGACAACGACGGTCACGCCGGTCGGCGACATCCACGAGACGAGCCGATCGAGGTGGGCAAGCCATTCCTCCGAAGGAATGTAATACAGCGTGTGTGAACAGAGCACGAAGTCCCCTTGCGCCTTTGGATCAGCAGCAAGAATCGGCGCCGCGATCGCTTCGGCTTGCGGGATGGCTTGTTTGAGCTGCGTCAGCAGATGCGGATTCGGTTCGATGGCGATGGTCCGATCAAAGGTGCCGGCGAAGGCCTGGGTCACCTCTCCGTTTCCGGCACCGGCGTCGATGAAGACGTTTCGCTTAGGCAGGCGATCGACGAGTTTCTGCAGGAGAAGTTTGGCGTTCCGCTTCTGATCCGTGTGGTCGAGAAAGATTTGGAACGCCCGCTTGTAGGCCTCGCCTTGCGAATCGAAAACTTGTATCGGTTCTGATTTCGCCACGCTTTCCTCCTATGGAAACAGGTTACAGAGATTTTTTAGTTGATACAGACTGACTTTTTCACTGCGCGTGTGTCGATGATGCAGGTAACTTCACTGGATGTCCGCCGAGGTTAAAAAAGAGATTGAGCTCGAGATCGCACATCTCTTGTTAATCGACGTGGTCGGTTATTCGAAGCTGCTGGTTAACGAGCAGATTGAGCTGCTCCAAGAGCTGAATCAAATCGTGCGAAACACCGAATGTTTTCGGGCCGCCGAAACAAAAGGCAAACTCATCCGGGTACCAAGCGGAGACGGGATGGCGCTCCTGTTTTTCCAGAGTCCGGAACAACCGGTGCGATGTGCGCTCGAGATCAGCAGAACATTGCAAGAGCATCCGCATATCCGGCTGCGGATGGGAGTGCACAGCGGCCCAGTGAATCAAGTCACCGATGTTAACGACAAGACGAACATCGCGGGATCAGGGATCAACGTGGCGCAGCGCGTCATGGACTGCGGTGATGCCGGGCATATTCTTTTGTCCGGGCATATAGCGGAAGATTTGACCCAATACCGGCAGTGGCAACCGTACTTGCACGATCTCGGCGAGTGTGAGGTGAAGCACGGGCTGAGGCTCCACCTGGTTAATCTCTACAAAGACAATCTCGGCAATCCACATCTTCCGGACAAACTCAAGCGAGGAAGAAGATGGAAGCGGACGTCCGCTGTTAGCGTTCACCCGGTCATTACGCCCCGTTGGCCCAAGTATGTGCTTGCAGCTGTTTTGCTCCTTTCAGCTGTGGCTTTGGCGATCAGCTTTTC
>Ga0209470_1000654_pt1 | contig 27081 bp, 23 predicted proteins | sample GraSoiAngelo_125_FD_185882 | JGI IMG/M metagenome (GOLD analysis project Ga0209470, IMG submission 185882) | Grasslands soil microbial communities from the Angelo Coastal Reserve, California, USA - 14_0927_05_40cm (SPAdes) (version 2) | ecosystem: Environmental > Terrestrial > Soil > Grasslands ... | reverse complement strand
CGCTCGGCCAGCTCGCCGATGATCGTGTCGGCGCTGTGCGTGGGCTTGGCCGGATCGAAGAGCACCAGGTTGCTGAAGCACGGCATGGCCGGCCACATCGTGGAGATGGTCGGGCTCTCGTTGATCGCGAAGCCCTGCGGCAAATCCTCACGGAGTCTCAGACTCAGCACGCCCCCGGTCTTCGGCGCCTGCCCGAGCGAAGGCGACCCGGCGAGGACGATCAGTGCGGCCGAGCCGACCGCGAGGAGGCCGCGTCTGAAAATACCTCGCTTCATCGTCAATCTCCCTTGCGCGTCGGTTAGCTGAACCACCCCGCCGGCCGAATCTTCTTACGCTCCTCGAGTGCCCGCTTCAATGTCGCCTTCGCGGTCGGCCATGTCTTAGTTGTCCCAGCGCGCCTCAAGAATCGACCGGATCAGGCGCTCGATGCGGAGCCAGGGTGTTGCCAGCTGCGGTCGTTCGCTTTTTCTTGACGGGCGGTGTCTCCTTCTGTTCGGGCGTTGTCGCGCCCGCGGTTCTTACGGCGAACCGAAGGTTACGCCGCCCGCACTCGTTTACACGCCGTCTGACCTTACCTCTCGCTGTCCTCCTTGTCTGGATGGCTCGCCGGCGGTCGGGAGCCCTGCCGCGTGGCCACGCCGTTGGCGACCGTGCCTTCTTCCGGAACGTTCGGATCATCGGAAAGAATGAAGTGGAATTCCTTTCTGGCCTCGATGATCACGAAGTCGGTCAGGAACGAGACACTGGTGATATCGACGATAGGGAATGTCGAGTGGATCTGGCCCGTCCCGTCGGCGTTTACGTCGTAGGTGCACTCGGAGGACGCGAGCGGGAAGACGATACCGGTGATGTTGAACCTAATCGATGTGGTACACACCCCCTTGCCGTCGGCCGTGATCAGGCCCACCGCGGTGGCCTGCTGGCCCAACACTCGGCCGGATGCCGAGAATCCCCAGGTGCCTCGAAGACTACGCTTGTCGAACCCGCTGTTGGCCCAACCGGTCCCCATGGTGGTCAAGATCATGGCGAGCACCATCGATGCGACGACGACTCTTCTGACGCTCATGCCACGACTCCTCTCTGGAATGGGTTTCTGCAACCTACCGATGTAGTTCCCACGTAGGACGCCAGCGCTGGCGGCGGGCTCAGACAATGGTCACGTCCGGCCGCTCCGGCAAGGCGGCGGCACGGTATCATGTTCTCGTTTCCAGAGATACGCTATTGATTGCGGAGTTTAAATGGGCGTGGGCCGTCTAAGTGGAGCACGCAATGGCAAGCCGACGGTCGCGACCTGCCCTTTTACGCTTCCCATCTCTGAGCCTGATGCAAAGCGGCGTACTTGTTCCAGTCATCTCCTCGGCGGCCGAGCGCCGGAGTCGCCTGCGCTGATATCTTGCCGCGCCTTGCTGGAGAACACGGCGAACGCCCCAGACCGTGTTCGGCAAGCTCGCAGCAACTCAGGCGATGGTCGGATGACGTAGTTCAGGACAGATATGGTTAGCCAGACGGCAATGGTATCCACATCAGGCAATGGGATCGAGATCGCGGTAGCGGCTAGTGTTGACGACGACCTCGTCGCTGCCTTCAGCCGTTTGATACCGCAGCTATCGCGGAGCGCAGCCGTCCCGCCCCGGGACGTCATTCGGGAGATCGTCGAGGCTCAGGCCAGCACGGTGCTGATTGCGCGGGACCTCCGAGACAATGGGCGCATCGTGGGCATCTGTTTGGCCGAGATCGCGACGTCCGGCACTGCGGCGATTAGCAGGCAATTACCTGAGCGAGAACCGCTTTCGGACGGCGTGGGCCGCGTGGCGTCCCGCGTGATAGCCGAGCCCGCTGCCCAGGACGAGGCCGGCTCCCCAGGTAAGTACGAACGCGATCTCGCTCATCGTTTGTCCCCCTTGCTCGTTACGTAGCTAACCTTGCGCGCGAACATGATGCCTGCCTCCCTGTCTCCGGCCAAGCAGCAGTGCCGGGAGAACGGTGCACGCCAAATGCCAAGCCGCGCTGTGATCCGCGAGGCGCGCAATGTTCGTGACTTGGATGTTGGCGGCTACATTCTGGGCGGCGGGCGGCGAGCCCGAGTCGTCACCGTTCCCCGGAGAATCTCCTAGTCCGATCTCCTCATTGACGCTCCGGCTGACCACGGCAAAGATCGAACGCACTGATGTCGGCTAGATTCAGGGAGTGATGAAGCGGCGAGTTCGTGCTATGACTGCGTCTGGATTTCTCATGATGGTCGGCTCGGTGGCGTGCGACAAAGGGCCGATGCAGCATTCCCGAGTGAGGACGTCACGGAGGCCCCATGCGCGAGTGCAATCCAGGACCATGCCGACTCAACGGCCAGAATTTCAAATCGAGTACCGCTTGCTCGAAAGCCGCTCGGGGTGGGCGGTCGAGCGACGGCGCAGTGTCGTCCGGCCAAAGCGTCACGACGTTCTTCACGCGAACGTTCGGTAACTGACGATGGCGATCATGACCGACGCCTTTGTCGAGGCCGTGACATGCGCGACCGCGGCGCGCGTGGCCGACCGCTGCTCGAATCCGAACTGTCGCGCGCTGACGAGCGGCCCGCACAACGATCGGAGAAGGAGCCTGACCCTGGGGCTCGCTGTCCACATCGCGGCCGCCTCGCCCTCAGGGCGTCGCTACGATCCTTTGCTGCCGGACCACGAGCACGGTGCGTATGGCAACGCGATATGGCTCTGCCGGAATTGTGCGAACCTCATCGACAACGACGTCGTGCTCTATCCCGCGTCTCTCCTGCGGAGCTGGAAGGGCGCGGCGGAAGAGAAAGTCGGGGAGTCGACGCACTGACCTCGGCAGGGCCCAAGCCGCGGCCGCGGACTCATCGTGCGTCGCCTGGTGAGGCTGTCTCGTTCTCGACATCCACCTAAACGACGGAATGAGCGGGTTCCATCTTCAGGAGCAATTGGCGGCTGAGGGGATGGGCATGCCCGTGGTGCCCGGAGCCGCCAGCGTATCGAAAACTCCGGGACCGCCAGCCACCTGTGGAAGCCCGTCGACGAACATGCGCTGCTCGACGCCGTCCGTCGGGCAATCGCGTAGGGAGGCGAGCGCAAAGCGGCCGAGCGTTGGTCGAGTCGGCCCTCGCTGGCCTGGCGAGCATCCCGCTACCCCTTGACCCTCTCGTGCACTCATTGGACCAAGGTCCACTGGCCGGCGATCTCACCGTGCTGCTAACGTGACGATAGGGAGGGGCCCATGCACCTTGTGATGTTCATCGTCATCGGATTGATCGCCGGATCGCTGGCCGGCCGCGTTATGAGCGGCCATGGTTACGGCGTTCTCGGAGACATCATCCTCGGGGGCATCGGTGCTTTGTTGGGCGGTTGGATGTTTGCCACGTTGCTCGGCATTGGCGGAAGCGGGTTTTTCATCAGCCTCGTCATGGCGTTCGTCGGGGCGAGCGTCCTGCTCTGGCTGATCCGGCTGATCGCGCCGCTTCGCGCCTAATCGCCCACGGACGCCAGAGGGAACAGCGATGAATGGAAGGGCCGGCCTCGACGCACGGGCTCCACACCCCTGGGAGGCTTCAATGTCACAACCGCTCATCCATCGCAGCGCTGACCAGTCCCCGCAAAGCGCGAGCGTGAGCATCGCACGCACGCGCCTGTTCATCGTCGATGTCGATCGCAAGAAGCGTATCGACGACTTCATCGACTATTTTGGCAACGCCAGGGTGCGCCGCGGCGTCGTCATTGCCGACCCGTGCGGCGAAGCGCTGCTCGACGCGTTGTTCGACGCGGACGGTGCTTCGTGAGCGCGGTGGAGCCTCGCCGTTTCGGCGGTTCGCGGGATCATCGGAGCGGGCGCGCTGCGCTGACGTCGGCGTGCGCCGTGCAATCCTCGCCTGCGCCGAATTCCCGTCTCGGACTGCGTTCTCCCTGATCCCAGCTCACACAACCGTGGTTCATCACCACCGTTCGGATCGTGCGACCAAGGTCCGATAGCGGGCTGGATCACTGCAACGTAGATTCGAGCTCTGATGCACGCATTACAACCGTGAGCAGGTGGAGTTCACCATTAGCGGGAGGTAGGACGATGAAGCGTGGACTGTTCTTTGCTGTGCTCGTGCTGTTCGTCGCGGGTTGCAGTCAGAAGTTCTACGGTCCCTCCGGCGCGCCCGGCGCTCAGGGCGTCCCCGGTCTTGCCGGTCCCGCGGGCCCGATGGGTCCCGCAGGGCCACAGGGCCCCGCGGGCCAGCAAGGCGTCGCCGGTGTGCAAGGCCCAGCCGGTCCGGCGGGGATCCAGGGCCCGGCCGGTGTGCCCTGGACCACGTTCAAGGACATCCTCTTCGATTCCAACAACGCGACCATCCGGACAAACGAGATGGTCAAGGTCTCCGAGATCGCGGACTACGCGAAGCAGAATCCTTCGGTCAACGTCGGCCTCGACGGCCACACGGATCCGTTCGGCACCGACAGCTACAACCAGGGCCTCAGCGGGCGTCGGGTCAGCGTCATTCGTGACGCGCTGATCCAGGCCGGCGTTCCGGCGTCCCGGATCCATTCGGGAGCCTTCGGCGAGTCGCGGCCCAAGTGCAATGACAACACCCGGGAGTGCTGGCAACGCGACCGGCGTGTCGAGGTGCTGATCAGCGGCGACGTGGCACGCAAGTAGCGGCTGGGCGATGACCGTCCGCCGAGCATGTACGTCTTCAACGACGGGTACGTCGAAATTCCAGGGTTCAGGCTGCTCGGCCGGTACGTTCGGCCCACGAGCGTCGGCCATGAAGCTTCGGTAAGTAGACACGCTGTCGGGGGATCTCCTTCGCGTTCTCCGCGGGGGCGATTCCCCGGCCGTCGACCGCGCGCGTCCTTGACCTCAGCTTGAGAGCCGGCTACGGTCTGGCCCTACATCGCAGAGTGTGGAGGACCGGCCCATGGACAGACTCGCAGGCAAGGTCGCGTTGATCAGCGGCGGTGCGCGCGGGCAGGGAGCCACCGAGACGCGTCTGTTCGTCCGGGAAGGCGCGTCGGTGGTGTTCGGCGACGTGCTCGACGACGACGGGAAGAAAGTCGAAGCGGAGATCCGCGCGTCGGGAGGCCGGGCCACCTACGTCCACCTGAACGTCACTCGCGAGACGGACTGGCGGGCGGCCGTGGCCACGGTCGTACAGACGTACGGCAAGCTCGACGTGCTGGTCAACAACGCCGGCATCTTGTTCCGGTCGAAGATCGAGGACACGAACGAGGCCGACTGGGATCGGATCATGGCCGTCAACGTCAAAGGCGTGTTCCTCGGCACCAAGTGCGCGATCCCGGCCATGCGACAGGCGGGTGGTGGCTCCATCATCAACATCTCGTCCACGGCGGGACTGGTCGGAAGCCCCGGCGAGACCGCCGCGTACAGCGCGACCAAGGGTGCTGTCCGACTCTTCACCAAGTCCACGGCCATCCAGCACGCCAAGGACAAGATCCGCTGCAACTCCGTACACCCGGGGCCGATCGCGACCGACATGATCAAGGACGTGCTGGAGAATCGAGCGTCCTGGGAGCAGCGGCTGCGCCGCCTGCCGATGGGGCGCGTCGGAACTCCGGAGGAGGTTGCCTACGGCGTGCTGTACCTGGCGTCGGACGAAGCCTCGTACGTGACGGGGAGCGAGCTGGTGATCGACGGCGGCACGACCGCCGAATAGATCGACGAGGAGGACTTTTCCCATGGCGTTGACCCTCGCGGAAGCCAATCAAGTCATTCAAGGTGCGATCAATCAGGCCAGGGACACGAAGATCAGGATCAGCGTCGCGGTCTGTGACGCCGGCGGTCGCTTGATCGCCTTCAATCGCATGGACGGTGCGATCTGGGGCAGCGTCTACGGCTGCCAGGGCAAAGCCATCGCTTCGGCTGGCTTCTCGCGGCCGAGTGGTGAGCTGGCCGAGCGCGCCGGGAGTCCGATCATCCAGGGCATCGTTGCGGCCGAGGGCGGCCACATGATCCCCAGCCAGGGCGCCGTTCCGATCATCCGCAATGGCGTGCTGGAAGGCGCGTGTGGCGTCGGAGGAGGAACAGCGCAGCAGGACGAAGACTGCGCCCGCGCCGGGGTGGCGAAGCTCTAGCTGGGCCTCTCGCGTACAATCGTGTCGGAGGTGTCGGCATGCAGATCCGTCTGACGCGTGATCTGGAAGACCGCGGCCGCGCGGCGCCGGGGTCGATGACGGTCGATACGTTCCTCTCGCGCTTCCCCGAAGTCCCCCGCGAGTTGCGCGACGAGCCGGTGGTGGGCGAGTTCGTCCGGGCGTTCGGCACGCAGCTGCAGGTCGCGCAGAAGCCGTCGCCGTGCGTGGCGCGCGCGGACGGCGGCGACGCCGAGCACCACTTCTACACGCGTCTGGTCAACGACCTTGCCATCTACGGCATCGGTCTGGCCCGGCGCGATCGTACGCTCCAGCGCCTCGAACGCCTCCTCACCGAGTACCGGGCGCAGCCGGCCACGTTTGCCTGCACGCTGGTGCCGCGAAAGGCGCCCGGCGCGCCGCGCGCGGGGTGCGCCGCGCAGACCTGAGGAGGCGCGAGGGCTCGCGCACGAGCTTCTTCCGCGGCCGCGAGCGGCCAGTTCGGGCTACACTCTCGACCGTCCCGCAGGAGGTGCCAATGGCTTTTTTCTCAGCCATGATCCTGGCCCTGCTGACCGGCTCGTTGGTCGTGGCGACTCCCGGCCCCGCCGCGGCAGCGGATACGCCGCGGCGAGGTGGTGTGCTGCTGGCCGTGATCGCCGCGGACCCGCCGAGCCTCGATCCCCACCAGGAGAGCACCTTTGCGTGCATCCAGCTGGTGGCGCCGCTCTACAGCACGCTCGTGCAGATCGATCCATACAGTTATCCGAAGATCGTCGGCGACGTGGCCAGTGACTGGAGAATCGCGCCCGACGGGCTGACCTACATGTTCAGGATCCGGCCGGGAATCCGGTTCCACGACGGCTCGCCCTTGACGGCCGCCGACGTCAAGGCCACGTACGACAAGATCGTCTTTCCGCCGGCGGGCACGTTGAGCATCCGGAAGAACGCCTACACGGAGATCGCCAGCATCGAGGCGCCCGACCCGAGCACCGTCGTCTTCAAGCTGAAATTTCCGTCGGCCTCGCTCCTGAACAACCTGGCCTCGCCGTGGAACGTCATCTATCCCAAGAAGTACCTGGACAGAGACCCGAACTACTTCAAGACGAACGTCGTGGGGTCCGGGCCGTTCAAGTTCAAGGGCCACACGCGCGGATCGACGTTCGAAGGCGAGCGGAATCCCGACTATTTCGTGAAGGACCGGCCGTACCTCGCCGGCTACAAGTTCTTCATCAGCCCGGAAACGACCGTGCGCGCTGCCGCCATCCGCTCCGGACGCGCCTACATCGAGTTCCGGGACCTGCCGAACGCCGAGGTGGAGGCGATCAAGAAGCAGCTTGGCGACAGGGTTGCCGTCCAGACGACGCCGATGGTCGGACAGGTCGGGATCGCCATCAACAACACCGTGAAACCGTTCACCGACATTCGCGTCCGCAAGGCTCTCACGCTCGGCTTCGACCGCTCCACCGCAGGCAAGGTGCTGTACGGGATCACGGGCCTCAAGCTGGTCGGCGGACTGATGCGTCCGGGCTCGGAGTGGGCGATGCTGGACGGGGAGCTCCAGAAGCTTCCCGGGTTCTGGAGGGACGCCGAGAAGAGCCGGGTAGAGGCCAGGCGACTCCTCGCCGAGGCCGGTTACCCCAATGGCCTCAAGGTCGTTTTAAAGAATCGCAACGTGAAGCTGCCCTACCAGGACTTCGCCGTGTTCGCGATCCAGGAGTGGCGCAAGATCGGCATCGAGGTCGAGAACCGGCCGCTCGAGACGGCGGCCTGGTTCAACGACGGACAGAACACCGGGAACTTCGAGCTGATCGTCGCGCCGACCGTCGAGTACATGGACGATCCTGACCAGTTCCTCGGCCGCTACGTGAACGGCAGCACGCAGAACTGGGGCCGCATCGCGGATCCTCGGATCGACGACCTGTTCTCGCGACAGGCGAGATCGCTCGATCCCGCCGAGCGCCAGAAGCTGGTCGCCGAGCTCCAGAAGATCGTGCTGGAGAACGCGTACTACATGCCCGGGCTCTGGTGGATGCGAAACGTGGTGCACCTGTCGAAGGTGAAGAGCTACGTGGCGCCGCCGAGCCACTACACGAACCAGAAGCTCCAGGATGTCTGGCTGTCGGAGGATTGACGATGCAACGTCACCGGGCGCTCTTCACCGTCCTCGCGCTCGTCCTGATCGGGTCCCTGGTCGTAACGATCGTCCGGGCGGCCGAAACCCCGCGCCGAGGGGGCGTCCTGCTCGCGGCCATCGGCGCTGATGCGCCGAGTCTCGACCCGCACCAGGAGCAAACCTTCGCCACCATCGAGCTCGTGGCCCCGCTCTACAGCACGTTGTTGCAGATCGACCCGCTCCAGTACCCCAAGATCATCGGCGACGTGGCGACCGAGTGGAAGATCGCCCCCGACGGCCTGGCCTACACGTTCAAGCTCCACCAGGGGATCCGGTTCCACGACGGCTCGCCGTTGACGGCGGCCGACGTCAAGGCCACGTACGACAAGGTCGTGTTCCCCCCGGAAGGAGTCCGCAGCATCCGGAAGAACGCCTACACGGCGATCGGGAGCATCGAGGCCCCTGACTCGAGCACCGTGGTCTTCAAGCTCAAGTTCCCGTCGGCGTCGCTTCTCGCGAACCTCGCCTCGCCGTGGAACGTCATTTATCCCAAGAAGTACCTGGACAAGGATCCGAACTACTTCAAGACGAACATCGTCGGCTCGGGGCCCTTCAAGTTCAAGAACTACACGCGCGGATCCAGCTTCGAGGGTGAGCGGAACCCGGACTACTTCGTCAAGGACCGCCCCTACCTCGACGGGTACAAGTTCTTCATCAGTCCAGAAACGTCGGTGCGGGCGGCGGCCCTTCGCTCGGGGCGCGCCTTCATCGAGTTCCGCACCATGCCGGGGGCGGAAGTCGATGCGATCCGGAAGCAGTTGGGGAGCAAGATCGTCGTCCAGGAAACGCCCGGGACCGGCCTGTTCGGGATCGCGATCAACAACACCGTGAAGCCGTTCACCGACGTTCGCGTCCGCAAGGCCCTCACGCTGGCGTTCGATCGCTACACCGCGAGCCGGGTGCTGTACCCACTCGCGAGTCTGAGGGACGTCGGGGGCCTGATGCGCCCGGGCACGGAGTGGGCGACGTCGGAGGCCGAGCTTCAGAGGCTCCCCGGATTCGGACGGGACATGGAGAAGAACCGGGCCGAGGCCAGGCGCCTTCTGGCTGAGGCCGGTTATCCCAACGGCTTCAAGCTCATTTTAAAAAACCGTAACGTCAAGGTTCCCTACCAGGACTTCGCCGTCTTCGCGATCCAGGAGTGGCGCAAGATCGGCGTCGAGGCCGAGCACCGGCCGCTCGAGACGGCCGCCTGGTTCGCGGATGGACGGGACACGGGAAGCTTCGAGCTCATCATCAGCGGCACGTTCAACTACATCGATGATCCCGATCTGTTCCTCCAACGGTACACCACGGGAGACCCGAGCAACTGGGGTCGCTTCTCCGATCCCAGGATCGACGACCTCTTCTCACGGCAAACAAGGGCCCTCGACCCTTCCGAGCGCAAGCGCCACATCAACGAGATCGAGAAGATCGTCCTCGACAACGCGTACTACATCCCGGGCCTCTGGTGGAGGCGCGCCGTGGTGCACTGGGCGAAGGTGAAGAACTACGTGGCGCCGCCCAATCACTTCTCCAATCAGAAGCTCCAGGACGTCTGGCTGGCCGAAGATTGAGCCGGGCGGTATGCAAACGTACATCGCGAAGCGGCTGCTCCTGATCATCCCGACGCTGCTCGGGGCGGCCGCCCTCGTGTTCGTGATCATGCGTGTCATTCCCGGGGACGTGGCCCTGCTGATCTTCGGTGGTGACCAGGCCGGCCACATCGATCCGAAGCAACTCGCCGCCATGCGCCACCGGCTCGGGCTGGATCAACCGCTGATCGTGCAGTTCGGGACGTGGCTCTGGGGAGTGCTCCGCTTCGACTTCGGCAACTCGCTCTGGACCGGGCGCCCGGTCGTCGAAGAGTTACTCGTCCGCCTGCCGCTCTCCCTCGAGCTAGCGCTCGCGGCGACGGTGGTTTCCGTGGTCATCGCGATCCCCTTCGGCATGCTCGCCGCTGTTCGCCAGGACACCTGGGTCGACTACGTGATCCGCGTCATCAGCATCGGAGGCCTCGCCATCCCGTCGTTCTGGGTCGGCATCCTCTGCATCCTGTTCCTGGTCATCTGGTTCGGCTGGGGCCCACCGCTCGAGTTCACGCCACCATGGGTGGATCCGTGGGCGAATTTCCAGCAGATGGTCTGGCCCATCGTCACCGTCGGCTACCGGTACGCTGCCGTCACGACGCGGATGACCCGGTCCACGTTGCTCGAGGTACTGCGCGAGGACTACATCCGGACGGCCTGGGCCAAAGGACAGCGTGAGCGGGCGATCGTCTTCCGCCACGGGCTCAAGAACGCGATGCTCCCCGTGATCACGTTGATCGGGACGGAATTCGCCTTCCTCATCGGCGGCCTCGTCGTCACCGAGACCGTGTTCACTCTGAACGGCGTCGGCCGGTTCGTGGTGGACGCCGTCGCCCACCGCGACTATCCCGTCGTCCAGGCCCTGGTGTTCCTCATCGCGTTCAGCTTCGTGATCGTGAACCTGCTCGTGGACCTGACCTATGCGTGGTTCGATCCACGCATTCGCTACCGATGAGCGCCGCCCGGAGCATGGCGGTAGTCTCAGGCTCGCGCGTCGACTTCGTCACGGTGCCATGGCGACGAATTACGCGCTGACTCACGCGACGGCGACGGCCGAGCTGGCGCCGCGGCTCACCGTTGCCGAAGAGGTCGCGAAGTTCGTCCGAACGAAGCCGCTCGGCGCGGCCGGCGCGGCGATCATCCTGGCCATGATGGCGGTGGCCGGCTTCGCGGAACCACTGGCGCCGTACGACCCGTATCGCGGCGACTACGGACTGCAGTTCGCCCGCCCGAGCGCCGACCACTGGTTTGGGACCGACGAGTTCGGCCGCGACATCCTGAGCCGGATCATGTACGGCGCGCGGATCGCCCTCTTCGTCGGGTTCACCGCTTCGTTCGCGGGCTGCACGCTCGGTGGGCTGCTCGGCGTGATCAGCGCGTACTACGGCGGGAAAGTCGATCTCCTCCTCGAGCGGCTGATGGACATCCTGCTCGCGTTCCCGCAGCTGATCCTGGCGCTCGCCATCGCGTCGATCCTGGGCCCGTCGGTCCAGAACGTGGTGATCGCCATCTCCATCCCGGTCATCCCGCGCGCGGCGCGCGTGGTGCGGGCAACGGCGCTCTCGGTGAAGGAGAATGTCTACGTCGAGGCCGTGAGCGCCCTCGGCGCGTCGCGCCCTCGCGTGATCCTCCAGCACATCGTCCCGAACGTCATGGCGCCCTACATCATCATCCTCACCGCGCAGCTCGGCGGCGCGATCCTCGCCGAGGCCGCGCTGTCCTACCTCGGCCTGGGGACGGCCGAGCCGACGCCGTCGTGGGGCTTGATGCTCTCAGGCTCCGCGCCGTCCTATGCCGAGAAGGCGCCCTGGATCGGGCTGTTCCCCGGCATTGCAATCAGCCTCGGCGTCTTCGGCTTCAATCTGTTCGGCGACTCGCTACGCGACGCGCTCGACCCAAAGCTGCGCGGGCGGTAATGCGTCCGTTTACCTGGCCTTCAACTTCACGTCCTCGTACGGGCCCGAGTAGGCGTGGCTGGTGATCAGGGTGAGGCCCGACTCCGCCACTCGCGGTCCGTGTCCGTTGATGAAGGCCAGCTCCCAGATGGGAGCGACCATGGCCTTCTCGTGGATGAGCTCCTGGATCCGAAGGAGAATCGTTTCCCGTTTTTTCGGGTCCATCTCGCTCGCCTGCTCCCTGATCAGACCTTCGATGTCGGGATACGTTCCATAGGTGAAGGTGCCGCCCGCGGCCACGAAGGCGTCGAGCCGGGTCGAGGTGTTCCCGAGGGCGCCGCTCGCCGTCTGGATGATGTTCTTCAGCTTCTTCTGGCCGTTCTGCGCGATGAACGCGGCCCGCTCGAGCGGACGCAGCTGGGCACGGATCCCTGCCGCCCGGAGGTAGTTGACCACGGCCTCGCCGAGGTTGGCGTAGGACGCGTCGCAGTAGTAATCGCCCGCATCGAAGCCATTCGGATAGCCCGCATCGGCCAGGAGCTGCCTGGCCTTCACGAGGTCGTAGACCGGGCGCGGCGGCTGCCAGTAGGACTCGAAAGTCTGCGGGATCATGCTCCCGGTGATCTTCGAGAGGCCGAGCGTCTCGGCCTGGTTGATGGCCGCCCGGTCGATCGCATAGTTCACGGCGAGCCGCACCCGCTTGTCGCTCCAGGGCGACCTGGCGTCCGTCCACTGCTCGGGGAAGACGAGCCAGAAGGTGCCCGGCGGATAGCTGGGCTTGAGCGTCAGCCCGCCGGTGCGCCGTAGTTCCTCGGCGAGCGCGCCGCGGATGGAGTACGCGATGTCGGCTTCACCACGCTTGAGCATCGCCAGGCGTGTTGATTCGTCGGGGATCGCCCTGAAGACGAGGCGCTTCACGCTCGGCGTCTTCCGCCAGTACTGCTCGTAGGCCTCGAGCACCAGCTCCACGCCGGGTGAGAAGGAGACGAACCGGTAGGGTCCAGCCCCGATCGGCGCCTTCTTGAAGCCGTCGTCGCCGACCCGCTCCACGTAGCGCTTGGGGACGATCCAGCCAGCGCCGGTGGCCATGGTTCCGAAGTACGTCATGAAGTCGGGCCACGGCTGCTTGAAGCGATAGCGTACGCGATGAGAGTCGATGACATCCACGCCGGCGATCCGCGTCTTGAATGCCCCGGAGGCGGCCCCGCGGTAGCGCTCGATGGAGAACTTCACGTCCTCGGCGGTCAAGGGGTCGCCGTTGTGGAACGTCACTCCGCGGCGCAGGACGAAGTCATAGCTGAGGCCGTCCGGAGAAACAGTCCACGACTCCGCGAGGCTTGGCGCCATCGGGTTCCCCGGCATCGGCTTCACCAGCGCGTCGTGGAGCGCATAGAGGAAGAGAAAGGGCGTGATGATTCCGGTCGTCTCGGCGGGGTCGAACCACGTCGGGGCGAGTGAGACATGCACGGCCCACGTGAGCTGGCCCTCGGGGGAGGCTGGTACCGCCGCCGGGACGAGTAGCGTCAGCAGCAGCGTGAGAAACAATGCAGCGGCCAGGGTGAGAGCCCGGTGAGAGATCGGGAGGAGCCGCGTCCGTCCAGTCATGGAAAAGTCTCCTCTGCGTCGCGAACGGCCCAGGAGCGAAGCCGAGAGGAACGACGAACGGAATCCGAAGTGAGGTGAGGTTATCCGCGGGTCAACGGGCTGTCAATGGCGGGAGCCGCCGCTCACCTCCCGATCTCCTGCTCCAGCTCCTCGATGCTCTCGGCGACGACGCGCACGAGCTGATCGATCTCGTCGGCGGTGATGGACAGCGGCGGGGCCAGGCGCAGCGCGCTGCCGCGCGCGTAGACGATCGCGCCGCGGTCCCACGCCTTGCGGTCGAGGACGCCAACGCGCTTGGCGTCGAGCGCGCGGCCGGACCCGTCGGGCTCGACGAGCTCGACGGCGGCGAGGAGCCCACGGCCGCGGACGTCGCCGACGATGGCGCGCTTGCCGACCGCCGCGCGCAGGCCGCCCAGCAGCCGCGTGCCCATGGCCGCGGCGTTCTCCACCAGATGGTCCTGCTCCATGATCCGGAGGTTCGCGAGGCCGGCGGCGCAGGCCACCGGGTGCGCGGCGTACGTGTTGGGATGCACGTTTTCCTGGGTGCTGTCGTCGGGGAAGGCGTCGGCCAGGTGGCGTCGCGCGATGCTCGCAGACAGCGGCACGTAGCCCGAGGTGATGCCCTTGGCCACCGACATCAGATCCGGCACGACACCCTCGTGCTCGACGGCGAACCATCGGCCCGTGCGGCCGAAGCCGGTGATGACCTCGTCGGCGATCATCAACACCTCCAGCTCGTCGCAGATCGCGCGCACGGCCCTCAGCCAGCCGAGCGGCGGGACGATGATGCCGCCCGAGGAGAGGATCGGCTCGAGGATCACGGCGGAGACGGTCTCCGGCCCCTCGCGGAGGATCGCTTCGCGCAGCTCGGCCGCGCGGCGCTGAACCATTTCCTCGTCGGTGCCGAGGCCGCGATCACGGAAGGGATGAGGCGGCGCCACTTTCGCGAACCCGGGCACGTGGAGCGGCGCGTACGGCTCCACCATGTGGGGCAGGCCGCAGACGGCGAACGTCCCCGCGGTGGCGCCGTGATAGCCACCCTGGAGCGCGATGACCTTGTGCTTGTTCGGGCGTCCCTTCCTGAGCCAGTAGTGCCGGGCGATCTGCATCGACCGCTCGTTCGCCTCCGAGCCGCTCACCGCGAACATGGTGTACGTGAGGTCGCCGGGCGTGAGCGACGCGAGCTTGACCGCGAGCTCCGCGGCCGGGCGATTCGAGAACTGGCGAGTCGTCGGATAGTACGCGAGCTTCACCGTCTGCTCGGCGATCGCCTCGGCGATCTCGCGCCGGCCGTGGCCCACGTTGACGACGGCGAGCCCGGCGAAGCCGTCGAGCAGCTTCTTGCCGGTCTGGGTCCACACCCAGACGCCCTCGGCCCGGTCGATCACGAGCTCTTCGTCGGAGAGCCAGGGATGGTCCTGCGTCTTGTGCGTCCACAGGTGCCGGATCATGTTCCCGTCGATCATGGTCTCGTCTCCTCCGAGGAAACGCGCGTGCGCGCAGCGTAGCACACACGACGCCGGACAGTCGGGCACCACGTCCGGACCACCGGACATCCGGGCCGGTCCATCGTTGAACGTCGAGATGCACGCGTTCCACGACCGGTCGGAAAGGAATGGAGCGGCACGGCAGAGACGAAGGCGCCCGGCGACATCAACAAGGAGATCAAGCGCTACGTAGACACCGTGGTCAAGACGCTCCAGAAGGAGCATCTCCTGGCGTCCGCGCCCGGTCGAGCCACCGAAGGTCGCGTGGCGACGCGCGGCGCTGGAGGCGCCGGCGCATGAGGCGGAGCGCATCGTCGTGACGCCCGAGCCCGAGATAGCAGGCAACCATCGTTTCCTCGAATAGCTCCCACTGGGCGTGACTGCCGCCGACGCGGTGGATCTCCTCCTCGACGGGTTTGAAGTGGGCCAGCGCGCCGGCGTGATCGCCGGCCACGAACGCCGCGATGCCTCGCACGAGCGGGAGCGCCACCGTGCCGGCGATCGGGTGTCCCTTCGCGTCCACGTCCCGCAGGCCGTCGATCAGCTTCGTCAGCGCGGCCGTATCGCCGCTGCGCGCGTAGGCGAGCGCCGCGTGGACCTCCCCGAAGACGAAGCCAGGCCGCGAGACGCGGGCGGCGAGATCGGCGAGCGTCCGCCACGCCGGGCCATCGTCGCGCCGGCCGGCCGCGGCGCGCTCGCCGTCCGCCCAACGCTCGTCGTCCGCGTCGTCGAGCTCGAGCCGCCACAGCAACGCCGAGCCGTCGATCATGGCGAGCCGTGGATTGACCGCGCGCAGGATATCGCGCTGGAAGACCGCGAGCGCTCGATCAAGGTGGCCCTGGTGGAGCTCGAACATCGCCACGTGCCAGGCGAGGTGACAATGGAACGAGGCGCTCCGGTCGTACCCAGCCATCCAGTCTCGGAGGAACGCGAGGCCGGCGTCGATCTCGGCGGTCTCGAAGCAGACGTGGGCGATGTTGTGGGAGGCGTTGGCGTTGCCCGGATACTGCTGGAGCGAGCGCTCCGACAGCCGCCGCGACTCTTCGAGACGGCCCACCTCGTGGTAGGCGAAGCCCAGCGCCGAATGGAACCACCAGTCGTCGCCGTACGCGGGAGCCAGACGCTCGAGGAAGGCCGCGCGGAACTGCTCGCGGTCGCTCCGGCCGCCCAGGCCGATCGCGCTGCTCGTCTGGTTGACGAGGAGCGCATCGCGCGGGAACTCCGCCACGTGCTCGTCGACCAGATCGAGGCCGCGCGCCGTGTCGCCTCCGACGAGGGCGTAGAGCGCCTCGACATGCTGCCGCTCGCGCCGCGTCGCCCCGGCCACGGTTCGGCGCGCCGTCTCGGCGGCCGCGCGCGCCGTCGCGGCGTCGCCCTGGACGACGGCCACCAGCGCGCCGCCGCCGTGAGCCAGCGCCAGTCCTTCGTCGGCTTCCACGGCCGCCGCGAAGCACGCCTCGGCGCCGGCACTGAACGACAGCAGCCGGTCCATGCCTTCCTGGAACCGCTCGGCCGCGACGGCCGAGGTGGTGGTGACGGGCAGCCCGTAGCGGTCGGTGATGGGCATCGCGACGCGAGTATACTCACGGCGGCTGGAGAGAGCGCAGGCCGCTTCGAGGAGGCGTCACGATGCTCGACGTCCCGTTCCGTTCCGCCCGGCAGCTCGCCGCCGACATCAAAAAGAAGAAGATCGGCTGCTTGGAGCTGCTCGATCTCTATCTCGCGCGCGTCGAGAAGTACGACGGCGCGCTGAACGCGGTCGTCGTCCGCGACTTCGAGCGCGCGCGCACCCGGGCCCGCGCGGCCGATCGGGCACTGGCCAAGCGCGACGTGTGGGGCCCGCTGCACGGCGTCCCCATGACGATCAAGGAGTCGTACGACGTCGCCGGACTGCCGACGACGTGGGGCGTGCCGGTCTACAAGGACAGGATCGCGACGAAGAACGCGCTGGCCGTGGACCGCCTGCTCGCCGCCGGCGTCGTGCTCTTCGGCAAGACGAACGTGCCGCTCTATCTCGGCGACTGGCAGAGCTTCAACGCGATCTACGGCACGACGAACAACCCGTGGGACGTCTCGCGGGCGCCCGGCGGGTCCTCGGGCGGTTCGGCGGCGGCGCTCGCGGCCGGGCTCACCGGGCTCGAGGCCGGCAGCGACATCGGATCGTCGATTCGCAACCCGGCCCACTTCTGCGGCGTCTTCGGCCACAAGCCCACGTGGGGCATCGTGCCGCGCGCCGGCCAGGCCTTGCCGTGGCAGGGCGCACCGGTGGACATCGACGTGGTGGGGCCGCTGGCGCGCAGCACCGACGACCTCGCCCTGGCGCTGTCGGCCATGGCCGGTCCCGACGCCATCGAGGCGGTGGGATGGCAGCTCCGGCTCACGCTGCCGAAGCAGAAGCGCCTGCGCGACTTCAAGGTGGCGCTCATGCTCGACGCGCCGGGCTTTCCCGTCGACCGCGAGGTGCAGGACCGTCTCGTCGCGCTCGGCGACTTCCTGCGGGGGCAGAAGGTAAAGGTCGACGAGAAGGCGCGGCCCGCCATCGATACCGCTGAAGCGTGGAGCGTCTACGTTCAGCTCCTGCGCTCGGCGACGTCCGATCGCCAGAGCGATGCCGACTTCGACAAGAACTCAGCGATCGCACGTGGTCTCTCCGCCGACGATCAGAGCTACTACGCGAGGGCCACGCGTGCTGCCGTGCTGTCGCATCGCGACTGGCTCGCGGCGAACGAGGCGCGCTATCGCATGCGGTTGGCGTGGGCCGAGTTCTTCACGAAGTACGATCTGCTGCTCTGCCCAGTGGCCGGCACGGCCGCGTTGCCGCACGACCACAAGGGCGAGCGCCACGAACGCGTGCTGACCGTCAACGGAAAGCGCGTCCCCGTCACCGATCACCTGTTCTGGGCCGGCTACACCGGCGCGTCGTATCTGCCGTCGACCGCCGCGCCCTGCGGGTGCACGCCGACGCGGCTCCCGGTCGGCGTGCAGATCGTCGGGCCGCAGTACGGCGATCTCACGTGCCTCGCCTTCTCGAAGCTGCTCGAGCGCGAGTTCCAGGCCTTCGTGCCGCCGCCCGGCTACGCGTGATGCCGGGTCACGCCTGATGCGGCGGGCGTTGACGGGATCACCGAAGACGACGTAACGTCCGCGCATCGACCTGACCGCGTCGCCCCGCACGGAGGCACGAGCATGAACCGCTTCCTGGTGGCCGCAGCCGTCCTGCTGCTCGCGTACGGTTCTGTCGGAGACGTCATCGCCCAACCCAGGTCGCCGTCGCCTCCGAAGCCGGAAGGCGAGATGCGCTGGGCGCTCTACGTGACGCTGGCGCCGCAATGGTTCGATCCGGGAGACGTCCTCGGTCAGATCACGCCCTTCTGGGTGCTCTACGCCATCCACGACGCGCTCGTGAAGCCCATGCCCGGCAACCTCATGACACCGAGCCTGGCGGAGTCGTGGACGGTGAGCGCGGATCAGCGCGTCTACGAGTTCAAGCTGCGCGAAGGCGTGAAGTTCCACAACGGTGACCCGTTCACCGCCGACGACGTGAAGTTCAGTTTCCACCGCTACAAGGGCGCCAAGGTCTTCAAGGAGAAGGTCCGCGAGGTCGTCGTCGTCGATCCCCATCGCGTGCGGTTCCAGCTGCACGAGCCGTTCCCCGACTTCATGGCGTTTTACGGCACCCTGGCCACCGGCGCCGGCTGGGTCGTGCCGAGGAAGTACATCGAGAAGGTCGGGGATGACGGCTTCAAGCGGCAACCGATCGGTCTCGGGCCCTACCGGTTCGTGAGCCACACGCCCGGCGTCGAGCTGGTCATGGAGGCGTACGAGGGCTACTGGCGCAAGGTGCCCTCCGTGAAGCGCCTGGTGTTCAAGAGCGTCACCGAGGCCACCACGCGAGCGGCCATGCTCAAGCGCGGAGAAGTCGACGTCGCCTATCTGCTCGATCCCCCGCAGGCGCTGGAGCTGCAGCGCGATCCCGCGCTGAAGCTCGTCTTCTCCGGGGGAATCGGCATCGCGTTCATCGACTTCTTCGATCAGTGGGATCCGAAGTCGCCGTGGGCCGACAAGCGGGTACGCCTGGCCGCCAGCTATGCCATCGATCGTTACGCGCTGAGCGAGGCGGAGACGCTCGGGGCCTCGAAGCCGACCGGCAGCATCGTTCCGCGGGCCTTCGAGTTCGCGCTGCCCATCGAGCCCATGCCCTACGATCCGGTGCGAGCGAAGCGGCTGCTGGCCGAGGCCGGTTACCCGAACGGATTCGATGCCGGGGAGCTGCATCAGACCCCGCCGTATTTTTCCCGGGGCGAAGCCGTCATGGGCTATCTCGGCGCCGTGGGCATCCGGCTGCGCACGCGGCCGATGGAGCGCGCGGCGTTCTTCTCCGCGTGGGCGACGAAAAAATTGAAGGGCGTGTGCGTCTGTGGGACCGGCCTCTACGGCAACGCCGCCACGCGGATCTCGGAGATCGTGCCGACCGAGGGAACGTATGCCTACGGCGGCTATCCCGACATCGACGCGCTCTACAAGCAGCAGGGCCTCGAGACCGACCGGAAGAAGCGCGAAGCGATGCTGTACCAGATCCAGCAGTTGCTTCATGAACGCGTGAGATTCGCGCCCATCTTCGAATACGTCTGGCCGAGCGGCATCGGGCCTCGCGTGGAGGAGGCCGCGCTGATGCTCATCAACCCCTATCCCTGGTCGGCGCCGCTCGAGGAGGTCCGGCTGAAGAAGCGCTCGCCTTGACGGCATACCCGCGGCAGGCGCAGGATGGCTCGGCCAAGGCCATGACCACCGACACCGCACGGGCAGCGCCCGCTCCGCTGGAGATTGCCCGCGCGCTGGCCCCGCGCATCCGTGAGCGCGCCGACGAGATCGAGGCCGGCCGCCAGCTGCCGCGCGATCTCGTCCTCGAGATCGCCAACACCGGACTGTTCAAGGTCGCACTGTCCCAGGCCGAGGGTGGTCTTGGCGCCGACATCCTGACGACACTCGGCGTGATCGAGGAGGTCGCGCGGGCCGACGGCTCGACCGGCTGGTGCCTGGCGATGGGGATCAATAGTTTTCGCCAGAGCGCCCAGTTCACGCCGGAGGTCCGCCGCACGCTGTTCCACAGCGACCCGATCGGCGTCTCGGCCGGATCGGCGAACCCGCGCGGCCGTGCCGTCGCGGTGCCGGGCGGCTATCGCGTCACCGGCCACTGGTTCTTCGCCAGCGGGTGCATGCATTCGTTCCTGCTCCACGGCGCCTGCAAGGTCTTCGACGGTGACGGGCCCCGCCTGCGGCCCAACGGCGACCAGGACGTGCGGATCGCCTACTTCCATCCGAAGTCGCAGGTCAAGATCATCGACACCTGGAACGTCAGCGGCATGCGGGGCACGGGCAGCCACGACATCGAGGTCGAGGACCTGTTCGTACCGGAGGAGCACACGTTCTCGGCGCTCGATCGGCGGGCGCGCGTCACCGGACCGATGAATCGCATGCACGGCTTCGATCTGGCGGGCTGCGGCTTCTGCTGCGTGGGCCTGGGCGTGGCGCGCGCCGCCATCGACGAGTTCGTCGAGCTGGCGCAGGTCAAGGTCCCGCGGATGTCGTCCGACCTGCTGCGCGAGCGGCCGATGGTCCAGGCGAGGATCGGCGAGGCCGAGGCCAGGCTGCGGTCCGGACGCGCGTTCCTGTTCGACACCGTCCAGCAGATGTGGGAGACCGTGCTGGCCGGCGACTTCGTGACCGAGCGGCAGCGCTCCGATCTCCGCATGGCCATGACCCACGCGGCGCAGAGCGCGGCCCAGGCCACCCACATGGTGTGCGCCACCGCCGGGACGACGTCGATCTTCAACAGCAGCCCGCTCGAGCGCTACGCGCGCGACGCCGAAGTCGTCACCCGCCACAACCAGCTGCAGTTCGTGAACTACGAGGCGGTCGGCCGGACGATGCTCGGTCTCGAGTCGAACAGCCCGCTGTTCTGAGCGGGGATGATTCGTTTTGAGGGCGATCGTCCGATTGACAGGCCCCGGTAGTTCGATGTAAAAGCGCCATCGTTCCCGGCCCGATCGTCCGTCCCTAGCGGGGTGGCTGTGGCAGCAATGCTTCGGAAAGTGATGATCCCTCGCCTCATTGGCCTGGGCCTCGTTGCGGCAATCCTGACCCTCGCCCCGTTTACCCACGCGAGCCCACCGGATCAGACGTGGATCGCCGGCTTCTACGACAACGCCGATTTCGACGATGTTGTCCTGTTCATCACGGGCGGCCTCGGTGCGCTCCAGCCAAGCCTGGAATGGTCACCGTCCATCGTGGCCCCGACCGCCGGCCTCGTGCCGCCGGCCGACAGGCCCGTTAAACCGCTTCGTCGCGTCGCCCTCGGCCCCAGTCGCGCGCCTCCGCTCGCCTGACATTCCGCTCGCGGTGTAATCGGACCTTCGAGCGGCTCAGCCGTCGTTCATCGGTGTGCATTCGAAGTCCGCTCGGTGTCCGTTCTCACGACAGGTCACAGCTTCCGGTCGCGGGAGTGAGACCGTGGGCCTGATCCATATCGCGCACGTTCCGGCTCAGAGCGTTCGTGAAGGAGGAGGACGAGATGAGACACTCGACGCTGTCAATCATTTGCATCGTCGCTATTTTTCTCGTCGGACTGGCAGTTCCCTCGGTGATCGCCGACGATAGCCGGCGCGCCAACGCCACTGTCAGCTTTGGCTCGTGGCAAACGGATCCACCCCTGGACAGGTTCCCTACTCTTTCACCGCGAGACCGTAACCACCATGAATTGATACCGCACGAAGTCACCATAAGGGCAGGTGGCACGGTAAACTTCATCGTCGGCGGGTTTCACAATCCCATCGTTTACGATGATGGGACCCAACCTGGTGACATCAATTTTCTCCACACTACACCGTCGACAGGAACTCCTCCGAATGTGCCGCTGATCGACGATGCTAACAGGCGGATATACCGGGGACAGGATCCGAGCCGGCAATCCCTGCTGCAAGGGCAGCCTGCGGTGTCTACCCAGGACCGCGTTGAAGTGTTGTTTTTCCCTAAACCTGGAACCTATCTCGTGATTTGCGGAGTCCAGCCCCATTTTGTCAATGATCACATGTTCGGTTTCGTGAGGGTACTTCCTCGAGAAGAACGTGACTAGTGGCGATGCGGCACTTCAGCCGTTGATGACGACGTCGGAACTCGTGGTTGGGCAAACCGCTTGGTCTTTGGCCTCCTGAAGGCCGTGAGCATCCGGACGCCCTGCTCGTGAAGGCTGACGCTGTCACCGTCGCCCATCGCCATCGCACGGTGGAGTTTGCGGAGACGAACAAAGTCGCGGCTCGAGCGGAGCAAAGCTGTCAACTCACAATGTCCTCTCCGTCCGGCATGGTGGCTTGACGCTCGCCCGCCTAACGCACTAGAGTCGCGGCGTTCAACCGCCGTCGGGGAGGCGTGCCATGAAGGTCGGGGCCGCTCTCATCCTTGTGCTCGTCGTATCCCTCGCTGCGCTGTTACCTGACCTCGGCCGAGAGTTGTGCGACTCAAAGAACGATCGATGGCGGGCCACTAATCTGAAGGGGGAAGACGATGGATCCACATCGGAAGTTCTGGCAGCGAGTGCCTGGATCACGTGAAGAAGATGCCTGGCTGAGTGATGAGCAGCTGGCGCAGTGCGCGCCCGCCGACGAGACCGATGCGTACGGCATGCCGATTCCGACCCAGATCGTCTCGAACGGTGAATACATGCCTCCGCCGCAGACGGAAGGGCAGAAGCGCGTGGAGGCCCGGACGCTCGAGCTCGCCGACGGCGCGGCCAAGAAGCTCGGCATGAGCCGCCGTCAGTTCCTGGCAGGGACGGGGGGCATGGCGGCGGCCCTTCTGGCCATGAACGAAGTATTCGGCCGGTTCTTCGACGTGAAGCCTGTCGAGATGTTCGAATCGGCCGCTTGGGCAGCAACCGGGGCCCCCTCGAACCTGTTCGTTTTCGACGATCAGACGCACACCGTGCGCGGCAGCATGCCAGGACCGACGGCGCTTCGGGCCGTCGCGCAGGGCCCCACGACGCCGGGATTCACATCGAATCCCTTCAACGCCGACGGGCTCCTCGATGAGCTTGGTCGCGCGTGGAGCCCATGGGACCGCTCGCTGGTCGGCGCGCCGGTCCGGCCCGACCTGTTCCACCTCGGCAATTACGTCAAGAACATATTCCTCGACAGCCAGGTGACGGTGGCGATTCTCAGCAATGTCACCCCCGGCACGATCCAGCTTCCCGGCGAGGCGGCGCCACGTCCGCCCAAGACCATCTCCGACTCGCTCGCCGGCGCGATCCTCACCGCCGAGCAGACCGTGGCCGTACGCGACTTCGTGAACCGTATCGCCGGCTCGCCCCGGCTGCTCGCCCACGGGCTGCTGTTCCCGGGTGTCGGCAACCGCGACTACATGCAGTTCCAGATCGAGAGCTACAAGGCCGACTCCTGGAAGGGCTACAACATCAACCGGGCGGCGAAGCTCGACGCCGATCCGCAGAGCGAGATGCAGCGCTGGCAGCTCGACGACGAGGCGGTCGCGTACCCGACCTACGAGCTCATCACGAAGAACAAAGAGATGCTGAAGACGCGCCCGGGCTTCTTCAACATCTGCGTGCACAAGGGATTGACGCCGGACCCCACGCCCGACCCGAAGCTCGGACATCCCTCCGACGTGCCGAAGGCGGCCAAGGACTGGCCGCACCTGAACTTCATCATCTATCACTCGTGCATCCAGCCGCGGTTCTTCTACGCCGACTCGATGCGCGCCATCCGCTCGGGGCAGCTCCGCAACGGCGTGCCGGACATCACCTGGACGACGGCGTTCGCGCAACTGGCGTCCCCGTTCCCGAACGTCTACGGCGAGATCGGAAGCACGTTCGCCTCGACCGTGATCAGCTTCCCCACGGTGTGCGGCCACATCCTCGGGCAGCTGATGAAGTACCTCGGCCCCGACCGGATCGCATTCGGATCGGACTCGATCTGGTATGGCTCGCCGCAGTGGCAGATCGAGGCGCTCTGGCGCTTTCAGATTCCCGATGACATGCGCAAGCGCTGGGGCTATCCCGAGCTCACCGAGGCCGCCAAGCGGAAGATTCTCGGCCTCAACTCGGCGCGCCTGTACGGCCTGACGGGCGTGAAGGACACGGTGCCGCGCGGCGCCTACCGCCCGGTGCCGAAGAACTTCGACACGCTCATCCCCGACTCGCTCAAGACCTTGATGGAGTTTCCCGGCTTCACGGCGGACAACATGTCAAGGACGCGCACGGAGTACCTGGCGATGGGCGGGGTCCCGAGTCACACGCGTTACGGCTGGGTGCGCAGAGCGTAGCGGACACCGACCGGGTGACGGTCGCCACCTCAGAGACAGGAGGATCGGACGATGCCCCCCAGCAAGCTCGCTCACGTCGTGTTCCAGACCAACCGGATGAAGGAGATGCGCGACTGGTACTGCTCGGTGCTCGGCGGCCACGTGATCTACGAGAATCCGCACCTGTCGTTCGTGACCTACGACGACGAGCATCACCGGGTCGCGTTCCTGGATTTCGGGCCACTCGCGCCCCGAGATACCGAGACCGAGCTTCACGTCAAGGCGACGGAGCCGCCCGGCCTCCATCACGTCGCGTTCACCTTTCCGTCCATGGGTGACTTCCTCGACAATTACGTGCGTCTCAGAGACCGCGGGGTCCGTCCGTTCTTCTGCGTCAACCACGGCCCCACGACCTCGATGTACTACCGGGACCCGGACGGCAATCGGGTCGAGCTTCAGATCGACAATTTCGCGACCGCCGAAGAAGGGCAGACATGGATGCACTCGCCGGCGTTCGATCGGAACCCGATCGGTGTCGAGTACGACCCCGACGAGCTCGTGAAGCGGTTCAACGCCGGCGTACCAGTCGCGCAGCTCGTCCTGCGGGACTGAGCCGACGACCAGCACGAGCCGCACAGAGGAGTACGCCTAGCGGCCGTTCGTCTCCTTGCCGCCGGCGATCTTCACGATGTGGGTCTCGAACGTGGGATCGCCCTGGCCATCGAAGCGGATGCGGCCGCGCGTGCCGTCCATGTCGGTGGCCGCGATCGCCGCGCGGATCTTGTCGCGATTGAGGCTGCCCGCCCGCCGGATGGCGTCGACGGCGACGAGCGCCGCGTCGTACGCTTCGGCGTGGATGTAGTCCGCGTCCTTGCCGTACCGGGCGCGGATCTTTTCCACCAGCTTGCGCGCGACCGGCAGCTGACTGCTGGTGGCCGGGCTGAAGTGCGTCGCGTAGTACACGCCCTCCACCGCGTCGCGGCCGAGCTCGATGTACTTCGGGTGGGCGGCGCCGTCACCGCCGAAGATCGGCAGCGTGATGCCCATCTGCTTGGCCTGCTTGGCGATCAGCGCGCCCTCGTGATAGCGCGACCAGTCGAGGATGGCGTCGACGTTCGCGGTCTTGATCTTCGTGAGCTGGGCGGTGAAGTCGACGTCGCCCCGGATGTACTTCTCGTCCACCACGACCTGGATGCCGTGCGTTCGGGCGCGCTCGCTGAACGCGGTGAGGCCACCCTTCCCGAAGTCGTCGTTGACGTAGATGGCGCCGATCCGCTTCACCTTCGGGAACTTCTGATTCAGGAAGTCGGCGAGATCGCCGGCCAGCTTGGTGTCGGGCACCGCCGACCGGAAGATCCACGGGTTGTTCTGCTTCGTGATGCGGGCCGCGGTGGCGGCGACGATGATCTGGGGGACCTTTTCCTGGCCCGTGACCTGGGACACGGCCATGCTGGTCGGGCTGCTGATCCCACCCAGGACCATCACGACCTCGTCCGCGGTGATGAAGCGGTTCACGATGCTCACCGCCTGCTCGGGCTTGCCGGCGTCGTCACCGTAGAAGAGCTGGATCTTCTTGCCGAGAAGGCCGCCGCTCCCGTTGACTTCCTCGACGACGAGATCGATGGCCTCGCGCTCGCTCTGGCCGTACCCGGCCGCGCCGCCCGTCATCGGCCCGAAGACGCCGATCTTGATCGTCTCCTGGGCGAGCGCCGTGCTGCCGAGCAGGATCACCATCGCCATCGAGATCGCGAGCCAGGTCCGTTGACTCATGTCCGTTCCTCCTTCGCGTTCGAGCTCCCAGGCGGTCAGCGGCCTCGCGTCGCGATGAGGTCGATCTCGATGACCGGGCCGTCGAACATGATGCCGGTGGACGGAATGACGGTCATGACCGGTGGCTCCGGCACCATGCGACGATAGACGCGTTCGAAGCCGCGATAGTCCTGGGTGTCGAGCAGGTAGATGTGAGCGTCGACGACGTGCTCGAGCGAGGAGCCACAGTGCTCCAGGAGCTCTTTGAGGTTACGGAGGACGTACTCGGTCTGGACCTCGATGTCCGAGCCGTAGTAGGGCATCCGCGGGTGGACGCCGTAGACCGGCGTCTTGAAGTCGGTCGCGACCTGGCCGGCCAGGAACAGCCACTCACCCGCGCGGATGGCCGGCGAGAAATTCACGCCCCGCATGCTCGGGTGGAATTGCTTGTCGAACTTGATCTCCTCCTTCTGATGCTGGGCGTCGGGGATGAGCGTGATCAGATTCGCGGTCGTCAGCGCCCCCGGCACCATGAACCCCTTGATCTGCATCGAGCTGCGGGGCGGCGGCACGGGCATGTACTGCTTCCAGATCCGGTCGATGGCGTGGAAGTCGTTGCGATCGACGTGGTAGTGCTGCGACTTGACGGCGTTCGCGAGGCTCGTGCCGGCGGCCTTCGCGCACTGCTCCATGTTGCCGAGGACGTAGTCGATCTGGTCTTCGGCGTTGTCGCGATAGTTGGGGAACTGGGGGTCCTTGCCCACCGGGATGCCGGTCTTGAAGTCGGTCGCCGGCAGACCGGAGTGGAACAGGAAGCTCCCGGCCCTGACCGCCGGTGAGCAGTGCTCGCTCGGCGTCGGCACTCCGGCCGGCTGGATCACCTGCTTGCGCACGGTGCCGTCGGGCACGATGCCGATCGCGTGCACCTCGACCAGCGCTCCGGGAATGAGCGGGTGCGGACCGACCTCGATCGTGGTCCGCGCCGGCGGATCCTTCGGAAAGAACTCACGCCACACACGATCGAGGCCGGCCAGATATCTCGGATGCTCGAGGAAGACCTCGGTCTTGATGACATTGTCCAGTCGGCTGCCCGCGGCCTGGAGGATCTCCGACAAATTTTTCAAGATGTACTCGGTCTGCAGCTCGATGTCGGTCGGGCCCGCGCACGGGAAGTTCGGGTTGCTCCGGACCGGGATGCCCGTCTTGAAATCGGTC
>Ga0209470_1000647_pt1 | contig 27268 bp, 28 predicted proteins | sample GraSoiAngelo_125_FD_185882 | JGI IMG/M metagenome (GOLD analysis project Ga0209470, IMG submission 185882) | Grasslands soil microbial communities from the Angelo Coastal Reserve, California, USA - 14_0927_05_40cm (SPAdes) (version 2) | ecosystem: Environmental > Terrestrial > Soil > Grasslands ... | reverse complement strand
TCGAAGGCGTGTTCGCCCATGGTCTCGAAGGTCACTTCCTTCAGGAAGCGCGCGGGGATGATGCGGTCGGTGTCGATGTCGTTGCCAGGCAGCGGGATGCCCCGCCCCGCGACCTGGCGGCGCTTGTAGTCGATCGCGCTCATCGGAGGATCTCCCTCACGTCGGCGACGGCGCCGGTGATGGCGGCGGCCGCGACCATGGCCGGGCTCATGAGCAGCGTGCGCCCCGTGGGGCTCCCCTGCCGCCCGATGAAGTTGCGATTGCTCGACGAGGCGCTCATCTCGCGGCCCACGAGCTGGTCGGGATTCATGCCGAGGCACATCGAGCAGCCGGCCTTGCGCCACTGGAAGCCCGCGGCCTTGAAGATCTCGTGCAGGCCCTCCGCCTCGGCGGCTTTTTCGACCTGCTGAGAGCCGGGGACGATGAGCGCGCGCACGTGCTTGGCCACCTTGCCCTTCTTCGCCACCTCGGCCGCGATGCGGAGATCGGACAGGCGCCCGTTGGTGCACGAGCCCACGAACGCCACGTCGATCTTCGCGCCCTTGATCGGCTGGCCCGCCTCGAAGCCCATGTGAGCGAGCGCCTCGCGGAACGTCGGCCGATCGGCCTCGGGCGCCGACTCGGGCTTCGGGATCCGCTGGCTGACACCGACCGACATGCCCGGGTTGATGCCCCACGTCACCACCGGCTCGATGGCCGCGCCGTCCAGGCGCGCGACGTCGTCGTACTTCGCGCCCGCTTCGGTCGCCATCGACTTCCACCACGTCGCCGCGCGATCGAACGCCGCGCCCTGCGGCGCGTAGGGCCGGCCGCGGAGATAGTCGATGGTCGTCGCATCGGGGTTGACGTAGCCGCAGCGCGCCCCGCCCTCGATCGACATGTTGCAGACGGTGAGCCGCTCCTCCATCGTCATGCGCTCGATCACGGATCCCGCGTACTCGTAGGCGTACCCGACGCCGCCCTTCACGCCGAGCTGGTTGATGATGGCGAGGATCACGTCCTTGGCGTAGACGCCTTTCGCCAGCGCGCCGTCCACCCTGACCTGCCGCAGCTTCGGCTTGGCCATCGAGAGACACTGCGTCGCGAGAACGTCGCGCACCTGGGTCGTCCCGATGCCGAAGGCGATGGCGCCGACGGCGCCGTGCGTGGACGTGTGGCTGTCACCGCACGCGATCGTCATGCCCGGCTGGCTGAGGCCGAGCTCCGGCCCGATCACGTGCACGATCCCCTGCTTGCCCGTCGACATGTCGAAGAGCGGCAGGCCGAAGTCCTTCATGTTGCGGATCATGTGGACCGCCATCTCCTCCGCCAGCGGATCGGCGTAGGGACGGGTCTGATCGGTCGTCGGGATGATGTGGTCGAGCGTGCCGAAGGTCCGCTCGGGCATGCGCACCTTGAGCTTCAGCTCCTTCAGCATCTGGAAGGCCTGCGGCGTCGTCACCTCGTGGATGAGGTGCAGGCCGATCAGGAGCTGGGTCTGGCCCGAGGGCAGGATCCGGACCGTGTGAGCTTCCCACACCTTGTCGAGCAGCGTGCGTGCCATGGAATCCTCCTCGCCCGCGTATGCTGCCCCACCGCTACTGTGTAGTCCAGTGAAACGTTCTGCGCTGAATGTTAAGATCAGCTTCATGATCGACGCCGCCCTCTTTCCCGCGCTCGAGACGCTGCTCGCGGTGGCGCGCACGGGCTCGGTGGGGGCGGCGGCGCGCCAGCGTCACATCACCTCGTCGGCGGTGAGCCAGCAGATCAGGAAGATCGAGTCCCACTTCGGCATCAGGCTCTTCGAGCGTGCCGGCCGCGGCGTCCGTCTCACCGCCACCGGCGAGGCGGCGCTGCCCGTCGTGCGCGAGCTGTGGATCGGCGCCGAGTCCGCGTTCGGTCAGCTCGCCGAGCTGGCCGGCCATCCCGCCACCACGCTCCGCGTGGCGGCCAGCGACTACCTCGGCAAGGGACTGCTGGCGCCGGTCTTGCGCGACTTGCTCGACGCGGAGCCGCCGGTGCGCTTCGAGATCGTCACCACGCACTCGCGCGAGGGCGTGCGACTGGTGGCCGGGGGCGACGTCGATCTGGCCGTGGTTACCGGCCAGGACACTCCACGCGGTCTCGAGGACCGGCACCTCTTCGACCAGCCCTTCGCCTGGGTGGGTCCGCGGCGCAAGCGCGGCGACCGGATGCCGCTGACGGAGCGGCTGCGTCGCGAGCCGATCTTGCGCCTGGCCGCCGAGAGCCGCGGCCGCGCCGTGCTCGAACAGTATCTCGCCGACGCGCGGGTCCGCCCGGTGTCGACCATCGACGTGCCGAGCGTCTCACTGCTGCTCTCGTACGTGTCGGGTGGGCTCGGCATCGGGTTGGTCCCCGCCCTCGCGCTCGCCGAGGCGCCCGCGGATCGCGTCGTCAGCGCGCCGGCGCGAGTGCCGGCGCTGCCCGTCACCCTGGTCTGGCGAACCGCCGCTCGCCGCCAGCCTGCGCTCGCGCGCTTGGCCGATCTGCTCGCGACTGCAGGAGCGCGAGTGGGCGCGAGGCTCGCGCGTATGGGCGCCGCGCCAGCGCTCAGATAATCCCGTCGCGGCGCAGCCGCTCGATGTCGGCCGGCGTGTAACCGGCTTCGCCCAGGATCTCGTCCGTGTGCTCGCCGAGTATCGGCGGCGCGCGGTCGATGCTGGGGCTGCCGTGCGCGAGCCGGAAGCCCGAGCCCACGAGCTTCATCGGGCCGAAGCGTGAGTCGACCATCTGCAGCACGTCGCGGTGCTCGAGCTGCGGGTGCTCCACGATCTCGTCGATCTTCCAGATACAGGCGCACGGCACGTCGGCCGCGGTCAGCTTGGCCTCCCAGGTCTTGGGATCGTCCGTGGCCAGCGCGCCTTCGATGACCTGGCGCAGCGCCGGCTCGTTGTCGGTGCGCGCCGCCCAGTCCTTGAACCGTGGATCGTCGAGCGCGTCGGCGCGGCCAATCGTGCGCATGAGGCCCGCGAACTGCTTCTCGGTCAGCACCGCGAGCACGATGAAGCCCTGGCCGGCGCGGAAGCGGCTGGCCGTCGGCTTGCGGCTCACGGAGCCGTTGCCGATCTGCCGCTGCTCGATGCCGGCCACCGTGTACTCGGACACCGGGCCCGGGATGAAGGCCAGCGCGGCGTCGAGCATGGCGACGTCGACGAACTGGCCACGGCCGGTATGCGTGCGCTGGTAGAGCGCGCTCGACACCGCCAGCGCCGCCGTCATCCCGCCGATCGTGTCGCAGATCGCGAACCCGGCGCGCATCGGGCCGCCGGCCGGCTCACCGGTGATCGACATGATGCCGGACATCGCCTGAAGCTTGCCGTCGAACGCTGCCGTCGTCCGCTCCGGCCCCGTGTGGCCGAAGCCCGAGACCGCGCAGTAGATGAGCCGCGGATTGATCGCCGAGAGCGTGTCGTAGCCGACGCCGAGCTTGTCCATCACGCCGGGTCGGAAGTTCTCCCACACGACGTCGGCGCGGGCGACGAGCCGCTTGACGATCTCGACCGCCTCGGGACGCCGGAGGTCGAGCGTCATGCTGCGCTTGTTGCCGTTCACCGCCAAAAAGCCCGGCGGCATCTTCCGCGCCGCCCACTCCTTGCCGACGAGCTGGCTGCGCGTCTCGTCGCCGTCACGCGACTCGATCTTCACGACGTCGGCGCCGAGCAGCGCGAGCTGGTAGGTCCCGTACGGCCCGGCGAGATAGCGGGTGAAGTCGAGGATGCGGACGCCGGCGAACGGCTTGCTCACGCGTCGTCGCGCTTGCTCTTGGCGACGGCCTTCACGACGTCGAACTCCCGGCGCTTCTCGGCGATCTCCTCGGGCGTCATCGTGCTGAGGTTCGAATAGTCGAGCTTCCACGACGCGTCGTTGCGCCAGCGTTGCGGCGACTGCACCGTGGTGCGGGCCGCGGGCGCGGCCTCCAGCACGCGCAGCGCCAGCTCGAGCGTGGCGGCCTGAGACTCGGGGTCGAACGGCCGCCCGGCGGAGTTGCCGAGCGGGAAGTCGCTGAAGAGAAAGCGCGGAACGCCGCAGTGCTCGACGATGTCCCTGGCGCATCCCATGATCACCGTCGGGATGCCGCTGGCCTCGAGATGCCGGGCGACCAGACTCACGGTCTGGTGACACACCGGTCAGGTCGGAACGAGAATCGCCGCATCCGCGCTGTCTTCCCTGCACCGCCGGAGCAGTTCGGGGGCGTCGGTCTCCACGGTGGTCCGATGGCTGCGGTTCGTCGGCGCGCCGTGGAACCGCGGCGCGAGCTCACCAATCCTCCCGGCCTTGAAGGCCTCCTGAAGCTGCGCCAGGGGAAACCACGTGTTCGGATCCTCGGCCCGGGTGTGCTTGCGATCGTACCCAACGTGAGAGATGCGGAGATCCGGTATCGTGTCTGTCGAATCGGAGTAGACCTTGTAGAATTTCGCCGCGGCGTTGTACGGCGCGCCCGGTCCCTGGTCGCCCACGCCCGGCTGGTAGTGCGCCGCCGTCGTGATCAGCGCCACGCGCGCCTGGGCGAGTGGCTTCGTCAACGGTGTGAAGGGAACGTCGGTGAAGTGAGCCCAGCGATACGGGTTGCCGTAGCCGAGCGCCAGGTAGTAGTCGCGTGTACGCTGCATGTACGGGATCGGCACGTCGTGCTCGGGGGCGAAGTCCATCGTCGTCTCCTGGGCCCGGAATCGACGACAGCCTCCCCGGCATCTTTTGGGGGGGCGCTGTCGATCCCCAGCCGGCCCGTTCGACTATACAGCGAGAAGAGTCCGAAGGGAGGCGAGCATGAGTCAAGTGCGGGTACTCGTCGGCACACGCAAAGGCGCGTTCGTTCTGGCGTCAGACGGAAAGCGCAAACGCTGGGACGTCAGCGGCCCCCACTTCGGGGGCTGGGAGATCTACCACCTCAAGGGATCTCCCGCCGATCCGAATCGGCTGTATGCCTCGCAGTCCAGCGCCTGGTTCGGCCAACTGATCCAGCGCTCGAGCGACGGCGGCAAGACGTGGGAGGCTGTGGGCAACAAGTTCGCCTACGAGGGGACTCCCGGCACGCACCTCTGGTACGACGGCACACCGCGCCCGTGGGAGTTCACGCGCGTGTGGCATCTCGAGCCGTCGCTGACCGATCCCGACACGGTGTACGCCGGCATTCAGGACGCCGCGCTGTTCCGTACGGGCGACGGCGGGCAGACGTGGCAGGAGCTCCCCGGCCTGCGCAACCACGCCTCCGCGTCCTCCTGGCAGCCCGGCGCGGGCGGGTTGTGCTTGCACACGATCCTGCTGGACCCGGCCCATCCCGAACGGATCTTCATCGCCATCTCCGCCGCCGGAGTGTTCCGGTCGGACGACGGGGCGAAGACGTGGCGGCCGATGAACCGCGGCCTCCGGTCCGAGCAGATCCCGAACCCGACGGCCGAGGTGGGTCACTGCGTCCACCGCATCGCCATGCACCGCTCGCGTCCGAACGTGCTGTTCATGCAGAAGCACTGGGACGTCATGCGCACCGACGACGGTGGCGAGTCCTGGCGTGAGATCAGCGGGAGCCTGCCGACCGATTTCGGGTTCGTGATCGACGTGCACGCGCACGAGCCGGAGACGATCTACGTCGTGCCGATCAAGAGCGACTCCGAGCACTACCTGCCCGACGGGAAGCTGCGCGTGTACCGCAGCCGCAACGGTGGAAAGGAGTGGGAGGCGCTCACGAAGGGGCTGCCCCAGAGCCACTGCTACGTCAACGTGCTGCGCGACGCGATGGCCGTGGACTCGCTCGATCCGTGCGGCGTGTACTTCGGCACCACCGGTGGGCAGGTGTACGCCTCGGCCGACGCGGGCGATAGCTGGGAGCCCATCGTTCGGGATCTCCCCTCCGTAGTCTCCGTCGAGGTCCAGACGCTGTCGTGATCATCCGCGTTGTCCTCCCGGCGCATCTGCGGACGCTCGCGCGCGTCAACGGCGAAGTGAAGCTCGACCTCGACGGCACCGCGACGCAGCGGTCGATCCTCGATGCGCTCGAGGCCACCTATCCGATGCTGCGCGGGACGATTCGCGACCAGGTCACGCAGCAGCGCCGGGCGTTCGTGAGATTCTTCGCCTGCGAGCAGGATCTGTCCCACGAATCACCCGACGCTCCGCTACCCGACCCCGTCGCGAAGGGCGCGGAGCCATTTCTGGTCGTGGGCGCCATGGCGGGCGGCTAGCCGCCGCAAGAAGGAGAAAAACTCGTGAGATACATGCTGTTGATCTACAGCGACGAGCGGGCCCTGAACGAGACCGAGCGGCAGGAATGCTATCAGGAATCTGCCGAGCTCGCGCACCAGATCGAGGCGGCGGGCCAGTATCTCGCGGCGGCCCCGCTCCAGCCGACGTCGTCGGCCGCCAGTGTCCGCATCCGCGAGGGCAAACGACTGGTGACCGACGGTCCGTTTGCCGAAACGCGGGAACAGCTGGGCGGTTTCTTCCTCGTCGAGGCCGCGGACGTCGAGGAGGCCATCTCCATCGCCGCCCGGCTCCCGACGGCCCGCCGGGGCCGGGGCACCGTCGAAGTGCGGCCGGTCCTCGAGATCCCCGGCATGCCCGAGTCGCGTGCGCACGTCTTGTCAGCCAAGGACAAGGGCGATCCCTGATCGAGGGCGCCATGGCGGGCGGCTCGCGCTGACCACCGCATAGGCCGAAGATCCAATACCCTCCAGGTCCCGACTGGGGTATAGGACCCAGATTGGATTGGAGGCGCCCCTGACCGCCAGAGCCGTCACATTCGTACTTTTGGTTCTCTTGCTGCTCCTGGCCGTCCTGCCGCTGACGGCGGAAGCGCGCAAGAGCGTCCTGCTCGTGTTCGACGAGGACAAGGAATTCCCGGGCCTGGCCGTCGTCAACGGGAGTCTGCGCGAAGCCTTCAGGTCGGAGCTGGGGGCCGATGTCGAGTTCTACAGCGAGTCGATGAACCTCTCACAGTTCCCGGAGACCGGCTACGACGGCGTGTTCTACGACCACCTGCGCCGCAAATATGCCGGCACGGCACTCGACCTCATCGTCGCCGTCATGGGGCCGTCCCTGGACTTTCTGCTGCGGCACGGAGAAGCGCTGTTTCCCGGAATTCCGATCGTGTTCTGTGGAGCCGACCTGTCCGACCTCGAGGGCAAGACCTTGAGGGCCAACGTCACCGGTGCTCTGGTCAAGCGCACGTTCGCGCCGACGCTCGACATCGCCCTCCAGCTCCAGCCGGACATCCGCAGCGTCTTCGTCGTGGGCGGCACCTCCAGCTTCGATCGGCAGATGCAGTCCATCGCGCGCCGCGACTTCAAACCGTTCGAGAGCCGTGTGGTCATCACCTACCTCACCACACTACCCATGGACGATCTCCTGAAGGCGGTGTCGAGTCTCCCGCCGAACAGCGCGGTGCTCTACCTGACCCTCTTTACCGACGGCGGCGGCCTCGCGTTCGTTCCTCACGAGGCCCTGTCGTTGATCACAGCGGCGGCCAATGCTCCGGTCTATGTGTCGCTGGACCAGTACGTCGGGCGGGGCGCGGTGGGCGGTCACGTCTACAGTCTCGATGCGCACGGGCGCCACGCCGCCGAGGTCGGGCTACGAATCCTCGACGGGGAAGCTCCCGAGACCATTTCCGTCGTCGAGCCCGCAGACCACAGGAACATGTTCGACTGGCGGGCGCTCCGGCGCTGGGGACTCGACGAGCGACGGCTGCCGGCGGGCAGCATCGTCAGTTTCCGGACGCCGTCGGCCTGGGACCTCTACAAGTGGTACGTCGCGGGCGGCGCCACGCTGTTCGTCGTGCAGAGCACCCTCATCATCCGCCTGCTCGCGAGCCGCGCCCAGCGCCGGCGGGCGCAGCGCAGCCTGGCTGAGCGCCTCCGGTTCGAAACGCTGCTGTCCGAGGTGTCCGCCGAGTTCCTGACCCTCCCGGCGAGCGCAGTCGACGACAGGATCGAGCGCATGCTGCAGCGGGTGGTGGAAACGCTCGACTTCGACCGGGTGGCCCTGGCCGAGCGACAGGACGGAACGAACACCATGCACGTCACGCACTCCTGGACGCGTGCCGGTGTCGCGCCCGTCCCGATGGTGTTCGAGGACGAGGCCCTCCCATGGCTCGGGAAGCGTCTGGCTCAGGGCGATCCCGTCCGGGTCTCGCGACTCGACGAGCTTCCGGAGGAGGCGGCGACCGACCGGCGGAGTCTCGCCGCGCGCGGCATCCGCTCCCTGGCCGCGGTGCCCCTCCTCGTGGGTGGTGCAGTCGTTGGAGCGCTCGGGTTCAGCCGGCTGCGCGGAGAGCGGCCGTGGCCCGACGAGCTCATGGCCCGATTACAGCTCCTGGCGGACGTCTTTGCGAACGTTCAGGCGCGCCGCCGGGCGGACGGCGCCGTGCGGGACAGCGAGGAGCGCCGTCGACGGGCCGAGGAGGAGGCTCAGCGACAGCGCGACGAGCTCGCCCATGCGTTGCGGGTCTCGACCCTGGGGGAGCTGACGGCATCATTTGCCCACGAGATCAACCAGCCCTTGAGCGCGATCATGACGAACGCCCAGGCGGCGCGCCGGCTCCTGGCGATCGAGCAGGCGAAGCCACGGGACATCGAAGACGCGCTCATCGACATCACCGGGGACGCCAACCGGGCTTCGCAGACGATCCGCCGACTGCGGGCCCTGTTCCGCAAGGAGCACGCCGAGCACGCACCGATCGACATCAACGCGCTGATCGAGGACGTGCTGGGGCTGCTCAGGAACGACATCCAGGGCAAGAACATCGTTGTGCGCTTCACCCGCGGGCAGGCGCTGCCAACCGTGCTCGGCGACCCCGTCCAGCTCAGACAGGTCGTCCTGAACCTGGTCGTCAACGCCGGGGAGGCCATCGCGCTCGCCGCGAGCCGCCCGCGTGAGATCCGGATCGACACCAGCCAGCCCGAGGTGGGACGCGTCGCCATCGCGGTCCGCGACACCGGAGTCGGTGTCAAGGAACCGGAGGTGGAGCAAATCTTCGAGCGCTTCGTCAGCACCAAACCGCAAGGGCTGGGGATGGGGCTGGCCATCAGTCGGTCGATCGTGGAGGCCCATCACGGACGTATCTGGGCCACCCGGAACGACGACCTGGGGCTCACGCTCCACGTCGAGCTCCCCGTGCGACCGCAACGCGATACCCCGGCGTCAGCTGATCACGGAGGAGACCGATCATGAACGCTGCACTCTGGATCGTTCAGGGCTTGCTCGCCGCCGTCTTCCTGTTCGCTGGCGGCACGAAGCTCGTGCTGCCGCTCGACCAGCTGACGGGGCCGGTGGCGTTGCCCGGGCTCTTGTTACGGTTCATCGGTGTCTGCGAGGTGCTCGGTGCACTCGGCCTGATCCTGCCCGGAGTCCTGCGCATCCGGCCGGGCCTGACGCCACTGGCCGCCACGGGGCTGGTGATCATCATGATCGGTGCGACGGTGATCACCCTGGTGGCGGGTGAGATCGTGCCGGCCCTGATCTCGCTGGTGGTGGGCGCTCTCGCGGCATTCGTCGCCTACGGCCGCTGGCGCGTGGCACCGCATCGCGACTCGTCTCGGCCGTCGGTGCTCCGCCCGGCCCGCTAGGGTCGCTGGACCTCGCGGAGCCGTCGCGCGAGGAATCGGCGCTCGGCGTCGTTGGTGCAGAGCTCGATCGCCCGCGTATAGCTCTTCGCCGCTTCCGCGCACGATCCCAGCCGCCGCAGCAGATCGGCGCGCGCGGAGTGCAGCAGGTAATAGCGGTCGAGATCGCCGGCCGCGGTGAGCGCGTCGATCAGGACGAGCGCCGACTTCGGGCTGTCGGCCATGGCCACCGCCGCGGCGCGGTTCAGGGAGACGATGGGGGAAGGCTGCAGCCGCTCGAGGAGGTCGTACAGCCTGACGATCTGAGGCCAGTCCGTATCTTCCGCCCGCGCGGCCTGACAGTGCAGCGCCGCGATCGCCGCCTGGAGCCCGAAGGGACCGGGGCCGCCGCGCAAGGCCTCGTCGACGAGCGGCAGCGCTTCCGCGATCTGATCGTGATTCCAGCGACGACGGTCCTGCTCCTCGAGAAGGACGAGGTCGCCGGCCTCGTCGAGCCGCGTGTCCCGCCGCGAGTCGTGCAAGAGCATGAGGGCGAGGAGGGCCGTCGCTTCCGGCGGCGGCGACGCCATCAACGCTCTCACGAGACGCGCGAGCCGGATCGCCTCGGCGCACAGATCGGTCCTGACGAGCGCCGCGCCGCGGGTGGCCGCGTAGCCCTCGTTGAACACGAGATAGATCACGGTCAGCACGGCGTCGAGCCGCGCGGGCATGTCCTTCGTGTCGGGCACGGCGTACGGAATGTCCGCGTCGCGAATCTTGCTCTTCGCACGCACCAGCCGCTGCGCCATCGTCGTGGTCGGCACCAGGAAGGCGCGCGCGATCTCGTCCGTCTCGAGGCCGCCCAGCGTGCGGAGCGTGAGCGCGACCTGGGCCTCGAGCGCCAGCGCCGGATGACAGCACGTGAAGATCAGGCGAAGGCGATCGTCGGGGATGTCGCCCGGGTCGAACTCCGGCGCCTCGACGGTCAGGCTCGCCCCCGCCGCGGTATAGGCGTCCAGCTTCTCCGCGAACCGCGTCCGGCGACGGATGCGGTCGATGGCCTTGTGCCGGGCCGTCTGGATGATCCAGGCGCGCGGGAACTCGGGGATGCCGGACACCCGCCACTGGTCGACCGCGGCGGCAAAGGCTTCCTGCGCGGCCTCTTCCGCGACGTCGAAGTCGCGAACCAGCCGGATCAGGGTGGCGACGATCCGGCCCCAATCGGACCGATAGACCGCGTCGACGGCCGCGTTTGCATCCGGGCGCATACTCCACGTTAGATAATTTTCCGCCGGGTGTCGATTCAGGCTCCCGCCGTTCGACTCACCGATGGAGGCCTTCGTGAAATACATGCTGCTGATCTGCCGCGACGAGCCGGCCTGGGAGACGCTCAACGTGACCGAGCGACAGCGGCTCTACGCCGAAATGGTCGAGCTCTCGGACGAGCTCACGTCACGCGGGCAGTACCTGGCCGGGCACCCGCTGCAGCCGTCGTCATCGGCGACCACCGTCCGGGTGCGCGACGGCAGGCGGATCGTCACCGACGGCCCGTTCGCGGAGACGCGCGAGCAGCTCGGCGGCTACATGATCATCGACGTCAAGGACCTCGACGAGGCCATCGCCATCGCCGCCCGCATCCCGCTGGCGCGCACGAGCACCGTCGAAATCAGGCCGGTGCGCGAGGGCCCGCCGAGATGAGGCACGAACGAGGAGACCACGATGCGATTCATGATGTTCGTCCGCGCTGACAAGAACACCGAGGCGGGCGTGCTCCCCAGCAAGGAGCTCGTCGCCGCGATGGGACGGTTCAACGAAGAAATGATGAAGGCCGGCGTGCTGCTCGCGGCCGAGGGGATCCACCCGAGCTCGAAGGGCGCGCGCGTCACGTTCTCGCGGGGAGCCCCCACCGTGACCGACGGGCCGTTTCCCGACAAGGAGCTGGTCGCCGGGTTCTGGATGATCCAGGCGAAGTCGAAGAACGAAGCGATCGAATGGGCCAAGCGCGTCCCCTTCACGGACGGCGCGGTGATCGAGATTCGCCAGGTGTTCGAAGCGTCGGACTTCCCTCCCGACGTCCTGCCGCCCCAGGACGCCGCGCACGAGCAAGCGATGCGCGAGGAGCTGGGGAGGATGCGAGGAACGCGATGAGCCGCGGAGGACTGTCCAAGGCGCGGCTAGGCCGCCTGCACGACGTCATGGCCGGTTATGTGGAGCGTGGGAACGTGCCCGGGATCGTCACGCTGGTCAGCCGGCACGGCGAGGTGCACGTCGACGCGATCGGCACGAAGGCGGTGGGCGGCGGCGACCCGATCCGGCGCGACACGATCTTCCGCATCGCCTCGCTGACCAAGCCGATCGCGGCGGCCGCGACGATGATCCTCGTGGAAGAATGCCAGCTGCGGCTGGACGAGCCGGTGGATCGGCTCTTGCCCGAGCTCACGAACCGCACGGTCCTCACGCGGCTCGACGCGCCGCTCGACAAGACCGTGCCCGCGAGCCGGCCGATCACCCTGCGCGACCTGCTCACCTTTCGCGCGGGCTACGGCATCGTGATGGCGCCGCCCGACACGTATCCGATCCAGGCGGCGATGAGCACACTGCTGCTCGGCCAGGGCCCGCCGAAGCCGCAGACACCGCCGGCGCCAGATGAGTGGATCCGCCGGCTCGGGACTCTGCCGCTCATGCACCAGCCGGGTGAGCGATGGATGTACCACACGGCGTCCGATGTGCTCGGCGTGCTGATCGCGCGCGCTTCATCCCAGCCCCTTGAGACGTTCCTCCAAGAACGCATCTTCGAGCCGCTCGGCATGAAGGACACCGGGTTCAGTGTGCCCGCGACCAAGATCGACCGGCTGGCCACCAGCTACCAGGTCGATCCGAAGACCGGGGCGCTGGGGCTCTATGACGAAGCCAAGGGTGGCGAATGGAGCCGCCCACCCGCATTCCCGTCGGCCGGTGGCGGGCTGGTCTCCACGATCGACGACTATCTGGCCTTCGGCCAGATGATGCTGAGCCTGGGCAAGCACGGGAACGAGCGTCTCCTGTCGAGGCCGTCCGTCGAGGCCATGACGAGCGACCAGCTGACGCCCGGGCAGAAGGCGGCGTCCGGTTTGATCCCCGCCTATTTCGAGAGCCACGGGTGGGGGTTCGGCATGGCCGTGGTCACCCGGCGCGAAAACCTGGCGGAGTCCGTCGGAACGTTCGGCTGGGACGGAGGCCTGGGTACCTCGTGGCGCTCGGACCCCAAGGAGGACATGGTGGGAATCCTGATGACCCAGCGCGCCTGGACTTCTCCCACTCCTCCGGACGTCTGTCTCGACTTCTGGACCTCGGCCTACCAGGCGATCGACGATTGAGCCAGACGAAGGAGATGACGATGCCACATCACGCGGTCGTGTCGAGAGAGCAATGGCTCGAAGCGCGCAAGGCGCATCTGGCGCGCGAAAAGGAGTTCACGCGGCTGCGCGATCAGCTCAGCGCCGAGCGGCGCGCGATGCCGTGGGTGAAGGTGGACAAGACGTACGTGTTCGAGGGGCCGAAGGGCAAGGTCACGCTCGGTGAGCTCTTCGACGGCCGCAGCCAACTGATCGTGTACCACTTCATGTTCGGCCCGGGCTGGGAGCAGGGGTGTCCGAGCTGCTCGTTCCTGTCCGACCACATCGACGGCGCCGTCGTGCACCTCGCACACCGCGACGTGATGCTGGTGGCCGTGTCTCGCGCGCCGCTCCGCCAGATCGACGCGTTCAAGAAGCGCATGGGCTGGCGCTTCACGTGGGTGTCATCGTCGGGAACCGACTTCAACGTCGATTTTCACGTCTCGTTCACGAAGGAGCAGATGGCGAAGGGCGCGGTGGACTACAACTTCGCCCGCCGCGAGTTCCCGAGCGAGGAAGCCCCTGGCCTCAGCGTCTTCTACAAGGACGAGCACGGCGACGTCTTCCACACGTACTCCACCTATGCGCGCGGGCTCGATCTGCTGGTCGGCGCGTACAACTATCTCGACCTCACGCCGAAGGGCCGCGACGAGGACGCCCTGCCGTTCACGATGGCGTGGGTGCGTCACCACGACCGGTACGACGAGGGCGCATGACCGCAGAGCCACCGCCGCAGAACATCTACGACGATCCCGCGTTCTTCGCGGGCTACTCGCGGCTCGAGCGGTTCGGCCCGGGCTGGACCAGGGCGCTCGAGCACCCGAGCTTCATGGCGCTGCTCCCCGACGTCGCGGGCCGCCGCGTCCTCGACCTCGGCTGCGGCGTCGGTCAGCTCGCCCATCACCTCGCGGAACGCGGCGCCGCGGAGGTGATCGGCGTCGACATCTCCGAGCGCATGCTCGCACTGGCCCGAGCCGAGCGGAGCCATCCGCGGCTGCGCTATCTGCGCATGGCCATCGAGCAGGCAGCGTTCGGACCGCGCCGCTTCGACCTCGTCGTGAGCTCGCTCGCCATCCACTACGTCGCGGACTATTGCGGCCTCGTCCAGCGTATCGCGTGCTGGCTCAGCCCCGGTGGCATCTTCGTCTACTCGACCGAGCACCCGGTCTATTTGACCCGGGCCTGCTCTGAGGGCTGGATCCGCGATGCGGCAGGGCAGCCATTGCACTGGCCGGTGAACGCTTACGCCGACGAGGGCCTGCGCGAGGAGCACTGGTTCACGGACGGCGTGCAGAAGTACCACCGCACGCTGTCGAGCCTGCTCAACGGGCTGATCGACGCGGGACTCGCGATCGAGCGCGTGGTCGAGCCCGTCCCCGACGAGCAGCAGATCGCGCGGCATCCGGAATGGATCCACGAGCGGCGGCGCCCTTTCTGTCTGGTCGTTCGGGCCAGAAAACAGGTGAAGAGTCCATGAGCACACCGTTCTACGGCTGGACGATCGTCGGGGTGGGAATGGTCGTGACCTGCGTCGGCTTCGGCGCGATGGTCTCGCTCACCGTGTTCCTCGCGCCGATCGCCGAGGCAATGGGCTGGTCGCGCACCGGGATCTCGACGGCCGCGCTCATCAACTGGCTCTGCATGGGCCTCGGCGGCTTCGTCTGGGGCGCGCTGTCCGACCGGTTCGGCACGCGTGCCGTCGTGCTGGCCGGCGGTGTCCTGCTCGGTCTCGGGCTGGTGACGGCGAGCCAGACGACCAGCCTCGTCCAGTTCCAGCTCGTCTTCGGTGTGGTCGTCGGCCTGGCCGCCGGCAGCTTTTACACACCCTTGACCGCGACGACCACGCGCTGGTTCACCCGGCATCGCAGTCTCGCCGTCGCCCTCGTCTCGGCCGGCCTCAGCGTCGGCTCGGCGATCATGGGCCCGGTCGCGCGCTGGCTCATCACCACCCACGACTGGCGCTTCGCGATGCTGATCATCGGCGACGTCGTGTGGCTCGTCATCATCCCCGCCGCCTTCCTCGTGCGCGACCCGGCGTCCACGACCACCGTCGTTCCCGGAGCAGCGGCCCGCCCCGCTGGCCTCACCGTGGCACAGGCGGTGCGCACGCCGCAGTTCGCCGCGATCGCGCTCACCTATCTGGCGTGCTGCGCGGCCCACTCGGGGCCGATCTTCCACATGGTCACGCACGCAATCGACCACGGCGTACCGGCGATGGCCGCCGCCACCGTGCTCAGCGCGGCCAGCCTCGCCTCGCTGGGCGGCAAGCTCATCTGCGGCGTCCTGGCCGACCGCGTCGGCGCCAAGCGCGTGCTGGTCATCGGCCTCGCCATCCAGGCGGTGGCGGTGAGCCTCTATCTGATGGTGCGCGACCTCACGGGCTTCTACGCGCTCGCGCTGCTGTTCGGCTTCGCCTACGGCGGCATCATGCCGCTCTACGCCATTCTCGTGCGCGAGTACTTCGGCCAGCGCATCATGGGAGCCGTGTTCGGTGCGGTGGCGTTCGTGTCCACGCTGGGCATGGCGCTGGGGCCATGGGCCGGCGGGCGGCTGTACGACGTGTTCGGCAGCTACGTCTGGCTGTTCATCGGCTCGGCCGGCATCGGGCTGGGAGCCGTGGCCATCGCGCTCACGTTCAAAGCACCACGGCCGCTCGGCGCGGCGCTGCCGAGTCCGAGCGTGTCGTGATGATCAAGAGTCACCCTTCACAGGAGGTCGCATCATGGGAAATCCGTTCGTGCACGTCGAGCTGATGTCGAACGACGTCGGCAACGCCAAATCGTTCTACGGAAGGCTGTTCGACTGGAAGTTCGAAGAGATGCCGATGAGCGACGGCAGCTACACGATGATCAAGGTTGGTGAGGGTACGGGCGGCGGGTTGATGAAGAACCCGATCCCCGGCGCGTCCTCGGCGTGGCTCGCCTACGTCCTGGTCAGCGACATCAAGTCAGCGACCGCCAAGGCCCGGTCGCTCGGCGCGACCGTGATGAAGGACGTCACCGAGGTGCCGGGCGCCGGCTCGCTGAGCATCATCACCGATCCGACCGGGGCGATGCTCGGGCTCTGGCAGCCCAAGAAGGCCTGACAGCGCTCAGCTCGGACTGGTGCTCGATTCGCGCCCGTGCGTCGCTGCGGCATCCGTCTGTTCAGCGATCTCGATCATCTGACGGATCGCCTCGGAAGCGCTCGCGCAGCCGTGCCTCGCGCGCCATGCCGTGATCATGGCCTGGTGGATCGTCGTGAGCGTGAAGACGCCCGTCACGGTGCCGCCAGTGCCGATCAGCGGCCGTCCTGATCTTCTCCATGTCATGGTGGGCTCTATGGTAAATCCAGTACCACGTGAGGACCGACGGAATGTCGGCCATCTGGGTTTACACGGGTCGGGTGCAATTGAACGAAAAGTGTTCAGAGTGTACTGAATCTGGTCAGTTGGTCCTCCTCCCTTCTCATCGCTCGTTTGAGAAAAACATTACTGTCTGATGTAAGGACTACAAGTTCTTAGCGTTCAGGGGTTTGTCCCCGTTCGGTAGCATCAGTTTCTCCTCGGTCCGATTCCTTGGCATTCCTACACTCGTCTCCGCTCCACGCCAGATTCGAGCTGTGCACCGTAGCCAAGGAGAGAAACACTCATGGCGTATCTTCCCAAGTCCCGTCCGGATCCAGCCAGACAGCGTGCGCAGTATCGCGCGTTCCTCAATCGACAGGACATCATCAAGGCCGGCCTCAGCCGCCGCGACCTCTTCAAGATGGGGCTGCTGACCGGAACAGGCATGCTCATCGCCAAGGACGGGTTGAGCGCGCGGGCCGTCAGCGCCGCCGGAACCACGACCGGCCAGTGCGCGAGCCCAGCGACGACGCCCTTTCAGATCGCGATGCCCATCCCCCCGATCAAACAGGTGGTGGGCTCGTTGACTCCCGCGCCGACGGTGGCGCCGAACACGGCCGCGGGAGAGGGACGGACCCGCAATCACCAGGCACCCGGTGTCGGCCTTCCGTTCCCACCCCCAGTGCTCTATCAGGTGACACAGATCGCAAACAGCAATGTGATCATGTCGAATCAGCTCCCGGCCCAGACGATCTGGGGCTTCGACGGCATCAGCCCCGGCCCGACTTACGTCGCGCAGTACAACACGCCGATCCTGGTTCGGAACTTCAACAACCTGCCCGCCAACAACGGCGGGTTCGGCAAGAACTCGGTCAGCTGCTGAAGTCCAGCACGTCGTTGATGACGGTCAGCAGGGCGTCCCCGCTCGAGCGGACAGTCTCCGCGTAGTCGCGCTGCTCCTCGGTCAGCTCAGTGTTGAGCAGGAGGCCGCTCATCCCGATCACCGCGTTCATGGGGGTCCGGATCTCGTGGCTCATCGTCGCCAGGAACGCGCTCTTGGCCTCGTTGGCGCTCTCGGCCTCGCGACGCGCCGCTCCGAGATCGCGGAAGAGACGGTCGTTCTGAATGGCGAGCGCCGATTGTGTCGCGAAGGTCTTGAGCAGGTCGATGACCTGCGGAGAGAACTCCCCGGGCGTCTTCTTGTTGACGCGTGCTCGGCGAGGTCCGGCGCGACGACGCGGTGCTCGCGCCGGAAAGCTCGAACCCGGATATCACCATCGCGATCATCGAGCAGTCGCAGGCCTTGCGAGTCCCGGCCGTCTTCGGGACGGCGCTCTGGGTCGGCTATGGCGGGCTCATGTCATACGGGCCCGACTACTACGCGCAGGGCGTCCAGGCCGCCGCGCCGGTCGCCAAGATTCTGAGAGGGGCCCGGCCTCAGGACGTGTCCGTCGAAGGCGCTGAGAAGATCGATCTCGCGGTGAACCTCAAGACCGCGGAGCTGCTCGGGCTCAGCGTGCCTCGCAAGATCCTGTTCCGCGCTTCAGCTCGCTGGCGTCGAGCACACCCCTGGGCAAGAGATCGAGCTTCATGCGCTGCGCCGCGCCGAGCGCTTTGCCGATCATCGGCGCGGTGCCCAGGTCGACGCTGTAGTAGATGAGCCACACCCGGCGGACAGCCGGAGCGAGAGTCTTGAGAACCTCCAAACGCTTCGCCATGAGCTCGGTCTGGAGACTCGACACGCCCGTCACGTTGCCGCCGGGCTGGGCGAGCGTGTCGACGATGCCGGCGCCCAATGGGTCGCCGACGAGGGTGAACACGATGGGCACGCTCTTCGTCGCGTCCTTCGCGGCCTGAGTGGCCGCCTCCTGGCTGGTGAAGATCAGGTCGACGCCGGCCTTGACGAGGGCCTCGGCGGCGGCGGGCATCGCGTTCAGCTTCCCCTCGGTGAAGCGGATGTCGAACGTCACGTCCCGCCCGTCTTCGAAGCCGAGTCCCTTGAGCCCGGCCTTGAGCCCTTCGACGGTCGGATAGCTCGCCGCCCACGCTGCGTTGAGGACACCGATCCGGAACGGGCGAGGAGCCTTCTGAGCCTCGCCCACGTGAGTGGGCAACCAGAGCAGAATCGCCACCGCAACCCAGAAGCAACGGGACGTTCTCGCTCGCCCTCTCGGATTCATCCGTCGACTCATTTCACCGCGACGCATCGAGTCGCCCGTCCCGTCAGTCGTCGTTATCGACCCCGGGCGGCTTCAGGGTTGACCGTCGCCAGCCGCTCACCGGCCGCGGCCCGCAACAGGCGCTGGTCCGCGGCCACGAAGGTCACGGGCTCGTTTGCGGCCGCCTGTAGCCCGAGAGCCGAGGCGAGGTGGATGGCGTCGAAGGCGCGCAAGCCATGACGCTCTATCAGGCCCCGTGCCGAGCTCAGGATCTCGGCGGCCAGCTCTACCTTGACGAGCGCCATCCAATCCCTCTCGACATTCCTGCACGCCAGCCGGTACTGGAGTTGCGAGAGGACCCCTTCCCGATGCCGTCGCGTGAGGCCGGAATACAGCTCCGCGTACGCGATGGTGGCCGATGCAATCGGCGCTCTCCCCGTCAACAGGCTCTGGACCTTGCTGGACCCGGCCTCCGCCACGAAGCGCTTGACCAGAGCACTGGTGTCCAGATAGGTCACCGGCGATCCTCGAGGATCGCCCGGGACACCGGAGGGCCGGAGATGCGCAGGGGCCGACCTCGACCGAATCCCTTCCGAGTCGGCAGCGTGACGATCCCGAGGGCGACGAGCCGGGCGAGGCGTGTCTCCAGCGTCGCCGCCCGATCCAGGTGCTGGACGGATTGTAGGACTGCCACCGGACGGCCGCGCTCGGTGACGATGACCTCTTCGCCTTTCCTGGCTCGTTGCAAGTAGTAGGTCAGTCGGTTCTTCAGCTCCCTAACGCCCACCGCGCCCATGTGTCACCCCCTTCAATTGTAGCCATTGTAGCTACGAAGGCCGCTCGAGTCCAGCAGGGGCGCCGTGATCTCTTCACGACGCCACGAATTGATGGTAGGCGCCTTCGGCGACGTGGGTGATCATGCTGGCCATGGGGCATCCTCCGCGCGGCGTATCGTCCCTCATCGAGACCGTGGAGTCCAGTGTGGCGTCGTGACGCTCTTGACGCGCAACCTGAGGGATAATAGCTTTACTTTCAATGGGGATTGTAAAGCCTCGGCGTCAGCGTGGCCGCACCCGGCTCAGCGCGAAGAACCAAGCTACCATCCCGGTGGCGGCGCTGAGGCGCGCCGGGCTCCGGCCTGGAGATGAGCTACAGGTGGAAGCGGCCGGTGCTGGCCGTATCGTCCTCAGCCGCGTCGAGGAGACGCTGGCCCGCTATGCGGGTCGCCTCACCGGCGTCTATCCCAAGGGCTCTCTGCGGACGCTGCGCCGCGAGTGGCGATAGTCGTCCTCGACGCGAGCGTCGTGATCGCGTTCCTCGACAGGGGAGATACGCACCACCCCGCGGCCGTCAAGGCAATCGGTCGGACGCGCGGCGAGGAGTTGGTCATTCCCTCCAGCGCGTACGCCGAGATCCTCGTCGATCCCTGGCGACGCGGACCTGACGCGGTCGCCCTCGTCAAACGCTTCCTGATGGATCTGGGTGTCCGGATCGAGCCCCTCACCGCCGCCATGGCCGAGCGAGCCGCCAGGCTACGGGCCAGTCACCGAGCCCTCCGCCTCCCAGACGCGCTCGTGCTCGCGACCGCGGACACCCTGGGTGCCAGCGCGTTGACGTGCGATCGGTCGTGGCCGCGTTTGAGCCGCCGCGCGCGCCTCGTCTGACGAAGGCGACAGTGCCCTTGCGAAGTCCGAGCCCGGGGTCGTACGCTGCACCGGCGGGGGTGCCAACGAACCATGCCGACCAACGAGCTCCACGACCTCTCGATTGCCGAGCTGGCGAATCTGATCGCCGCGCGCAAGCTGTCGCCCCTGGAGCTGGTCGAGGCGGGCCGGGCTATCTTTTCTTGTTGAACTTCGCCATCAAGTCATCCACCGTGTACCGGGGCTTGGGCTCGCTCCTCGCATCTCGCTGATCGTCGCGTCGACCACCGCCGCCGCCTGGCGGACCCGCGCCTCGGCCCGGCGACTTCATCGACAGGCTGATCCGCTTCAGCTGCTCGTTCACCTCGAGCACCCGCACGCGGACGACCTGTCCAACCTTGACCACCTTCTTGGGGTCGTCTACGAAGCGGTCAGCCAACTGGGAGATGTGGACCAGCCCATCCTGGTGAACACCGATGTCGACGAAAGCGCCGAAGTTGGCCACGTTCGTCACGACGCCTTCCAGCGCCATGCCGGGGCGCAGATCCTTGATCTCGGTGACGCCCGCGGCAAAGGTCGCGTACCGGAACTCGGCGCGGGGATCGCGTCCCGGCTTCTCCAGCTCGGCGAGGATGTCGCGCAGCGTCGGCTCGCCCACCCCGTCGGTCACGTACCGTCCGAGATCGAGGGACCGCAGCCGCTCGGGGATTCGCGTGATCTCGTCCGGACGGACTCCGAGGTCCGTGGCAATCCGCTCCACGAGCTCGTATCGCTCGGGATGCACGGCGGTGTTGTCGAGCGGATTGACCCCACCGCGAATCCGGAGGAATCCGGCGGCCTGCTCGAACGCCTTCGGCCCGAGCTTCGGCACCTCCCGGAGGTCGTTTCGACTCCGGAACACTCCGTTCGCATTGCGATGGGCCACGATGTTCCGGGCCACCGTCGCGGTGAGTCCCGCCACGTAGCCGAGCAGCTCTTTCGAGGCCGTGTTCACGTCGACGCCGACGTGATTCACGCAACTCTCTACCGACTCCTCCAGCTTCCTCTTCAGCAGCCGTTGATCGACGTCGTGCTGGTACTGGCCCACGCCGATCGACTTCGGATCGATCTTCACCAGCTCCGCGAGCGGATCCTGAAGCCGGCGTCCGATGCTCACCGCTCCGCGGATGGTGACGTCGAGGTCAGGGAACTCGTCGATGGCCACGGCACTGGCCGAGTAGACCGAGGCCCCCGACTCGTTGACCATCACCTTGATCGGCCGCTTCTCGAGGCTGGCCAGCACCTCGGCCACGAACGCATCGGTCTCGCGTCCGGCGGTCCCGTTCCCGATGGCGATCAGCTCGATCCCGTGCCGCTCGATCATGCCGGCCAGCGTTCGTGCGGCGCGGTCTCGCTCGCCGGCCGATGCATGCGGGACGATCGTTTGATACTCGAGGAGCTTCCCGGTGTGATCCAGAGCCGTCAGCTTGCAGCCGGTACGGAATCCCGGATCGATGCCGAGCGTCGGCTTCATCCCGGCCGGGCTCGCGAGGAGCAGCTCTCGCAGGTTAGCCTCGAACGTCGCGATCGACGCCGCATCGGCCTCCTGCTTTTTCTCGAGGCGCGCCTCGCCGACGAGCGAGAACTTGATCAGGCGCTCGAACGCGTCCCGCAGCATCCGACCAAGGAATCCGCGGAGCTGTTCGTCTCGCGTGCGGATCTCTCGATCGGCAAGAAATCCGATCACGTGCGATTCGTCGAAGACCAGATCGAAGAAGAGCACGCCCTCGTGCTCGCCGCGCCGCAGGGCGAGCATGTTGTGCGGCGCGATGTCCTTCACCCGCACCCGGAAGTCGCGATACATCTCGTACTTGGTCGTTCCGGTGGGGAACTCGTCCTTTACGCGCGACACGAACGAGCCCTCGTTCATCAGATAGTCGCGGATGTGCGCCCGGAGATCCGCCTTCTCCGATACCTCCTCAGCGAGGATGTCCGATGCCCCGGCCAGCGCCTCGGCGACCGACGGAACGCCGTTCTCCGCCGCGACGTACTTCGTCGCTTCAGTCTCGATCGAGGCCGGAGGAGCATCGAGCACGTTCAGAGCCTCGATGAACCGGGCCAGCCCGTCTAGTCCTCGCTCCCGGGCGATCGTGGCACGGGTCCGTCGCTTCGGCTTGTAGGGCAGGTAGAGATCTTCGAGCTCGTTCTTCTGGAGGCACGACTCGATCCTGGCCTTCAGGTCGTCCGTGAGCTTTCCTTGCCCGGTGATCGAATCGAGAATGGCGCGCTTCCGCTCCTCGAGCTCGGTGAGATACGCCCAGCGGTCGGCGAGCTCCCGGAGCTGGATCTCGTTCATCTCGCCCGTCCGCTCCTTGCGGTATCGGGCGATGAACGGCACCGTCGCTCCATCCGCGAAGAGATCGAGCGCGTTGCGTACCTGGAACGGCTGGATCGAGAGCTCCGTGGAGAGAATCCGGGGAATGTCGATCATGGACCTGAGGCTCAGAAATCTTACCGTATATCCTCCGGCAGGGCCGAGGCCTTTTGTCACCGGGCCGGTGGCGTGCCGCGCGTCCCTTGACGATGCCCGGATGCTGGAGGAGCATCACCCTCCATGGCCACTGAACTCCACGACCTCTCGATTGCCGAGCTCTCGAGCCTGATCGCCGCCCGAAAGCTGTCGCCCCTCGAGTTGGTCGAGGCGCTGATCCGGCGCGTCGAGCAGTACGACCGACAGACGCACGCGTTCATCACGCGCACGTTCGATCTGGCCCGCCAGCACGCGAAGCAGGCCGAGGCCGAGATCAGCGCGGGCCGGTATCGTGGCGCGCTCCACGGGATCCCGTTCGCGCTGAAGGACATCTACGACACGAAGGGCATCCTGACCTCGGGCCACTCGCGCGTCTTTCTCGATCGCATTCCGAAAGACGACGCCACGACGACGACCCGGCTCTACGACGCGGGCGCCGTGCTGCTCGGCAAGCTGGCCACGCACGAAATGGCTCACGCGGGCCCGTCGTTCGACCTCCCCTGGCCTCCCGCACGCAACCCGTGGAACCTCGCCCACTTCACCGGAGGCTCGTCATCGGGATCGGGGGCGGCCGTGGCGTCGGGCATGGTCCCGCTGGCGCTCGGCTCCGATACCGGCGGATCGATCCGTGGGCCGGCGTCGCTCTGCGGCGTCGTTGGGCTCATGCCGACGTTCGGCCTGGTGAGCCGGGCCGGCGTCATCACGAACTCCTACACGTTCGACCACTGCGGCCCCCTGGCGCGGACCGTCGAGGACTGCGCGCTGACGCTGCAGGCGCTGGCCGGGTACGACCCGAAGGACGCGGGCAGTGTCCGGCGGACGATCCCCTCGTATCGCGAGGCGCTCGGCCAGGATCTGCGCGGCCTCAAGATCGGCGTCCTCCGCCATCACTGGGAAAAGGACATCCCCGCCTCCGACGACGTCAAGAAGGCGATGGACGCGGCGCTCGACGTCCTGCGCCGGCTCGGCGCCCAGCTCACCGACTGTCACGTCCGGCCGCTCGCCAGCTACTTCGACGTGAAGATCATCATCGCCGAGAGCGAGATCTTCAGCGTCCACCAGAAGAACCTGATCGCGCGGCCCAAGGACTTCGGCGCCGACTTCCGGTCTCGCGTGCTGCCCTCGGTGCTCTTCACCGCGAACGACTACGTCCAGGCCACGCGCGAGCATCGCCGGATGATGGTGGAGATGGAGCCGCTCTACGAGAAGTTCGACGCGTTCGTGACCGCCGGCATGGGCGAGGCGCCGCGGCTCACCGACTATCGCAGCGTCTCGTTCTGGCAGAAGCCGAGCCTCCTCACCGCCTGGAACGTGACGAGTCAGCCGGTGCTCCAGCTGCCCAACGGCTTCGGCGGCAACGGCCTGCCGCTCGGGATGCAGATCGTCGGCCGGCCCTTCGGCGAGGCCACCATCCTGCGCATCGGGCATGCCTACGAGCGAGCCACCGACTGGCACGCGCGCCGGCCTCCGCTCGTGCGCGGCGCCGCCGCGCCCGACGTGGTCCCGCCGCCCCTGCTGTCCGGCACCGGCGTTCACGTCGACACCGAGACGCGCGATCTCTGCGTGAAGTCCGCGAAGCGCGCCCGGCTCCAGCTCGATGACCTGATGCTGGCCCAGCTCCTGGAGGGCGCGCCGTACGCGCTGGGCATGGTCCAGCGTCTGCGCCGCGACCACGATCCCCATCACGAGCCAGCGAACGTCTTCAGCTTTCCACCGTCTACGCCGGGCGTTTCCGCGTCGAGCTAGCGACGTGACGAGACACCGCCAGGGCATGCTCATGCTGCTGATCGTCGTGGCGGCGTGGGGCCTCACCTGGCCGGTGAACAAGCAGCTCCTCCAGAGCCTGTCCCCCCTCTGGATGGTGGCGCTGCGGGCGGCCATCGCCACGGTGGCGCTGTTCGTCATCGCGATCGCGCGCCGCCGGCTCGTCCTTCCGACGCGGGCCGACGTGCCCGTAGTGCTCAGCATCACGCTGCTCCACATGGTGGGATTCGTCGTCCTCGCCAACGTGGGCCTGGAGCTCGTGTCGACGGGGCGCACGGTGGTGCTGGCGTACACGACGCCGCTCTGGGTGGCGCCGGCCGCGAGGATCTTCCTGCACGAGCGGCTGACGCCGAGGCGGGTCATCGGCGTCCTGATCGGTGTCACCGGCCTCGTCGTGCTCTTCAACCCGCTGGCGTTCGACTGGGGCGATTCCCGCGCCGTGCTCGGCAACCTCGCGATCCTCGCCGCGGCCGCGCTCTGGGCGGCCAACATCGTGCATCTCCGAGGTCACGACTGGCAGGCGACGCCCTTCGAGCTGTTGCCGTGGGAGATGCTGCTCGCGACGCTGATCCTCGTACCGCTGGCCTTCGCCTCCGGTCACGTGCCGGCGGTCCCGTGGGATGCACGGCTCATCGCGCTGATGCTCTACTCCGCCGCCGTCGGGGCGGGGCTCGCCTACTGGGCCCTGGCCGTGGCGGGCCGCGATCTTCCCGCCATCACCACGTCGCTCGGCCTGCTGGCGACGCCCGTCGTGACCATCGCGATCGCGACGCTCTGGCTCGGCGAGGCGGTGACCATCTCGCTCGTCGTCGCGGTGCTGCTCGTCCTCGGGGGCATCGCCCTCGGTGCGACCGGCGCGGCGACCGCACGCTCCGCGGACCAGCGGCGACACGGCCTGATTCACCATCAACAAGTGAGGGAGACCACGTGAACATCCGACCGAATCGCGTGAAGCAGAAGCTCGCCGCCGGCAAAATCGCCACGATCCTGGCCGGCACCAACGACCCCGACCTGATCGATCAGCTCGGCCCGCTCGACGTGGACGGCATCTGGCTGGAGGGTGAGCACGGCGGTGTCGACTACGCCGACCTCGGCAATCTCACGCGGGCCTGCGACCTCTGGGGGATGACGTCGGTCGTCCGCGTGATGGACAACGACTACGCCACGATCTACCGCACGCTCGATCGCGGCGCTCAGGGCATCGTGGTGCCGCACGTCAACAACCGCGCCGAGGCCGAGGCCGCCGTCGAGGCCGCCAAGTTTGCGCCGCTCGGCAAGCGCGGCATGTTCACCAGCCGCCAGGGCTTCGGCGTCGGCGACTACTTCAAGACCGCCAACGACCAGAGCCTGCTCATCGTGCTGATCGAGGACATCGTCGCCGTCCGCAACCTCGCCGAGATCGTCAAGGTCGACGCCATCGACGTCTTCTTCGTGGCGCCCAACGATCTGGCCACGTCGATGGGCCACATCGGCAACATGGGCCAGCCGGAGGTGCAGCAGACGGTGGACGGCGCGCTCAAGAAGATCGTCGAGGCGGGCCGGGCGGCCGGCACGCTGGTCAACACCGCCAACGTCGAGCGGTACACGAAGATGGGCGTGCGCGTCGCCATGACGAGCTTCTTCCCGTTCATCCAGGCGGGCACGAAGGAGTTCATGGAGCGCGCCGCGGCCGGCGCGCGCGGCTGATCCTACCGGCGACCAGGAACGCGCTCGTGGACCGTGTCCGACTCGGCATCGTGGGCTGCGGCAACATCTGTCAGCTCAACGCGCCCGGGTATCTCGAGCACCCTCGCTGCGAGGTCGTCGCGCTCTGCGACAGCGAGTGGGCTCGCGCCGAGCTGCGCGCCCGGCAGTGGGGGATCACGCCGCGGATCTACAAGGACTATCGCGAGCTGCTCGACGACCCCGCGGTGGATGCCGTCGAGCTCCTCACGCCCACGTACCTTCACGCCGAGCAGATCATCGCCGCGCTCGCGGCCGGCAAGCACGTCTCGTGTCAGAAGCCGATCGCCATCAGCGTGGCCGAGGCCGACCGCGTCGCCGAGGCCGTGGCCAAGGCCCGCACCACGTTTCGTGTCACCGAGAACTTCCTCTACTACCCGCCGATCGTGAAGGCCAAGGAGCTGCTCGACGCCGGCGTCATCGGCGAGCCGTCGCTGGTGCGCATCCACACCACGCGCGCGAAGGACATCGTCGGCGCGGCGCTGACCATGGATCCCGAGGCGCTGGTGTGGCGTCGCGATCCCGGCCGGAATCCCGGCGGCGCCCTCTACGACGACGGCGTCCACAAGTACGCCACGGCCATGTACTGGATCGGCGACATCGGCGAGATCTCCGCGATCGTCGGCCGGGGCACGGACTTCCTGCATGAAACGCCGAGCGTCGCCCACTTCCGGTTCAAGGACCACGACTGCCTCGGCATCATCGACTACACGTACGCCCCCGAGATGCCGATCCGTAGCCGCTACTACAAGGCCGACGAGTTCTTCGAGATCCACGGCTCGCGCGGCATCCTCTGGGTCACCCGCTGCACCGGCGAGATGCTCGACCTGCCGCCGGTCCTGCTCATCAAGGGGGCCGAAACGACCAGCTATCAGGTGCCGATGGACTGGCGCACGGGCTTCGACGGGGCGGCGCGCGATTTCGTCGACGGCGTGCTGGAGGGCCGGCAACCCGCGCAGGACGTGCTCACCGCGAAGAAGGTCCTCCAGGTGCCGCTGGCGATCTACGAGGCGTCGCGCACGCGCCGGCCGGTGGCTCCGGAGTCGATGACGTGAGACGAGCGTGAAGGAGGCTTCATCATGACCGAGCCCATCTGGAATCGCTTCCTGACCGAGCGTGACAAGCAAGTGTTCGCGGCCGCGGGCTACGGCGCGCGCGCGGGGTTCGGCCAGCGCCCGGCCCTGCTCGTCATCGACGTGAACTACAACTTCTGCGGCGACCGCCGCGAGCCCATCC
>Ga0209470_1000629_pt1 | contig 27652 bp, 25 predicted proteins | sample GraSoiAngelo_125_FD_185882 | JGI IMG/M metagenome (GOLD analysis project Ga0209470, IMG submission 185882) | Grasslands soil microbial communities from the Angelo Coastal Reserve, California, USA - 14_0927_05_40cm (SPAdes) (version 2) | ecosystem: Environmental > Terrestrial > Soil > Grasslands ... | reverse complement strand
GAAGTCGCTGACGTACGACTCGACCTCGACGATGTCGCGCACGAACTGATGACTCGAGTTGGTGTCGAGGCGATGGTCCTCGCGCAAGCCGGTCGGCAGGTCGAAGCGCGACCCGTAGACGTGCCCCGAGGACTTGAGGACGAACCTGCGCACGGGGCTGCCCTCGCCCGCGCATCCGGCCAGAAGATTGAGCGTGCCGATGACGTTCATCTCGTGCGCCCGCGCCGGGTCCATGTCGAAGGAGTCGATTCGCGTCAGCGTGTGCACCACCGTGTCGATGCCCACCGCCCGCACGAGCTTGCCGATCAGGGAGTGGCGGATGTCCAGCTTCAGGTAGTCGGCGCGGCCGAGGTCGTAGCGAGGCTCGCGGATGTCGATGCCGATGACGTCGGCGACGTCGGGGTCCTCGACCAGGCGCTGCACCAGCAGCGCGCCCCACCAGCGCGCCACACCCGTGACGAGGATTCGTCGTTTGCGGGCCACGAAGACCCAGTCTAAGAGGCCCTCACGACCTTCGATAGTCGCGACTATCCGCGCGTTTGGCGCCTGAGAACGGCCGTTAGTCGCGACTATCCACGCGTTTGGTGCCTGAGAAGCGCCGTTAGTCGCGACTATCGGCGCCTGTGGCCTAGTAGGTGCGCTTGATGACGTCCCGCTCCACGAGCGCGACCGCGCGCGAAACCACCTCGAGCAGCGGCAGCCTGGCCTGGCGCAGCGCGAACTCCAGCTGGCGCAGCAGCGAGTACAGCGCCTTCATGGCCTTGATCGCGTCGCCGATGTCGACGTTCGGCGGCAGCGGGATCTTGTCGAGCGGCTCGCCCGACGACCATCGGTAGGCGAAGTCGATGAAGTCGTGCGAAGGCGTGCGCAGGTTGGGCTCGTCGAGATCCCGCTCCATGTCGGCGAACCGGAAGTAGAGCGAGCGGACAAGACGCGCCGTCTGCGCGATGGCGGGCGTCGGGTAGCGCCTCGCGGTCCGCGGCTGGCCCCGGTCACCGCGCCGCTCGCGGTCCTCGGCGGCGAGCATCACGATCACGGCGCAGAGCTCCTCGGGGGTCAGGCCCTCGAGCCAGCCCAGGGAGACGGCCTCGGCGACCAGGATCGTGTTCTCGCCGTACACGCGCGCGGCGAACAGGCCTTTGTCGGTCGGCTTGTCGTTCTTGAGGAAGCCGGTCTCCTCCAGGATCTTCTCCAGGCGTCGGAGCTTGCGCGGGTACTCGTCCATCTGCCCCGTGGCCTCGTGCCGGCCGCGGTCGAGCTCCTGCTGCAGGCCGCGGATCTCGCCGTACTTCTGCAGCAGCTCGCCGAAGCGCGGCGAGCGCACGACCTTGAGCTTGCGCTGGCGCTCGAGCAAGCCCTTGGCCTCCACCTCCAGGCGCTGCGCGAGGCGGCCCGCGTGTCCCATCGCCCGCGACTGCCGGCCTCTCCGATGTCTCCTCTCGGCCCCGGCCTCGCGGCGCAGGCGCTTGAGCTCGATCCGGATCGCTCGCCGCCGCTCCTCGAGCTTGAAGTACTGGGCCACGTCCTCCATCGCGACCTCGCCGCCATCCCACAGCCGGCGTCGGTCGTCCAGCTGGTCGCGGACGTTGGCAAAGCGCGTCTCCACCTCGCCCGCCGCGAGCCGCTTCTGGAACTGCCCGAACGAGCGCTGCATCAGGGCCTCAGCCTCCGCCGGCGTGTAGACGCGCAGCAGGTTGAGGGCCATGTTGTAGCTGGGCAGGAACTTCGACTCGACGACGAGCGTCGGCCCCATCGCCACCTCGTAGATCGTCCCGACCTCGACGTCGGCCTCCTTGAGGATCACCCCATGACCGATGACGTCGATGCCGCGCCTGCCGGCGCGACCCATCAGCTGCGTCAGCTCGCCGGTGGTCAGGGTCGAGAAGTTGACGCCGTCGAACTTGGTGAAGGAGGAGACCACCACGCCACGCGCGGGCATGTTGATGCCCAGGGACAGGGTCTCGGTCGCAAACACGACCTTGATGAGGCCGCGCTGGAACAGCTCCTCGACCATCTCCTTGTGGTAGGGCAGCAGGCCGGCGTGGTGCTCGGCCAGGCCGCGGCGCAGCAGGCGCGAGTCGACCATGCGCCGGAACAGGGCCTCCTCGTCCTGGTCCTTCAGACCCTGGAGCCTTTCGGCGGCGACCCGATCGATCTCCTGCTTCTCGGTGGAGGTGGTCAGGTCGATCTCGTGGTACGCGCACCGCTGCAGCGCCTCGCGACAGCCGCGGCGGGAGAAGATGAAGTAGATCGCGGGCAGCATCTCCAGCGCGCGCAGCTGCTCGATCACGTGCAGGAGGTCGTTCGACGGCAGGCCGCGGTAGCCGCCGATGCGGTACGAGGCCTCCTCCTCCTGCGCCGCCCGTGCCCAGGTGCGCTGGTCGATGCCGCCGTCGTCCTTGAACAGCGGGTAGAGGCGGTTGTTTACTGCGAGCCACATCTTCAGCTCGACCGGGCGGACGTCGTGGAAGACGGTCTCCATGCCGCCGCGGTTCTCCGCCATCCAGTCCGCGATCTCGCGGTAGTTGCCGATGGTGGCGGAGAGGCCGACCAGCTTGATGGTCGACGGCGCCTGGATGACGATCTCCTCCCAGACCGAGCCGCGGGGGAAGTCGTCGATGTAGTGCACCTCGTCCAGGACGACGTAGCGCACCAGGTCGAGCCGGCCCGGGTCCTCGTAGATGAGGTTGCGCAGGATCTCGGTCGTCATGACCACGATGGGGGCGCCGTCGTTGATGGTGTTCTCCCCCGTGACGAGCCCGACCGCGCGCTCGCCGTGCTCGCGGACGAAGTCGTAGTACTTCTGGTTGCTCAGGGCCTTGAGCGGCGTGGTGTAGAGGACCTTCGCGCCCTCGCGCAGGGCACGGAAGATGGCGTACTCGGCGACGACAGTCTTGCCGCTCGACGTGGGCGCGCTGACCAGCACGCCGCCGCGTCCGTGGTCGAGCTTCTCGATCGCCTCGCGCTGAAAGGCGTCAAGCGGGAAGGGCAGAGTGGCTTGAAACTCATCCAGGAGGGTTTCGGCCGTCTTCACAGGGGTAGCAGCTCAGTGGACACGTCGGTGACCTGGGCGCCGTCCGCGTGCGCCTCGACGAACGCCAGGGCCGCCGCCAGGACGCGGTCCGCCTGCCGGCCGTCGCCGCTGACGGTCACGATCGCGATCTCGGCCAGCTGCCACCGGTCGAGCTCCCCGACCTCGGCCGCCGCGACCTTGAGCTCCTGGCGAAGCCTGCGGAGCAGCCCGCTGACCACCTGGCGCTTGGATTTCAGCGATCCGGACTCAGGGACGTGAAGGACGATGCGGGCGACGCCTATCACAACTTTCGCTGCCAAAAACGAGTTCATTTTTGACCAATTGACACAACTCTTCATAATCATCCTGGGGATTTGCGGCGCCCGGCTGCACAAGGGCGCGCCTTTGGAGGTCAAAGATGAGCCGAGACGAGGATGCCGGTGACTCGGGGTTCGAACGTTTCGAACATTTCCTGGAGCAGTGGTCCCGCCGCGACTTCCTGAAGCGAACCGGTGGGGCGGCCGCCTACGTGGCCTTCCTGGCCGGCGGCGTCGAGTTCCTCGAGGCTTGCGCTGGCGGTGGAGGGACCCAGAGCGCCACCCCGAAGAAGGGCGGCCACGTGGTCGAAGGCAACATCACGGACATCCGAACCCTCAACTCGATGTTAAGCAGCGACACCGCGTCTAACCAGGTCATCGGGCTCATGTTCGATGGCCTCTTGAACCAGAAGAAGAACGGCGACCTGATCGGCGCCATTGCCCAGGATGTGCCCAAGCCTTCGAGCGACGGCCTGACATACACGTTCAAGCTGCGCGACAACCTGAAGTGGTCGGACGGTCAGGCGATCACCGCCGACGACGTCAAGTTCACCTACGCGTTGGCCTATGACCCTCAGTACAAGGACTTCGCCTCGCCGCGGCGCGGCGACCTCTCCAAGTACATCGCCAGCATCGATACCCCCGACCCGAAGACCGTGGTCGTCAAAACGACGCAGGTCTACGCTCCGTTCCTGGCGAGCCACGGTCTGTACGGCATCCTGCCCAAGCACGTACTCGGCAACCTCGACGGCAAAGCCTTGAACTCGGCCGAATTCAACAGCGGCCCGACGGTGGTCAACGGCCCCTTCAAGTTCAAGAGCTGGGACAAGGGGCAGCAGGTCACGCTGGAGCGCAACGACAGCTACTGGGGCGGAGCGCCCTATCTCGACCAGTGGATCGTGAAGGTGCTGCCAGACTCGGTCGCCCTCACCAACCAGCTCAAGACCGGCGAACTGGACATCGGTCCCGTCGACCCAGGGCAGTTCGACAACCTGAAGACCACCGAGTCGGTGACGACGACCGAGTTCCCGGTGCCTACGTTCACCTTCTACGCGTACAACCTGAACCCCGACACCAAGGCGGGCAAGCTGTTCGGCGACAAAGCCGTGCGCCAGGCGCTGCTGTTCGCGTTGAACCGCAAGCAGATCGTCGACGCTGTGTTCTTCGGTCACGGCAAGGTCGCCAACTCTGTCGAGCCGCCGACCTCGTGGGCGTACAAGGACAAGCCGAAGATCCTCTACACCTTCGACAAGGCGAAGGCCGAGTCGCTGCTCGACGGCGCCGGCTGGGCCAAGGGAGCGGACGGGATCCGGGCCAAGGGCGGCCTCAAGCTCAAGTTCGACATGATCACCAACGCGGGCAACAAGCAGCGCGAGTCGATGCTCCAGGTCATGCAGCAGTCGTGGAAGGACATCGGCGTCGAAGCGACGCCGTCCCTGATCCAGTTCCCGCAGCTCGTGAGCCAGATCGTCAACATCCGCACGTTCGACGTGTTCCTGGTGGGCTTCAACTGGTCCAACGACCCCGACGAGGCCCCGCTCTACCACTCGCGGAACGCCGTGCCTGGCGGCTTCAACGGCGCCGACTTCAAGAACGACCAGGTCGACTCCATCCTCGACCAGGCTCTGGGCACGCTCGACAAGGCCAAGCGCAAGCAGCTGTATGAGCAGTTCCAGGACATCATGTCCGAGGAGGTGCCGTCGCCGGTCGTGCTGTTCAACACCGGCATCTACGGCTGGAACAAGCGCGTCCAGGGCACCGACTTCGGATCGTTCAACCAGTTCGGCAACCGCCCCTGGGCCCACACTGTCTGGGTCACCGACGGCAAGTGATTTGAAGACGGAGAGGAATACCAAGGACCGCCGGGTTTAAATACGTAAGGGCAGATGCTCGCCAAGTACGTCGCCCGGCGGTTCCTGGCCTCTCTGATCGTGGTTCTGGGCGTGACCGCGATCACGCTCGCCCTCATGAAGACCACCAGCGGCAGCTACGTGCCGGGCATCGACCTCAATCCGGCGCTGCGGCCTGAGGACATCGCCCGGCTGAGGACCCAGCTCGGCCTGGATGAGCCGCCGCAGGTCTGGTACGCGACATGGCTCTGGAACGTCATCCACGGCGACTTCGGCCGCTCCATGATCGACGGCAGCCGGGTCACGGACCACATCTTCGAGCGCCTTCCAAACACCCTCGAGCTCACCGCCACGGCGATCGTGATCGGCGTGCTCGTGGCCGTCCCGCTGGGCGTGATCGGCGCCCTGCGGCGCGGCAGCAAGGCCGACCACGGGCTGACCGTGGTCTCGGTCGCTGGGTTTGCTGTGCCCCAGTTCTGGATGGGCCTGATGCTCATCCTCATCTTCTCGGTCACGCTCGAGCAGCACGGATTGCCATGGCTGCCCTCGAGCGGCGCCTTCAGCGCCTTCCAGGGCGGCGACCTCCTCGACCGCGTCCAGCACCTCATCCTGCCCGCGACCGTGCTCTCCTTCTTCTACACGTCGACCTGGTCGAGGTTCATCCGCTCGAGCATGCTCGAGGTCCTGTCCCAGGACTACATACGCACGGCCCGGGCCAAGGGTATGAGCGAGCGCCGCGTCGTCTATCTCCACGGCCTGCGCAACGCCCTCATCCCGCTGATCACACTGATCGGTCTCGAGTTGCCCGGCCTGGTCAGCGGCGGCCTGGTCGTCGAGGTCGTGTTCGGCTGGCCGGGCATCGGCAAGCTCGCCTTCGAACGGGCGCTGCAGTACGACTACACGACGGTCATGGGGGTCACCTTCTTCGCCACCTTGCTCGTCATCGCCGGCAACCTCCTCGCCGACCTCCTGTATGGGGTGCTCGACCCACGGATCAGGTACGGATGATCGGGCCGAGCCGCGTCGCCGAGCTGGAGATGCCGGCCGCCGGGATCGAGACCGGCGCCGCGCGTCCCGCTCAGAGCTACTGGAACGAGTCCTGGGAGCGGCTGCGCGGCAACCGGCTCGGCGTCGCTGCGGGCCTTCTGATCGTGGTCCTCGCCCTCGTCGCCGTCATGGCGCCGCTCCTCTCCGCGGTGCTCACCCACGCCCAGCCGCAGACGATCGACCTCGACTCGACGTTCGCGCGCCCCGGGGCCGGCGGGCATCTGCTGGGCGCGGACGAGCTCGGCCGCGACACCCTGACCCGGCTGATCTGGGGCGCGCGGGTGTCGCTGGGCGTCGCGTTCCTCACCGTGGCCATGTCGCTGACCGTCGGCACCGCGGTCGGCATGATGGCGGGCTACTACGGCGGCTGGCTCGACGACGTGCTGATGCGCTTTGTCGACATGGTGCTCGCCATCCCCGCGATCTTCCTGTTCATCCTGATGTCGATCCTGATCCGGCCCAACGCCATCACCCTGGCCGCGATCGTGGCCTCGGTGGGGTGGGGCAGCGTCGCCCGTCTGGTGCGCGGCGAGGTGTTGTCGGTGAAGCAGCGGGACTTCATCCTCGCCACCAGGTCGATCGGCGCGCGGGACTCGCGACTGATGCTCCGCCACCTGCTGCCCAACGTGCTGCCGGTGCTCATCGTCGCCGCCAGCCTCGGAGTCGGGCAGATCATCCTCGTGGAGGCCGCACTGGACTTCCTGGGCCTCGGCATCCAGCCGCCGACGCCGAGCTGGGGCAACATGCTGACCAACGCTCAGAGCTACTTCTTCCGCTCCGGATCCCTGGTCGCGTTCCCCGGCATCACGATCTTCATCACGGTGCTCGCCTCGAACATCTTCGGCAACGCAGTCCGCGACGCCTTCGACCCGAGACTGAAGTCCTAGGCCTTCTGCGTTGACCCAGCCGCTGCTCGAGGTCAGTGACCTGCACACGGTCTTCTCGACCAAGGAAGGGATGGTCAAGGCCGTCGACGGCGTGTCGTTCGAGCTCCATGCCGGGGAGACGCTGGGCATCGTCGGCGAGTCCGGCTGCGGCAAGTCGGTGACGGCGCTGAGCATCATGCGGCTGCAGCGACCGGGCCGCATCGTCGGGGGCAAGGTGATGTTCAAAGGCCAGGACCTCACGCGCGTCAGCGAGTACGAGATGCGCGAGGTCCGGGGCAAGGAGATCGCGATGATCTTCCAGGACCCGATGACTTCGCTGAACCCGGTCTACCGGGTAGGGTGGCAGGTCGGCGAGCCGACGCGCCTGCACGGCGGCTGGGATGCGAAGAAGGCGCTGTCCAGCGCCGTCACCATGCTGGCCCGCGTCGGCATCCCGTCCGCGGCCGCGCGGGCGAAAGACTATCCGCACCAGTTCTCAGGCGGCATGCGCCAGCGCGCCATGATCGCCATGGGCCTGACCACGACGCCCGAGGTCTTGATCGCGGACGAGCCGACCACCGCGCTCGACGTCACGATCCAGGCGCAGATCCTGGACCTGCTGCGTGACGTCAATCGCGAGTTCGGCACCGCGACGATCCTGATCACGCACAACCTCGGCGTGGTCGCAGGCATGTGCCAGCGGCTGATCGTGATGTACGCAGGCAAGATCGTCGAGGCCGGCCCGACGACCGACGTCTTCGCCAACCCCAAGCACCCGTACACATGGTCACTGCTGCGCTCCATCCCGCGACTCGACGCCGAGCGCCACGAGCCGTTGAAGCCGATCGAGGGGCTGCCCCCGAACCTCGTCGATCTGCCCGCAGGCTGCTCATTCCACCCGCGGTGCGTGTTCAAGGTGGACCGATGCTCCCGCGACACGCCCGCGCTCCTCCAGGTCGGGGACACGCAGCGGTCCGCGTGCTGGGTGACGCAGTCGGGGACGGAGCTCAAGGGTGCCTGAGGCGGCGACCGCCAAACACCTGACCATGGCCTGGACGGCAAACGACCCGCTCCTCACGGTCAGCGACCTAAAGGTCTGGTTCCCGGTGGCGTCGGGGGTGATGCAGCGGACGGTCGGCCACGTCCACGCGGTCGACGGCGTCGACCTCGAGATCCGGGCCGGGGAGACCCTCGGGCTCGTCGGCGAGTCGGGCTGCGGCAAGTCGACGTTGGGGCGGGCCGCCATCAGATTGCTCAAGCCGACGGGCGGGACGGTCCATTTCAAGGGCGAGGACATCACCAGCATCCGGGGCGAGCACCTGCGCGCCCTGCGGCGGGAGATGGCGATGATCTTCCAGGACCCCTACGCGTCCCTCGACCCCAGGCAGACGGTCGGCGACATCATCGGCGAGCCCATCGACGTGCACGGGCTGGCCAAGGGCAAGGAGCGGCAGGACCGCATCCGCGAGCTGCTGCGCGTGGTGGGCATGAACCCGCGATTCGCGGACCGCTACCCACACGAGTTCTCCGGCGGCCAGCGCCAGCGCATCGGCATCGCGCGCGCGCTCGCGGTCGAGCCGACGTTCATCGTCTGCGACGAGCCCATCTCCGCCCTCGACGTCTCGATCCAGGCGCAGATCATCAACCTGCTCGAGAACCTGCAGTCCAAGTTCAAGCTGACCTACCTCTTCATCGCCCACGACCTCTCGGTCGTGAAGCACATCTCCAACCGCGTGGCGGTGATGTACCTGGGCAAGATCATGGAGGTGGCGTCGGGGCAGCAGCTGTACCGGCGGCCACGGCACCCGTACACGGGCTCGCTGCTCTCGGCGATCCCGATCCCCGACCCCAAGGTGGAGCTGCAGCGGAAGCGGCTGATCCTCCAGGGCGACGTGGCGTCGCCCGTAAACCCCCCATCGGGGTGCCGGTTCCGGACGCGCTGCCCGCGCGCGAAGGAGCACTGCGCGGAGGAGGTCCCGCCTCTGGAATCGTTCGGTTCCGAGCACAAGGCGGCCTGCTTCTATCCATTAGATTGAGGCCGTGGTTGCGGACCGGGAGGCGCTGGCGCGCGACCTTGTCGCGGCCTCGTACCTGAAGGGCGACTTCGTCCTCCGTTCGGGCCGGCGCTCGAACCGATACTTCGACAAGTTCCTCTTCGAGACCGATCCGGCGCTCCTGAAGCGGATCGGCGCGGAGCTGGCCAGGCTCGTGCCCGCGGAGACGCAGCGGCTCGCGGCGCCCGAGCTCGGCGCCGTGCTCCTCGGCGGCGCGGTGTCGATCGAGACCGGTCTACCGCTCGTGCTCGTGCGCAAGGAGCCGAAGGGCTACGGCACCGCCAAGCAGCTCGAAGGACGGTTCCATGCCGGCGAGCGCATCACCGTCATCGAGGACGTGGTCACGACGGGCGGGGACTCCTTGCGATCGATCGAGGCGCTGAGGGCGGCCGCCCTCGACGTCATTCATCTCGTCGTCGTGCTCGACCGGGGCGAAGGCGGCGAGGAGAACATCCGCGAGGCGCGGATTCCTTACTCGCCGTTGTTCAGGATCCAAGACCTGACTCTTGACTGAGCTGCTCATCAAAGGTGGGACCGTGTACACGCCCGAAGGCGCAAGGCACGCCGACGTGCTCGTCGCCGACGGGGTGATCACTCGCGTGGAGCCCGGGCTGGAACCGAGCGGGCGTGTCGTCGACGCTCGTGGTCTCTACGTGCTGCCGGGCGGCGTCGACGTCCACGTCCACAGCCGCGACCCGGGGTTCCCCGAGAAGGAGGACTTCGCCTCCTTGACCGAGGCTGCCGCAGCCGGCGGTGTGACCGTCGTCGTGGACATGCCGAACACGGTTCCGGCCGTGGACAGCGCCGGCGTGCTCGAGGCCAAGGCGGCCCTGGCCCGGAGCAAGGCGCGCGTCGACTTCGGCCTGTGGGGCCTGATCCGCTCCACCAGCACGGCACAAGACCTCGAGGAGATGGCCGCGGCCGGAGCGGTGGGGTTCAAGGCCTACCTCGCCTACTCGTTCAGCCTGAGCCGGAAGCAGGTCCTGTACTCGCCGGGCGTAGACGATCCCGACCTCGAGGCGCCTGCCGACTACGGCACGCTGGCTCGACTCGCGCCGGCGGTGGCGCGACTTGGACTGCCGCTGGCGATCCACGCCGAGGACCCGACCGTGCTCGCCGCGTTCCAGCGACCGCTGCTGACGTACGGCGACCTGCTCGAGTCGCGCCCGCCGGAGGCGGAGGCGGTCGCGCTTTCCGCCGCGGCGGCGGTGGCGAGGGAAGCGGGCGTGCACCTCCACGTCGCGCACCTCTCCAGCGCGCTCGGCCTTCAAACCGCGGAGGATGCGATGCGCGTCGGCACCGAGCTCACGCTGGAGACCTGTCCGCAGTTCCTGCTGCTCAGCGCCGACGACTTCGACCGCGTCGGCTCGGCGATGAAGATGCTGCCGCCGATTCGTACGGCGGCCGATCGCGCGGCGTTGGTCGACGGGCTCAGGCGCGGCGTCATCTCCATCGTCAGCACCGACCACGCGCCGCACACCGACGAGGAGAAGTCCCGCTCATTCGCGGAAGCCCCGGCGGGCAGCCCGGGCGTGCAGACCCTTTACCTGAGCTGCCTGCAGCTGGCCAAGGACATGGGCGACGTGTGGCTCGCGCCGCGGTGGGTTAGCGAGGCGCCGGCGCGCCTCGTCGGCCTCGAGCAGAGCAAGGGCGCGATCGCCCCCGGCTATGACGCCGACATCGCGCTGGTCGACCCGAAGGGCACCACGACCGTCGCCGCACACGAGATGCGCTCGCGGCAGCGGCACAGCGTGATGGCGGGAAGGCGGTTCGACTTCGCGATCAGGGAAGTGTTCCTACGTGGCGAGCTGGTCGGCGCGACCCATGGTCGGATGGTGCGCCCGGCCCTCGTGTTCGGATGAGGTCGATCGCCGTCCCGGTGGCGGCCGCCCTGATGCTGGTCGCCTGCTCGATCGGCGGTGCAGAGTCGCCGTCGCCGGCAGCGTCCTCGCCGAGGCTGGCCGGACCGTCGGGGCAGCTGGGCGCCCAGGTGGCGATGCCCCCGGGGTTCCCGACCGACGTCCCGATCTACCCCAAGGCGCGCCTCACCGCGGCCGCCGCCTTCCCGAACAATGCTCCCACCGCCTGGGGCATGGAGTGGCAGACGCTCGACTCCGTGAGCAAGGTCCAGGCCTACTACGCCGACCAGATGAACAAGACCGACTGGACGATCAACTTGACGAGCAACACCCCCGAGCGGTTCACGGCGAAGTTCATGCGCAGGAGCGACAACCGCGTCGGGGGGACGCTGGAGTCGAACTCCGCGTCCGGCGTGACCAAGATCCTGATGAGCCTGGTAAGCCCGGCGGCCTGAGCGTCCGCGGGCTCAGGCCCTGGCGCCGGCTCCGCGAAAGATCGGGTTCTGCATGAGCTCCCGCTCCAGGCTGGTGGCCGGACCGTGGCCTGGATACAGGGCTGTGCTCGGTGGCAGGCGCAGCAGCTTGGTGCTGATGCTCATCATCTGCCGGCGCAGGTCGGTCTCTGGCATCTGCCGGCCGATGCCGCCCGCCAGGATCGTGTCGCCGACGAACGCGTGGTTGGCGATCACGTAGCAGACGCTGCCCGGCGTGTGCCCGGGCGTGTGCAGCACCTGGATCTTGAACTCGCCGAACTCGAGCTCGTCGCCGTCGAGGAGGTAGTGGTCGGCGGAGCGGAGGAACTGCTTGGCGTCGAGGGAGTGGATGCCGGTCTGGCCGCCGGTGGCCTCCTTGACGTCGTCTTTGCCGCCGACGTGGCCGGGGTGGCCGTGGGTGGCAAGGATGTGCTTGACCGTCACGCCCGCCGCCTGCTCCACGATCTTCTCCGCGGGCATGCCCGGGTCGATGACGACGGCCTCTTTTGAGCCGGCGTCGGACACGAGGTAGCAGTTCACCTCGCGGTCGAGCTTCAGCTTGACGATGGCGAGCTTGCCCACTGCCTCACACTTTTACCGCAATGGAGCAGATAGCGGCGGTGGGGTTCGCGGTCGTGCTTCTGCTTATCTGCCTTTTCTGGACGTACGGCTACATTAGGCGCAGGTCGCGCAAGCGCTACTAGCTCTCGGCGGCGGCCTGGAGCTTTAGTCGCAGCGCGTCCAGCGAGTCGAACTTGTCCAGCGCCGGCTTGGCGCGCACGCGGTCCGGGTACTTCGCGACCTGCACCGCCTCGAGCAGCAGTTCGAGCTCCTCGGACGTGAAGTTCATCGTCTTGTAGACGACCTCCTTGGTTGCCCGGCCGGGACGGTCGACCGTCTCCTTGATCACGTCGTCCGTGTCCTCGACGGCCTGGGGCCGCGTCTGCCGGAACAGCTCCTCCGACCCGACGAGTTGCACGCGCTTGAAGTTAGGCATGAATCACAAACCCCTCAGTCCTGCACCCGGTGATTCTCGATGACCTTGGCGGCGAGCGCGCGATAAGACTTCGCGCCGTCGGAGTCGCGCGCGTACGTGAGGATGGATTGACCGGCGAGGGGCGTCTCCGCGAACCGGATCGAGTCGGTGATCCAGAAGTCGTAGACCTTGTCGCCGTACTTCTCGCGCACCGCAGACAGCACCTCCTGCGAGTGCAGCGCGCGGTGCTTGTACAGGGTGGGCAGGATGCCGATGAGCTCGAGACGTGGATTGAGCCGGCGCTTCACGCGCTCCATGGTGACCAGCAGCTCCTGCATTCCTTTCAGCGCGAGGAACTCCGCCTGCAGAGGGACCAGCACCTCGTCGGCGGCGACGAGGGCGTTGATGACGATCAGGTCCAGCGATGGTGGGCAGTCGATGATGATGAAGTCGTAGCGGCGCTGGGCCGGCTCGAGCTTGTCGCGCAGGATGCTTTCCCGGCCGATCTCGTTGATCAGCTGGTTCTCCGCGCCCGCCAGCTCGATGTCCGCGGGGATGTAGTGGACGCCCATCTGCGGCGCCTCCTGGACGATGTCGGTGACGGTGGTCTCCGGGTCGACGAGGAGGTGGTAGATGGTCTTGTCCAGCTCGTGCGCCGGCTTCATATAGAGCGTGAGGTGGCCCTGGGCGTCGAGGTCGATCAAAAGCACGCGCTGACCTATCTCGGCGAGAGCGGCGCCCAGGTTGACGGCGGTGGTGGTCTTGCCAACCCCGCCCTTCTGCATCGCGACGGCGATCGTTCGGGCCAAAAGTCGATGCGAGTCTAACTGAACACGGCCGTTCTGACTTGGATCCTGGGGTCTAACCACTAGAATGGCGCCCGCTTTGATCATCGACATCGTGGTTGTCATCGTGCTGGTGATCGCGCTCATCACGGGTTTCCAGCGCGGGGTGATTCAGCCCTTGATGGCCGAGATCTTCTTCTTCGGCACGCTGTTGCTGGTCTTCCGCTTCCACGATCAATACACCACCCAGATGCAGAAGCTGCTCCACCTCACGCCTGTGCTGGCCGTGTTCGTGGCGCTCATCCTCGCCGTGGTTCTCGGCGCCATCGGCGGGGCCATCGGCGGGATGTTCCACCGCCTGGAGGCGATCCGCGGCATCGACGGCCTCCTCGGGGTCTTCGTCCACGGACTCGTAACTTTGGTCGTCGTCTACCTGGCGGTATCCGCCCTGGTGACGCTGGACAACGCCTTCAAACCCGTGGTAGCGAGCGCCAACCTCACGCTGGCCCAGGTGAACCAGCTCCAGAGCCAGATGCTCTCCAACCCGATCACCGCCGTGCTCGTTTCCAAGTCGGACCTCGACACACTCAAGGCCAACGCGGCCAAGAACAACGCCGCCCATCTCGATTCCGTCGGCGGCCTCCACCAGCTGGAGCAGATCTACACGGACTTCTTGCAGCCCCAGCTGCACGGCTCGCGCGCCGTGCCGTTCATCCTGAGCTTCGGCAGCCGCCTGCCTTTCATCGGCCACGTCGGCCCGAACGACCTGAAGCCCGTGCCGACCCCGACGGCGTGCCCCACGGCCACGCCCAAGCCCACCGCCTCGCCGTCGCCAAAGCCGACTGCTTCGCCCAAGACGTCGCCCACGCCGGCGGCATGCCCGACCCCGAGCCCGACGAAGTAACAACATAAATCTGGATAGTCGCGACTTATCCGCGCTTCGCGCCCCTCCGCAATCGCCGTTAGTCGCGACTATCAGCCCCTTGGGTCCCCAGAACCGACGTTAGTCGCGACTATCGCGCATTCTCGAGCGCGGAATGGGTGGATAGTCGCGACTATCAGCCCTTCGCGACCTCCCGAACCACCGTGAGTCGCGACTAAACGAACTAACCTAGTCGCGTGTTGGAGTTGGGGCTCACTCCTGACCAGGAGCAGCTGGTCGACGCCGTCCGCGACTTCTGCGCGAAGGAGTTCGCGCCGCACATCGCGGCCAACGATCGCGCCGGCCGCCACGACCCCGAGATCTTCGCCAAGCTCGCGTCCCTCGGCCTTCCCGGCGTCTGCTTTCCGCAGCGCTACGGCGGGCACGGGATGGACTACCTCGCGCTGGGACTCGTGTGCGAGGAGCTCGAGTACGTCGACACCGTCTACCGCACGGTGCTCTCGGTCCACGTCGGACTCGTGGGCATGGGCCTCTACACGTGGGCGACCGAGGAGCAGAAGCAGCAGTGGCTCGTGCCGATGGCCGCGGGGAAGAAGCTTGCGTGCTACGGCCTGACCGAGCCGAACGCCGGCTCCGATGTGGCCTCGATGCAGTCGACGGCGCGGCGCCGCGGCGACGCCTACCTGCTGAACGGCCAGAAGGTCTGGGTCTCCGACGCGGACACCGCCGACTTCCTGCTCGTGTTCGCCAAGACCGACCCCAAAGCCGGACACCGCGGCGTCTCCGCCTTCATGCTCGATCGCGAGGCGTGCGGCAAGGCGCTGCGCACCGAGCCGATCGAAGACCGCCTCGGCATCCGCGCCGGCGACGTCGGCTCGATCTTCATGAGCGACGTCGAGGTCCCCGAGGCCAACCGCATCGGCGACGAGGGCGACGGTTTCAAGATCGCGATGAGCTGCCTCGACAACGGCCGCTACACCGTCGCCGCCGGCGCGACGGGGACGGTGCGGGCATGCCTGGACGCCTCGGTCAAGTACGCGCGCGACCGCAAGACGTTCGGCCAGGAGATCGGCCGCTACCAGCTGGTGCAGCAGATGATCGCGCGCATGTCGCGGGACTACGAGATCTGCCGCCTCCTTTACTTCAAGGTCGGCTGGATGAAGAACACGGGCAAGCGGCACACGCGCCAGGTCTCGATGGCCAAGCAGTACGCGACGGACGCGGCCTTCAACGCCGCCCACGACGCGGTCGAGGTGCACGGGGCATACGGCTACTCCGCCGAGTACCCGGTCGAGCGTTTCCTCCGCAACGCGCGCGCGCCGATCATCTACGAAGGCACGCGCGAGGTGCACACGATCCTCCAGGGCGAGTACGCGCTCGGCTACCGCGAGGACCGGCCGGTCAAGAGATCGCTGCCTCCGTACCAGCCCGACTAGATCAGGCGGCGGCGTCCGGGCGCCTGCGCACGCTCGATTTCGTCGTCCTCTCGCTGTACTGGATCGCGATCGGCTTCATGTGGAACAGCCTCACCGCGCTGATCCTGCCCGACATGATCATCCAGTTCGTCGGCCGCGCCAACGAAGGCACGGCGTCCAGCGTGCTCAAGTCGATCGGCACGGTGGTCGCCATCGTCTGGCAGCCGATCGTCGGCGGCATCTCCGACCGGACGGTCACGCCGTGGGGACGCCGCCGCCCCTACATCGCCGCGGGCACCGCCGGCGACCTGCTCTTTCTGACCGGCATCGCGCTCGCCGGCAGCTACTGGTGGATCGTCCTCTTCTACTTCCTGCTCCAGTTCGCGTCGAACACTGCGCAGGCGCCGTACCAGGGACTGCTGCCGGACGTGGTGCCCGAGACGCAGCGCGGCGAAGCCTCCGGCTACTACGGGGTGGCCAACCTCGTCGGCATCGCCGGGGGCACGGTCGCCGCCGGCCTGCTGCTGGCGCACTTCGGTCGCGAGGCCGCGATCTTCTCCATCGGCGCGCTGCTCGTGGCGACGATGCTGGCGACGGTGCTGCTCGTGCCCGACCGGGTCCGGCCCGTGGAGGGGCACTTTCAGGACCTCCGCGAGATGCTGCGCAAGACGTTCGGCGTGCCGCTCCGCAACGTGCCGTTCGTCTGGCTGATGGTCTCGCGCCTGCTCATCTTCATGGGCTTCGGGGGGCTCCAGAACTACGCGTTCTTCTACTTCGACAACGTCTTCTTCCACCACGACCGAAAGGCGACGGCGATCGCCGCCTCGACCCTGCTTGGCATCGCCATCGCGGTGGCGGCCCTGGTGAGCTGGCCCGCCTCGTGGCTGTCCGACCGCATCGGCCGCCGGCCGCTGATCATCGCGGGCGGGCTCTGCGGCGCGGCGGGCAGCCTCGTTCTCGTGTTCAGCCACTACGCGTGGGTCCCCGCCGCGCTCGTGACTCCGCTGGCGGCGGCGCTGCACGTGCCGGAGCTGGCCGCGCAGGCGACGCTCGCTGGCCTGGTCATCGGGGTCGGCCTCGGCGTGTTCTTCTCGGTCGACTGGGCATTCATCCAGGACGTCATCCCGGCGCGCGAGGGCGGGCTTTACATGGGCTTCTCGAACATCGCCACCGCCGGTGCGGGGATCATGGCCGTGGCCTTCGGCGGCCCGCTCCTCGACATCTTCAACCGCGGGCCGGCCATCCTTGGCCTGCCTGGCGGGTTCCCTGTCGTCTTCGGCATCTTCGTGGTGTGGTTCGTGGTTGGGTCGCTTAGCATCCTCAAGGTGCCGGAACGGAGGGTGGTGAGGTGAACCTCGAAGGTCTGCGCCCATGGGCCGGGCTGGTCGGAGGCGACCCGCCCGACGTCGTCGTCGCCGGCATCGTGTACGACGGGTCCGCGGTCTATCGCAAGGGCGCGGCCAAGGCGCCGCAGCGCATCCGCCAGCTGTCTGCCGTCATGCCTCCGGTCACCGAGGAGGGGCACCTGCTCACCGGCCTCCATGTTCAGGATCTGGGCGACCTCGACCCTGGCGATGAGATCGAGACGGGGTGGATGGGACCGATGCAACGCCTCGCGCAGGTTCCGTCCGAGGCGTTCGTGACCGTGCTCGGCGGCGACCACTGCACGGCGATCTCGACGCTGTCTGCCCAGGTCCGCAGGCATCCCGGTCTGTCGGTGCTGTGGGTAGACGCCCACCCGGACCTGTGCGACTTCTCGCGCGGAGGCAGTTGGACCTGCGGCTGTGCGCTGCGAAGGGCGCTGGAAGCCTCGGGGATCGAGGCGTCGCGGGTGGTGATCGCCGGCGGCCGCGACTACGACCCGGAAGAGCTCGAGTACATCGCCAAGAACGGCATCCTGCTCGTTTCCTCCGCCGAGATCGCTCGCGACCTGCCGGCCGCGGCGCGGAAGATCTCCGAGCGGCTGGCGGGCCAGAAGGTCCACGTCTCGTTCGACATCGACGTGCTCGACCCCGCGTTCGCTCCAGGCACGGAGATACCCTCGGGCGGTGGGCTGAGCACCCGGCAGGCCCTGGAGCTGCTGCGCGGCGCCACTGACCAGGCGCGTCTGGTCGGTCTCGACGTCGTGGAGGTCTCGCCCCCCTATGACAACGGCGACATCACGACCCTCGCGGCGCTCAAGCTCATCTTCGAGGTCTGGGGGATGGTGAAGGCCTCGCGCGAAGCACACCTCTCGGAGTTGCGTGGAAAGCGCTGACAGAGTCCTCGCCTACGTTCGAAACCCTCGATAGTCGCGACTATCCGCGCCTGTCGCGGGCCAACACCGGCGTTAGTCGCGACTATCCGCGCTTTTCGCGGGCCAACACCGGGGTTAGTCGCGACTATCCGGCGTCTCGGCCGCCTGAGGCGAAGACCTACCTCTTGAACGCCAGGGCCAGGATCATGAGGCCCAGGCCACCCAGCAGCAGGACGACGCCACAGCCCGCCGACGCGACCGTGTACATGATTCCCCCGCTGGCGGCGTAGGTCTCCGCGTAGCGTTCGCGGCCGCGGCGGCGCCGAATGGCGGCGGCGATGCCGGCGATTCCGAGCAGAAAGGCGAATACCCCCAGGAGAAACCCGCTCGATGTCGCCCCTGCCATTGGTCTCCAGTATGCGTGTCCGGTTCTGCCGGGAGCCCCTGCGTCTTCGCGTCTTTGGGGGCGAATCCGCAGCGGGCCCGGGAGCCCGGACACTACGATTCTCTGCCGTGGCACGAATCCTTCTTCTCGGCTCCACCGGCTTCGTCGGGCGCGGCGTGGCCCACAAGATCCTCGACCTCGGCCACCAGCTCCGGGTGCTCGTCCGCGACCCGATGAAGGCGGCCGCGTTCAAGGTCCGCGGCGCGCAGGTCGTGGTCGGCGACGCCCTCAACCCCGAGACGGTCGTGCAGGCGGCCCAGGGAACGGAGCACATCATCAGCCTGGTCGCGGTGCGGCGGAACAGGCCCCAGTCCTACCTCGCGGTCAACGTCGACGGGCCGCGGATCATGGGCCAGGCGGCGATGGCCGCCGGCGTGCGCTCGGTCGTCCTGGTGAGCGCGATCGGCGCCAAGCTCGACCCCCACTACAAGTACTGGACCTCGCGCTGGATGGGCGAGCAGGAGCTCGCCAAGACCGGCGTGTCGGGCACCATCCTCCGGTTCTCCTTCATCCTTGCCGAGGAGGGCGGGATCCTCGACGACTTCCAGCGCGCGCTTCGGGGGCCGTTCGCGATCATCCCCGGCAGCGGCCAGTCCAAGATCCAGCCGATCCTGCGCGAGGATGCGGCGCGCTGCATCGTCGAGACGGTCTCGCGCCCGGAGCTCCTCGGCCACATCATCGAGCTCGGCGGGCCGGAGGTGGTGACCTACGAGTCGATCTTCGACTGGTTCTTGCAGGCCCGAGGCATCAAGAAGGCGAAGCTGAAGCTCCCGGCCCCCCTGGTGTCCATCCCGGCGATCGCGATGGAGGCGGTGATGACGAATCCGCCCATCACCCCGGATGAGGTGAGCATGCTCCAGAGCGACAACCTCGCCGCCGGAATCGACTCCGTCAGCTCGCAGTTCGGCTGGCGCCCCACCGCGCCAAGCTCGTGGGCACCGAACAACTGGGCCAAGAGGCAGGGGATAAGGGCGGGCCTCGGCCGCTGAAGGTCAGAGCGTTCTTCGGCGTGCCGCTGCCGGAGCGGCATCGCGCCGCCCTCGCCGATTACCTGGCGGACTGCGAGCGCATCGGCCCGGACTTTCGCTGGACCCCGGCCGACAACCTGCACCTGACGGTGCGCTTCCTCGGTCACGTCGAGCTAGCGCTCGCGGAGGGCATCGCGGAGCGTGTGGCGGCCACGAACCCTGGCGCTCTCGACCTGCGGCTTGGCAACCTCGGCTCGTTCAAGCGGGGCAGGCTCGCGCGGGTGGTGTGGCTGGGCCTGGCCGCGGGCGAGCGCGAGCTGGGCGAGCTCGCCACCATCGTCGAGGCCGAGTGCGTCCGGGCCGGGCTGGAGGGCGAGAGCCGCCCCTTCCATGGCCACCTCACCCTGGCACGCGCACGGCCGCGCGACGGGGCCGCGCTGCCGTCTCTGCCCGGGCCGCCCGACCTGGAGCCGTGGCGGGCGAGCGAGCTGATCCTGTACCAGAGCCGCCTCGGCCGGTCAGGGTCGGTCTACGAGCCCCTCCGCCGGCTCAGCCTGAGCTGACCCCGGCCTGCGCGCAATCCAGGTCCTGCTCGGGCTTGCCCCCGCTCACGCCGACCGCTCCGATGACCTGGTCGTCGCGCCGGATCAGCACCGAGCCGAGTCCGGGGACGATCGGCACGCGCACCAGCCTGTCGACAACGCTGAAGAAGCCGGGCCGGTCCTTCGCCAGCTCGGCAAGGCTTGCTCCGTCGCGAAACAGCATCGCCGCCCCGACTGCCTTCGCCTCGGCGATCTGCGGCGAGAGGGGCGGGGCGCCGTCCATGCGGGCGAGGGCCACGAGCAAGCCCCCGGAGTCGACCACCGCCACGGTGACTTTGATGCCCAGCTCGCGCGCCCTGGTGTGGGCGCGGCCAACGATTTCCTGCGCGGCCTGGAGCTCCACGGCAAGCGAAGTTTCGGACCCGCGGTGGCTACTTGTCATAAGTTGGCGGCGAACTGACTTTTGGCCTTGCGCTTTCGACCGGCGGTACCTTACCTTTCTCGACGGCCCCGAGGGAAACGTTCGAGGGGGCGGGAACAGGGCCGCAAGGCCGTGTACCGGCTCCCGAGAGGCGATCCGTCGGGGTCACTTCTTTTTCTGGGCAAGGAATTCCTGCCCTCGCGTTACGCTGACCGGCCATGAGCGTCGCCCAGCGCCCTCGCAAGCAGGCATCGGCCGCGACCGCGACGCCGGTCGAGCTCTCCATCGTGATGCCCTGCCTCAACGAGGCCGAGACGCTCGCGACGTGCATTCACAAGGCGCAGCGAGCGACCAAGCAGCTCGATGTCGCGGCGGAGATCATCGTCGCCGACAACGGAAGCACCGACGGATCGCAGGCCATAGCGCGGGAGCTCGGCGCCCGCGTCGTCCCCGTGGCGCGCAAGGGCTACGGAAGCGCCCTGATCGGCGGTATCGCCCAGGCACGTGGCCGCTACGTGATCATGGGCGACGCCGACGACAGCTACGACTTCACCGCCATCGGTCCGCTGGTCGGCAAGCTCCGCGAGGGTTTCGACCTCGTCATGGGCAACAGGTTTGCGGGTGGCATCGAGTCGGGCGCGATGGTCTGGTCGCATCGGTGGGTCGGCAATCCGGCTCTCACCTTCATCAGCCGCGTCTTCTTCCACACACCGGTCGGCGACATGCACTGCGGGCTGCGCGGATTTCGCAAGGACGCATATGAGCGGCTGCGTCTGCGCGCGAGCGGCATGGAGTTCGCGAGTGAGATGGTCGTCAAGGCCTCCTTGCAGCGCATGAAGATCGCCGAGGTGCCGATCACCCTCCACCCGGACGGGCGGTCGCGACCCCCGCACCTGCGTACATGGCGCGACGGCTGGCGGCATCTCCGCTTCATGCTCCTGTTCAGCCCACGCTGGCTTTTCCTCTACCCCGGCATTGCGTTGTTCGGGCTCGGGCTCGTGGTCGGCGCGATCCTCGAGACCGGGCCGAAGCAGGTTGGCGCCGTGCAGCTCGACATCCACACCTTGCTTCTCGCGAGCTTCGCCTGCCTCATCGGCTACCAGTTGATAGTCTTCGCGGTCTTCACGAAGGTTTTCGCGATGGAGCAGGGATTCCATCCGCCCAACCCGGCTTACCGCGCGATGTTTCGCTACGTCAAGCTCGAGACCGGTCTGCTGCTCGGCGCGCTGACGGTGCTGGCCGGACTTGTGGGACTGGTCGCGGCGGTGGTGTCGTGGAGCGCGGTCGACTTCGGGTCCCTAGACCCTCGCCTGACCATGCGCGAGGTCATACCGGCTGCGGTGCTGCTGACTCTCGGCGTGCAGACCGTGTTCGCGAGCTTTTTCCTGAGCATCCTGGGTCTCGAGTCCGAGGATCGCTAGCCAGACCACGTGGAGGGCGGCGGCCAGCGGGAGCGGTGGGTCTACTCGACGCTGGGTTTCTCGCCAACGTAGAGCGTCTGCTTGCCGAACAGGAGCCACGCCGGCGGAAAAGCGAGGTACGCGCGCACAAACGCCGGGCCCTGCGGCAGGCGGCTCTTGGTGGTGTACGGAAGGAAGCGGGCGATGATCTGCTTCGTCCGGAAGCCCGCCATGTGAGCGGCCTCGGCGAGGCTTTTCTCGGTCAGGGCGGTCTGGTGGTCGATGAAGTCCCAGTACGCGCCGCCGACCAGGCGGATGTTGGGCTGCAGGATCAGGACCTGACCGCCTGGCCTGAGGAGCGTGTGGGCCACGCGCAGCTGCTCGAGGACGGCCTCGGTCGAGGGCAGGTGCTCCAGGTAGTTGCTGAAGAAGGCCAGGTCGAAGTAGTCGTGGGTGAGCACGTTTGCCAGCTCGAGGCCGCTCGCGTGGACGAATCGCACGTCCTTCGGCAGATGGTCCTCGACCGAGCGGATGTCGGTCGCCCATCGCTCTCGCGCCTTGATGTTGCGGATGAAGTAGCCGGCGTCGCAGGCGATGTCGATGACCCTTGCGTCCGGCTTGATGTAGCGCTGGAAGAATCGCCCCAGCTCCCTCCAGATCGCGTCCTTGGCCGCACGGTCCTTCTCGTCGAAGCGGAGGTCGTAGATCTCCTTGAGCACGATCGGGGGCAACTTGTGGGCGATGGCGAGCCGTTTGTGGGGCGCGGACATAGGCGGTGGCGACAACCTTAACGCCGGCCTCCGCCGATTCTTCCCCGTTTAGTAGACCGGTGTCTCAAGGGAGACCGCCTCGAGCCACTTCCGGCAGGCGGTCAGGAAGCGGGCGGCCTGCAGGCCGTCGAGCACCCTGTGGTCGAACGAGAAGCACAGGTACATCATCGGCTTGATCCCGATCAGGCCGTTGACGGCGACTGGCCGCTCGACGATCGCCTCCATGGTCAGGATGCCGGCCTGGCCGGGGTTGATGACCGAGTAGCTGAACAGGGTGCCGAAGGTGCCCGAGTTGTTGACGGTGAACGTCGCGCCCGCAAGCTCATCGGCCTTCAGCTGCTTGCTGCGAGCGCGGGTGGCGAGGTCGTTGACCGCCCGGGCGAGGCCAGCGATGGAGAGGCCGTCGGCCCTCCGGATCACGGGCACCAGCAGCGTGTCCTCCATGCCGACCGAGATGCCGAGGTTGATGTCGCGGTGGACGATCAGCTCGGTCTCGTTGAAGGTCGCGTTGACGTGCGGGTTCTCGCGCAGTGCGGAGAGCGCCGCCGCCATCACGTAGGGGAGATAGGTGAGGGAGAAGCCCTCCTGCTTCTGGAACGCGGCCTTGCTGGCGTTGCGGTTGGCCACGACCCCGGACATGTCCGCCTCCTGGGTCTGCCACGCGTGCGGGATCGTCTGCTTGGCGCGCGTCATGTTCTCGGCGATCAGGCGGCGGACGCGCGTGAGCTGAACCACCTCGTCGGCATCGCCGCGGGTCACGGCCGCGGGCGGGGCGGTGGCGGGTGCTGGGGGTGAGGGGGCGGCCTTGGCCTTGGCGGCGAAGTCCTGGACGTCTTTCTTCGTCACCCGCCCGCCGATCCCGGTGCCGGTGACTCTGGAGAGGTCGACTTTGAGCTCGGAGGCGGCCATCTGCACGCCGGGCGAGTACCGATGTGGCTCGGCAGGCTGCTCGGGCCCACGCCCCTCACCCCGACCCTCTCCCGCTGGCGCGGGAGAGGGAGTTGCGGCCGCAGGCGCGGGAGAGGGAGTTTGACGCCCCTCACCCCGACCCTCTTTGGCTGGCGCGGGAGAGGGGGCAGCGGCCGCTGGCGCGGGAGAGGGAGTTTGACGCCCCTCACCCCGACCCTCTCTGGCTGGCGCGGGAGAGGGAGCAGCGTCCGCTGGCGCGGGAGGGGGAGTTTGGCCGTCTCCCGTCTCGACCACCGCGATCTCGGCCCCGGCCTGCACCGTCTCACCCTCCTTGGCCAGGATCTCGCGCAGGATCCCGGACACGGGCGCCGGCACCTCGGCGTTGACCTTGTCGGTGTCGACCTCGAGCATGGGCTCGAACTCGACGATCTTGTCCCCCGGCTTGACCAGCCAGCGCGAGATCGTGCCCTCGTGCACCGACTCGCCCAGCTGCGGCATCACGACGCGCGTGGTCTTGCCCGCCATCAGTACGCGGCCAGGTCCTTCAAGACCTTCGTGATCTTGTCCGGCGTCGGCATGAAGTACTCCTCCATCGGCACCGCGTAGGGCATCGAGGGAACGTCCAGCCCGCCGAACCGCCTGACGGGCGCGTCGAGCCAGCGCCACGCTTCGTCGGCGATCAGAGCTGCGACCTCCGAGCCGATGGAGACGCTGAAGTTGTCCTCGTAGAGGACCAGGCACTTGCCCGTCTTCTTCGCCGAGGCGATGATCGCCTCCCGGTCCAGCGGGTAGACGGTGCGCAGGTCGACGATCTCGACGCTGACCCCGTCGGCCTCGAGGTTCTTCGCCGCCTCGATCGCGTAGTGGACCATCAGCCCGTAGCAGAACACCGAGATGTCGCTGCCCTCGCGCGCGGTGCGCGCGGTCTGCAGTGGGATCAGGTACTCGCCCTTGGGAACGGGCTCCTTGAACATGCGGTAGAGCCGCTTGTGCTCGAAGAAGAGCACCGGGTCCGGGTCGCGAATCGCGGCGAGGAGCAGGCCCTTGGCCTCGTAGGGCGTAGACGGAATCACGATCTTGAGCCCGGGAGTGGCGAATCGCGCCTCGATGGACTGCGAGTGGTACAGGGCGCCGTGCGCGTGCCCGCCCATCGGCGCGCGCACGACCATGGGCACGCTCCAGTCACCATCGCTGCGGTAGCGGTACTTCGCCGCCTCGTTGACGATGGAGTTGAACGCCATGTGGGCGAAGTCGGTGAACTGGATCTCCGCCACCGGTCGCTTGCCCGCGATCGCCAGTCCCAGGGCGACGCCGACGATCGACGACTCGGCCAGCGGCGTGTCGATGACGCGCTCCTCGCCGTACTTTGCGCGCAGGCCGTCGGTGACGAGAAACACGCCGCCCTTCATGCCGACGTCCTCGCCCATCACCATCACGCGCTCGTCCCGCTCCATCTCTTCGGTGAGCGCGGAGCGCAGCGCCGCGACCATGTTCATCCCCTCGGTCTCGACACCCGCCGCCGGCTCGATCGCTTTGGGAAACTCGACCGCGTAGACGTTTTTCAGCGCGTCCTCGGGCAGCGGGTCGTCCGCCTCCATGCCCTTCTTGGTCGCGGCCGTGACCTCTTCCTTGACCTGCTCCTCGAACTCGGCGACCTGCTTGGCGCTGAGCACTCCCTCCTCGATGAGCTGCTTCTTGAAGCGCTCGAGGCAGTCGCTCTGGCTGAGAAGCTCGATCTCCTCCTGCGTCCGGTAGCGGCGCTGGTCGTCCTCCGAGGAGTGCGCGCCGAGACGGTCGACCAGGCACTCGATCAGCGTCGGGCCGTCGCCCGCGCGCGCCCGGGCCACGGCCTCCTTGGAGACGACGTAGCAGGTGACCGGGTCGCGGCCGTCGACCGTGACGCCCGGGAAGCCGTAGCCCGCGGCCCGCTGGGCGACGTGCTCGATCGCGTACTCCTTGCGGAACGGCGTCGAGATGGCGAAGCCGTTGTTCTCACAGACGAAGACCTCGGGCAGCTTGTAGATGGCGGCGAAGTTGAACGCTTCGTGCGCGTCGCCTTCGGCGCCGGCGCCCTCGCCGTAGCAGGTGAGCAGGACCTTGTCGGTCTTGCTCATCTTCAGCGTGTAGGCGATACCCGCGCCGCGGACCATCTGAGTCGCGACCGGTGAGCCACCCGAGGTGATGTTCAGCCGCGAGTCGGAGAAGTGGCCGGGCGTCTGCTTGCCGCCCGACGCCGGGTCGGTTGCCTTGGCGAGCACGGAGAGCATCAGGTCGAGCGGCGTCATCCCCACGCGCATGCAGAGCACGACGTCGCGGTAGTACGGGGCGAGCCAGTCGTACTTGGGCTTCAGGGGCCAAGCGACCCCGATCTGCGCGGCCTCGTGCCCGGCGCACGAGATGATGAAAGGCGCGCGGCCCTGACGGTTGAGGACCTGGAAGCGGTAGTCGATCTGGCGGCCGAGGAGGATGTAGTGGAACCACTCGGTCAGGATGTTCTCGTCCAGGTCGGTGTCACGCCACGCGACGGGCTGCTGGAACCGCCACTCGGGCGTGAAGGACGGCTCGCGCGTCTTTGTGGTCTGCGCCATCGGCCTAGAAGTGGATGGCGTGGCCGTCCACGGCCATCGCCGCCTCCATCACCGCCTCGCTGAGCGTCGGGTGCGGGTGGATGTTGCGGCCGAGCTCCCAGGCGTCGCCCTGGAAGAGCTGCGTCAGCGCGGGCTCAGCGATGAGCTCGGTCGCGCTGTCGCCGATGATGTGCGTGCCCAGCAGCTGCCCGGTCTTGGCGTCGGCGACGATCTTGACGAAGCCGCCGGTCTCGCCGTGGATCTGCGCCCGGCCGATGGCCGAGAAGGGGAACTTGCCGACCTTCACCTCGAGCCCCTTCTCGCGCGCCTGCTTCTCGGTCAACCCGACCGACGCGATCTGCGGGTGCGAGTAGGTGCAGCGAGTGATGAGGTTCTGGTCCATCGGGGCCAGACGCTGGCCGGCGATGTCCTCCGCGGCGACTATGCCTTCGTGTGAGGCGGCGTGGGCGAGGAGAAAGCCGCCGATGACGTCGCCGATGGCGTGGATGCCATCGGCCGAGGTGCGCATCCACTCGTCGACCTTGATGAAGCCGTTGGGGTGTGTCTGCACGCCGGCCTGCTCGAGGCCGAGGTCCTCGGAGACCGCCGCGCGGCCCACCGCGACCAGAAGCTGCTTCGCCCAGACCTCGCCCTGGTCGGTCTCGACGCTGACGCCGTCGCGCGCCTTCTTCGCGCCGCTGACCTTGACGCCGAGGCGGCAGTCGATGCCCGCCTTCTTGAAGGCGGCGAGAAGCTCCTTGGAGACGTCCTCGTCCTCGAGTGGGACCACCCGGTCCAGGGCCTCGAGCAGCGTCACCTTGACGCCCAGCTGGTTGTAAAAGGTGGCGAATTCGACGCCCACCGCGCCTGCGCCGATGATGCAGATGGACTCGGGCACGCTCGTGGCGAGGACGGCGTTGTCGGACGAGACGATGTACTCGCCATCGAGCGCGATCCCCGGAAGCGTCTTGACGGTCGAGCCGGTGGCGACGATGAGGTTTTTCGCCTTCACGAGCTTGCCGTCGGCCTCGATCGTGTTGCGGTCGCGGATCCGGCCCCTGGCCTGGACGACCTCGATCTTGTTCTTCTTCATCAGGTACTGGACGCCCTTGTAGAGCTGGCCGACGACGGCGTCACGCCGGGCGGCGATGGCCGGGTAGTCGTAGCCGACGACCTCCGCCTTGAGGCCGAACTCGGCGCCCCGGGCCGCGACGCGGTGGTAGAGCTCAGACGACTCGAGCAGCGCCTTGGTGGGGATGCAGCCGATGTGGAGGCAGGTCCCGCCCAGCTTGCCGCCCTCGACCAGGGCGACCCTCAGACCGAGCTGGGAGGCGCGGATCGCCGCCGGGTAACCGCCCATCCCACCGCCCAGGATCGCGACGTCGAAATCGAGCTCGGGCACTGGATTCAAGTGTAGGGATAGCTCGAGACGCGCCCGAACACTCGGCGAGAGATTCGGCGATCCAGGTGGCCCAGATCCGGCCAAAGCTGCGAGCAGCGCAGTGAGCGCATCTGACGAGCGTGAACGAGCAGCACAGGAGCTGAGGCCGGAGATGGGCCGCATCGGCGCCGAAGATCCGTCGAGGGTTCGGGGCGCGTCTCGTTAGCAGTTCGTCCTCCGCAAACGGCTCCTCGCCGCCTCGAAGTCGGCCTGGTCGCGGACCGGCTTGCCGGCGACCGGGTCGCCGTAGCGGTCGACCGCCCGGTAGTAGGCCGGGGGCGTGATCCCGGGCATGATCAGGACGTCGGCATGGCCGGCCGGATCGAGGCAGGGGTCGTCCCGCATCGCGGCCAGGGCCTGGAGGTCGGCGGTGGCGCGCTGCATCTGGAGAGTCTTGGCGCTCGCATACATGAAG
>Ga0209470_1000628_pt1 | contig 27662 bp, 32 predicted proteins | sample GraSoiAngelo_125_FD_185882 | JGI IMG/M metagenome (GOLD analysis project Ga0209470, IMG submission 185882) | Grasslands soil microbial communities from the Angelo Coastal Reserve, California, USA - 14_0927_05_40cm (SPAdes) (version 2) | ecosystem: Environmental > Terrestrial > Soil > Grasslands ... | reverse complement strand
ACGAACCGCGACAAAAGATTCGCTTTGAAATTCCCAACTATGCGCCCCCACGTTTCCGGGTGCAGCCCTGCTCCTCCGATTCCGGCAAGGACGCAGACGCCATTCGGAGTTAACACACGCCGGCGATCGGAGAAGGAGTGGTTGCTAACGTTATCAAAAATCACGTCGTAGCGCTGGTCACCTTTGGTGAAATCCTCTTTGGTGTAGTCAATGACGTGATCTGCGCCGATTGATCGGACAAGATCCACTTTTCCCGTACTGCATACGCCCGTTACCTCTGCGCCGAGTGACTTCGCTATCTGGACAGCGAAAGTGCCCACGCCTCCCGTTGCGCCGTTGATCAGGACCTTTTGCCCCGGCTGAATGTTAGCTTGGCGAAGACCCTGCAAGGCGGTGAATCCCGCCCAAGCTACAGAGCCCGCTTGTTCAAACGTCACATTAGCTGGCTTAACAACCAATGCTCGCTCGCGAGCACACGCATACTCCGCAATAGAGGGACGAGCCACGCCAAAGACTTCGTCGCCCGCTTTGAACAGCGTCACGTTTTTGCCAATCGCTTCAACCTGGCCGGCCACATCGGTCCCTAGCCGTGTCTTCTCTGGTTTGCGCAGCCCGGACATCAGGCGAAGCGGCCACGGCCCTCGCATCACGCCCGGATCAATAAAATTGAGGGAAGCCGCGCGAACTTTGATCAAGACTTGATTATCGTTCGGAACAGGCTTTTCAACGTCTACCAGCGTAAGAACCTCGGGGCCCCCATACTCGCAGTATACAATCGCTTTCATGGGATGAGTCGGAGTAGTCCTGTGATCGCAATCGTTAGTCGATCTCCAATAGGCGACGAACCCCACCAGGAACGCCAGGATCAACCCGACCAAAATCGCGCGCGTGATCCACTTTAGAATAAGCTTTATTTTCATCGGCCTAAGGAAAGATCAGGCTGCGGCCGGCTGAAGCGCGCTTGAAGGAGCTGTTGGCACCTTGGCGCCCTTGATCAGAAGCCAGAGCATGATCGCGAGTTCTCCAAACAGAACTGGCTGCGCCCATTTGAACGCGGCTTCGTAGTAATCTGGAAAGAATAACGCCGTCACGCTCAGAGCTACGTAGCCGAAACAGTTGATCATGAGCCAGACACCGATGAACCGCGGCAGAAAACCGGAGCGAAAGACGAGAAGCCCAAAGGGAAACAGCCATAACCCCCAAAAGATCTCGTTGATCAAGATCCCTCGACTGTGCAGACGAACAAACAACATCCCGAGTGCGTCGCGCTGTGGTTTGTCGAAGACCGTAAGGAAATCCGCGCCGCGGAAGAGAGTCAGCGCGGCAATGTTGTTAAGTGTGTTGAGAAATCCTACCGCGGCCGAAACCAAAACGAACGCAACCATTAAACCAGCCCAAGTCTTACTGACACCGCTGAGCAACTTATAGAGAGCGATTCCGAGGCAGATGAAAATCACCGCCCCAATGAGATCGGCCAGAATCGCGAGACGAAACATGGTCTCGTGCGCAAGGATATTATCGGCAGTGGCGGCTGCGTTGCCGCGCATGATCAGTTTATTCGGAACATAAATCAGGGCGAAAGGGCCAGTGATTACCATCGACAGATAGATGGCGCCGGCGATCCGCGCGGATTTCTTGAGTGGATGCATGGGTTTTTCTCCTTTGTGGGTTGTTAGACGTCAGATTGATCAAAGTGGTCCGCGATAACGGCGCAGCCGGACCGCCGCGATGATGAATGCCGCGGCGAATACCAATCCGAGCCAGAGACCCGGACTGCTCAAGTATCGCCCTGGAGTGAGTCGTGGAATTGTGTGGGCGCTGAATTCAAACGCTTCCGGCGCGAATCCCAGTAAACGATCTTTCAACATCGACGCGAAGTGCGACGTATTGAAGGTGATCTTCTCGAAGAAGGCGATTCCAAGCAACGGCAAGACCGCCCAAAGAAATGTCGCCCGTCGCACCCAGCCTGAAACCAGTAACGCCCAGCCGTAAATCGGCGCGTGCCAGAGCGCGATCGCGATTAGGCCGTAAAGCAGGACGAGCGACTGTTGAAGCAAGTTAAAATTTGCCCAGGTCGTTGCGGCAAGGCCGCTCGGCAGCAATGCCGCAGTGCTGATCAGCAGCATCATGAATTGCGTAGCGACAATGACCGCAAAACTGACCAGCGGCAGAACGACCAGCGAGACGCTCACTTTGGAAAGCACAGTCGTGAGATCGGAAACCGGCAGCGATTTCCAAAAGAGGATGCTTCGCTCGCGCCGTTCGCCGTGCAACGCGTCCAGACAGTAAAACACTCCGATGATAAACGCGGTGAAGATCAACATCACCGCCACGATGTCGTACGGCAGCTCGATCGCAGCTCGCCGACGAGCTGGATCCAGCAACAACGCATTTTGCCTCCGACCCGGCAGATGAAAGGAACCGACGAAGGAGCCAAACAAAATGATGGCGGAGACGATCGACGGCGCGATGTAGATCGAATGGTTTTCCCACAATTCACGCCATACCGACCAGTAGAATGGCCTGGTCGGCGGCATAGCGGCGGTTCCCTGCGACTGGTTAGGCGATTCGGGCGCGGTGTTTGATGGAGTATTCATCTAGCTGCTCCTTCTTGAGTTGCGCTGGCCTTGGGCAAAGGCGGCTGAGTTTCGCCGGCCTTATTACTCATGACCGCGACGAACAAATCGGCGATGCTCGGCGTCCGGACGTCGCCCAGCGCGGCAAGTTGGCCACGATCGGCATTCTCAAATAGCATGACGCTGCGACTGAAAACTTGCCGCTCGTGCAGAGGCTTGAGCGATCGAGCTCCGGCGACATGGTCCGGGTGCACCATCACTTCCACATAGCGCGACTCAAATTCTTCCATGCTGCATTCGAGCACGATGCGACCACGGTTGATGAACATGAGGTCGGTCAGGACATCCTGGATCTCTTCCACCTGATGCGTCGTCACGACGATGGTGCGATTGCGATCGAAGTAATCGTTTAGCAGTGAATCGTAGAATTGTTTGCGATAGAGGATGTCGAGCCCAAGCGTCGGCTCGTCCAGCACCAGCAATTTTGCATCAATCGCCATGACAACAGCGAGGTGCAACTGGGCCACCATGCCTTTCGACAATTGCCGAACCTTGCTCGTGTGCTTGATCGTCGTCTTTGCCAGAAAACCTTCCGCCTTCGCGCGATCGAATTTCGGATGAACACCGGCAACGTAATCGAGCAATTGCGTAACCCGAATCCAGCGCGGCAGCACCGCGACATCGGCAATGAATGAGACGTCGCGCATGAGCTCTTCGCGCGCATTCCAAGGATCGCGACCGAGCACCGTCAAATTTCCTTCGTATGAAGTAAGTCCAAGGATCGCGTTGAGCGCGGTGGTCTTGCCGGCTCCGTTCGGACCGATGAGGCCGAGGATCCGGCCTTCTTTGACGCGAAGATCGACATTATCCAGCGCGACGGTTGTGCCGAAAACTTTACGGAGCCCGTGTGCTTCTATTGTTGCCATCCGGTTAGCGCTCCTTCCCCTTTCCCGCCTTGGAACTCCGCTTCGCCGCGGCGGCATCGAGCTCCTTTTGGGTCAGACCAAGCCGCTGAATCTTTTCCGCAACTCTCGGCCATTCGTCGGTGAGGAATTTTTGGCGTTCGCCTTTGAGCAACAGATCACGCGCACCGGTTTTAACGAACATGCCCAGACCTCGCTTCATCTCGACCAGCTCCTCATCGACCAATTGTTGGTAAGCCTTCAGAACCGTGAGCGGATTGACTCGAAATTCGGATGCGACATTGCGCACCGATGGCAGCGGATCGCCTTCTTTAAGCACGCCGTCGAGAATCATATGGACGCCACGATCGCGAAGCTGCCGATAAATCGGCTGACTATCGTTCCATTCACGACTCATCCCTGTGTTCCCAATGGCCACTGCGTTTCATGTACGGTGTTATAGTGAACTATAACACTACCTCACGCGCAAGCCTTTTTTGGAAATTTTTCCCAGAGTGCGCGCGTTATCCCAAAATCAGCGCGTCGACGACGCGATCTCGTCCAGATCATAGGTCGTGATCTCGAGTTTGTGGCCATCGGGATCGGAGAAGTAGATGGAGTTCGAGATTTCGTGGTCCTGAAATTCGAAATGAATCCCCCGCTGTTTCAACTCCTCTTGAGCGGCTAGAAAACTCTTTCGAGTCGCGCGAAAAGCTAAATGAAGTATTTGAACGCCGCTGTGCGCGGACGTTGCCGTTTCTTCTTTTGATCGAACCGGAAATAACGCGATCGAAGTGGTACCTTTCCCGATAAAAACGGGAATGCCGTCCCACATTCCTTCGTAGCGCCGCTTGAACCCAAGAACGTCGATGTACCAATTGGCCGCGGCCTCCACATCGCGAACCGACATGGCGACGTGATCGATTCCCTCCAGTTCCATGAAGACAGAATGCACAAAATTTACAGAATTAAAACCGGTTAAAGAACGACAAACAGGCCGAACGATTAACCATTTTGTGAATCCTGTTGATTCTGTCTTTTCTTGTTCCGATTCAGTGGAAAATGAAATTGTTTCTCGACGCAGATGTTGATATGTCGATGTAAGTGAGTTCCCCCACTCGCCGCGCCTTTCTTAAAACGATCGGGCAAGCCGGTTTGTTTTGCGCGACGCCGGGAATTGCGCGCGCGGCGGCTGCCCTGAATGAAGACATCGTCCAAATCTCAATCCTTCACACGACCGACCTCCACGGACACATTTTGCCCACTACCGATTACCAGGGCAACGCCGATCTCGGCGGGTTTGCGCGCTGCGTTACTCAAATCCGGCGATGGCGACGCCAGAATCGAAATTCGATCTTGATCGACATCGGCGATGTCTACCAGGGCACCGATGTCAGCTTGCGAACGAACGGCGCGCTCATGATCGATCTCTTCAATTATTTGAAATACGACGCCTGGATCGTCGGCAATCACGAATTCGATTGGGGCGTGGAGCCGTTCATGAACGCGCTGACAAAATCCAAAATGCCGGTGGTGGCAGCGAACATGTCGAGGGAAGGAAAATCCAGCGGCGAAATTTTGGATTCGGGAAATCCATTCGCAAAAGTTCGGCCTTATATCTTGAAGGAAATCGATGGGATCAAAATCGCCATTATCGGGGTGACGACGCCGGGAATGCCGTTTTGGTTTCGCCCGGAATTTATCCGCGGCTTCGATTTTGAATACTCGGTGGAACCAGTCCGCCGCGCGATCACGAAGGCGAAGAGTGACGGGGCAGAGGCGATTGTGCTGGCAGGTCATATGGGCTTGAAACCGCGCAGCGGCGGGGATGATTTCGCCAATACCGTCGTCGCGTTAACCGCGGAGTTTCCTAAAGCCGCGGCATTTATTGCCGGCCACACGCACCAAACAATTCCGAGCCGTCTTACGAACGGCGTGCTTCTGACCCAGGCCGATCATTTCGGCATTCACGTCGGACGGCTCGATCTCACATTCGACCGCGCTTCAAAAAAATTATTGCGCCGCGAATCGAGATGCGAACGGATGAACAATCGCGTTGGTCTCGATCATGTCGTCCTTTCACGCGCCAAACCGCATCTCGATGAATCCGCTAGTGCCCTTGCCCAACCAATCGGTACTTTGGCGGAAACGCTTCACGTGCGCGGTCGTCCAGGTCAACCGAGCGATGTCGAAGCGCTGATCGGGGCAGCCATTTCGGAAGCGTTACGAGAACGCGGCACGGCTGTGGATGGCGCTATGCACGGCGTTTTCGATGAGAAGAACAACTTTGTAGCCGGTCCGAAAACCATCAATGACATTTGGGGCCTCATTCCTTTTGAAAATTATCTCGTCACGGCACAGCTCACACCCGAGGAGATCAAAACAGTCATGGAAGAAGTTTATGCGAGCAAAGAGCCACGAAACCTGCTCGGGTTTGAGATTGAAACCGAAGGAATTGGTTATGAACGGCGAATCACGGCCATGCGACTAGCCGATGGACGAACACTCGAGCGCGGCAAACGTTACTCGATCGCCTTCAACACCTTTGATTCACGCAGCGGCGGGCATCGCTTCATGAAGTTGCGCGCTTTGCTCGAAACGCCCGCAGCGAATTGCACATTTCATCCGGTCCAGACGCGGGACGCAATGATAGATTATTTCCGGCGTCACCAGGTCGTGCACAAGGTCGGCTCCCAAGACCAACGCGCTGCGGCTTAAATTTACTCGAGATTACGGTTGAAAATGGCCGCCGTTTCGGTTGCGTATCTGCCCATGCGCGTTTTCGGCATTTCCACCGTCATTCTATTGTCGATTGTCGATCTTGGCTGGTCGCAGGTTGATGTCCCGTCGACACAGACTGCGAATTTGCCGATGTTTCGGCCGATCCTGCTCGGCCCCGGACCTGATGCCTTGATTAATCGGATCGACTCCGCCGGCTTGATCAAACAAGGGCAAAAGGACGCGGCGATCATGTTCTCCTGCACGGTGAAAAAGACTGGTGAAGTCCTTTCCGTTTCGACCTATCGCGGCACGCCGGATTCGAAATTGCTGGAGCAAGAGCTACTGAAAAAGTTGTCGGCGGCCGCGAATCCGAAATTTATCCCCGCAATTTACAATCGCATGCCGGTGGACGCGATTTATTACGGAACCGTGACGTTCGCGATTGTGAACGACAAACCACGGCTGCGCATTTTCTCGAACCAGGAACGCGCCGAGCTGGTAAAAGAAAGCGATTTTATCGGACCACAGCCCTTTTACGGAGCGGACTCAAAGTTCAACGGCTTTCATTATCCGAGCAATGAAAGCGCGCCGGTGCCGGTAGATGGGTCCGCCGAGCTGGAACTTAAAGTCGACGCGTCTGGCAATTTGCAGGATCTGAAATTGCTGAGCGAGCAACCACCGTTTCTTGGCTTCGGCGACACCGCGTTCGAGGATCTCAGCAGGGCCAAGTTTATCCCTGCGTTCCGCAACGGAAAACCGGTGGCTTGCGACGTGAAGCTCCCGGTTTATTTCAACGTAAAGAATTTCTAGCCCTTTTGCTTTTCCATCGCCGTTCGAGCGCGTCACCAGCCGTGAGAAGCCGAATCATTCGGACAACCTTTTTCCGGCGTGACCCGGTCGCATGCGCCCGTGAGCTGGTCGGAACTGAGCTAATCTGGGGGACATGCGCCGGCAAGATTGTCGAAACCGAAGCGTATCTGGCTGAGAACGATGAAGCCTGCCACACTTTCTCACGTCCGACAGCCCGCGCATTCGTCGGGCGAAACAAGGCCGGCGCTGCCTATATTTATTTCAGCTACGGAGCGCACTGGATGTTGAACGTGCTGGTGAAGGGTGCGAGCAACGGCTTCGTCTTAATTCGCGCGCTCCAGCCGCTTCGTGGAATCGAGCTAATGAAAAAACGGCGCGGCGTTAATGACGACAAGCGTCTCTGCTCCGGCCCGGGGAAACTGACCGAGGCGTTTGAAATCACCAATCGACATCATGAAATGAATCTCTGCGTCGATCCGCGCCACTGCTTTGCCCACTCCGGCGAAGATGTCGATGTTGTCGCCGACGAACGAATCGGCATTACGCGATCAGCCCATCATCGTTGGCGATTTACCGTTCGGGGCAGCAAATACGTCAGCGTTCCGGTTCGCTCGTTGACTCGGTCGTCGATTGATCGAAGTTCTTCGCTTTGATGAATCGGAACAGGAAGCGTGTTTTACTTGGAATGAGCGGCGGAGTCGACTCGAGTGTCGCCGGCTATTTACTGCGCGAGCAAGGCTACGACGTCATTGGGGTGACGATGAAAGTCTGGCCGCAGGACTGCATCTCGCGCGCGGAGGACAAATGCTGCGGGCCGCAAGCGGTCGCCGACGCACGCGCGGTCGCCCATTCATTAGGCATTCCCCATTACGTGGTCGACGAAGCCGACCAGTTTGAGCGCACGGTGATCGATTATTTCACGAGTGAATATCAAGCGGGTCGGACGCCGAATCCCTGCGTCATGTGCAACGAGAAACTCAAGTTCGGCAATCTCTGGGGCAAAGCTGAAGCGCTTGGCTGCGATTACATTGCGACCGGCCATTACGCCATCATCGAGCATCACCGCGACCGCGTCCTCTTGCGCAAAGGCGTCGATCCGCGCAAAGACCAATCCTATTTTCTCTTCAGCCTGCGCCAGCCGCAGCTCCGCCACGCGCTGACGCCGCTTGGAACCATGCGTAAACCCGAGATCAGGAAAATCGCGCGTTCGTTAGGCCTGAAAGTCGCCGATAAGATCGACAGTCAGGAAATCTGTTTCGTGCCTGGAAATGATTACAAAGCGTTTCTTCGATCGCATCTCGGCGAAAACGAATTTCATCGCGGCGAAATTTACGATGTCGAGGGAAACTTTGTTGGCGAACATGACGGGATCGAGCTGTTCACGATTGGCCAGCGCAAAGGACTTCCCGGCGGGTCAGCCGGGCCTCGTTACGTGGTAGATCTCGATGCGCAGACAAACCGCGTAATTGTGGGCGATGTTGAGGATTTGGTTTGCGACGAATTCGAAATCGACCGGACGAATTGGATTGCGCGTGAGCTTCCCGATGAAGATGTCGATGCGACAGTGAAGATTCGTTATAGCCATCCCGGCACACCGGCAACCGTTACCTCGCTTGAGAATCATCGCGCTCGGATTCGTCTGCATGAACCACAACGCGCGATCACGCCCGGACAGGCCGCGGTAATTTATGATGGTGACGTCGTCATCGGTGGTGGCTGGATCTGCCGGGGCGAGCCGCCCGGGCATTTCGAGCCGGCGAGGCGGACCGAATCGCTTGTCTCTGCCTAACAAATGGCGGAAAGAGTTCTTCTCGCGCTAAGCACGTTCCCGGATCGCGAGACCGCGCAACGCGTTTCAAATCAGGTCGTCACTGAGAAATTAGCGGCCTGCGCAAACATTTTGCCCGCAGTCGAATCGATTTATCGGTGGAAAGACAAAGTCGAGACCGGAAACGAAACGCTCGTCATTTTTAAGTTGGGCGAAGATCGGCAGTCAGCTTTTCAGGAAAAAGTGCGCTCGCTTCATCCCTACGAAGTTCCCGAGATCATCTTCTTTCCAGTATCCAATGGCTTACCCGAATATTTGCACTGGGTGGCCGACAGTTGCCGCTGAACATGACTGCTTTAAGCAGTCATCCTTGCGAATGGTGGCGGCGTTTGCGTTTGCCGATCAGGTAAATACCGACGCCGATCGCATTCGCGATTGCGGTTACGGCAATAATCTTCACGGCGAAACTCAGCGGGCTCGGAACGTCAATGATCGGATACACTGTAAAAAAAATCGCGAGCAACGAGACACCGGCGCCACAAATCGCGGCGACTCGCAGCCAGATCGGCGCACTGGCACGAATCGCGCCGGCGCCAAAGATCGGAATCGCGAACATCATGAAGTAAACGATCCCGTAAAAAACATTGGCGGCGTTGTCCACCAATTGAAACGCTTCCTGAATACCGGCGCCGATTTGACTCGTGACCGCAATCATGAGCGTGGTCGCGCCGACGAAAATGATCGAATTCATCGGCGTTTTGTATCGCGGATGTAGGCGCGAGAACCAGGCCGGCAGTAAGCGGTCCCACCCCGCAACCATCGGCAGTCGCGAGCTTCCAGTTACGTGAACGCTGGTCGACGATATCGATCGCGCGGTCATCAATAAAATTCCAACCGAAGCGATTGCGCCGGCGATGGGAAACGAACGGAGGCCCAATCGCAATGTTTGCGGCACTGGACCGATGAGATCGATCGGATTGTTCCCGATGAAAGCCAGGACCGAGCTTGTGCCGAGGATAAACATTAATGCGATGACCGGCGAAGCGATGATGACCGAGCGACCGATGTCTCGCGCCGGAGCGCGCGTTTCCCCGGCGAGAATGGCGACGTATTCAAATCCGCTCAATGCGCCGACAGACAGTTTGCTGAAAATATTAAAGCAATAGAAGATCGACATCGTGGGCAGGGCGAGCTGGAGCGGTTGATAGCTTTTCAATTCGCCGCGAACGAGACCGAGCAACGGCAGGCAAATCAGCGCGCCGTAAACCAGAAGCATGGCGAACGCGCCGACGTTGTGCAGCCATTTGCCTAAGGCCAAGCCACGAATACAGGTCCAGCCGAGGCCGGCGACCAGCGCGGAGCTAATTAGCGACACGCACAATTTGCTGTTCGGCATCCAGGCAGCACTTGGACCGACGGCGTAGGAGATGTTCGTAGTCGTAAACATTCCGCCCAAAGCGATGACGGTGATGGAGAGCAGCCAGAGGTTCCACGCCACGATAAAACCGGCGAACTCGTTAAAACCAAGTTTCGCCCACTGATAAATACCACCCTCGAGCGGCATCCGGCGATTCAAGTAAATCACCACCGCGGCCTGCGGAATGTAGAAGAGCAAAATGGCGAGCAACCAGAAGAAGAGATGTGCTCGTCCAAGTTTCGCGGCGGCGCCGACCCAGGTTGAGCCGACTACGAACAGAATTTGGGTGAGAACGAGGTCGAATAGCCCGAGCGGTTTCTTGAGCGATTCGCTACGGGTTTCGACATTCTGCTCGGCGCGCTCAAGATCCGTGCTCACAACGATCGCTTAAATCGAGATATCGATCTTAGTGTTCGTGATCCGGCTTTTTCGCCGGCGGCGGGACGTTGCGAAATTCGCGATGACGAATCTTGCCGCCGGCGTAAGCGATGTAACCGCCGAATCCCAGAGTCACCGCGCTCAACAAGATCACTGATGCAACCAGTGGCATAGCCGAGCGCGGCCATTTCCGCGGCGCAACCAAAGCGACTGCACTCAACGCCGCCAATCCATAAAAGAACCAAATGCAATCTTCGCCCCGGTCACGATGCTCATCGAGCCATGCTTGTCCCGGCTCATCGGCCATCGACAAAACACGATCGTAAGCCTGTTCTCCGAATTCATAGACGGGCCAGGCCGAGGCGGCGCTGACCATTACAATGATGAGCGTGACGATCTGTGCGCGCAGGCTTCGCAAAAAAAACGCAACGATTAACCCGAGCAATCCCATCGCCAAGCCATAGATTGGCAACGGATTGATCAGGACGTGAATATATTCCGGCTGACGTAGGTCTCGCAGAATGGAGTCGATCATGAATTCAGGAATTCCCAGGCCCGGAATCCGGTTTCAACTTTTCGGCGATGGACTCTCGCCCGTTTGCGACATTTGTTTGTCTTCCCAATACGGGACATATTTTTTCCAATCCGCGGTGGTGAAATGCCACCACTCGACGCGCAAGCCATAGAAATTGTTGCGCGACATCGCCACCTGCAAAAGCGTTAAGTGCTGTTTCACGAGCGGATCACGACCGGCATAACGCAGCATCGCCTGGGGTGTGAATTCGTCGAACTTGGTCGGCATACTCGCGTCCTGACTCCAATCGTCCACCAATGTTGCGTCTACCGAAACGCCGTAGGAATGCATCGAGCCAAAACCTTTTTCCGGATTTGCGACGTATTGGTCCTTCGGCGCGTATTTCCAGAGCGACTCCTGCGCTTCCTTCGGCCGATACGCGTCCCAAATTTTCAGTCGATAACGAAATTGCTTAAGATAATTCTGCGCGCCGGCCAGCTGTTGCGCGACAGTTGGCAAAACGAGAGCCCGCATTCCGGGCGGATACAACGCATGTCCGGTCACGTTGTGCTCAGTCGCGTAGCGCAGATCGATCACGATGGTCGGATCGACCGTGGCAATGTCGACCAGTTGCGGATTGGCTGCTTGAGCTGTTTCCAAGGTCCACATCGCGGCAGTGAAGATGATTGTGAGGCTCAGATGGCGAGACATTGAGCCGGCATTATAAGCGCAAATCGCCCCGGGCAATCAACCCCGAAAGCCTTCGGGGTCAATCGCCAGCAACGGAGCTGGCGATGTCGGTTTTTGCGATGCGCTGCAAAAGAAGGCGTGCCGTTTCCTCCGGTACATTGAAATGGAGCTCGAGGTTGGCCGACTGCCGGGTAATTTCCGGCGGCTGCACGTAGAGCAGGAGATTGGAATCCTGCAAACGCAGCCAGCGTTGCGGCTCGCTATGTAGAGTGCGCGCGAACTCCGACGCCGATTCCGGAGATTTAAGTTTCAAAAACAAACGCGCTTTAACCGGATTCTGCAGGGTCAGGGCGAGGCCGAGCAACTGCGAATTTTCCAGCAACTCGGGCGTAAAAATCGGATGAAACATGCGTGGCAAGTCAGGCGGACTCCGCGAGATCAAGCGCAGCGCGCTCTCGCGATCCAACGCTTCAAACCGGTCGAACAATTGCCCGGTAATTTTCAGGTCGAGATCGATTCCGAGCCGGACCCTGACCAGTTCATCGACTTCAGGCGAGCTCCCTACGGCAAGGGTACTTGGACCGACGCGCGCCAGCGCAAGATCAGGTTTTTCCCAGACGGGCAATCCGCTAACCGTGCGTTTGTGAAATTCTTTGTCACTTTGGACTGAGCGGATGATTTGCGAAACATCGCTCTGGTTCTCAATCAGGATAAATTCGCGAACAGTCCCAATGTCGGAAGTGGTCGCCGCGCGGGTAATTCGCAACGTGTCCCGGGACAGATTGAGAGTTGGCACGTGCGCCGCCGGCCCGATCAATCCGTTCCACACGTTCTGCCAGAGGTCGGGCTGGTCTTTATGCCAGCGTTTTGGCAAATCGTTGCGCTCAAATTGTTCGGTATTGATCGATAAAATCGCTTCGGTTTGCTGCGGGAGCCACTCGCGCTTGCGCGGCGATTTCGCGATTAGTGGTAAAATAATCGCCAGTAACGCGATTACCGAGACGACACTGAAATAAAACTGGCGCAGCTCCTGTTTGTCGATGCCCCGGGAGAGTAACGCGAGCTCGTCGTTGTGTTGCTGATGTCGATTCACCGCGACGCGACGTTTGCGCACGACGCCGAGCAGATGCGGCGCATTCGGTGGTGCGATCCCTTGGGACGCAAGATGGCGCCCGATATTGAGATAAGCCGGATTTTTTCGCTCCTCCACCACCTGATGATGTTGTTTGGCGCCGCGAACGGCGTCCTGCTGCGCCCGGATGTTGTCCCCGAAACCGCGATCGCGCATTTCATATTCAGCGCGAACTTTCGCGATATTTTTTTCAATCGCCGAAAGTTCTTCTTCGGCGGCGACGAGTTTCTCCTTGGCAATCCGTGCAGCGTCGCTACTGCCAAGCCGCGCCCGAACAAGCTCGGCCCGTTCTTCTGGTAGACGTGCGCGCCGTGCGCTGATGCTGGCAGTTTGCGCTTCCAGATCCGCCGGCGGCGGCGTGAGCGCTTGAAGCTCGGACAATTTTCTGAGCAATTCCTGGTCGGCCTCATCATTGTCGCGAATCCGCCGCTCAATCGCGTTCACCTCGCGCTCGCACAACTCAGCGGCGCTCTTGGCATCGTTGCGACGTTGCTGGATCGGCTTCTTCTCGGCTTCCAATTTCGCCATCGCTTCGCTTTGTTCTTTGGCGTTTGCTTCCCGCTGCGCCTCGACCTTTTTGATTCCCTCTTCGATTTGCGCGATGCGAAGGGCGACTTCTTTTTGTTCCTGCTCGAGCTTTTTTAGAGCCACAATCTCGTTCCGCAGCTCGGGAAAATTCGCCGCCTGCGACGTTCCTTCGCGCCCGAGAATGATTTCGCTTTTCTGGAGCAAACGTTTCTCGTGTCGCAGGACCATGCGCGTCCGTTGCCGCCGGATTTTCAATCCGATCTCGCGCAAGCCTGTGCGAATAAAACTCATCGTTTCCTACTCGTCCGATTCGGACAGTTTTGCCAGCACGCTGAAATCTTCCAAGGTGGTTGTGTCGCCCGTGACTTTCGCGCCACTCGCGATTTCTTTGAGCAGCCGACGCATGATTTTTCCACTACGCGTTTTTGGCAACGCTTCGGCAAAGCGCACTTCATCCGGTTTCGCAATCGCGCCGATGTGCGTGCCGACGTGCTCGCGCAATTCAGCCTTCAAATCGTTCGAAGCGTCGACTCCCGTTTTCACGGTCACGAAAGCAACCACGCCTTGTCCTTTCAATTCATCCGGCCTGCCAACGACCGCCGCTTCTGCGACTTTTGCGTGACTCACGAGCGCGCTCTCGATCTCCGATGTCCCGAGGCGATGTCCGGCGACATTGAGCACGTCATCGATGCGGCCGACGATCCAAAAATAGCCATCCTGGTCGCGCCGCGCGCCGTCGCCGGTGAGATAATTTCCTTTATATTCGCTCCAGTACTGTTTTTGGTATCGTTGCTTGTCGCCGTAAATCGTCCGCAACATCGACGGCCACGGACGTCGGATAATCAGTTTGCCGCCGACATTCGCGCCAACTTCCTTTCCATTTGGATCGACAACCGCCGGATCGACTCCGAAGAATGGAAGCGTGGCGCTTCCCGGTTTGGTCGGAATCGCGCCTGGCAAAGGGGTGATCAGGATCGCGCCCGTTTCCGTTTGCCACCATGTGTCGACGACCGGACAACGTCCGCCGCCAATGTTCTTGTAATACCACATCCATGCCTCCGGATTAATCGGTTCGCCGACGGTGCCAAGCAGGCGCAGCGACGACAAGTCGTGTTTCTTCACCCACTGATCGCCCCAACGGATGAACGCGCGGATCGCGGTCGGCGCGGTGTAGAGAATGTTCACGCGGTTCTGCTCAATGATTCGCCAGAAGCGGTCCGGTTCCGGCCAATTCGGCGCGCCTTCATACATGAAGGTAGTCGCGCCATTCGCGAGCGGACCATAAACGACGTAGCTGTGCCCGGTTACCCATCCGATGTCCGCCGTGCACCAAAAAATATCTTCGTCGCGAATATCGAACACGTATTTTGTGGTCGAATAGATTCCGACCAGATAACCGCCGGTGGTGTGGAGGATTCCTTTCGGCTTCCCGGTCGAACCGCTGGTGTAAAGGATGTAAAGCGGATGTTCGCTATCGAGAGCTGTCGGTGGACAATCGTCGTCCACGTACTCGAGCTCGCGATGCCACCAGACATCACGGCCTTCTTCCATGTGGATTTGATTGTGCGCGCGCTGGAAAACAATCACGCGCTTCACCGAAGAGCCTCCGCGAAGCGCGTCATCAACATTTTTTTTGAGCGGCACAATTCCGCCCCGGCGATAACTCCCATCTGCAGTGATCAGTGCGATCGCGCCGCTGTCATGGATCCGGTCGCGAATTGAATCCGCGCTGAATCCGCCGAAAACAACCGAGTGGACCGCGCCGATGCGCGCACAAGCCAGCATCGCGATCGCAGCTTCGGGAATGGTCGGCAGATAAATAATGACGCGATCGCCCTTGCCGATTTTGTTTCGCTTCAAAACGTTTGCGAACCGGCATACTTCTCGGTGCAATTGCTGGTAAGTGAGCGTTCGCTTTTCGCCCGGCTCGCCTTCCCACAAAATTGCGGCCTTGTTGCGGCGGTGGGTGGTGAGATGTCGATCCAGGCAGTTCTCGGAAAGATTGAGTTTTCCGCCGGCGAACCATTTCGCAAACGGCGCTTTCCATTCCAGGACTTTTCGCCACGGCTTTTGCCAGGAAAGCTCCTTCGCCTCGCGCGACCAGAATTTGTCCGGCCGCTTGATCGACTCGCGATACATTCGCTGGTATTGCGCGAGGTTCTTGATCCGCGCTTTCTGGGCGAAATTCTTGGCCGGCTTGAAGACGCGCTTCTCCTTTAAGTGCGACTCGATGTTGTCGTGCATGGGCAATTTTCTAATAGGCCGAAGCCAATTGTAGGGCAAGCCGCACCTAAACGTTGTTGTATTCCCTCTTCGGGAACGGAAGAATAAATCTATGAGCGATCATATTTACAAAAAGATTGAGTTGGTCGGTTCGTCGCCGAACGGAGTGGAAGACGCTGTTAAGAACGCGCTTGCCCGGGCAAAGAAAACCGTCCGCAACATGCGCTGGTTCGAGGTTGCCGAAACGCGCGGCTATCTCGAGGAGGGAAGCATCGCGCACTGGCAGGTGACCCTGAAGGTCGGCTTCACGTTGGATGGGTAGGGGCGGTTCACCGAACCGCCCGCGGGCGATTGAGTCAATCGCCCCTACCACCTATTCTTCTTCCTGCGCCGCTTCGTATAACTTCGTCGCGCCGTAAATCAGGATCGCCGGTTTGAGCGCAAACAGCGCCAGTCGTAGGACGCCTCTCAGAATTCGTCCGATACCCAGGCGATTTAAAACGAATCCCGCCAGCACTGCGTAAGCAAGCGATTGCGTTGGGTTCTGGCGCACGTACGTTTCCGTCTGGCTCAGAATTTCGTCGAAGTGCTCCCGCGTATAGCGTAGGCCGCGCTCGGCCAAATCATCATGTTCTCTTTTTTCCATTTTGCTTAACGATTGTCCGCGAGATCGACTTGGTCAACGCAAAGTCAGCCAAATCGTTCTTGCCGCGGATCCCGACGGAAAATCCAGCGGTGTTGGCTGTCGATGGAACACGCCAGTCCGGCGCGACAGCTTCAGGGAATAGCGCGCCATTCGTTCGAGCGCCTGCTCGTTTAGAGTTTCGCAATTGGTCGAAACCAAAATGCGGCCATTGCCGTCGATTAGTTCCAACGCTGCAACAATGAGATCCTCCAAATCGCTTTCCACATGAAATGCTTCGCCGCCCTTCGTCCGCGAAAACGTCGGCGGGTCGAGAATGATCACGTCGAACTTTTCTCCGCGGCGCGCCAGGCGACGCAACACCGGACGGACATCGTCGGCAATAAACTTGTGTCCTTCAGTCGACAACGAATTGAGGACAAAATTTTGTCGGCCGCGTTCCAACGATTTCTTGGAAAGATCGACATTCACTGTCTGCGCACCGGCTGACGCTGCCGCCACCGAAAACGAGCAGGTGTAGGCAAAGCAGTTCAAGAGCCGTTCGGGCTTGGCTTGCCTGACGAGCCGACGATTCTCTCGTTGATCGACAAACAGCCCGACTGAATACCCGGCGCCAAAATCGATCCCGAATTTGAGATGATGTTCGGTCGCGATCGTCTGCAGATTTTCGCCTTCATGGCCAAAAAGAAGCTTCGGCGTCTCACGCTCTTCATTTTTCTTCGGCAAGAACCGCGCGAACACGCGCCTAATCGGAAAATCCACCGATTTGGCCCATTCTTTTAGTCCTACAATCAAACGATCGCGCGCGGCCGTTGTTCTGAATGAAATCAAAATGTCATGGCCGAACCGTTCCGCCCAGCCATTATCGATCGTGCAGAGCCGATGAGCATCGGTGCCTTCGGCGTCGAATGCGTCCAACAACCCGCGATCGATCCATTGATTCTTGTTCATTCCTTTGTTATGCCGAGCAGGTAGGGGCGATTGACTCAATCGCCCGCGGGCGGTTCAGTGAACCGCCCCTACCTACACATGGCAAGCGTTCACAGCGTCACGATCCGCATTCCCGCGAGCACTTCCAATCTTGGACCTGGTTTCGATTGCCTCGGCGTCGCGCTTCGCATTTACAATCTGGTGGCCGTCTCACGCACGACAAAACGTGAACTGCTCGCGCCGATCGTGGCCAGAGCCGCGGACCTTTTCTTTAAGCGAACGAACTGCCGGCGCTTTGCATTTTCTTGTTCAGCTACAGAAAAAATTCCGCGCTCGCGCGGTTTGGGCAGCAGCGCCACTATTCGCCTCGGCGTTTTGCACGGTTTGAACGAGCTCGCGCGGCGGCCGCTCGATCGATTGTCGATCTTTCGATTGTGCGCTGAATTGGAGGGACATCCGGACAATGCCGCGCCGTCGTCATTTGGCGGATTCACTGTCGCCCGCGGTGAAAATGTTCAGCGCTTTGCCGTATCACCGCGATTAAAGTTCGTTCTCTTGATCCCTGATTTCGAAATTCGAACAGCGGCGGCCAGAAGAATTCTGCCGGCTAAAATTCCGCGCATGGATGCGGTCGCGACCGTCGGCAATGCCAGCGCGATCACTGCTGCATTCGCTTCCCGGGATTACGGAAATCTTCGCGGCGCGTTTGGTGATCAACTTCACCAACCTTTTCGCGCAAGACTAATCCCATTTCTGCCGCGCGTCATCGCCGCTGCCGAAAAAGCCGGAGCCCTCGGAGCTTTCTTAAGCGGCAGCGGATCGACAATCTGTGCTGTCACATTGTGCAACTCACATAAAGTCGCCTCTGCCATGCTGCGGGCCGCAACAACATCTTCTCGCGCGCTGACCAAGACTGCCGACAATCGCGGAGTTCAAATCTGCACTCAGAAATCACACATCAGCAATTGAGATGGGACGCACGCTTGAAAATCTAGAGCAGTTCGGAATCGACGTGGTGCTTGAGCGGCGCCGCGGATTTCGCGCCGCGATTTTGCGCGGAATTCTTTACGCGCTCTCGTTTATTTACGAACGAATCGTCCAGCTCCGGCTTTATTTGTATCGGAAAAGAATTTTCCGCGAGCGCACGCTTGGCTGCCTTGTCATTAGCATCGGGAATCTCACGGTCGGCGGAACGGGTAAGACACCGGTGGTGGAAAAATTCGCGCGGGCGTTGCAAACCGGCGGCCGACGCGTCGCCATCCTGAGCCGCGGTTACAAAAGCGTGCCAAAGCCGACCAAACGAAATTGGCTCGACCGGCTGCTGACCCAAGATGTCCATCCTCCGCGCGTTGTCTCCGACGGGAAACTTCTATTTCTCGATTCGATCACCGCCGGCGACGAGCCCTACATGCTCGCGCACAATTTGAAAGACGTGATTGTTCTGGTCGACAAAGACCGGGTGAAAAGCGGGAAATTCGCCATCGACAAATGGAAAGTAGACACGCTCCTGCTCGATGACGGTCTGCAGTATCTCCATCTCAAACATCGGCTCGACATCGTGTTAGTGGACCGGCAAGCGCCGTTCGGTAACGAATTTTTGCTGCCGCGCGGCACATTGCGCGAACCGCCGTGGAATTTGCGACGCGCGAGCTACATTTTCATCACCAAAAACACCGGCCAACCGAATGACACGCTGATCGCGCGCATTCGTCGTTACAACCGCACTGCCGAAATCATCGAGTGCGCGCATCGGCCGCTATATCTCCAAAACATTTATACCGGCGAACGATTAATGCTCGACCGATTGCGAGGCGCGTTCATCGGCTCGATTTGCGGGATCGCCGCGCCCGAGAGTTTCGAAGGCGCGCTCAAAAACCTCGGCGCCAATGTCGATCTTGCCCTGCGCTACATCGATCACCACTACTACACCGAAGCCGAATTGCGCAGCTTCATCAATCGCTGCATCCGGCGCGATCTGGCCCTGATCATTACCACGGAAAAGGATGCCGTCCGCATGCCGCGATTGCCCGAAGCGGATGTGAAAGTGCCGATTTATTTCATGCGCGTCGAAATCGAGATCCTCAGCGGCCACGAGACCTGGGAGCATTGCGTCGCCCGCATCTGCAAACCGCAGCCCATGCTTTCGCCCGAACGCTTCTTTGCGTAAGAAAAAGTAATCAGGAAGCCAGGAGACCAGGAGAAGAATTTCTGGCAGATTTCATGGATTCATGGTTCCCAGATTTTCTTGTTTTAAATTCGGCATTGGACGTTGGACATTGAGCGTTCAACGTTTTCTTAATGCCCAACAAAGCCGAGCTCGTCGTCGAAGGGAAAAAGCTCTCCGTATCGAACCTGGACAAGGTGCTTTACCCGAAAGTCGGGTTCACCAAAGGTCAGGTGATCGATTATTACGTCCGGATCGCGCCGGTGCTCTTGCCGCACCTCGAAGATCGGCCGCTGACAATGAAACGTTATCCAAACGGCGTGGACGCAGAATTTTTTTACGAAAAGAATTGTCCGCCGCATCGCCCGAAGTGGGTCAAGACGGCGAAGGTCTGGAGTGAGGGCAACAATCGGATGGTGAATTATTGCCTTGCCCAAGATTTGCCGACGCTGGTTTGGGCGGCCAACCTGGCGGATCTCGAGTTGCACACCTCGCTCGCGAAAAAGAAAGACGTCGCGCGCCCCACGATGATGGTGTTCGATCTCGATCCCGGCGCGCCCGCCGACATTGTTCAATGCTGTCAGGTCGGGCTTTGGCTGCGCGACTTGTTAGGCAAAACGAAATTGAAATCGTTCGCGAAGACGAGCGGCTCAAAAGGTTTACAGGTTTACGTGCCGCTCAACACGCCGGTCACGTTCGATCAAACCAAGGATTTATCCCGCGCGCTCGCGCAACTTTTGGAACGAGAACATGGAAACCTTGTGACCTCGAACATGTCGAAAGCGGTGCGGAAAGGGAAAGTATTCGTCGACTGGAGCCAGAACGACGAACACAAGACCACGATCTGCGTTTACTCTCTCCGCGCCAGGGAAGAGCCGACTGTTTCCACGCCGGTCACTTGGGACGAAGTCGCCAACTGTTTGAAAAAGAAAAAAGCCGATCTCCTCAAATTCCGCTCCGACAAAGTCCTCGGCCGCGTTGAAAAGCATGGCGATCTCTTCGAACCGGTTGAAAAATTGAAACAGAAACTGCCGAAGAAATGGAAACTGTGAGTCGCAACCGTTCGCGCTTCGCTGACGGATACGATAAAGCGGTTCTCGCGATCCTTATGCGTGAGATTTAAAGTCGCGATCAAATCGCCTCTAGGCATGAGTATTTTTCGTCGATTATTCGCACCGCCCGAGCGCAAGGTTCTTGCGATCATGGATCCGTTCACAAGGGCCGCGCTACTCCTCGTTCCACGAGATCGATATGAAAACGACGAGGTACATAAAAAGCGCGTGCTCGTCTTCTTATTCGGCGCACTCGACGCATTGATCCAAGCCGAGCGAATTACAGGCGATGCGATGTCCGAGACTTTGTCTCTTTATCTTATGTTGGCGTTCCCGACGATGAGCGAGAGCGAAGTTAAGAACACAGTCAACTTCCTCGCAGATGCATCAGCGGATCCGGCGTGGATCCCGATTATGCAGCGAGGCGGCCAAACGATGGTTGATTGGTCCCGCGGCGACAGTACGGCACCGGCGCGGCTAGTTAAGATTGTGCAACACGGGTTAGACGACTTTTAATTAGCTTATGTCAAACGACTGGATACGCGTTCACAGCGAAGTCGATCGAGCGTTCGAAAATGGAACCGTCTTTGATGCATCCCAGGAGCAACTTTCGAGGTGGCTTGAGAATCTCTGCACGGGCAGCGTTCCAAATCCCGATGTACAACACCGTGAGATTATTCGGGGGATCACCATTAACCATATTCAAATGACGCGGTTGATCGCTGACCTCAACCGCCGGAATACGTGGCTCGCTGTCGTTATTGGTCTAATTACGTTCTTTAGTCTCGCTGCATCTGTCATGCAGGCGGTTGCTGCTTGGCACATCTTGCACACGCCAATCACGCAGGAACCAAAATCAGTTTTGATACGTTTTGAGCAAAACTCTTATGCGCAAAGTGAATTTGAAAGATGTTGAAGAGCAGGTGCGACAGTCGCCGAAAGGAAAGTTTGGGCGGCGATCGAAGAATATTTCGGTCGCGCTTGGGCGCGATCCGGAGTCGCTCGATTTAATGAAGCGGCATCCGTTCGATCTAGCGCTGGTCAGCGTTCCGAAAGGGAAATCGCTTTGCCCGTATCATTCGCACTCGTCCGAGTCCGAGCTATATCTCGTCGTGTCGGGACGCGGAAGCATTCGCGACAAAAATGGATCGACAATCGTCACGGCGGGCGACGCGTTCTGCTTTGGACCGGGCGAAGCGCACCAGCTTACCAATGCCGGCGATGAGGATTTTGTTTATTATGTGATCGCTGATAATCCGCGCGGCGATTCCTGCCATTATCCCGACAGCGGCAAGTTCGCGGTCTGGAAAGAAGGCATGGACGAAGTGATCGTGAAAGGAAAGGAGACCGATTACTTCGACGGCGAAGAGTAGGTAGGGGCGGTTCACCGAACCGCCCGCGGGCGATTGAGGTCAATCGCCCCTACCTGGCCGGTATGAAAAAAGTAAACGTTAACGAAATTAAGGAAGAGCCTTGGCAGTCGCCGGGCGGAAAGTATGCCGCGCATTTTAAGGGAATTTCCATTGCGCTTGGGCGCGATCCGGAGTCGCTCGATTTGGCGAAGCGGCATCCTTTCGATCTCGAATGGACGCGGGTCCCGCCGGGAAAACACAATTTCCCGTTTCACGCGCATTCAGCTGCGTGGGAATTGTATCTCGTAGTCAGCGGCAGAGGCAGTGTGCGTGCCAAAGACGGGACCACTGAAGTTGTCGCCGGCGATGCATTCATTTTCGGACCGGACGAACCACATCAAATCACCAACACTGGAACCGAAGATCTCATTTATTATGTGGTCGCCGATAATCCGATCGGCGAATCGGCTTACTACCCCGACAGCGGAAAGTGGAAGGTGAACAAAACGTCAGCGGCCGATCGCGTCGTGATCAAAAGCCACGAGATGAATTATTTCGACGGAGAAGAGTAACTAGACAGGATTTACAGGATTTTTCTGATTCCAATCCTCAGAATTGTGTTAATCCTGTCTAGTAGCCGTGAGCGCGAACAAACCCGAGGACTTTCCTTACAAGACTTATCTGAACGTTCTGCATGGGCCGCTCGAAGTAATCGATGTTCAGAAGCTGGCCGATGCGTGCACGGACAAATGGTACAACCAAACGCTGTGCCAGGTGAACGACTCGGTCGTGCGGCTAGGCGTATTGGAGGGTGAATACCACTGGCACGAGCATAACGACATCGACGAGTTCTTCTTTGTGCTCGACGGCAATTTTCTAATCGATCTGGAAGACAAGGTTGTTGATCTTCGACCGCGGCAAGGTTTCGTCGTGCCGAAAGGGGTCCGGCATCGGACGCGCGCGCCGAAAAGAACCGTCATTCTTATGGTGGAACGAGCCGATATCGTTCCTACAGGCGATTGAAGTCCGAGCCGGACTGGCAATATTCCGGCTGCGAGCCTCGAAAAAATGCAGGCGAGACGCCTGTCACCACAGTATAAGATCGACATCCTGAAGATTATTTCCGGCGGACAAACTGGAGTGGATCGCGCGGCACTCGACGTTGCGCTCAAACATCGAATCAAGTGTGGCGGTTGGTGTCCGGCCGGGCGTCTGGATGAATCGGGCAAAATTCCTGATCGTTATCCGTTGAAAGAATTGAAGCACGGCGGGAACGAGGAACGCACGTTGCGAAACGTGCACGACTCGGATGGAACGGTCGTAATTTACTTTCACGAGCTGGAGGGCGGGACCGGATACACTGTCGGGTGCTGCATTGAAGATCGACAGCCGTACCGATTAATCGACGCGGCGAGATATTCGCCGGAAGACGCTGCGACGCTGATGGTTTCATTCGTCTACGACCACGACGTCGAAACGCTCAATTTGGCCGGTCCGCGCGAGAGCGAGTGGGTCGGTGGCTACGCCTACGCCTTTCGGACGGTGGATGTTTTTGTGAGCAGACTAAGAGCGAGCGGGCGACGAAGAGTTTGAATTACTCGTAGCGAAGCGCCTTTACCGGATCGAGCCGGGCGGCGAAGTAGGCAGGAATAAGCGCGGCGAGCGAGCAAATCAAGAACGCGCTGATGCAGATAATTGTGACGTCCTGGGGGATGACTTGGGCGGGAATCTCAGAAAATTGGTAGACTTCGCGCGGAAAAATTTCGATGTGCAAGGTCGACGCAAGCCAGTGACTGAATTCGTTGCGATAGCGGATCAACGTCATACCGAGACCAAGGCCGGTCAGCGTTCCAAAAAGTCCGACCACGGTCCCCTGCCCCAGAAAAACCCAGATGATCTGGGAAATGTTTGCGCCGAGGGCTTTCACAATTCCGATTTCGCGGCGTTTCTGAACAGTGACCGTGATGAGCGTGCTCATAATTCCGAACGCGGCCACGACGACGATGAAGAAGAGGAGAAAGAACATCACGTTCCGTTCGAGTCGCACCGCTTCGAAGAATTGATGATTCATTTCGGTCCAGGTTTGGGCGAACACCGGCGGCTCGAGAAATTGCTCGAACGATTCTTTCACACGATCCGCGCCGTATGGGTCGTCAGTGCGAACGGTGATGCCGTGCAACGCATCGCCCAGATTATAAAGCTCCTGTCCAATGTAGATCGGCACGAGGATAAACTCGGAGTCATATTGATAGCGGCCGGTCTCGAAAATACCGGTGACGGTCAGGTCTTTTGGCAAAACGACCTCGCGCAGTTTATCGAGCGCTTTCTTTTCGTCCGCGCCCTTCGCATTCTCGAGGTTCTTAATCTCGTCGAGAATTTGGCCAAGATTTCCGGGGGAATAGATCGTCAGTTTGTCGCCAACATTGATGCGCAGGATGCGGGCGAGATCGCTCCCGAGGACGGCCGATTCGCCGTCGAGATCGAGCTCGCCTTCTTTTATGAACTTGCGAATCGGAATCACTTTTTCTTCCTGGGCCGGGTCTATTCCGCGAATGATCGGCGCCAAACGCTGGTTTTGGAATTCGACAATGACCGGACCTTGCACGAACGGCGCCGTCGCGATCACGTGCGGTGTGCTGTCGATCTTCTTCTGAAGCGTTCGCCAGTCGCGCATGACGTCCTCGCTTTTCACGAGAATGTGCGCGTCGAAATCAATTATCTTTTGCCGCAGCTCACGATCGAAACCGGTCATTACCGAAATCACGAGAATCAGCACAGTCACGCCGAGCGTGACGCCCATAATCGAGATCAAAGTGATGATGGAGAGAAATGTGCGTTTCGGTTTAAGATAACGCAGCGCCAGGAAAAAGCTGAACGGCAGTTTCAAGTTGCCGTTATGTTGGCTGCGAACGCGGCCGTTTACAACCCGACCGGGTGCCGCGCTTGAAAACCCCAGGCGTCGCGACCATCGACGTGCCAGCGCGGACCGACATCGCTGCCGTAGCGCAGATCGGTCGTGTCGAGACGCAGGCCGGCGATCATCGCGAACACGTGACCGTGGCGGGAGTAAATCGTGACCCAACGGCCGCGGCCGCGTTCGCCGTAACGAAGAAAATCGCTCGACGGCAACGGTTGCTCGAGCATGCCGGCATAGTGAAGGGCGAACGAAACTGTGCCGGAACAATCGTAACCGTAATCATGAAACGATCCGTGTCCCCCACCCCAAACATAAGGTCGATTGCGAATCGAGTTCACCGCCCAGATTGCATGTTTGACGCCGTCGGGCGCGTTCGCCGGCGCGTAAGCAATTCCATTCCGCAACACTGCGCGATTTCCGGGGACTATGGGGTGCGAACCACCTACATCGAATCCAGGAGTAGTCGCTTCAGAATCGTATTCGTCACGTTGGATAGGCTCAACGCGACGAGTCGGTCGCGGCGCGTAATAGGCGACTTGGATCGCCTGCGCGCGCGCCGGCTGTCGATCGAACGAAAACGGTTGCAACGGCACCCCGTCGGCCGTTTGCGACGAATAAATTGCTTCGCGACCGCGCCAGGATTGGCCTTGGGACTCGGCGGCTAACAGGACGCTAAGAGCGCTCGCGACCAGAAAAAGGCGTAACACGCCTCGCCTCAAAAGCTGCTTTTAGGCCAACTATTTTGTTAGATAGCGATTCGCCGCATCGTCGCATCCAGTGTTACAGGGACGTGCGATCCTTTAACGAAAGGAAACACCTATATGAAAATTCTCCTCAGCGGGCTGGCAGCATTCGCGCTCTTTGCGTTGATCCTAATGCCGGCCACTCAAGCGGCCGAAAAATCCAGCGACAAAAAAACGCCCAAGGAAGGCCAATCCTATAACGGCAGCGGAACGGTGATAAAGAACAGCATCGACATCTGCATGGTGACGGGGCTGCGTTGGGCATTGCACCCCGAAAGCGGAGAAGACGTGAAAGTCTATCCCAAGACCAAGCACGCGACCGAAGTGCTGGACCAGGCTGCAAAAAATAATTCCACGGTCCGCGTAAGCGGCACATGGAAACAAGCAGTCGAGTGCCATTACGTAGAGACGTCGAAAGTCATGATCGCAAAGAAGTGACGCTGGCCGCCGGCGCTATTTCAGCGCATGGGCTTTTAGATCTTCGAGAGTGACGAATTCGAGGGCGGAGGCGTGGGTGGCCTCAAGGTCGACCGGAGCGGCGCGATTGCGTTCGAGCGCGGATTTCCATCTGGTGACACAAACGCACCATTTATCGCCAGGTTTGAGTCCCGGAAATCCCCATTCCGGAACCGGGGTGACGAGATCGTTACCGTCGAGCACGGAGAAATCTAAAAACTCGCGCGTGACCTTCACACAAACCGTGTGCAAGCCGATGTCCTCGGATCCGGTTCGGCAAAAACCGTCGCGAAAAAATCCGGTCATCGGATCGCGACAACAGCATTTCAATTCGGTCCCAAGAACATTGGTTGGCATAAATCAGGCAAATTCCGGTTCCTCAGTCGAAACGGTCGATTCGCCTTCGCTTTGCCTCAGCGCCTGCTCAACCGCGCGCCAGGGAAGCATCGCGCATTTCACCCGCTGCGGAAATTTTCGGACACCGCGCATTACGAGGAGATCGCCGAGCTTTTTCGGCGAATCGTTGTTCCCGGAGGTTACCAAATCGTGAAATGCGCGGAGCATTTCTTCGACTTCGTCTCGGCTTTTGCCTTTCAATTTCGTCGTCATCAATGACGCCGATGCCTGACTGATGGCGCAGCCGTGACCAGTGAACTTGATTTCCTGCAAGCCGCCGTCGCCGTTGAATTTCACCGCGAGATGGATTTCGTCGCCGCATGCGGGATTATCGCCATGCACGCGAACTGCAGCATCCGCGAGCTCTCCGAAATTTCGCGGACGCCGGGAATGATCGAGAATGACCTCCTGATAAAGTTCTTCCAGGTCGCCAAGTTCCGGGCTCATTTGAAAAAACCGACCGCTTTCTGAAGGATGTCGATCGTACGATCGATCTCCTCTCGAGTATTGTAGAAATAAAAGCTGGCACGCGAGGTCCCGGTCACCCCGAACCGCCGCATCAGCGGTTGATTGCAATGATGGCCGCCGCGAAGCGCGAGCCCGTAGCGGTCGGCAAAGGTGGTCAGATCGTGCGGATGCGCCGCGTCCATCACAAAGCTAATGACTCCGCCACGTTCTTGGGCCGTTCCAAGCACGCGCAGTCCGGGCACTTCGGCCATTCGCTTCAAGGCGTAAGTCGCAAAATCGACATCGTGCTGAAAAATTTGGGCGCGTCCGATTCCTTCAATGTAATCGATTGCGGCGGCCAATCCGATCGCGCCTGCGATGTTCGGCGTGCCGGCTTCGAAGCGGTGCGGTGGTTGTTTAAACGAGCTTTTTTCCAAAGTCACGCTCGTGATCATTTCGCCGCCACCATGCCAAGGCGGAATTGATTTGAGAATTTCAGAGCGCGCGTAGAGAACGCCGATCCCGGTTGGGGCGCACATTTTGTGTCCGGAGAAGGCGAGAAAATCGCAACCGAGTTCCTGAACATTGAGCGGCATGTGCCCGATACTTTGCGCTGCATCAACAAGAGTGACTGCGCCGACCCCGCGCGCTTTTTGGCAGAGATCGACCACCGGATTGATTGTCCCGAGGGAATTAGAAACGTGAGTGAAGGCAAACATTTTCACTTCGGGCGTAAGCAACGATGAAAGTTTCTCGAGCGCGAGAGTGCCGTCGTCGTGGACCGGAACGAACCGCAATTGCGCGCCAATTCTTTCGGAGACCAACTGCCAGGGCACAAGATTGCTGTGATGCTCCATCTCGGTGAGCAAAATCACGTCACCGGCGTGGAGAAATCTCCCGCCC
>Ga0209470_1000615_pt1 | contig 27983 bp, 24 predicted proteins | sample GraSoiAngelo_125_FD_185882 | JGI IMG/M metagenome (GOLD analysis project Ga0209470, IMG submission 185882) | Grasslands soil microbial communities from the Angelo Coastal Reserve, California, USA - 14_0927_05_40cm (SPAdes) (version 2) | ecosystem: Environmental > Terrestrial > Soil > Grasslands ... | reverse complement strand
GATGCCAGCGATCGAAAAAGCGCGAATGGTGAACAGCGGAACGGAAGCGACGATGTCTTGCTTGCGGCTGGCGCGCGGATTTACCAACCGCGACAAAATCATCAAGTTCGCCGGTTGCTACCATGGCCACTCTGATTCTCTGCTAGTAAAAGCCGGGAGCGGCGCGCTCACCCACGGTCAACCAGACAGTGCGGGTGTCCCGCGAGCAGTCGCTGGCGAAACAATTGTTCTTCCTTTCAACAATATCGAAGCGGTCCGCGCCGCTTTTCGTGAAAACAAGGACCAGATCGCCGGCATCATTCTCGAACCAATTCCAGCAAATGCCGGATTATTTTTTCCGCGAGAAGATTTTCTTCATCAACTTCAAGAAGAATGCGTGAAAAACGGGGCTCTCTTAATTTTCGATGAAGTAATGACCGGTTTCCGCGTCGCGCGCGGCGGCGCGCAACAGCTTTATGGAATTCGGCCTGATTTGACTGCGCTCGGAAAGATAATTGGCGGCGGTTTGCCGGTGGGCGCCTTCGGTGGGCGCGCGGAAATCATGGATCAGCTTTCACCTGATGGTCCAGTCTATCAGGCGGGAACGCTCTCTGGGAATCCGCTGGCCATGGCGGCTGGTCTGGCACAATTGCGCGAGCTCGCGCGGATCGATGGCTGGAGACTACTCGAAGACATCGCTGGGAAGTTAGAGAAGGCGCTCGCCAGCGTAACCTCTGGCAGAAAACTCACATTTCACCACATCGGTTCAATGTTTTGCCTCTTTTTCGCCGACGGTCCGATTTTCGATTTGGAATCGGCACAGCGCAGCGACACCAAGAAATTCGCGCAGTTTTTTCACTCATGTCTCGAGCGCGGCGTTTATTTTCCGCCATCACAATTCGAGACCGCATTTATTTCCACCGCTCATAGTGACGATGACGTCGAGCAAACCAGTCGCGTCGTGCGCGAAGCACTGATGGCGCTTTAATTTTTGCGTCCGCGTTCGGCATGGTCTAGGAAAGCCCGCTGTGAGCGTCACTCCGGCGGATCCAATCCGCGCTGTCGCAAAATTTTTCTTCGAAGGTGAGCGTAAATTTTTCGTTAAAGGCGTTACCTACGGGCCATTCAAACCGGATGCGTTAGGAAACTATCTCGGAACGCACGACCAAGCCGCGCGCGATCTCGCCCAGATTCGCGAATCCGGGTTTAACGTTGTTCGCGTTTATCACTGTCCGCCGCGTTGGTTTCTCGATGCCTGCGCCGAAGCCGGGGTACGCGCGCTCATCACTTTGCCCTGGGCCAAACACATCGAATTCCTACATCAACGATCGGCCCGAAGCGAAATTACCCGCTCCGTTTCGAACGCCATCAAAATGCACCCCGGCCACCCCGCCATTTTCGCCTATCTCGTCGGCAATGAAATCGCGCCGCAAATGGTCCGCTGGTTGGGCGTGCGACGCGTCACGGAGTTTATCGAGCATCTCATTGCGATGGGCCGCAGCCTCGATCCGCGCGTTTTATTTTCCTACGCCACTTATCCGCCGACAGAATTCCTGCTCCCGCAAAACGTCGATTTTTTTTGTTTTAACGTTTACCTGCATAAGCAGCGCGATTTCGAGCGTTATCTCTTTCGTCTGCAAAATCTCATCGAAGATCGTCCGCTCATCCTTGGCGAATTCGGGATGGACACGATCCGGCACAGCCAGGACGACCAGGCCGAAATGCTGAGCTGGCATGTCGATAGCGTGATCAAATGTGGACTCGCTGGCACCGTTTTCTTTTCCTGGACCGATGAATGGTACACCGGCGAACAGGAGATCACCGACTGGGCATTCGGTCTGGTCACGCGCGATCGGCAGCCAAAAAAAGCGCTCCATGCTCTGCGCGAAAAGCTTGGGCAAGACGACGCCGTTCTTCCGCACCGTCATCTTAACCAAACGCCGTCAGTCTCCGTCATCGTTTGTTCGTACAACGCCGGCGCAACATTGCGGTCGTGCCTCGAGTCGCTCGGCAAAATCGATTACCCAAAGTTTGAGATTGTCCTAGTTGATGATGGATCGACCGACAACACCGCGCAGATCGCCGCTGAATTCCCGAATGTGCGATACATCCATCAACCCAACCGTGGGCTGAGCGCTGCGCGCAACACCGGCGCTGCCGCCGCACGCGGCGAAGTATTCGCCTACACCGATGCCGACTGCATGGCCGACGTCGATTGGCTATACTATTTGATCGGCACGCTCACCAGTAGCGACTTCGCGGGCGTGGGTGGTCCGAATGTTTCGCCGCCGGCAAAAACATGGATCCAGGCTTGTGTCGCCGCTGCGCCCGGCGGGCCGAGTCACGTCCTGTTAACCGATATCGTCGCCGAACACATCCCTGGTTGTAACATGGCGTTTTGGCGTTGGGCTTTCGAAAATGTCGGCGGGTTCGATCCGGAATATCACGCGGCGGGTGATGACGTAGATTTTTGCTGGCGGTTGCAACAAGCTGGCGGCGTGATCGCATTCAGCCCTACCGCCATCGTCTGGCACCACCGTCGTTTTACTCTGCGCGCGTTTCGCAAACAACAGGAAGGTTATGGCGAAGCCGAATCGTTGTTGCGTTTCAAGCATCTCATATTTTTCGGGCCAACCGGAACAGCGAAATGGCGCGGGCAAATTTACGGCACGCCGCGTTTCAGTTGGTTTCTTGGTCGTCCGATTATTTATCACGGAATTTTCGCAGATGGATTCTTCCAATCGATCTATCCCACTCCGCAATCGGAGGTGGCAGCTTATCTCAGCAGTATCGAATGGTTCACGCTCACCGTCTTTCTTTTCGGCGTGGGTGTATTTGTTCCACCGCTGCGGATCGTCCCGTACCTGATGCTCGGCGGCACACTTTGTGTCGCGCTCTCTTATATGGTACGCGCGCGGATTGAGCCGCGCTTCGATACCATTCTTTCCCGCCTGCTGGTGATGTTCCTTGCTTTTGCGCAACCACTCGTCCGAGGTTGGTCGCGTTATTTTACCTGGTTGCATTTCAAACGCACTCCCGGTTCTGTTATTGCGCAACACGAGAAGCTTCCCGCCGGTAGGAAATTTGGCGGGAGCTGGGGCCGCCTCGCTTACTGGAACGAGGAAGGCAAGGATCGTCACAACCTCTTACGAGAAATCTTCACGCTTCTTGATCAGGAAAACTGGCGCTACTCGATCGATACCGGCTGGCAGGAATGGGACATCCAGATTTACGGTAATTTCTGGTGGAGCATCATTCTGCGGACGGTTACGGAATATCACGGCGACGGAAAATGCCTGACCCGCGTTCAACTTCGCTACCGTTACGTCACCACCACCGTGATCGTAAATCTCATCGTCCTCACCTTGCTCATCTACCATTTCCTTAAAACTGGGCACGTCCAACTTCTCTTCGCCGTCCCCTACGCACTCTTTGCCTTGTTCCTTTTCCTGAGGGCACGCCGGTTGAAAACGAGGGTGCGGGAGTTGATCGATTTTGCGGCTTATCGGATCAACGTGAATCGCATTTTGCGATCGCGTTTTCGCCCCAATCCACCCGCCGACGCACCGAAGTGAAGGTGCGATTTTGGATCGCGCTCGTCGCGCAATTGGTGCTCTTCGCTTCGCTTAATCTTTTCGACGACTGGACCCTGGAATGGATGCCAGTGTATTTTGTCGCCTGCGCGATTCTCTGCGGCCTCGCTTACTTGTTTGCAGCGACCGAATTTGCCGCGATCAACAAAAACGCAGTCTGGATTTTCTGGCTGGCCACAATCGTACTGCGTTTGCTGGCGATGCCCCAGACGCCGGGCAACGAAGTCTGGCGCTTTCAAGCCGACGGAGTGATTCAACGCGCCGGATTCAATCCCTATCAGGTCGCGCCGAATGATTCCCGCGTAGCCGGCAAAATCCCGGAACTTGCGCGCGTCCCGCGGACCGATGAGCCCACCGCCTTCGCACCGGGCGCCGAAGTTTTATTTCGCGCCATCCCTGCGACAAACAGCGCGCTACTCTACAAAATAATTTTTGGCGCTGCCGATTTACTCGCCATCGCGCTCCTTCTTCGGCTGCTTAATAAACAAACTGCCGTCTGGTTCGCCTGGAATCCTCTTGTCGCTTATAGTTTTTTTGGCGCAGCACATTTCGACAGCATCATTTTGCTCGCCATTGTCACGCTGATTTTCTTCCTCGAACGATTTGAACAAACGGTGCGCTGGAAATTTGCCCTCGGCGCCGCCGTCGCGCTTGGAATTGCCATCGCACTTCGACCGGTCTGCATCGTTTTGTTGATTCCATCTCTTTTTGCCTTGCGTCGCTACTTCATTGCACTCGCGGCTACCGTCGCATTGCCCGTTCTCGTTGATTGCACGTTTGGGTTTCCCTTTGCGCAAAATCTGTTCGGTGACTTCGGTCATGTCAGTCGGCTCAATGATTTATTTTGGTGGCTGATTGAAGACACGATTTTGCCAAATTGGCATCAGCAATATTATCGCTACGACCTAATCCTTCTGATTGTGTCGGCGCTGATTGGTCTCTTTTTCATGCGCAATTGGCGGCGCGGCATGCTTTGGTCGCTCGGCGCCAGTCTCATTCTCGCGCCGGCCTTAAACGCCTGGTATGTGACTTGGATTCTGCCAGTGGCTACGTGGCGGCGCGCCTTCGCCTGGCATTTTCTGAGTGTCACTATTTTCGCTTACTACCTCTTTTATAACGAGCGCCTTTTCGCTCTCCCCTGGCACGCCGAACCATGGTTGCGAGGCATAATCGTGTTGCCCGTGCTTTTCGCCATGATCGTAATGGTCACGCAGCGCCTTCAGGCTCTAAACGCAGCTAACTCAACACCTCCCTCATCGCCCGTTTAAAATCTTCCGGCAACGGCGCTTCGAAATGCATCCGCCCTTTCGTCCGTGGATGATCAAACGCCAGTTTCCAGGCATGCAACATCTGGCGCGAAAAATCTCCTGCGCGGCGCCCTCCGTAAACAATGTCGCCTAAGATCGGATGTCCAAGATGTTGGAGATGCACACGAATTTGATGCGTCCGGCCACTGTGCAATCGGCATTCGAGCAAGCTCGCGCCGCCTCCACTGCGCACAACTTTAAAATCCGTTCTCGCTTCTCGCCCACCTTCGCGTGCGATCGCCATTTTCTTGCGATGAACTCGATGACGCGCGATTGCGGCCACAATTGTTCCGGAACCGCGACGCAGCTTCCCGGCGACGAGCGCGAGGTAAATTTTTTCCACTCTGCGCGCCGCGAATTGCCGGGACAGATCGAGATGTGCGAAATCATTCTTTGCCACTACCAGGCAGCCGCTTGTTTCCTTATCAAGCCGATGAACAATGCCCGGCCGTTCCTTGCCGCCGATGCCGGAAAGATTTTTACAATGCGACAGCAAGGCATTAACCAGTGTGCCGCGTTTCCGTCCAGCGCCCGGATGAACCGAAATTCCCGCCGGTTTGTTTATAACAATCAAGTCGTCGTCTTCGAACAGAACGAAGAGCGCGACCTTTTCTGGGACCAGGTCAATTGGTTGAACCGGTGGTTCCACCATGGCAATGCGGTCACCCGCGTGAACGATGTCGCGTGCGCGCGGCGCACCGCCATTTACCGTCACGAAACCCTCCCGGATAAGGGCTTGAATTCGAGAGCGAGAAAGCTCGGGAGCGGAGTCTGCGAGAAACCGATCCAGGCGGGTGCCCGCATCCGTTGCTTTAACGATAAGCTCGCGGCCGTTTTCCTGTGTCATTGACGATGTTACTATCGCAAAAATGAGCGATCCGAACACGATTTCGTGTCCCAGATGCGGTTTGCCTGTGGATATCGGTGATGCCGAACCGCTTTCGCGCGTGCCTTGTCCAGCTTGTGGCGAACGAGTCAGGATCGCGCGTTCCTTCAATCATTTCGAGCTGCACGAGACCCTCGGAACCGGCGGAATGGGGACAGTTTATAGAGCGCGCGACACCCAACTCGACCGCGATGTCGCGCTGAAACTTTTGCGCAAAGATCTGGGCCCAGAATACGGCAATCAATTGCAGCAGGAGGCCCGGATCACCGCTTCGGTCAATCATCCGCATGTAGTCCAGGTGTTTTCCTTCGGACACGATCACGATCAATACTATCTCGTGATGGAACTGGTCGACCGCGGGACGCTTGACGACCTCATGGCCGAACAAAAAAAAATTCCCGAAGCAGATGTGTTGCGCACAGGGATCGAAGTCGCCCGCGGACTACGCGCGGCTTATCAAAAAGGATTGATCCATCGCGATGTCAAACCGGCCAATATTTTGTTCAACGAGGAGGGGATGGCGAAGATCAGCGATTTCGGTCTGGCGGGCATCGTCGAGCCGCAGGCGCAAACCAGCGGCGCCATCTGGGGCACGCCTTATTACATCGCACCGGAGCGATTGAATAATCAGCCGGAAGATTTTCGCAGCGATATTTACAGTCTCGGCGCCACCCTTTTTCACGCAGTGGCGGGCCGGCCACCTTTCGATGGCGAAACCATGTCGGCCTCCGAACTGCGCGCGTTGAAGAACAATCCGTTGAAACTAAAAGACGTTGCGCCGGAAGTCTCGCGGCCGACCGCTAGTGTCATCGCAGGGATGATCGCGCCCGACCCGCATTTGCGTTTCGCCTCATACGATGCGCTCATCCTCGCCCTCAAGAAATCGGAACGCGTCCTTCACGGTGAACCGGAACCATGGAGCGCGAAAGCGGCCTTGTTCATCGCCGCTGCTACACTCATTGCTCTAATATTTCTCGGTTGGATTTTCTTCAGCCGTCATCGAGAGCCGGCGAACGTTACGGCGTCGGCCAGCGCCACTCCGGCCTTCGATGTTAACCGAGAGTTTGATGATGGACGCCAGCAAATAATCGACGGTAAATACCCGGCGGCACGCGCCACCTTCGCGCGTCTGGCTTCGGAAACCAAAAACAAACAACCGATTTACGACTGGGCTTTGCTCAATCAGGCTGCTGCGGCTTTGCTTGATCAGCAGGAACCGCAAATGCATCAGGCCTTGCAGGAAGTGGAAAATGCGGGCAGCGGCGGTTTTGCCGATCCGCAGCTAGGGGCATTTCTTCTCGATACCGCACGACGGGCCAATATGCGCAGTGCCATCGTGCTGTCCGATGTTCCCGATCACGCAGCGAAGCCCTTCGCGTTATTTTTGCTGGGATTGACCGATGTCCAGCTTGGACGATTCAACGATGCGAAAGCGCTATTAGAGGCGTTCATTTTATCGCAACCCAGGGGGAGCTTGTCCTGGATCGATAACTACAAACCGATCGCGCGAAAATATCTGGAGGATTCGCGGGCATGGCTGGCCTGGCGAGACCAAAATGGATCAGTCAAAAGCCCTGCGGAAATCAGGAGCGCGCTGGAAAAATTGCGCGCGTTGAAATTACAGAAACCAACCGCAATTTCGGCCGAGGCCCTGTTAGCGGAGCGAACGTTGGCCAACCGGCTCGGTCAGGCGCAGGAAAAACAGCATCAGGATTTGATCGCGCGCGAAATGCCACGATGGAACGCAGCGCTGGAATCCTATCGGCGATTCGCTGCCATTTACGATTTCAACGGAGCCGCCAATGCAATTAGAAGAGTGAGACTGACGGAGCCGTCGCTGAGAGAGACGCAACGCAATTATCAAAATGCGGCCGACTGGCTGGCACAATGGAAGGCAACGCTGATTAACGATTTGAATGCCTACAGCTATAACGGAGCCGTGGTTGCGAGCGATACCCAATACAACGGAATCGCCGGCGCGACCGCGGCCAAGCTGAAAATGAAAGTTCCTTATGGTTCCGCTGAAACCGGCTGGCTAAAAGTGCCCGCTGCAACTCTTGTGACCGTCTCGAGTTCCTTCGCCACCGACGCTGATCGGCAATGGCGGTGCGGCGTCTTTGCCTGGGCGGTCGGGCAGACCAACGCCGCGCGGCAACTCTTCGATGCAGCTTGCTCAGCTAAGCCATCTTACAAAGAAGCACGCAAGTTTTTTGACCAGACGGAACCATAAATTACTGTTGAGATACCCTGATCCTGACCTTCTCCCAATGGGAAAAGGAAGCCTTTTTCCGAGCATAGGGCAAGCAGACCTCCTCTCCCTCGGGGAGAGGATTGAGGTCAGGGTAGCTTTTCGACAGTCTGTTAAAACACTGGCAGGCCACCTGCTCAAACTAGATGTGTGCGCATCGCTTGCTGTTGTTTCTTGCTCGCTCTTAGCCTGACCACGGCGGCCATGTTGCCGCTTACGACGAGCGACCTCAGCCTCATGCTCCGCGCGGGTTATTCCATGCCGACGATTGAGGCAGAACTTGCCACCCGCCATTTCGCCGATCAGCTCGATGAAGCCAAGCGCAGTCAGCTAATCAAGGCCGGCGCCACCTCGCAGTTACTGGACGCAATTGAGAGCGGAAAATTTGCCGTCCCAAAAGACGAGCTCGAAAAATCGCGCCGGAAAATGGAAGATCAGGCGCATGACAGGGCACTCCTGGCCGAGCAAGCGAAAAGAAACGATACTCTTTACCAAAACCAATTGCTGAAACAGCGAGCGCGGGTGGTTACGCAGGGTTCCGCGGATGCCATTGCTGGCGCAGCCAAAGGCAATCTGGTTCGCCTTCAAAACGGCAACTTAGTCTCCTGTTACGACGAGGAACTCGCGCCGAAGCACATCTATGGTCTTTATTTCTCAGCTCACTGGTGCGGACCTTGCCGGAAGTTCACACCCCAGCTGGTCGCCTACTATAATCAGATCGCGCACGACCATCCCGAGTTCGAAATCATTTTCGTGAGCGCCGATAAATCGGCCGACGGCATGGCGAGTTACATGCGTGAGGCCGGCATGCCCTGGCCTGCAATCGAATACAGCAAGCTCGCCAGCGTTCCCGCTTTGCAAAAATACGCGGGCAAGGGTATCCCTGATCTCGTTATTGTCGATGCTAGCGGCAAAGTGCTGGCCGACAGTTTTGTCAGCGGCAAATATGTTGGACCAGCAAAAGTCCTTGACGACTTGAGTACGATTTTCGCGCGCAGTAATGCCCCGCAAGTGGCGGCCAATCGCTAACGAGACTCGGACGGCCTTTCGTCATCCTCGAATCGCGAAAAATGCCAGCTGACTCAGCCTCAACTCTTGGTGCGTCTCTGCTTGGACAAATCCAATGCGATACGAGCGATGCTGTAGAATAACATCAGTGCAGCGACGGGAACCAGCCAAATACCCAGTCCCGGGTCTCCGCCGTAACTAACGACTCCTCCGAGAAAGAAGCCCAATGGGAAAAGGAGCCCGGCCCAAATCAGACAGAACGACACTGCGGGCCGGAGTTCAAACCGCTCAACATTTCGCGCGGTCAATCCGGCAACGATATTGACCAGCGCCAAGGCGGTGCCGTGAGCATGCGCCAGAGTAAACATCAGCCGACGCATCTCGTTTCCGACATCAACGTACCAACCGATTTTGAATCCGTGCAACGTCTCGAGCAAGCCACCTAACGATAAAAAGACAAGTAGCGACCACCAGCCGAAACGCAGATTGCGATCGCAGTTATGCCCGATTGAGGGCCGGCGGTCGGATGGACGCATCATTCAGCGAGAATAATCGGTTTGTCGTCGCGCTCGCTTCGGAGTCGCTGGAAGATATCCTGCCTAAAATGTCCGTCGGCATCCAGCACCGTCTCCGGTTGGTAAGTTGCATTGGGGTCACGGATTTCGCGCAGCCATTTTTCATAGGCGTGCGCGGTTACTTCACTGATTAAATCGTCGGCGGCGGTATAGGTAAAGGAAAAGTCAGAAAATCCGGGCAAAGTCTGGAGCGATTTCCAGGCATCAAATCGCACCGCGGCGTAAGGATCACTCATGCTGTATATCAGATAGGGATAGATCCAGTCGCGCCCTGCAGTTTTTTGCGCGCTCTCCCAACCCATTCCCCAGGCTATGAGCGCGCGCTGCCCGGCGTCGCCTTTCACAGTCCATTGCACCGCAGCAGCGATGTTTTGATCGTCGGACGAAAGCTGTGGCATGGGCTGGTGGTACCACGCCTCCAGTTTCTGCGCGGTCCAGGCGAGGGTCTGGTTGAGATGACAAAGATTGCACGCGTTCGGCCGCCCATAATTGATGCTTTCCATCACCGTAGGCGAAGAAACTTGGTGGCTGCGCATCGCGTGCAGCAAACCAAACGTCGTGCGAGGCATGTGACAGTTGTAACACCGGCTCCCGCTTGAATCAGCAACATGGTGGGTGTGCCCGCTAATGTTCGTTGCCATCGTTTGGTGGCATTGCAAACACGCCGCGTCAGAATCCATCTTCGGTTTCAGCTGGGCGGTACGCACCCATTTTTCCAGACTGGTTTGACCAGGGGAATCGAGATGCATTTCGTGGCAGGAAATGCAGGAGAATTCTCCGCCCCGAAAACAGGGCGACGCTTGCACGCCGTTAAACTCTCTGCCCGTCACCCGAACCATGCCGTCGTCCCAGAATCGACTCCTAAAAAAATCCGGCTCAGTCCGGCGGATGAAATCCTTCTCCCGGGTGTGATCTGCCGTCTGTGGTCGAACGACGAAACGTTGAGCGAGATCGTGCGCCCCCGGACGAAAGGCACTGCCATGGCGATTAAAATTAATTTTGTCTGGCATGTTGTTGAATGCCCAGACGCTGTGGCATTGGCCACAATCAAGTGCCGAATCGGGTGCTTTTAAACGAGCCGGATTTTTAATTATCGGATCGGTTTTCGTTGTGAGATGAAGTTTGAAGCGGCGGATTGGATTGCGATTGCGTTCGATGTGCTCGCGTCCCTCGCCGTGACAGGCTTCGCACGCGACGCCGAACTCAGCGACCTGCGAATCCCATGTGTTGCCTTCGACAAAACGCGATTGTCCCTGCGTGACATGGCAATCCATACAGGCGCCGTTCCATGCACCGAGAGAATAATATTCTTTTAGATTGGGCGGAATCAGGAACGTCTGCGCCACTGGCGCCCACATTTTTTCTGCGACGATGTAAGCGAAAGGAAGTTGTTGCAAAGTCCGCCCGTGGCCCGTCTCCAGCCACGGGATTTGCAATGTATGCGAACCCGTCAGCAGGACGACCTGCTGCGGTTCGCCGTAGGTACCGTCTTCTGCTCGAACGCGAATAAAGAACTTGTCGCCTCGGCGTTCTCCCTTGTACTCGCGGCCGTCGAAAGTGAGATCAAGTTTGCTCATGTCATCGGGAAGAGAGGTCGGCGTTGCGACCTGGGTCATGGTGCGATGAAACGACCCGTGCCAGCTTGTGTAATTCTCGACGTGACACGCTCGACACGCGCTTGATGTCGCGTAACCGGGAATCCCCGATTGGATTGGCCGATTCTCCGGCGGTAGCGCCTCGGTTCGAAAGTCACGGAGCGAAACCGACGTGAGGATGCCCGCGCCTGCAATGGTCGCGCTAATGATGAACCCATGCCACCACACTGGTGATTGCTTCGACATCGCTCGCAGCGATATTAGAGGAAGCACCGAGGCGGGTAAACTATTTGCAGCCGTGCGACTTGCGGCATTCCGCCTGGCGAGTTAACATTTTTGCGTTGCACCTGCAACACTGAATTGTTGAGGCGAAATCTGTAAGGTCGATTTACGGATGAAACCGTGGGTGAACGAATCCCGGTTTCGAGAGTCAGATTTACACGAATGGTTCCGATGTTACGTTCATCGGGCGTGCCTTTTCCCGCCCGCGCAAAATTAATGGAACAAACCCCGCCATTTCCTTCACCGGAAGAACTGAAATCGAAGCTAGCTGAGTTTATGAAATCAAACTTCGGCGATCGAGTGGCTTTTACCACCCTCACCCAGCCGGATACGGTCGAGACCGGGAACGATGAGAAAAGCCCGCCGGAAGAGGCGAAGGAATTCGAATTTCACTTTTTGCCGCGCGACATCAAAGCGCACCTCGATCGTTTTGTGATCAAACAAGACGAAGCGAAAAAGGTACTCTCGATCGCAGTCTGCGATCATTACAACCACGTCAATCACGTCCGACAGCTGGAGAGGGAAAATGCCAATGGCGCAGTCGAGACGGAATACGCCAAGCAAAATGTTATTCTCGTCGGCCCGACCGGAGTGGGAAAGACGTATCTGATCAAACACATCGCTGATCTGATCAAAGTCCCTTTCGTTAAGGCGGATGCGACGAAGTTTAGCGAAACCGGTTACGTTGGCGGTGACGTGGAAGATTTGGTGCGCGAACTGGTGCACAAAGCCGATGGCGACGTGAATCGGGCGCAGTTCGGGATCATTTACATCGACGAAATCGACAAGATTGCTTCGGCCGGCAACATGATCGGGCGAGATGTCAGCGGTCGTGGTGTGCAAACGACATTGCTGAAATTAATGGAAGAAACCGAAGTGCCATTGCGCAGCGCGATGGATTTGCAGGGACAGATTCAAGCGGCCTTGGAATTTCAAAGGCGCGGCAAATCGAGCCGGCAAACCATCAACACCCGTCATATCCTATTTGTCGTTAGCGGCGCATTCGAGCGTTTGAAAGAACAGGTTTCGCGTCGAGTCAAAGGCCAGATCGGATTCAGCGCCGAACCGATCCGCGTAATGGATAACGAGCTTTTCCAATTTGTTACCACGCAGGATTTCATCGAGTTCGGGTTTGAGCCGGAATTCATCGGCCGTTTGCCGGTGCGCGTTGTTTGCGAAGAATTGAGCGCGGATGATCTCTTCAGCATCATGAAGTATTCGGAAGGTAGTTTGCTGCGGCAATACGAACGCGCTTTTCGTGCTTATGGTATCGCCATCAGTTTCGAGGATGAGTCGCTCCGCTTAATGGCGCAGGCTGCGGCGACGGAGAAAACTGGCGCCCGCGGTTTGCTGACGGTGTGGGAAAAACTATTTCGCGATTTTAAATTTTATCTCGCCGGCTCCGGTATCAGCCAACTGCGGGTCACGGCCGAATTAGTGCACGAACCGAAACGCGTTCTCGATCGCCTGCTGGCCGAAGGTCACAAACACGAGGCGGTCGTACTCGATCAACAGATTGATGTCTTCAGCGAATCATTTCGGCGGCAACACGATGTGGAAATCGCGTTTGAAGAGGCGGCGCGGTGCCGGCTGGTCGAACGTGCGCAAACCGAAAAAATGTCGATGGCGGATTTGACGGCGCATCTATTTCGCGATTTTCATTTTGGATTGAATTTGGTGCGCAAAAATTCTGGACAGAATAAGTTTACCCTGCCGCTTTCGGCGGTGGACGCGCCGGACAAATTTCTCAGCGATCTGGTGGTGCAATCCTATTATCCTGCACGCCAAACGAACGAAGTCGGATGAAACGCTCGCTTCTTTTTGCGTGCATTATCGCAGTCGCGGTCGCGGCGGTTGCGAGCATTTCACACGCGAGCGGATGGCTCGGCGGGGTTGAGCTGCCGCTGAGAAACTGGATGGAGAAATTGAACGGGCCAGCCCGCGATCTTGGCAAGATTTGGCAATACAGCCTGATCATTCTCCTCGGTTTCGCCACAGCATGGATCACGATCACGAGCGCTCGAAGGCATGGCGTCGCCCTGCTCGGTCTCGCGGTAATTGCGGAGCTTCTGACGCTCACTTGGGTTCTGTCGCTCTATCACATTTTCTTTGCCCCGCTATCCTGCATTCTCGCTGTCATCCTCGGTTACGGCGGGGCGCTAGTCTACCTTGCAATTGCAGGACGCAAACGTGCCGGCATTCCCCTTTCCTTGTTCAATGGCAAACTCTCGAGCACACAAATTACGCGTTTACGCTCCGGCGAAGTTGAATTCGACGGCAATCCGCGCGCTTTCGAAACCAGCGTGGTGGTGTGCGATTTGGCCAATAAATACGATTTCGCTGACTCCGACGAGCCCGGTGTGGTGGCGAAGGCCAGCGAGAGATTTACCGCGCGCGCGGCCGAATTATTGCGCGATGCCGGTGCTTACTTGCATGCGGCCGACGGCGAGGGCGTCGTTGCCGTGTTTGGATTCCCAGGGGCGCTGAACGACCACGCGGAGAAAGCGGTGCGCGCCGCATTCGATCTCGCGCGTGCATTTGCCGAAAACTCAAGCGGCAGCAACGGCCAAAACGCCACTGCCGGCGCGCATGTCGGGGTTAGTTCCGGCTCAATGATCACCGCGCCAACGGAGGAAAAGCAGGACATTTTTGTGCTAGGCGAGCCGATCGAGTTAGCCCGACGCTTCTGCGTCGCCAATCGCTTTTATGGCTCGCGGATCCTCATCGGGCCGCGCACCTTTGAGCTGGCCAACAACGCCATCGTTGCGCGCCCGATCGATTTTCTCAGCGGTGTCAACGCCCAGGAGCGACATGAAATTTATGAGCCGCTCGCCTTCACCGCTGATGCGCCCAGCGAATTAGTAGCGCGGCGTGATTCGTTTTGGAACGGTGTCGTCTTATACCGAGAGCAGCGTTGGGCCGAGGCCTACAGTGAATTCCAAAAGGCACGCGGACCGAACCACGAGGAAGATGCGCCGCTTAATCTTTATCTGCGCCGTCTCGAGCCGCTCGCCCTGCATTTAATGGAATCGTCGGCGAAATAGGTCCGAGCCCCGGACTGGCGGATTCGAGCGGACTGGCGATCAGAGTTTTGAAAAGAACCGAATATCCAGAAGCGCTTCGTGATTTAATAACGCAGTTACGGCAAATGCCCGGCGTCGGGCCGCGCTCGGCCGAGCGCATTGCCCTGTGGATGGTACAATCGCGCAACGATCACCCGGAACAAATTGCGGGCGCGATTTCAAAAACGCGCGCCCAGATTCATCCCTGTAAACTTTGCGGCTTTTTTGCAACGGACGAGCTTTGCGAAATTTGTCGCGATGATTCGCGGTCGACCGATTTGCTCTGCGTGGTCGAGCAACCGACCGATATTCTTCCACTGGAAAAAACCAGCGCTTTCCGCGGACGCTATCACGCACTCGGTGGCCGAATCGCGCCGCTCGATCACGTCGCGCCGGAAGATTTGCGAATCAAGGAGTTGCTTGATCGAATCGAGCGCGAAAAATTCTCGGAAATCATTTTCGCGCTCGCGGCCGATGTCGAAGGCGAAGCGACTACGAACTATCTGGTCGAGTTACTGAAAGGAAAATCGGTAAAATTAACTCGCATCGCGCACGGTTTACCGGCCGGGGGCGGTCTCGAATCGGCTGACGAACTCACGCTTTACCAAGCGCTGACCGGAAGAACGAAGCTGTGATCGAGTTTTAAGCTTTAAGTGTTAAGCTTTAAGAGGAATTGCGAGTGGAACACTTAAAACTTAAAGCTTAAAACTTAAAGCTGCGAAGCCATGTCCCGCGCCAAAATTGATCCGGCTCTACACCAAGTCCAAAAACCGCCATGGATCAAAGTGCGGCTGCCATCCAATCCGGTTTTCTTTTCCACCAAAGCGCTGATTTCTGATTTGCGATTGCATACGGTCTGCGAAAGCGCGCAGTGCCCGAATCGCTGGGAATGCTGGAGTCAAGGCACGGCGACAATGATGATCGCGGGCGATCGCTGCACCCGTGCCTGCGGATTCTGCGCAGTCGCAACGGCGAAACCGTTTGCCCTGGAAGAAGATGAGCCGGAGCGAGTGGCCGAAGCAGTACGCCGGATGAAATTGAAACACGTCGTCATTACCGCAGTCGCGCGCGATGATCTGAAGGATGGCGGCGCGAATCACTTCGCGCGCACCATCAACGCCATTCGCGAAATGGACCCGAAAATTATTATCGAAGTGTTAGTGCCCGATTTTCATGCTCAGGACTGGTGCATTCAAATCGTGCTCGATGCCGCGCCCGACATTTACAACCATAACATGGAAACGGTCGAGCGCCTGACACCGATCGTTCGTTCGCGCGCGAAATACCGCACCTCCCTGCGGGTTTTGAAGCGCGCGAAAGAGCTTTCACCGAAAGTAGTAACGAAGAGCGGCGTCATGCTTGGTCTTGGTGAGACCGAACCGGAGTTATTTCAAACGATGGATGATTTGCGAGAAGTAGGTGTGCAAGTTCTTACGATGGGCCAATACCTTCGTCCGACTCCGCAGCATTTGCCGGTGGTTGAATACATCACGCCCGCTCAATTCGAATTCTTCGGCGAGATTGCGCGCAAAAAAGGATTCGAACACGTCGCCTCCGGCCCGCTCGTACGTAGTTCGTATCACGCGGCCGATTTTCATCCTGTCGTTCGCTAGTGATGGAACGCGATCGTTCGCGAATCGCGGCGGTGATTCCTGCATATCAGGAAGAGAAACACGTCGGCGAAGTAGCGCGGCGGGCGCGGGCGCAGTTGGAACACGTTCTCGTGGTCGATGATGGATCAACTGACTCGACCGCAGAGCGAGCGCGATCCAGCGGAGTCGATGTCGTTGTTCACCCACAAAATCGCGGCAAAGGTGAATCGATCAAGACCGGGTTGCATTATTGGCTCGAACGCGGCAGTGAATACGTCGTGTTGCTCGACGCCGACGGGCAGCATTTGCCTGAAGAAATTTCGCGCTTTGTAGAGGCCGCGGCGTCGGCCAACGAAGCGAAAATTTTCATCGGCTCGCGCATGAATGACACAAGCGTGATGCCTTTTGTGCGACGAATCGTGAACCGTTACATGAGCGGCAAAATTAGTCGGGTCTGCGGCCAGCAAATTCCGGATACGCAATGCGGCTTTCGCATGCTGCATCGCGACATCATTCCGGACGTTCTGAGCGGCGCCAGCCGTTTCGAATACGAGACCGAAATGCTCATGATCGCGAGCAGGAAAGGCCATCGCGTAGCGTCCGTCCCGATTACCACGGTTTATTCCGACGAAGTCAGCAGCATCAATCCCGTGCGGGATACCCTGCGTTTCTTCAAGTTGATGCGGCGATATCGGAAGCTGTAGTGGCAGCCGTGTCGGTTGCAGGAATTCCAGCCAAGACAGCAGAGATCGTTTCGGCGAAACGCCGAAACCAACACGCGACCGCGTGCGCTACCCAGACTAAATCAGACCGCGCCGTTTGAAGTCGCCGATGTTTTCGCCGGCAGAGCGCTCGATCATTTCGATGGTGAACTTGAGTAGGCAAACTTCCCACGCTTCATCCACCCCTTGAATGATCGCGCCATTGGGATCACCGGCGCGCTCTACTGCACGCCGGGTGCGATCGATGACCGACTGCAACGAGGCACTCACGGTTTTTTCCGTGACGCCAGACTTGCGAAATTGAAACCCGTAGCGCAGCACCGCAATCTGCCGCGCGTGCTCGCGCAGCCGTTCCACGTACTCCTGCGCTTTTTCACCGAAACCTTCCAGCATCATTCGGCAAAAATACTCCGGGCTAAGAATTTTCGGGCGCTCAGCTTCAATCCGGCCGGTGCGAATGCGGACCTGATCGACCCGGTCCATCAGCTCGGAGATGAGATGAAACTCGAAGTTGGTGTTGCCAAAGGTCGCGATCTGTCGTTCCGGCGCGAGAATAACCTGCGTATTCTCAATGGCGTACTCGATATCGTCCTGTTTCAAGATTGTGCGCACGAGAATACGACAAAGGAGGCACAATTTCCAGAAGTTGGTGATCCGGAGCAAATTGTCGACCGCCCAAGGTCGATCGGCTACGCCGCCTCATTACTCCTCCCGAGCATCATGCGCATCATGCGCATGCCCTAAATTCGGCATCGACCAGGAGACTGCTCGATCCACCCCGCTACTTTTTCTCCAAGAGCGGCAGGAACGGTTCGTAGCCATCGTCTTTCATTCGTTCGATCGGAACGAAATGGAAGGCGGCCGAGTTGACGGCGTAGCGTTGGCCCGTCGGCGAAGTCGGGTCGGGAAAGAGATGGCCGAGGTGGGCATCGCTGCGCTTGGCGCGAACCTCAGTGCGCTGCATGCCGTTCGAAGTGTCCATTTTCTCGACGAGGAGATCTTTCGAGATCGGCTTGGTAAACGTGGGACGGCCCGTGCCGCCATCAAATTTGTCGAGCGAAGTGAAGAGTGGTTCGCCCGTGATGACATCGACGTAAATGCCGGTGCGTTCGTTGTTCCAAAACTCATTTTGGAAGGCGGTCTCTGTGCCATTCTCGCGCACGACAGAATACTGTTCCGGCTTTAATCGGTGCTTCAAAGCCGCGTCACTCGGCACGGGCCGATTCGGATCAAAGCCTGTGACCTCCTTGATTCGTTCGTGCGCGAGAAAAAAGAAGTAGATCGCTCCGACGGCGAGCACGGTTACCACGATGAGGCCGATGTACGTGCTGAGGGTCGATTTTTCCTCGCTGGTGATTCGACCTCCGTTCATGGAATCGCGAAATTGAATCAGAAACCCACCAACTTCGTCACTTCTTTTTCACAAACAAGTTTCGACAAAGGACGTGCTCTTCAGGATCCCGGTATCTCCGATGCAAACTGCAACGTGTTGTCCCCCGCCGGCGAAGAAGAAAGCGCCTGCGAGCTTGCCGAGGGCGAATCTGTAGTCGGGATTGGTGATTCCGTTGCTATTGAAACGCCGTCCCACCGAGAATTTATCTCTATCGCCTCAGACGCCCGGTTCGATTAGGGGGGACTCTACGGGCGCTTCCGCGGCCATGCGTTTAGTCGCGCGCCAGCGCAAAACCGCTTCAGCCGAAACAAGAACAAGCGCGATCCAGATGAGGAGAAAAGTAATGAAATGCTGGCGGGTGAATGTCTCGTGATAAACAAAAAGGCCAAGAATGAAACTAATGCTGGGCGAGAGATACTGAAGGAAGCCAATCGTGACTAATCGTAAATGTCGCGCCGCATAACCGAACCAGACCAGCGGCACGGCGGTCACGATCCCGGTTGTCGCTAGGATCGCGGAAAGAGGGAGGTGCGACGGGCCAAAGATCAGCGCGCCGCGACTGGCGAGAAGAACAAGATAAATTAGGGCCAGGGGCAGGAGAAACAGTGTTTCCAAAAACAACCCCGGAATCGCGGCAGTGCCAGATTGTTTCCGCAACAATCCGTAGAGGCCGAAACTGGTGCAAAGCCCCACTGCGATCCACGGGAAATGGCCGTAGCCGAAGCCGAGAATACAAACAGCGACAGAAGCAATGAGAATGGAAACGATCTGCGAGGGACTGAGTCGCTCGCGCAAAATGATGGCGCCAAGCATGACATTCACCAGCGGCGTCATGAAATAGCCGAGGCTGGTTTCGAGGACGTGACCGATGTTGACCGCCCAAATGAAAAGTAACCAGTTCAAGCCGACCATGACGCCGCTGCCGAAACAAAAAAGTGCGCTGCGTCGTGAGCGAACGTTGCCGATGACTTCCCGCCAACGCTTTTGCCAGCTCAGCAGGACGCCGAGAAACACAATGGTCCAGACAAAGCGGTGCGCCAGAATTTCCAAGGCAGGAACTTTGGTAAGCAATTTCCAATAAATCGGAACAAGTCCCCACGTTGCGAAGGATGCAACTCCGGCGAGGAAGGCAGATGTATGTTGCGGATCAGCTCCACCAGACCTGGCCATGCTCGCTCGTATTTCATCAATTGGAGTAGTTCTGCAACCCTTCACTTGCTGGCGATGAGATAGTTTGTAATGACGGAATTCTGCAGCTGATCACGTGAAATCATTTTTTGTCGAACTGAAGCGCCGCAAGGTCTATCGCGTTGCCATTGCCTACGCGGTCGCCAGCTGGTTGCTAATTCAAATAGCAACCCAGGTTTTTCCCTTCTTCGAAATTCCAAACTGGGCGGTGCGCCTGGTCGTAATTGTGCTGGTGCTGGGATTTCCGATCGCACTCCTCTTGTCCTGGATATTCGATCTCACTCCGCAGGGAATCAGGCGCACCGAGGAAAGCGACAGAAGTTTAGCTCCGCCGGAGGTCCTCCCCGCCGCAACGCGCAACATCCCCGAAAAAAGCATCGCCGTTCTCCCGTTCGAAAATTTGAGTGACGACAAAGAGAACGAATACTTCGCGGCCGGAGTTCACGATGACATTCTCTCGAATTTGGCAAAGGTCGCGGACCTTAAAGTCATTAGCCGCACCTCGGTGCAACAATTCAAGAGTGGCGCGCGCAATTTGCGTGAAATCGGGCTGGCATTGGGTGTAGCACATATTCTGGAAGGCACGGCACGCCGCGCTGGTAATCGCATCCGGGTGAACGCGCAGTTGATTGACGCGCGTAGGGACGCTCACCTTTGGGGGGAAACATTCGATCGCGAGATCACCGATCTATTCGCGCTGCAAAGCGAATTAGCCGAGCGAATCACCCAGGCATTGCAGGCAAATCTTTCAGCGCGCGAGAAAACCAACCTCCAAACCCATCCCACGCAGGACATCCTTGCCTACGAACTTTTCCTCCGTGCGCGCGAGCTGTTTCACTGGGCCGGCAGCGGCTATTCGTACGACAAAGGAGCAGATGCGCTTCGATTGATCGATGAGGCGATCAAGCGTGATCCGCAATTTGCGCTCGCTTACGCCTTGGCCTCGCGTCTGCACTCTGAATTGTTTTGGTTCGGCTATGATAAAAGTGACTCGCGTTTGGAAAAAGCGAAGACAGCCGCCGATACTGCGCTGAAACTTCAGCCGAACTTGGGCGAAGCGCATCTCGCGACTGCCTTTTATTATTACTATGGTTTTCGGCGGTACGATGTTGCCCAAGAGCACGTCAATGCCGCAGTTCGCGCGATTCCAAACGACGCCGAAGTGCTTAATACCGCTGGAGCGATCGCCCGGCGGGACGGACGATGGAATGAGGCGGTAACTAAGCTGGAGCAGGCGCGCGATCGCGACCCGCGAAATCTTTCGGTGCTATGGGGTTTAGTAGAAAGTTATCTCGCCCAGCATGAATACGCCAAGGCCGAGGGAACAGTGAGCAACGCGCTTTCCGTTTCGCCGACCGCGCCCTTCTTTGTGCTGGCTCGCGGCGCGATTGCGTTATTTCGCGATGGAGAGACCGCTCCTCTTCGTTCCGCCTTGGGGCAAATCCCGCGCAGTTTTGATCCCGGCGGAGCGACCAGCACGATCGCGCTGCGTCTGAGTTTAATGGAACGTGATGTGAAGGAAGCTGATCGCGTGCTTACCGCCTGCGCCCACGAAAAACTTGATGACAATGGTTTGAGTGGAGTCGCCGGGGCACTCGACGGGTACATCGTGCCGAAAAGTTGGTACGCTGGGCTAATTGCCCGGGCTCGCGGTGACGAATCGTCGGCGCGAGCCGCTTTCGAGCAAGCCAAACGGGCGGTGCGAGATGATCTGGTGCAATGCCCGGAAGACGCCAAAACGCTTGCCATGCTGGCATTAATTCACGCTGCATTGGGAGAGAAAGAAGATGCGCTTGCTGCTGCGGCTCGCGCTGGGGAGCTATTGCCCATCGCCAAAGATTCGTTCGACGGACCAATCCTCGCGACGACGCTGGCAGCGGTAAGCGCCAAGCTCGGCGAGAATGAATCAGCGATTCGACAACTGGAATCTTTAGTCGGAATTCCGAATGGGCCCACTCCGGGAACTTTGCGAGTGGAGCCGGAGTGGGATTCTTTGCGCGACGATCCACGCTTTAAAAAGCTGGCTGAGGCGGAATGAAAGGCACACAGACTTGTAGTCTGTGTGCCCAGCGGAGTTCTACTCCGCTGTAATAGGAGCAGCGGAGAAAATCTTCGTTGGGCGCACAGGGCACAGCTCTGTGTTCCGCCATACGGCTGAGAAAATTAGCGCGACGGCGCAGGCGTAACGGCCTTTGGCCAGGCTGCGATCGAATTGCTGCTGATTGTAACCCAATGGCCTTGATAGGGCGGTGTCGGGCGCGATGGAAAGGGCGAGCGGATAACCGCACCCGCATTCCCTGCTGCGACGGCAACCAAAATTGCCACGAGGAAGTGAACCCTTCGGCTCGCGAAGGACTTTAAGCGCGGCGTTTTCACGCGATGTTGTGTTGCAGCAACCATGCCAATCGGACATAGAGTCTATGAAAATTTTAACCCCCGATCCAGAAAAAAGTGATGGCACAAGCCAGAATCGCTGTCGTTAACCAATCAATCACCTGCCCGAGTACCACCATCGAGTGCATGCGAACGTAGATGGCGGCCTCGATTGCGACCGGCGCGGCCAGCGCGATCCAGATAACGGCGGCGAAGCGTAACGCTCCCACCATCCCGTCAGCAAAAAAGCCGACGTGAAAACGCGCGACCAAGACGTAGAGGATGGAAATCGCGATGGCCGACAGCACTCTTACGAGACTCGAGAGTGCATAGTTGCGGGGGCCTTCCGGCCGCCAGGTTTCCGGGGTAGCGCGTTGATAACGATGGAAAACCAACCCCATCCAGAACCAACTGGTGAAGATGGAGACGACGCCGGCGATTAATCCAGGGATAATGGCTGCACGCAAAGTGTTCATAGCGGTTTTCGCGGAAAATAACAGTTACCTGATTCGGTGGCGAGAGAGTTTACGGCGTGCCTCGGGCGGGATAAGATTGGCGGAAACGAATGCCTGAGTTTGCCTATAAAGCCCGCAACGCGCAGGGCGGATTAGTCGAGGGGGTTTTGAACTGCCCCGATCGCGCTGTCGCCATTCGCCAGATCGAACAGCAAAACTGCATTCCTATTCGCATCGATCCGGTGATGACAGCTGCACCCGCTACGGCAGTACCAACGGCGCCCCGCAATTTCGTGCCGAAAATTTTCAACCGCGGCACGCCCGAACGCCCTGATGTTCCGGCGCAGACGTTAAAGATTCCGCACAGTCAGTTGCTCGTTTTCACGGAGCAGCTCGCGCATTTGCAACAAGCGGGCATGACCCTGGACGAAGGGCTCGGTGTTCTGGAGAAGCGTTTAAAGCATCCGCGGGTGCAGCAGATGATTCGCACTTTGCACCAGGCACTGGTCGACGGTCGTAGTTTTTCTCAGGCGCTTCGTGAATTCCCGCGCATTTTCCCACCGCTTTACGTGAACCTGGTCGCGGCAGGTGAAGCGAGCGGCGCGTTGCCGGAGATTCTTTTGCGTTTGGTGAAGCACCTGATGCAGGCAAAAAGTCTGCGTGATCGAGTGCAACAGGCGCTGATTTATCCGACTTTTCTTACACTGGCGGGCGCAGCGCTCATTACCGTCTTCATTACTTTCATGGTGCCGCAGCTCACCCAATTCATGTCGCAAAATGGCGGAGCGCTACCGTTGCCGACGCGTATTTTAATGCAAGCAAACCACCTTCTCACAACCTACTGGTGGTTGGGTGTCCTAATTGTTATCGGGGGGCTTGCCGCCTGGCGGGCCTTTGTCCGGAGCGACGAAGGGCGCATTGCCTGGGACCGATTTCGCCTGCGCATTCCCGGTTATGGTCGCATCGTCCAGCATAGCTATTACGCGCAGTTCTCCCGCACGCTCGGCACCCTGACCGAAAACGGGATTCCACTTTTGCGATCACTCGATCTCCTCGCCGAAATCGCGGGCAACCGTTACATCGAGAAAAAGTTAACGGAAGTCAGACGCGGGGTGGTGGACGGTGCGCATCTTTCGGCGGCGCTTGCGGCGCAGCAAATGTTCCCGGACTTGCTCACCGATATGATGGCAGTGGGCGAGCAAACCGGGCACTTTGGTCAAACTATGATGACGATCGCAGATGTTTACGAGCGGGAACTCGATCGCACCGTCAGCATCACCTCGGGGCTGATTGCGCCGGTCATCATCGTTATCATTGCCATTGTCGTTGGCTTTGTCGTTTATAGCATTTTGTCCGCGGTATTCTCCATGACGCAAAGTTTGCAGTTTCGGATGCGCTGAGATAGCATCCGCCCAATTTAATGCGTCGGCGAACTTTGGCGTTGGGACTGATCCTGGCGGCGCGAACCCTTCTCGCGCAGGAGGCGGTCAGTCGCGATTCGATTCTTGCTGGACAATCTCCCGCCTTTGCCATCACACCTCCCGTTAGCGGTAACGCCTGGATTGATCTGCGGCAGAATGCGAAGCCGGGCGCCGTCCAAAGCGTCCCCGATTGGGTCGAGGCGGTAACGTTCATGCCCCCGGACGCGCAGACAAATGCCGCCGCGCCGAGCGTGTTTCGCATTCGGCTGGCAAGGCCAGGCGGTCGTGCCAGCGTCCTTTTTTTCCGACTCTTCTTCAACGACCAGACCTCAGCACGTCCCGAGATTGTGGTCTGGGACGAATCCGGTTCGCAATTGCTCCGCTCCGGTCCTCTTGGCACCGGCATTGATCTGGAAAGCTCGGAATCTGTCATGATCCCGATGCACGGCATTACCACTATTGATGTGGAAGTGCCGGGCGACGGCAACAGTATCCGTGGCGCCTATTTGGAGTGGATGAGCAGCAGCGAGATGGTGCACCCGCCAAGTGCTGGCTCGCAGGATGTCATTCCCGAGCCTTTTGCGGCGACTTTAGCGTTGCACGCGCCCGCGCAGGACTCGGAAGAATTTGGCGCCGTCACCGCCTCGTTGTCGGCCGATTTGATCCGCATTGGTTCTACTTCGAGCGAAGCGGCTGTCTTTGAGTTCGGCTTGGAATCGCAACCCCTACTTGCGCTCATCACCTTCGAAATCGCCAGCCCGCGCATTGATTCACCGCCGGAAGTAATCGCGAACGGTGAAAATGTTGGAACCGCCTCCCTCGTTCTGCCGGGATTGGCCGATCCGGGTTATCGCGGAGAAATGCGTAACATCGTCAGCCAAATGCAGTTCCAATACACCGGTTGGCTTCGCGCGCAAAAGATCGTCCCGGTAAGCGCGCTCCACGCCGGGACCAACAACATCACCATCATCAACGGCCCGAATGCCGCCAGCGCCGTCATTCGGGCTACGCAGATTCAATTAAAGTATCTTTGGGACAAATCGGATTATATTTTGAAACCAGACCGCTGACCTGATGTCTAAGTTCTGATGCGAAAAAAAAGACAGGCTTTCACGTTGCTCGAAATCATGCTGGTGGTCACGATCATCGCGCTGTTGTTGGCCGCCGCGATAAAATTCATGTCACCGAACGTGGATATAGCAAAGCGGGTCCGGGTCGCAGGCGATATTCAAGCGATCAAAACCTCGCTCCTGGCGTATCAAGGAATCAACGGATTTTATCCCACGACCGAGCAGGGTCTTCAGGCTTTGGTGGCTGCTCCCTCAACCGATCCCAGGCCTTCCCGCTGGCAGCAATTCATGGAGGCAGTTCCAACAGATCCCTGGGGTAATCCGTACGTTTATCGCTCTCCCGGTCAAAAGAACCCCACCAAGTACGATTTGTACTCGGCCGGCCCGGATCGAATTCCCGACACCTCGGACGACGACTGGGGACAATAGCGGCTGACTATTCCTCTTCCTCGTCCGGGGGCGGCACGTTTGGCGTCGGCGCTGCCGGAGTTGGATTTCGCTGGATCACTCCGCGCTGACGGATCTGGCCCGGCTGAGGAGTTTGCCTGCCCTGTTGGTATGTTGGCGGCAGGGACGGTATCGGCGCCGGCTTGATGTAAGGTTGTGGGGGCGGCGGCATTCCGGGCGGGAAAAGCGGCGGCTGCAGCGCGTTCGTTTGCAGCTGGTTCGGATTCTGCGCTAACTGGGAAAGCAAAGCCTGATTGAAGGTCAGCGTCGCATATTTCCCGTCCTTGATGATGGTGACCTTCGTTTGTCCCACCTTGTCCGACCATTGGATATCGCTAATGGCGAAGCCGTGCTCCGGCCCTTTAGTCGATAAATACTCTTTGAAACTCTTGTCTGTGGCCGAGGCGATCGTGACAAGGTCGCCGTCGACCAAATGCGCTGCATTCGCGATATACAAGTCTTTAGCGAAATCGGGAGTCGAAGTCGGAACGGCTACGGTAGCAATGGCGAAAGGCGAACGATTCAACATCGCCTGGTAACGATTAAAGTCCGGGCGTTTCGGCAACGGATCGTCTGCCAGTGCGGTCACTGGGATTATGCCGATAATAATGAATAAGCTGGTTTTCATTTCGCTGCACTCACAGGCGCGTACCAGCGCGCTATTTTAAATTTACCACGCATTTGCGTTGGGTCACTCGGATCGATGGCAATATTTGCGCTCTCAAAAACAATGAAAGCGTCGGGCGCTTGCACGTCGTACAGAAAATGAACCAGCGGTGGCCACGGACTTTTCGTTTCAATAGAGGCAAAAACTGATTGATACGCGCCAGCCGAAGGGCTGTTGCCGATAGCCGGGTTTTCGATCAACACGCTATATTTGCCGGCGATCTGTTTGAGTTGATCGAGCAAAGCCGAGGCATCGCCGGCTCCGTGAAAAACCGGCTGATGCTCGCGCAGCCATTGCTCGCGTTTCGACCAAAGATCGCTTTCCCGCAACAAGACCGTTTGCTCATTGTGCGCTTGTTTTCGTTTCGCGACTTCGACTCGCGAATCCCCAATGGCGCGGAAAAGCCAGCTCCACAAAAACAAGTTCGCCAGGAAAAATACCACCAGCGCCACCAATCCAGCCAGGACTTGCTCACGCCGGTTCATTCGTTGCAAGACTTGTGCGATCATCGCGGTCTACCCTCCAGTCGGAATTGCGCGTGATCGTTCGGCAAAATCCGCGGCGATTGCATGTCGAAAGTAAAACTTTGCAAGTCGGGATGCTTTTTGACTTTATCCGCGAATTGATAAGCCAGTGCGGCTTTGTTCGCTTCGCCCTCAACCGAAATCTGACGTGCCGATTGATTGTAGGCGGTGATGCGCACGTCCTGCGATGGCAGGCTGTCGAATAGGTGCAGCAAAATTTCGATCGGGTAAAAATGTGGATCGATCGCCGGAGCCAGCGCTTTCCAGTTATTAGCGGCCTCTCGCACAAAAACGGTGCGGGGCGCATCACGTTTAATCTGGCGATCCAGTTGCCGTTCACGGAATTTCAAGTAACCAAGCTGAATAAGTGCGAGCGCGACGATTGCGCCATAAGCAATCCCTCCTAGCACCAGCCGTTTTTTCCATTGTTCGCGCCGGACCTGACGCAAACGCTCATCGCGCCATGCTTGTGGAAGAAGATTGAGGCCGGTCGACGCTGGTGGCGTTTCAATCGCCATCGTCTCGGTCGGTGCTGCCAGGGCCTGCTCGATCTTGTCACGCAGGCCAAAACATTTTTCGTCCACCAACACGTTTTGAAACGACGCGGTGATTCCCTGTAATTCGGCCGTCATTGTTAATTGCGGCAGTTCGAGCTCGAGCGGCGCCGCCACCCCGCCATCAATTGTCCGCGCAAAACTAAGCTTGCCGTTTTCGGAAATCGCCGAAACAAGTGCACCGGATTCCGGATAGATGAACAAAGCGCAGCCTTTTCCCGCGTGGGTGGCGACGCGTTGCGCGGCATAGACCGTGACTGCCCGCGGAATGACCCCCCGATTCAACAACGGCGCCGCAATTTCCGTCAGCCGCTGATTCTGCACCGCCACCGCAGAAATCACGCACTCACCATTGGCTTGTTCGATCACCTCGAAATCGCTTGTGACTTCTTCAGTGGAAAAGGGAAGCGCCTTCTCCAGTTGGATACGAACCATCTCGCGCAATTCCGATCCTTCCACGCTGGGCAAACGCATCCGTTGCGCCAGCACGGCCGAAATGGGAAGCGCCAGGACGACATCGTCATCCGTACTCAAGGTTTCCGCGGCGGTGTCCAAACTGGGAAATGCCCGCACTCGCCAATTGCTATTTTCCGCAGGGCGACTGATCAAATTCCATCCTTCCGCCCCAGGAACGAGAAAGAACTTGCCCATCAAAATTCCTTCCAAGTAATCAACTGTGGCGTAAGACCGGCGCGACGAAAGACCAGCTGGATTACGCGAGTGATGTCGCTGGATCGCCCAGTGCTAACGATTCGTAGAACAGGATCCTTGAACGAGACGAATGGACTAAGTTCTCGAAATTGCTCCGGGGTAAGACCGAGCGCGGCACGAATCTCATCCAGGTTTTTGAAGACGGTGTCATCGGCTGTGCCGTCCTTCCCATCTGGTCCCGCCCTAAGTTGGAGAAAACGCTCGACCATGGCATCCGTAAATCCCGGGAGCGCGCGCAGGACGTCTCGTGGCGCCCAAGCCATATCAACCGGTCCGGTGCTGTTGAGAGTGAATTCCTCGTCCCAGCTCGGCGCCGAAGTAAAAGTCTCCC
>Ga0209470_1000611_pt1 | contig 28146 bp, 30 predicted proteins | sample GraSoiAngelo_125_FD_185882 | JGI IMG/M metagenome (GOLD analysis project Ga0209470, IMG submission 185882) | Grasslands soil microbial communities from the Angelo Coastal Reserve, California, USA - 14_0927_05_40cm (SPAdes) (version 2) | ecosystem: Environmental > Terrestrial > Soil > Grasslands ... | reverse complement strand
GGGCCGTCCGAATTGTTTCCAGGCAGAGAGAAACTCGCCGTCCCGATCGAAGATGGCGACGCGGCTGTTGCTGCGGTCGGCGACGAAGAGCCGGCCTTGACTATCGAAGGCAAGCACGTGCGGGCCCTTCAATTCACCGTTGCCTGAGCCCGGACGGCCGAACGTCTTGATGAACTTTCCATTCTTGTCGAACTTCATGATCCGCGAATTGCCGAACGTCGGCGCATGGCCTTCGGAGATGAAGATATCGCCATTCGCCGCAAAGGCGATTCCCGTCGGCCGATCGAAGACGTCTAGACCCTTGCCGCCCTGGCCCGCCTTGCCTAGGGTCATCAGGACCTTCCCTTCCGGCGACAGTTTGAAGACCTGATTGCCTTTGCCTTCTTTCGCGTCGCCGTCGATGGCCCAGACATTCCCTTCCGCGTCGGGTTTCACCGTGTGTGGAAAGAGGAACATATCGGCGCCGAAATTCTTCAACACTTTTCCTTCGGGCGACAATTCCCATATCGGCGCTTCGTGCGAGCCCTGACAGCCCTTGTCCTCGCAGCGGTCCATCACCCAGACGTTGTCCTTGCCGTCGACGAAAACATTGTTGGTCGCGGCCCAAGCTCGGGGCATGTTCGCCCAGCCGGTGACCTGCTTGTACGGGTTAGGCACGTCGTTGACGCAGGAATAACTGGACTGCGCTTGCGCCACGCCAACGAGGGCCGTGGCCGCGAATATTACAGTCGCAAATCGAATCGCTTTCATATTCCTCCTTATGTTCATTGATAAATTACGGCCCCAGGTCGCGAGAAGCAAACTTTTAAAAGCGCTCGGAAAGTTCTCCTACGGCGGCATCGCCGCGTTGCCTCACATCCGCGAGGATCTCTCGAACCGTCTCCTGCACTTTAAGATTTGCAGCTTCGCTCTCGACCGGTGGGAGACCCTTCTTGAAGTACTTCGCCATATTTGGCTCCCTGGGCTGTATTGACTTCGGCGGCGCACAGCTTAGCAGAAATCCTACGGCTTCGGTGGCGGAAGAGTCTTGCCCGCAGCTGCGCCCATTCCTTTGTAGACAAACCGCTGGAAACGCCGGCCGTCGAAGTTCTCTCCGACGTAGATGTTCCCTTTGCTATCGGCCGCGAGGGCATGCGGCACGTTCAGCAAACCGCCGAAGATACCCTGTTGGCCGATATGGTCGACGACCTGAAGCGATTCACGCAGGAGAATCCAGACGTGGTGGTTCGCGCCGTCGATCACGTACAGGAATCGTTGATCCGGCGAGAACGCGAGCCCGGACGCCGATCCAGCAAGGAGCGTGCGCGGCGCGACGAATCCTTCCCGCACAAACGTGCCGTCCCTCTTGAAAACTTGTATACGGTCGTTAGGACGATCGGCGACATAGACGAAGCCGTCTTTCGACAGAGCCACGTTATGTGGCAACCGGAACTGCTGGACCGGCGGCGAATCCGGGTTGTACGGGCCAAGATCTTTGTCGTCGGGCTTGTTGCCGTACGCCCCCCACATGCGCTTGAAGGTGAGCTTCTCGGTGTCGATCACGATAACGCGGTGGTTCTTGTAGCCGTCGGCGACATACAGCTCGTTGTTTGCGGAATCCACCGTCAGGTTGGCAGGCCCGCCAAGATTCTGGATATCGGAACTGCCGCCGCTCTTGCCCTGATGACCGAACTGTGCCACGAACTTGCCCTGTGTTGTGAATTTGAGAACCTGCGCGTCCTTGTCACCATTTCCCGCCAGCCAGACGTTGTCTTTCGCATCGACGAAGATGCCGTGCTCGGTCGACGGCCACTCATAGCCTTGGCCGGGGCCGCCCCAGGAAGCGAGCAGCCTGCCGTCCTGGTCGAACTCGAGGACCGGCGGCGCCGGAATGCAGCATTCCGCTCTCGGCGGCGTCATGGCCGCGCCTGCGAAGCGCTCGTTCTTCTGCAATGGGGCGGGCCGGTGCAGCACCCAGATGTGATCGTGGCTGTCCACGGCCATACCGCCGATTGCGCCGATCGCCCATTTTTCGGGAAGCGGCTGCGGAAACGTAGGGTCGTATTGGAACTTCGGAACCTGAACATTCGGCTGCGACTGTCCGAAGACGCCGCCCAGCGTCCACGCCGCGCCGAGGGCCAGAACAATCGCTGCCGTGGCAGGAATCTGCTTTCGATTCATGATTCACACTCCATATCGGGCTGGGATTTTCACGTCGGACCGAACGGCCGCTATATATCACGTCTCACCTCCGAAAGAATAAGCGAATCAACCGAAGCAACTCGGACTGGATGTGGGTGGGGTTTTGCCCTTGTTGCAGGAACAACCAGGGCAGCGTAGTCAGGTCAGGACAACTTTCCGGCCGTTCTGCCAACGGACAAGGTGAGTTGAATGACCGATCTGCCTGCCACACCGGTCAAGCTGAAACTTCCCATAAAAAGTCTCAGTCTCTAAATCATGTGCAGCGTCGCGAAGGCTTAAATCGTTCAGCGAGCCGGTCCGGCGGATGCACTCTTCGATAATCAAGCCCGCCCCAAATGCTCCGGCCGCGACATAGTCGGGCGATTGTCCAAACGAACTTGTGAAGCCGCTGACAAATTCATGCGATGAAGGCCCGATCAGAACGCCGTCATTCACTCCGGGTTCCCACTGACTCGGTCCGATAATGCCCTCCGCCAGTTCACCGGCAGAAGTACGAAACTGACCGACGCCCGCAGAAACACATGCCACTTGTCGAATTGACTTTGGCCAGGCTCGGCGCGTTTGGACGAAACCGGTCTCCTGTTCGAATGTTCCGATCAGAATGAGAACCGCCGGCGTGGTTTGGTTCAAAAGGCGAATAAGAGCATCCGTGCTCTCCGGCAGCTCGGCAGAGCGCCATCGAACGGGTTTCGCCAGAACGTCGATACTTTGACGTAAGCCGGCCGCAACATGAGACGAGAACGTGCCTTTTGATGAACTCAAGATGAGGTATTGATCCGCCGCAGTGTCATTTGCGGCGATCCACTGAGGCAGCTTCTGAAAATATCGGCTTGCTGGGCTGAGAATGCCGACGATCCAATCCGAACCCGGCCGGCAGATTTCATCCGAGGCGCCGCCGTGATTCCAGAGCAGTCGTTGATGCGCACAGCAAATCTCTGCAGCAGCTTTCGTCAAATGGCTCGAATACGGCCCGAGCAGGATATCCACATGATCTTTACTGATGATACTCTCGACGTTTTTGCGAGCTACAGACGTCCTGCTCTGGTCATCTCGAATAATCAAATGCACCGGCAATGATTGTTTTCCAACGCGTATGCCACCCATCCTCTGGATATGGGACACCCAGAGCTGGACACTATGCAGTGCTTCGAGACCCAGGGCTGAGAGCTCGCCGGTTTGTGCAATGGAGATGCCAATGTCCATGCGGTCATTGAAGTGCAGATTCTTACCAGAAATCAAATCAGAAAGGAACGAAGCAGATGGAAGTCTTTGACGCTGTGAGAACGGCTCTCGCTATACGAAATTATAAGGAGACTCCTGTGCCACCGGACGTGGTTCGCCGAATCGTGGACGCCGGACGACTAACCGGTAGCGCCATGAACGGCTGCCATGGCATTTCATTGTTGTTGATGAAAGGGACACATTGAAGCAGTTGGGCGTGATCGCGCGCACCGGTCCATATATTGCCCAAGCTCCCTTGGCGATTGTTGTCGCGATTCAAAGAACGAAGTTCTCTGTTGCCGATGCCGCGCGAGCGATTCAATCGATGATTCTGACGGCCTGGTCGGAAGGGATCGGATCAAATTGGGTAGGCTTCATGGGCCTCGATGGCGTGAAGCCGCTTCTCGGCATACCGAACGATCTCGACGTCCTCGCAGTCATACCTTTTGGATATCCTGCTCAAGCGGCCGGCAAAAGCAAAAAGAACCGGAAATCGCTTTCGGAGATCGCGCATCGCAGCCGCTTTGGCCGGCCATTCGCTTAGCTTTCGGCCTAGATAGCAATCGGGCTTCGGTCTCGCCGTTCCTCAAGCCAGAATTCGGCCGGGCGATTTACACACGGGCTCTGAGCCAATCTCGAGTCAATCTTGACTTTAAAGTACAGATTACTTAGCCTTGAATAGAGGGTTAAGTAAATGGCGAGAGACCCGAAAACAATCGACATACTGACACGCGATTATCCGTATGGCTTTGTCACGGAAATCGAAGAGGATTCGGTTCCTGCCGGGCTGAGTGAAGACATTATTCGAGCAATCTCTTTGAAGAAGAATGAACCGGACTGGATGCTTGAATGGCGTCTTCGTGCGTACCGCCAATGGCTGACGCTCAAGGAGCCGACCTGGGCGAACGTGCATTACGGGCCAATCGATTATCAGGCCATTCGCTACTACTCGGCGCCAAAACAGCGCGGCGACGGGCCGAAGAGCCTGGCCGAAGTGGATCCGGAGCTCCTGCGCACCTACGAGAAGCTCGGCATCCCGCTTACCGAACGGGAGCTCCTGGCCGGTGTTGCCGTCGATGCGGTTTTTGACAGCGTATCAGTGGCGACGACGTTTCGCGAGAAGCTCGAACAACTCGGGATTTATTTCTGCTCGTTCTCTGAAGCCGTTCAGAAGTATCCGGACCTCGTTCAGAAGTATCTCGGATCAGTCGTGCCGTACAGCGACAATTTCTTTGCGACCCTGAATTCCGCTGTTTTCAGCGATGGTTCTTTTGCCTACATCCCAAAGGGCGTCCGGTGTCCTCTGGAGCTTTCCACCTACTTCCGTATCAACGCAGGTGAAACCGGACAGTTTGAACGCACGCTCATCATTGCCGACGAAGGCAGCTACGTCAGCTATCTCGAAGGCTGTACCGCGCCGATGCGTGACCGCAATCAACTCCATGCTGCCGTGGTCGAGTTGGTTGCTCTCGAAGACGCCGAGATCCGTTACGCCACCGTTCAGAACTGGTATCCCGGCGACAATGAAGGCCGCGGCGGGATTTACAACTTCGTCACAAAGCGCGGGAAGTGCCAGGGTGTGAATTCGAAGATTTCCTGGACGCAGGTCGAAACCGGATCGGCGATCACCTGGAAATATCCCGGCTGCATTCTGATGGGAGATAACTCGACCGGCGCGTTCTACTCCGTTGCGGTAACCAACAATTATCAGCAGGCCGATACCGGCACAAAGATGATCCACATCGGCAAGAACACCAGGAGCACGATCGTTTCGAAAGGAATTTCGGCCGGCCACGGACAGAATTCGTATCGCGGAATGGTGAAGGTTCTGAAGAGCGCTGAAAATGCTCGTAACTACTCGCAGTGCGACTCGCTTCTGATCGGCGACAAATGCGGCGCCCACACATTTCCATATCTGGAAGTCAAGAACTCAACCGCGCAAGTTGAGCATGAAGCGTCGATATCGAAGATCGGCGACGATCAAATCTTCTACTGTCAACAACGGGGGCTCTCTGCTGAAGACGCCGTGTCCACGATCATCAATGGCTTCTGTAAGCAGGTGCTGCAGGAGCTGCCGATGGAATTTGCCGTCGAAGCACGCAAGCTGCTCGGCGTCAGCCTCGAAGGGGGTGTTGGATGATGCTTCGCATTCGCAACCTGTCCGCATCCGTTGATGGAAAGCCGATCCTTCGCGGTCTCGATCTCGACGTTTGCGCCGGTGAGGTTCACGCGATCATGGGACCGAATGGTTCGGGCAAGAGTACATTCGCGCAGGTTTTGGCCGGCCGCGATAGCTATCACGTTGCCGCTGATGAGTTGAGCTTTCAAGGACGCGATCTTCGTCAGATGCCGCCGGAGGTCCGCGCAAGAGAAGGCATATTCCTCGCATTTCAATATCCAGTCGAGATTCCCGGTGTGAGCAATCTTTATTTTCTGCGTGCCGCCGTGAATGCGGTGCGCGCCCATCGCGGATTACCGGAATTAGATGCTGTGGATTTCATGTCGCGCGCGCGCGACGAGGCAAAGTCACTCGGCATGGAGGACGCCATGCTGAAGCGATCGCTCAACGAAGGCTTTTCGGGTGGCGAGAAGAAAAGGAACGAAATTCTGCAGATGAAACTGCTGGAACCGCGATTGGCAATTCTCGACGAGAGCGATTCGGGTCTGGATATCGACGCATTGAGAATCGTCGCTGACGGCATCAATGCGATGCGCAGTGTGGACCGCGCGATTATTGTCGTTACCCACTATCAGCGGCTCCTCAACTATGTGGTACCCGATCGTGTGCATGTGCTTATCGGGGGACGCATCATCCGCTCGGGCAGTAAAGAACTGGCGATGGAACTCGAAGAGAAAGGGTACGGATGGCTTGAAGAACAGGCGCAGCCATCAAGGAAAGTCTCATGAGCACGGTAATTACAGAACAAAACGTCTACGGCGCTCAATTCTCCTCGATGGGAGAGCGATTGCCCGGTAGCCATTGGCCTTGGGTCGAGCGGCTGAGGCAAAAGGGGATGGACGACTTCCTTGCGCTCGGTTTTCCGACGACGAAGCTGGAGAATTGGAAGTACACCAATGTAGCTCCCATTCGCCGAATCACATTTCAGCCGCCAATCGATCATCCAGTGCCATCGATCCCGGAACCAGATTCGGGTCAAACACGCCTCGTATTCGTTAATGGCCGGTTCGATCCGGCATTCTCCAGAGTTGACGCCCAGTTGAATTTCCATTTGCGGACGATCCGCGAAGCTCTTCGAGATCGAAAGCTGGCATCCGGCATCGAAAACCATTTGGGGCGGTATACCGGCACGTCCGATCACGCGTTTGCTGCATGGAACACGGCATTCTTCACGGATGGGGCCTACATCGAAGTTCCTCGCGGGATGGTTTGCCGGCAGCCCATTCACCTGGTCTTCATTGCGGCAGGAAATAGTGACCCGTGGGCGTGCCACCCGCGAAATCTGATCGTCGCCGGCGAAGGTTCGCAGATCACTTTCATTGAGAAGTTCATCGGTTGGAATGATTCCGCCTATCTCACAAATATCGTGACCGAGATTGCCGCCGGACCTGGCGCAGTCCTCGACTATTACAAAATCGAGAACGAGTCTCATCAGGGTTTTCACGTTGCCGTCATCAACGCGCATCTTGCGAAGGATGCGAGCCTGACGTCGCATTCGATTTCATTTGGCGGAACTCTGGTTCGCAACGACTTGAATGTTTCGTTGGATGGCGAAGGATCACACTGCACACTGAATGGACTGTTCGTCGCCGATGGGCGGCGGCTTATCGATAACCACACCCGCATCGATCATCTTCGGCCCCACGCGTCCAGTCGTGAAATATACAAAGGCGTGCTCGCCGGCAATGCAGAAGGTGTCTTTAATGGCGCGATCGCAGTTCACGAGAATGCCCAGAAGACGGATGCGGTCCAATACAGCAAGAACCTGCTCCTATCCACAGAAGCTCAGATCAATACAAAGCCTCAACTCGAGATTCGAAATAACGATGTTCGCTGTTTCCACGGCGCGACGATCGGACAGATCGACAACGACGCTGTGTTCTACCTCAACAGCCGTGGCATTGCGGAAGATGACGCGAAGCGCATCCTCATTCGCGGGTTTGCCGGCGAGATCATCGATGCGATTCGTGTTCCCAAAGTGCGAGACGAATTGGAGTATCAGTTGAATGAGTGGCTCCAGAGTGTTTTGGAGGCATCATGAGCGCGTTGCGAGTTATGAAATCGGCCGAATTTGATCTATTGGAAATCCGAAGGGAGTTTCCGGCTCTTCACCAGAAGGTGCACGGGAAACCGCTTGTGTATCTGGATAACGCCGCGACGACACAGAAGCCGAAGGCCGTGATCGATGCCGTGACTCAGTTCTACAGGTCCGATTGTTCAAACGTTCATCGGGCGGTTCATACGCTGAGCGATCGCGCAACAAACGCGTACGAAGCAGCCCGGAAGAGTGTGAAGCAGTTCATCAACGCGCGAAGTGAGCGCGAAATTGTTTTCGTTCGTGGAGCCACCGAAGCTATCAACCTCGTGATGAACTCGTTTGTCCGCCCGCGCATGAAAGCCGGCGGCGAGATTGTGATATCGGCGCTGGAGCATCACTCGAACATTGTGCCCTGGCAACTTTTGTCGGAACAAACGGCGGCACGTCTTGTTGTCGCGCCGATCAACGATGATGGTGAATTGATGCTGGATGAATTCGAGCGGTGTCTGAGTCCGCGAGCAGTGTTCGTGGCCGTAGCGCATATTTCGAACGCGCTCGGCACGGTCATGCCTGTGCGTGAAATAGTTCAGATGGCGCATGCTCGAAACATTCCCGTGCTCATCGATGGCGCTCAGGCGGTTGCGCATGTAGGCGTGGATGTGCAGGAGTTGGATTGCGATTTCTACGCGTTTTCAGGGCACAAAGTGTTCGGCCCGACGGGTATTGGCGTTCTATATGGACGCGAGAATCTGCTCGATGAAATGCCGCCGTACCAGGCAGGTGGCGACATGATCCGTTCCGTCACTTTCGAGAAGACGACTTATAACGAACTGCCTTACAAATTCGAGGCGGGTACGCCTCACATTGCGGGATCGATCGGACTCGGCGCGGCGTTGGAGTATCTGAAGCGAGTCGGAATTGATCGTGCGGGTGCTCACGAACGAGAACTGTTGGCCTATGGAGCAGAACTGTTGACCGCAATCCCAGGCCTGCGAATGATCGGCACTGCTCGCGAAAAAGTCGGCGTGCTTTCGTTTGTGCTCGAGGGCGTGCATCCACATGACGTCGGCACCATTCTCGATCGCGACGGCATCGCCGTCCGGACCGGCCATCACTGTGCCCAGCCCGTCATGGATCGGTTTGGTGTCCCTGCAACGACCAGAGCGTCGCTGGCGTTGTACAACTCGAAAGCCGAACTGGATGCTCTGGCAAACAGTATTCGCCGCGTGCAAAAGCTTTTTGCCATGAGCGGAGCGAATGCAAGCCCGATAGGGCGCAGCCATCAAGAAATGAGCGGGTAGAGCGCAGCCAGTAGGAAAAGAAACATGAACGATATCGAAATTGCGGATCTCTATCAGGAATTGATTGTCGATCACAGTCGCCGGCCCAGAAACTATCGACGGCTTGAAAACCCGACGCATCAGGCGGAAGGTTTCAATCCGCTGTGCGGGGATAAAGTGAAAGTCTACGTGGATCTCGAGAACAACGTCGTTCGCGATATCAGCTTTGTAGGTGAAGGTTGCGCAATTTCGAAGGCATCGGCTTCGCTGATGACGGAAACGATTAAAGGAAAATCGAAAGCAGAAGTCGAACAACTGTTTTCCCGATTTCGCGATCTGGCGACAGGCACCGGCGACGGAACGGGTCTAGGCAAGCTGGCCGTCTTTTCGGGATTGCGCGGGTTCCCGGCTCGCGTGAAATGCGCCACGCTCGTGTGGCACACGCTCCATGCGGCTTTGGAACAAAGGGCCAACATTGTCTCGACTGAATGACCGCGGAGCGCAAGCCCGATAGGGCGCAGCCTCAAAAGAAGCACCCTAGCGCGGAGAAGTGAAATGAATCCGGTGGAAAAGCAACTCCTGGAACTGAAGGTGATCGATGCTCTCCAGACCTGCTACGATCCGGAAATTCCAGTCAACATCTATGAGCTCGGTCTGGTTTACGGAATAGAGATCAGCGATTCCGCCGATGTGCGGATCCAAATGACTCTCACGGCTCCGGCTTGTCCTGTCGCTGGATCGCTTCCGGTTGAAATTGAATCGAAGGTCAGTGCCATTGAGGGCGTCAAGAGCGCTCAAGTGGAAATCGTTTGGGATCCGCCGTGGAATCCCGGAAAGATGTCCGAAAGCGCGAAACTGCAACTCGGAATGATATGAAACTCAGTGCACAAGAAGAGTACGGACTGCGATGCCTGCTCCGGCTCGCCGGCGCCGGAGAAGGCCAGAGTCTGACGATTCCTGAAATCGGGCGTGCCGAAGCGCTGTCGATTGCTTACGTGGCCAAACTGATGCGCATCCTGCGGCAAGGCAAATTTGTGAAGAGCGTTCGCGGCCAAACAGGCGGTTACACGCTGGCCCGCAGCCCCGAAAATATTCCGGTCGGAGAAGTTTTGGCGGCATTAGGCGGGCGGCTGTTCGATCCCGGCTTCTGTGATCAGTTCTCCGGGCTTAAGCGACTTTGCACGCATTCGGTTGATTGTTCGATCCGTTCGTTGTGGCGCGCAGTTCAGAGCGCTGTAGATTCGGTGCTGGGCGGGATTACGTTGAGGGACCTGCTTCAAAAAGAATCAACCATGAAGATGCAGTTGGCTTCACGGGATCGTTATTGAACGCGCCCTAGTTTTCGACGCAGCGGAATGATGCATAGATATTCGGGTAATAGGGTTGAAACCAGTTGCGGAATGAACGCCGGAGTAAAAGGGACGCGGTTCGAGGCGACCCGCCTTTGAGAACGTAATGGCGGCCGTCAAAGAAATTGGCGGAATAGCCGCGGTAGAACGGCAAAGGCTCGAATCCCGGAAACGGTTCGAATATTGTGGAAGTCCATTCCCAGCCATTTCCAATCAGATCGGCCACGCCGAAGGCGCTGTTCCCCTTCGGGTGCGCATCCACGGGGCTTGGAGTCCAACGGGCAAAGTTGAAGTTGCCGTGACGGAGCTGCGGGGTCGCATCTCCCCACGCATAAAGGAGCTCATGACCTTCAGGCGTTCCAAACGCCGCACGGTGAAATTGGGCTTCGGTGGGGAGCGACTTGTGTGTCCAGCGCGCATACGCTTCTGCTTCGGCGTGACTGACGTACACGGGCCAGGACGGTTGCAACGGAATATCCCCGAACATCGTTCGCAACATCCAATTGCCGGACTCGTGTTTCCAGAACTTCGGGTGCCGGACGCGAGATGTCATGATCCATTCCCAAGCCGGCTCGCTCCACAGGCGCGGAGCCTCGTAGCCCCCGGCATGGACGAAACGCGCAAACTGTGCGTTCGTGACTTTGAATTGGTCGATTGAAAATGCAGGCACGTCCACTCGATGCGCCTGAAATTCGTTGTCCCATCCAAAGCGTTCCGTCTGTGCCTTCGACATGCCGAGCGTCGCGGTTCCTGCCGGAATCTCCACCTGCCGGTAGTCTGGTTCTCGATAACCGGCTTCGAATGAGATCATCTTTGGACGCTTCAGTTCATAAGGTAGCCAGTGCAACATAAAAGCGAGCGTTTCGGCATGCATCAGACGGTGTTCGATGGCGGCCCAGAAGATCTGATCGTCCGACGCCCGATCCAGGCACTGCTCCACTGCGTTTCGGACTCTGCAGTTGTACGAATGGATTTCCGCTTCTCCCGGCCAATCCGCGGGTTGGTCATCGGGCAAGTTTCCGTTGACGGGATCGATTCCGAACGCGAAGAGCCGATCGAACTCCGAATGGAAGGATTTCATCCCAAACCGGCCCGCACAGATGAGATTCCAGTCGAACGCTTCAATATGTCCGAGGTAAAACACAATGCGATGGCGCTCAGCGATGGGCCGCTGGTAAAGCGCATCGGGGCGGACCATTTGAAACAGTTCATCCGTGCGGAATCGCGCCTCTTCGAAGTGAGACAACAGATCTCTTTTCAGTCGTCCGCTTAGTGAAAATTCACGCACAGATTTCCTCCCATCGAATCGGACTCGATTTTGCGATTTGTTAGCGGAGAACCTCGTCGGGTATTTTGGGATGGCTGGGTATCACATCCGGATCCATCGTTTTCAAAGCCGTTTCCTTATTCTTGACGTTTTGAAAAATCCAATCGTAGAAGCCCGCCGACACGAGTTTCAGAGTGACTTCTTTTCCCGTCTTGTTTTCCCAAAACCAGCCGTGAATGCCGGATGTCGGTGCGATGAAAGTACCGTGCCCCTGGTCTTTGCCGATCTGGTTGTCGATATCGTAGGTTTCGTAATAATCCGTGCCCTCTTTACCCGCTGGCTTGACGTTGGGTTCTCCATGGAATTCGAAGAGAAGCTTGTCGCTGGCGATCCAGGAATAGATCAGACCCGCGCCCTTCTTCATGTTGTACTTGATTTCCATTCCTTCATTCGGGGCGATTTTCATTTCCCTGGAATCGATTTTGTACCGCTTGGATTGCCCGATGAATGCGCCCTTCACGGTGGGGGTACCCCCGTCAGGCGCGGGTTCCAATACAGGAACGATGGTGGCCGGCGGGTCGTCTGACTTCGATTCGGAAACAGATGCAGCGGGCTTTTCAGGGATCTTGGCGTCCGCCTTCGCCAGATCGGTCAGGCGCAATAGCTTTCCGGTTCCGAGGGGATCGATGCCATATTCCGCCGGAAGAACCGCTGTAACCAGCAAGGCGGTGGCGATGATGAGCGCCGCGACAGTGGCCTTCGCAATTCTTTTTTTCGAAGGCGGCTGAACGGTCACTGTGTACGTTTCTTCAGTCATATTGTCTCTCAGCCCCGCTCCGGGATCATCTCGAATCCATAGAACAGCCCCGTGGATTCGACATCACCCTCAGCGGACTTATCATGCAACAAAATATCCGGTGAGTTGGTATCCGACGAGGATGAAGCCGCCCACCATTAATACTGTGTTCGTTAAAAACGCGTGCTGGAGGAATCCCGGACGCGTGCGCCAATAGCTCAATCCGATGAGCACTCCGGTCAGTGCAAGCACTTGTCCGATTTCAACGCCAACATTGAAACTCACGATGTTCGTGACGAGCCCACTTTGCGCGAGTGTAAACTCCTGAAGCTTGGTCGCGAGGCCAAAACCGTGGAATAGACCGAAAATCAAAACGGCCAGCCGGGTGTTCGGCTGAAAGTGAAGAAACCGCTTGAACCCATCCATGTTGTCAAACGCCTTGTAAACGACCGAGAAACCGATAATCGCATCGATCACATAGGGATTCGCATGGATCCCCCCAAGGACGCCGCCGAGCAGAGTCAGACTGTGTCCAACGGTAAACAGGCTGACGTACTGCACAACATCTCTGAGCCGGTAAAGAAAAAATATCACCCCGACCAGGAAGAGCAGATGATCGTAACCGGTGACCATGTGCTTCGCGCCGAGGTACATGAACGGTGCGACCGCAGATCCCTTGTTTGCCTGTACGAAGGTCGCATCACGCCTGGAGACATTGTGCGCTCCGGCGACGGCCGGCACAATCAACATGATTGCCAGCAGCACCAGAATTTGAATAGGCCGGCTGTTTCGCATATTGTCGATCCCGCTGCTCCTATCTCACTTTAACGTACTTTCGCAGGACCCGGGGCCGGGGTTCTCCGGCGAAGATGTTACCGAATTTATCGACGGTACCGAATTCGGGTCCGCTTCCCGTCTGCGTTCGGGGGTTGCCGCCCTGATCGATGATGAAGTACCTCACCCATCCTCGAAGGGCGTCACCGATCCGGATGCCCTGCTCGAAGCCTGGATTGTCGACGTTGTCAGACTCCGAGTCGAAGACGTAGATCAGGTCTTCATCGTTGACGGAGAAAGCAATACCGCTCGGCATCCCGAACTGATGCCAGGTGGCGATGTACTTCCCGTCCTGATCGAAGATCTGAATTCGAGTGTTGGACCGGTCGCATACAAACAGCCGGCCTCTTTTGTCCATATTGATGCAGTGCGCTGTCCGGAATTCACCGGGCGCGTACCCGGTCTTTCCCCAGGCCTTGATAAACTTTCCGTCCTTCGAGTACTTCACGATGCGGTTGTTCGACCCGTGGCCATCTGCGACAAAGATGTCTCCATTCGGAGCGGTCACGACACCCGCCGGGGATCTGAAGTGATATTCATCACTGCCGGGAACTCCGGGATCGCCAAGAGTCATCAGGACCTTTCCATCGGGGCTGAATTTGCGGACAATGTGCCCCGCCTTTACGCCGGCTTTGGCTGCGACCGTTACGGACTCTTCGGCCGCTGCATCGGTCACCCACACATTGCCTTCCCGGTCGACGTGCATTCCATGAGGCCAGATGAACATCTGAGCGCCGAAGCTCTTTACGACATTCCCCTTCGGGTCGAACTTGTAAATCGTGTCGTGAGGCTTGAGTTTGCCGTCCGGATTCATGCAGTCGACCCCGAAACGGCCGCCTCGGGCGACAGGCACGGGGCTGGTCTCATCGCATCGAATAAACGCCCAGACGCTCTCACCGTCGGCATCGATGTGCACAGATGCCGGAGGTCCCATCTCTCGTCCTCCTGGAAGTCTTGCCCATTCACCTCCGGGAACGCTCGGCCCGCCACCATCGGCCAGTCCCCTTACGGGGCGATACGGATTATCAGCGGGTCCCTGGGCGAGCGGCACTATGCGCGCAGCAAGAAATGCCACGATGGCGCACGACGTGATCCATCCAATTCGGACTGCCTTCGACACGATGCACCTCTTTTTAGAAATCAATGAACCGTGTACCGCATACTCTATACTCGATAGCGCACGCTGCACGGATTTTCCGAGCTCTGAATGCTAACATACAAAATTTATGAGCAGCGCCGCCCCTTATCCGTCCGTCACGAATTTCGAGGGCAAGGTTTTTCAGGATGCCGATTTCGCAGGTGCCCAATTTCAAAGCAAGGTCAGCTTTCGAAATGCGCAGTTCCATGGAAAAACAAACTTCAGCGGAGCCAAATTCCAAGCTCCCAGCGATTTCACGGGCGCGCGATTCTTGGGCGACGTGGATCTTTCGGACGCCACTTTCACCGAACCTCTGTTGTTCAACAAGATTCAATTTGCCGGCAAAATCAATTTCGTCCGGGCCCATTTCCAGCATGATGCGCATTTTTCCGAATCGGAATTCGCGGCCGAAACCGATTTTTCGCAAGCCACTTTTCATGCCTGGGGATTATTCAATAAGAGCCGCTTCAAAGCCGGTGTGAGTTTCCACAGTGTGTGCTTCCGGGGATCGGCGCACTTCGACGATGTTGACTTCGAAACAGACGCGGATTTCCGCCGAGTCCGTCTGATTCCATTCGCCGATTTCCAGAGGGCCCGGTTCCGTGGCAATGTGCTGTTCAATAATGCCAGTGTCGAATGCAAAACTCTGTTTCAAGAAGCACGCTTCGAAAAGCTTGCTGATTTCAGCGATTGCCGCTTCACACATCCGGTCAACTTCAGCGCGGCTCATTTCACCGGCCCCGCTAATTTCGAACGCGCTATCTTTTTGCAGTTTGTCGATTTCACAGAAGCCCGGCTGGCCGATTCGTTCATTCTTTCGCCGTCGAAGGGCTCGGAAGGACTTGGGCCGGAAATCCGGTTCGAATCAGTGATTCTCGAGCGGCCGGAGAGCGTGCGATTCCAAAACATCAGCTTCGAGAAAATTACGTTGATGGGAACCAAGCTCGGTGGCATTTCGCTGGAAAATCCCCGATGGCCGCAGCGTGGTTTGTTCAAATCGAGCCAACGAGCGGTGGTGTACGACGAAATCCAGAAGGAGAAACCCGATCCGCAAAAGCTTGCCGAACTGTATCGCGACATTCGCGCAAATTTGCGCCAGGCCGGAACGACCGGCGATCTCGGCGATCTCTTCTACAGCGAAATGGAGGTTCGCCGGAAACAGGGGCGCGGCCCGCATGATCGTCTGTACTATCTCCGCCGCTACTGCTCCCCATACACGCTGCTGTGGCTCACGTGTGGTTACGGCCGCCGCCCGTGGCGCGCGGTTGTAGCCGCCGGCGCAGCCGCGCTCATTTACTTGGTATTTCGATGACGACAATCCGCTTGTGCAGAAGCGACGAATACGCAACGATGCTCGCGATTATAAACGCGGCTGCTGAGGCTTATCGTGGTGTCATACCATCCGACTGCTGGCACGAACCTTATATGTCGTTAAAGGAACTTGAGACGGAGATTGCAGCCAGTGTCACGTTCTTCGCTTACGAGGCGAATGGTCAATTGATCGGAGTCATGGGCATCCAACACATCGCAGACGTGGACCTGATCCGTCATGCGTATGTTCTTCCCGGTAACCAGCATCGCGGGATCGGCAGCGCCCTGCTCTCGCATCTTCAAAAAAACTTGTCCACGCGGCGCATGCTCGTCGGTACATGGACGGCTGCTGAATGGGCCATCCATTTCTACGAGCGTTATGGCTTCGAGCTCGTATCCCCGCTCCAAAAGACTTCGCTTCTGAGAACATCCTGGACCATTTCCGAGCGGCAGATTGAGACATCTGTTGTCCTCGCGAATCCGCCATTGGCCGCCATATAGCGCCTAAGAACAAGGTACATAGGCACATAACCCTGGCTTTCATGTCGTCAGGATAGCCACAGCGTGCAATCACATCTGCACACCGCCGCTCCCGGAGAGCCGAATGCTAAGTACAGTACTGCATAATTCTGGTCGCGTAATATTCCCCTCCTCGCAGAGGGGTGGCTGCGCCATCAAAAGAATGCCGCGAAGCCACCGAAGCGGCGCAGTCGGGGTGGTCAGACCGGCGCAACGTTTCGCCGAACTGACCATTAATTGAGGCTTCGCCCTATCGGGCTCGCGCTTCGCGCCCGGCGCGCCAGCTTCTATTAAGCTGTCGCGCCTCCCCTCCTCTGCGAGGAGGGGAGGCGCTCCAACCCATACGTCACCGTAATTACGAAAAGCAGTACTGAGATAGCGGTGCCCCTGAGCAACAAGCCTCCAAGCGCGGCGGAAGCGCAACTCCGTACTTCAACAAGTCTCGGCGGCTGATGGATTCGTTCAGGATGTGCGTGAAATCGTCGTGCCATGCTAGCCCCGAGATTTTACAATATCAATCGAATGCGAATCGGGAGAATGGGCGTGAAAACGTTAGTCTTGTTGCGGCACGGCGAAAGTACCTGGAATATGGAGAACCGATTCACCGGCTGGACCGATGTTGACCTCAGCTCAAGGGGCATCGAAGAAGCGCACGCTGCCGGCCGGCAGATGCTCTCGGACGGATACGTTTTCGATGTGGCATTCACCTCGGTGTTGAAGCGCGCCATACGGACGCTGTGGCTGGCGCTGGAGGAGATGGATTTGATGTGGATCCCCGTTTACAAATCATGGCGCTTGAATGAGCGTCATTATGGGGCCCTTCAGGGGTTGAACAAATTGGAAACCGTCGAACGCCACGGCGAAACACAAGTCAAGATTTGGAGGCGAAGTTATGATATCCGCCCGCCCGCGTTGTCCGCAGACGATCCGCGATCGCCGGGAAACGATCCGAGGTATTCCGAGCTCGACCCCCAGGAAATTCCGTTGACGGAATGCCTGAAGGACACGGTTGATCGTGTTCTTCCATATTGGAGCCAGATGATCGCGCCGGCCGTGCGGGCCGGCAAACGCGTCCTGATCGCATCGCATGGCAACAGCTTGCGCGCACTTATCAAATATCTCGACAAAATTTCCGACGAAGCCATCGTCGAGCTGAATATTCCAACAGGTATTCCCCTCGTTTATGAGCTGAATGATGTCCTGACGCCGATTCGTCATTTCTATTTAGGCGACCCTGAAGCGATCGAGCGCGCATCGCAAGCAGTAGCGGATCAAACGAAGAAAGTGAAAAGTTAGTTCCGGCGGGCGGCAGATTTCAGCGGCAAGGCGAGATTCAGTCCGGGAAAGTCCGAATTGATTGCTTCGTTGATTGCGACGACCCTACCCTGTGCGTTGAGAAGAGGTCCTCCCGAATTTCCAAGGGTATTGACCGTGTCGTAGAAAATCTTTCCGCCGGTTTGTGCCGTCACCCGGGTTTGCGTGACGACAGGTTGGATCAGACGGCGCTCTGCGAGAAACTCGGCAATCTCATCGGTGGCGGTCGTGGGAAACTTGAACAGCTCTCTTCTTACATCATTGGGCGCTCTGGCGGCAATCAGACCAACGCCACCAGGATACCCGATCGAAACGAGCGCCTCGCCGGTATCAACGGCTCGCTGGCTCAGTTGAAGCCCACCAGCCGGAGGCCGGCTGCCCTTTATCGAGCACAAGACCGTGCTGCTGTTGTCATCAGTGTGCTCGATTTTCAAATCGACCGCCGCCGTGCTGCCTGGAAAATATGCGTGAAGCAACCGTATCGACGGAACACGTTCAGGCCGGTCTTGATCAAATAAGGGATCTGCGTCCCAAGGGCGAAGAATAAAATCGCTCGTCAATACTTCTCCCGACGCAAGCAAGAACGCAGTCCCTGTGAACTCGCGCACAACGACGGGTCCTTCGGCATCGAACGAGACGATTTCCCGCCCGCCGGAATCGCGCAACGGTGTGCCGGATTCGTCCAAACCGGTATATCGCAGCGGTTTTCTCCCCATGCGATCAGTCCAAATGTACTCGCCGACCACGAGGGCAACGCTCGATGAGGCTTCACGGGCCACGCTTTGGGGCATGCTCTGGGCTTGCTCTAACCGGCGCAGCCTTTGCTCCAGCTTTTGTGCGGCCTCCTTCCAGGAAGGATCTGAAGCGGCTCTTGCGGCAGGTAAAGGTTCGTCCGGTCTTAAATACGGATTGTCGAGAGCGGCAGCCTGATGAGAAAGAACCAGTTCCCCAACGACTTTCCTTCCCGCGTATACACTCCAGCCGGCAACTCCGAGCAATCCCACAATCAGGATCGCCATGACGACAAAGCCGATGGAATCGCGAAGTATCCTCAGCACACCTCATTTTGACGTGCTCCCTCGCTGACTGATTGTCAAGAGTTGTAAAGACGGTGGATAATCCTCGCCACATGAGGAAATTTCTCACTATCGTTTCTCTTGTTGCGGCGGCAGCTGGTGCGGCTGCGGAAAGAAAGCCGTTCACGGTCGTTGAAGCAAGTATTCCTGAAATGCAGAAGGCGATGCGGGAAAAGCGCGTGACTTCACGCGAGTTAGTTCAGCAGTATCTGACCCGGATCGCTCTCTACAATGGGAGACTTCACGCCACGATTTCCGTCAATCCGAATGCGCTGAAAGAAGCGGAGGAGTTGGATCGGGAACGCGCCCGCGGAAGGCTGCGGGGTCCGCTCCATGGGATTCCGATCGCGCTCAAGGACATCATTCACACCACCAACATGCCGACGACGGGTGGTGCGATGGCGTTCGATGGGTTCGTTCCGCCCTATGAAGCGACGCTCACGAAAAACCTGCGACAAGCCGGAGCGATCGTCATAGCCAAGACAAGCCTCACCGAGCTTGCGAACTGGGTGGCCGGGCCTCCGACTCCGATGCCGACGAATTACAACGCCATCTCGGGTTTCGGTATGAATCCGTACGATCCCCGCCGTGACCCGCGCGAAGCCGCCGATGGACGCGCGGCGCTGTTTCCCGGCGGTTCGAGTTCCGGCATCGGCACGGCTGCAAATCTGTGGGCGGCGAACGTGGGGACGGAAACTTCCGGTTCGATACTGACTCCTTCAAACGCGATGATGCTGGCCGGAATCAAACCCACGGTCGGGCGAGTTAGCCGTTACGGTGTGATTCCCATCACGGCGGACCAGGATACCGCCGGCCCGATGGCCAAAACAGTGACAGACGCGGCGATCTTGCTCGGTGCGATGGAAGGCGCGTCGCCCGATCCGAATGATCCGGCTACTCGGACATGCATGTCTCCGCCTGGTCGAGACTACACTCGATTCCTTAAGCGCGACGGTTTGAAAGGTGCTCGCATCGGTATTCCCCGTGTATCCTTTTACGATCGGCTCAACCCGGACCAGGCTAAAGTCATGTCCGAGGCGATTGACGTTCTTGTCAAACAGGGCGCAGTTGTTATCGATCCGGCAGATATCCCCAGCGTCATCGATCCTGATCCGGACAAGAACATCAACCAGTGGAATATCTGCTCGGGGGCAGGAAACGCGAAGGGCAGTGACGCGAACTGTTCCGTCGTTCTGAAATACGGCATGAAGCGCGATTTCAATCGCTGGCTCGCGAGTCTTGGTCCCTCGTCGCCTGTGAAAACGCTGACTGAATTGCGCCAGTGGAATCTGAAGCACGAGAAAGCCGGTGCGATCAAGTACGGCCAGTCTAACCTGGACAACTCCGATGAAATGGATGTTGAGCTGGACCGCGCGCGTTATGAAGCGGATCGGGCCAAAGACATCGCGCTCGCGGGCACGCACGGTATCGACGAGGTGATGAAAGCCAATCGCCTGGATGCGCTGCTTTTCCCCGGCGCGAGCGGCGCCTCCATTGCGGCAAAACCCGGATACCCCACCGTGATCGTTCCGTTTGGGATGGTGCCGAACGCACCCTTCCCCCCGTTTCCTGAAGCGTTCGAGGCGAAGCCCGGTCCGTTCGGGGTAAGCTTCACCGGCATGGCTTGCAGCGAACCACGACTTATCGAACTGGGATACGCTTTTGAGCAAGCCACGAAACGCCGAGTGCCACCGGAGTTGCCATAGCCTCTCCCACTGGGAGAGGGTACCCCTACAGCACAATCGTGACTACGCCGCCTGCAGCAATCACGATATCCGAAACGGTCGCGCCAAACGGCAGCACTAGCGGGCTGCCTAACGGATTAAAAAAGTCAATCCGAACCGTTTGCGAAAATGGAGACGTGTTGGCAATCGTGATCTGAGTCCCAAATCCACCACCTGTGACAATTTGTGGTAACACTAGGGCGCCGGTGCCACCCACTCCGAAAGCCAATTGTGGAACCGCAAACGTGGCAGACGACGACACCACGAACGAAAAACCCCCAACTGCAGGCGCAGCGGAAAATTGGGTTCCCGCGGTGAACAGTCCTGTCGAAGTCGTTAATGGTGGAATCGGTGACAGGGGCGGCAGGCCAGTGAATGTGGCAGTCGTTGGGATCGCCGGCGTCGAAAAAAAAGGAGACCCTACTGTGAAGACATTATTCGCGCTCAACTGCGAGGCGACCGGCAAAGCCGCAAAACCGGGGCCATTGAAGGCGAGGGCCACCACCGCGACCGGTACGTCTGAACTGATGAACAGCAGCCCTGTCAAAGGCTGAGGGAAGGCCGGATTACCGAAGAAGATCTCCGTGACGAATCGCGAGATCTGCTGACGAGCGTCGATAGTCATCGTGGCCGCCGCCGTCGTCAGCCCTTGTTGATCACGAAGATTGAAGGTCACAGCTGCCGGGGAAGCATTGGGATTCACAATGGCGATCCCGATGTCCAGGGCCGCCGCAGGATTTGCATTGACGGCAACACCCGTCAGAGTAATCAGTGGACTCGCAACAACACTTGTTTGAAAGAAGCTCCTATCAATCTGTTCCGCAAAGACTTCCGAAACGGTCAAACCTCCCCCTGTCCCGCTGAGGGGTGTGATTACCGCAAAGCCCGTCTGAAGTGTCCCAGCGCTCACGGGAATCTGTGTAAGTGTTGCCTGGCCATAAGAAAGACCCGCGGCGATGACGGCAAGGGCGAATGAATACAAAAAGAGTTTCATAGGGGCCTCCCATATCCACACTGCACGCGCTCCTCCATCGTTTATCATAAGAAGCGTGGAATTGAGACCGGAATCTGCCGAACGGCTCGCTTACCTCGTCGAGCAGCTGAGGATTAAAAAGATCCACCGTCACATCTTCCTGTGCGCGGATCAGACCAAGCCGGAATGCGCCCCGAAAGAAGAAGGCCTCGCTTCGTGGAATTACCTAAAAAAGAGATTGGAAGAACTGGGACTCACGAGAGCGGAAAACGCCATTTATCGTACGAAGGCGAATTGTCTTCGCATCTGTCACCAGGGGCCGATTGCGGTGGTTTATCCAGAGGGCACGTGGTATCACTCGGTGACTCCCGCAGTGCTCGAGCGCATCATTCAAGAACACCTCATCGAAGGCCGGCCCGTCCAGGAGTTCGTGTTCGCGGAAAAAGATTTAGGCTAAGCGGCAAGGATTGGCCGAATCGACACTGCCTCCCAAACAACGAAAGGGACCTGGTGCACTTGTCGGGCAAGTAGCAGATTTTTGGCGTGTTTTTCGGCACGGATCACGTCTTCTTTAATTAGAAGGATTGCAATGCATATTGGTGGGACGCGATTCACGCTGAGATTCAGGTGAGCCGTTTCCCCTACGCGATTTCGAGTTCGGCACATTCGTCACCGGGCGGGCGGTACTGCCAGATCAGCTCCAGATTGAGAACGAAACACTAGAGTCCCGGACGACGGAGGTCCTGCATCATCAAAATAAATTCGGTGCTAGCCCCTCCGCCGGTTACGACGTAAGGAAAGAGAAGATCGCCAGGACTTGTTTCTGTGTCTGCCAATGCCGGTATTGTCGAAAGAATAAAATCCCCGCGTTCGAGCATCCGGTCCGATACCATCAACGTGACCGAACTGCTGGGGTGACCCAGCCAAAGTCGTTACATCCGCGGTGGCAATTGAAATTTTCCGGATCGTGAAATTGTTGCCGTCGACAACATAAAGATTTCCGCCTCTCGCCCAGATGCCGGTTGGTACATTAAAACGTGCAGCGGTTCCACGCCCATCGCGGCTGCCACGTCCGCCCTCAGGTCCCCTGAAATGGCTCACGATTCCATCCGAACGATTCGAAAAGGGTGTTGGAAGTATTTCGAACGGGACTGCGTTGATTATGGACCCGCCTGTCACCGAAATCGTTCGCAGTCCAGCAGCGCCCAGGAGTGTGACATTGACCACGAGCGATGTAGAGTCCCTCAGCCGGATACCGTTGATGACCACGCCCGTTCCGCTAAAGGTCACTGTCGTATTTTGGGTGAAGCCAGAGCCTGTCAGAGTGAGATTCAACGTTGCGCCCTGAATTCCCGACGAGGGCGAGATGCCGGTCAGAGCAGGAGCGCCAAAGCCGGGTGCCGTCTTTGTGAAAAGAAAGGCGAGAACGAGAAGTACTTTCTTGAAACGTTCAACCACAACGAGCTCTTACAAACGCGCAGATTAACGCGCGGGGATGATGTTCACATCCACAGTCTGTTTGGAAGATTCTGAAATGCTCACGGGTTTACCGCGGTCTTCATACGACGTCAAGAAATCCGGATCGAAGTAGGCGAATTCCTCAATGGCTTCCCAAGCGAAGATTTTGTATTCACCTGGCGCGACGCTGCGAAAGACGAAATGGCCATTTGGGTCCGTGACTGCGGTCTTGTAACTACTAAACCGGTCGCGAAACCGGTCCGGAATCAGGACGGCTTGAATTCCGGCGATCGGTTGCGACTGCTCGTTAAGCACGTTTCCGTCAACTTGACTCGCTTTTGAACTGAGCGTGATCTCGAGCGTGCCCGGCGGCGTGTTTGACACCACCAGTGGCTGGTGGAGTACATCTACCGAATTGAGCAAAGCCTCCCTGACGTAGATGTTGGGCTGCGGATAATTGATCCTCAGTCGATATTCCCCGGGAGGCACGTTATCGAGCGAAAACGTTCCGTCGGGCGCCATCGGCCGCGGCAATTGCATATGCTCGCCCGCTCCGGCCGATTCAAGCATGATGTGGATATTTTCAAAACCGTCGATTGCTGAAAGTTCCTGACCATCCACTCTCAAGCGGCCGGGTATCAAGATGCCTGGGGATAGTGTGAGTATCAGATTTTCCACGTCCGAAGCAGAAACCTCGACCGCCGCTTCCGCCGTTGGTCTGGAGGAAAATAACACATCAACAAGTTCGGCGAGAGTACGCGGCGCTGCGTTCGGCGCGATCGCAGCATCGAGTTCGGGTGTTGTGGTGACGAAAATCCGATAAGAACCTGGAGCTACAGCGCGAAACTCGAACGTTCCGTTGACCGGATTGTAATTTGCATTGTTGGTTGGGCCGTTGAGGGGACCAATAGATCGTCGCGGCGTCATACGAATCTCCGTGTTGCTCGGCGGTTTGCCCGTTGTACTATCGACGACCTTGCCTCGAATTCGATACATCTGCTGCTGCGGAAGAACGAACTCGATGCCATTCCGTTCCTCTCCGGGCAGGAGTTCGACAGCCTGCGCTTCGGCTGGATCGGGCGTGCCTGGATAGTACGTCGTTGGATATGGCTTTGCATCGACTTCGTTAGGATTGTGGAAGCCTGAATTTTCATATGGCCGATTCCCGCGACCTGCGCTGAGATAATAGCGGCCCGGAGTGACCCAGTAGAACCTGTACGCACCACGATCATCGGTTCTCGCCGATCCTGCCGCTTGGAAGGATCGGCGACCGGTCGGATTGTAAGCCGAACGCAGCAATAAGACCTGGAAACCCGTGAGAGGTTCACCCGAGGCGTCTCTCACGTTTCCGCTAACACTGCCCGCCGGAGTCAGGCGAAAGACGATATCTTTGATCGCCTGTCCGTTGACTACGCTGACGACAGTTCCCGTTCCTCTGCTGACGCGCTGACCGTATTCCAGCTTTGCGTAACCATTGCTGGCTGCGCTGATGCGATAGGAGCCGGCGTCCACATCCTTGAATACAAAACGTCCACTGCGATCAGTTTGTGTCGAGGGAAGCATGGGAATACCTATAACGGCCATTGGCTGACTTGGACTCGGTGCCGCATCGGACGCTGAAGCAACCCTCGTCAACTTCAATTCCGCGCCCGCAATCGGTTCATCGGTTCCGATGCGCAGTACGACTCCTTCGATGGATGCTCTTTGATCCTGTGGTTGCGGAACTACAAATGATGGCGCCTGCAGAAGCAGGAACAAACCAAGTATCGACCGCATCATACTCTTTCATCTCTCCTTCGGTTGAAAAGAGAAACCCAGTAAAAAATCCAGTTGATCGGCACGTGGAACCACCAGGTGGTAGGTTCGCGGATCGGGCTGCATTGCGGTCGATGGCGCGTATATCGAAATTCCGGCTGGATTTTAAACGCGAGTGCAACCATCGCAGCCCACGTCCATCACGACCGAAGGCTCATGTTGCAGAAGCCCACCCAGTGAAGCAGTCGCAAACGAATAAATTTCCTTGGATCCGCTGGAGGCAGATCAACTGCGGAATCTGAACAACCAGCCTCCTCGAGTCTGTTGCACAGTACACACTGATGGGCAATCCGGACAAGAAGGCATTTTCAATGGCTTATTAGCGGAACTGGGTTACCTCTTGGCAAATCGGCCCTTCATCGCAATTCTAATGGTAGACCTATCGGATCCACCTGAACGATCTCGATCAACCAGGCGCGGTTCCCGGCGACAAGCAGAATTACGAGCAAATGCGGATGCAGACCCTTGCCGGCGCGACCCGCCGCATTCCAGATGATTTTGTTCGTCACGTCGATAATCAAGTCCGGCTCGGAAATACTTGCCTTTGCATTCGAAGCGGTTAACTTCGCTTCACCAATAATCAATTCCGTCCTGGAAATAATCAACTCCGAATCGGACACGATTAACTTCGGCTTTCAGATGATTAACGGTGAACTCAACACGATTATTTCCGTCGTCCACATGATTATCGTCAAGGCGTCGATAACCTAGTGCGTGCCCATAGCGGTCTTGTTGAGGGCGGAGATAATTATCGATAAGACGGAGATAATTATCGATGCCATCGTAGCGGTCTTTTCAAAGGTCATCTAACTCTTATTGTTTCATCGGTTTATAGCCTTGATCGATTGTCGCGGTCTTTTCCACGATCGTAGCGGTCTTGTTTGCCATCGTAGCGGTCAAGTCCGAGACCGAAGCAGTCTTGGTCATCGTGGAGATAATTAATTCCAGCTTCGAAGCGGTCATTCCCGCCTTGAACATGATTATTTCCGCTTCACAGACGATTGAGTCCGGCAGCGAAGCCATATGGTTTGAATGCCACTTGATTATTTCCGTTCCGGAAATAATCTTCTTCGCACCGGACATGGTTATCTGCGGGCTTCAATGAGGTGGAAGCTCCCGGTGCCTTGCTGGTTATTCGATGATTCAGCCTAAGGCACCGGGAGGCCAGTTTGCAGGACTGTCCTGCGAAGGGACCCGGCGGACTCGAACAATTAGAATCGGACTACGATGCCTCCGGAATACCTGAATCCGTTACTGCTTCCCATGTCAGAACCAAAGAGAGTGGTGTTACCCAGATGGATCCAGTCGATTTGGACTGGGCGCACAGCGATCCTGGGAGCCACGCGAAAGTCAACGCCACCGCCAGTAGCAGCCGCAAATCCGGTGCCGGAGCTGTTAACGCTGATACCCAGACCGGAGGAGGCAACGTTCCCGGAAGCGCGGTAGCCGCCCGCCAAAATGTGAACGAACATACTTGTCGTATCATTCGCATGGCTTGTGAATTGGGGTCCAAACATGAAGGACAGAAGCTTCGCATCGGCATTGAAGAGGGTACCCGAGTTAGGTTCGAGTACGGATGTGCCCTTCGAATGAAGAGCAAAATCTCCGGTTATTCCAACCCAGGGCGCAATGTTGCCTGTTACCGATGCATTAAACCCATTCACTCCTTCGCCGCCAGTTCGTTGATACGAGTAACCGCCGAAAATTTGAGCACCGTGCTGGGAAAACGCGGAACCTGTGAATACCAGCACTAGCGCAATGCTCATTACCAGACATCGTGTCATATCTAAAACGCCCTCCTGAGCGCAAGTGATCACGACACTCTAGGGACAGGTCATGGCTCCTTCAAGGAAAATGGAAAAGTGGGTGGGTTGGATTAGGAGTAGTCATGCAGCACAAACATTTGTGAGGCCCTTCGCAACGCTGATGGAATTGGGATCTCGACCCCCGTAAGGCGAGCCGAAGGCAATGTAAGCTACAGAAAAGGGAGGCTCCGCATATGCCGATTTCGAACTTCTTCGGATTGTGCGGACAGATTTGGGAACCACTTCACACGAATCTTTGTAATCGAATCTATCGTCGGATTCAGATCCAGAAGTCAAATTTTTCCCTTCGCTACTTTGACCTTCTGATAGCCTTTTTTGCGGCGACTCTGCCCTTTGTTCTTGGCAAAAAATTGCCAAGAGCTCATCACAATTTCTGGACCAGGAGTCGCCTTTTTTTATATGGAGCCGTTTTCATCCTCGAAAGTTCACAAAGATGCTAGGGATTTCCGTCGACTCCGTGGTGGGGAATGCCGAAACGCCCGTGTCGAACCTGGGATCTGTTGGGGTAAATCATGGAGAATTATTGTGAGTGGTGTCATCAAGGTGATGGTTCAGTTGCGTTACCGGCAGTACCTTCGCTTCAAAACGCGATGAGATCTCCCAGGTGTCCGAAATGCGAACGAGGAATCGCTCTAATAAGCATAACCACGGCCTCCCAAGTGGTGAACGTCAGCAGAAAAACCATTTATCTATGGATTGAAAAAGGATTGGTGAGCACCGTGCGAATCGCCGGCGGGCGGCAGCTCGTATGTTTCAGTTCCCTGTTTCGCAAGCCAGATAAGGATTCGGTGGATTACCCCTCGGCTCCTTTCAAGAAGATTGTCTAGTCCGGATGAGACGGACATGATTCGCACTCTTCCCGAGAAAATGCAGTCTAGAACTGTTACTTCTCGTGAAGTCCCGGTAATTGATAGTCCCTCCACCAGGCGATACGCTACGTCTGTTTGATTTGAAGACCTCGATCTGAACTCCGCGACGTTTCGATCACTCCAACGCGCGAAGGGTCTCGGGGTTAATCGCACTTCGCAGGACGCGAAAGAAAAACTCAAGGAACACACACGCCGTCGACCTGTGTCCAGACTTGTTTCAAGTCACCGGATCGACAGGCCGGGCGGTCATTTCAAGAGGAGATTTTCAACATGATTCAAGATCTCGGTTCTCGAACACTATGTATTCTCGCCGTGGCGTTTTTGCTTCCAGCAGCGGGTTTTGCTCAGAGTTCACCTTGCGGGGACCTTCCCAACCAGGCGGCTTTACAGACTGCTCTCAATGCGGCTGTGTTAGCGGAGACTAGCGGTCTGAACCTTCATATGTGGGCAACTCTCGTCAATCGTGACGGAATCGTTTGTGCCGTCGCCTTCTCGGGTACAGATCGTGGAGCCCAATGGCCTGGAAGCCGGGTGATCTCGGCGCAAAAAGCCAACACCGCTAATGCGTTCAGTTTGGACAGCTCGTCTTCCAGTGGCGGTTCTGGAAAACCGAACGGACTGGCGCTATCTACAGCGAACCTCTATTCCGCCGTCCAGCCCGGAGGCAGCCTTTTCGGATTGCAGGAAAGCAATCCTGTCGATGCAGACGTGGCCTACAAAGGACCCTCGAGTAATTACGGCACTGCAGCCGACCCGATGATAGGCGCCAAGATTGGCGGCGTGAATGTATTCGGCGGCGGGCTTGCGCTCTACGTAAAGGTCGGATCCGTTCAAAAAATCGTCGGAGCGGTTGGACTGAGTGGCGACACGTCATGCGCCGATCACTTCATCGCCTGGCGGGTGCGGAAGGGCTTGGGGCTGGATCACTTAATGGGAGTGGACGGCGTTTCTGGAGACCCAGCACGTCCAGACAATATC